>Ga0182030_10004025_pt1 | contig 31335 bp, 27 predicted proteins | sample 812S3MmetaG_FD_121299 | JGI IMG/M metagenome (GOLD analysis project Ga0182030, IMG submission 121299) | Permafrost microbial communities from Stordalen Mire, Sweden - 812S3M metaG (Illumina Assembly) | ecosystem: Environmental > Terrestrial > Soil > Wetlands > Permafrost | place: Sweden...
CGAACGGTTGCGGGGATAAGGGGAGTTGGATGAGCACACGCCGGTGCTTGTCGAGGAGGCGCTTGAGGCGCTGGCGCTGCGCCCGGGCGGCCTGTATGTCGACGCGACATTCGGCCGCGGCGGGCACACCGCTGGCATCCTCGCAGCGCTTGGCTCCGGCGGGGAAATCGTGGCCATCGATCGCGACCCCGCGGCCATCGCGGCCGGGCGCACGCGCTTTGCGGGCGAGACTCGCCTACAACTGGTGCATGGCGAGTTCGCCGAACTTGCGGCGCTGGTGCATGCGCACACAAAGCGCACGCACTGTGATGGCGCGCTGTTCGACTTTGGCGTCGCCTCGCCGCAGCTCGACGACGCCGCGCGCGGCTTCAGCTTCGGCAAAGACGGCCCGCTCGACATGCGTATGGACCCGACGCGCGGCCAACCAGTATCCGTGTGGCTCGCACATGCGGGCATCGATGAGATTCGTCACGTGATCGCAACCCTGGGCGAAGAGCGTTTTGCCAACCGCATCGCCACCGAGATCGTGCGCACGCGCGCCGCGCAGCCGCTCACCCGCACCAGTGAGCTTGCGGCCCTGGTCAGCCGCTGCGTGCGCACCCGTGAACCGGGCAAGCATCCGGCCACCCGCACCTTCCAGGCGTTGCGCATGTACATCAACGACGAGCTGGCGCAGATCGAGCGCGGGTTGGAGCAGGCGCTGCAACTGCTCGCCCCGGGCGGTCGGCTGGTTGCGATCAGCTTCCATTCGCTGGAAGACCGGCTGGTCAAGCAGTTCATGCGTGCGCACTCGCAACTCGATGCGGTGCTGGCGCGGCTGCCGATACCGCCGCAGGGCAGCGAGCCGCCGCTGCGCCGCATCGGCAACAAGCAGCGCGCTGCCGCTGCGGAACTGGCCGCCAATCCGCGCGCCCGCAGCGCGGTGCTGCGCGTCGCTGAACGGCGCGCATGACCAGGTCCCGTCGACTGCTGCTGCTGGTGCTGCCGCTGCTATGGTGTGCGGTGCTGGCATCCAGCGCCGGCGCGATCTACAGCAAGTACCGTGCGCGCGAGCTGTTCGTCGAACTCGAGCGGCTCAACACCAGCCGTGACGAACTGGATGCTGAGTGGGGCCGCCTGCAGCTCGAGCAGAGCGCCTGGTCGGCCTACGCGTTTGTCGAGCGGGTCGCCAGCGAGCGGCTGCACATGAGCATCCCGGACTCGCGCGACATCGAGATCCTGTCGCCATGAGGGCGCTGCGCGCGCGCGGCGGAACACGGGTCAGCGGTACTGTACGCGGCGGCACGCGCACCCCGGCGCCCTCGTTTCGCGCCCGCCAGTGGGTGCTGTTCGCGCTGCTGCTGGCCGGCGCCGCAGCGCTGATGGGCCGGGCGGTGAACCTGCAGTTGGTGGATCACAGTTTTCTCGCCTCCCAGGGCGACGCACGTTTCTCACGCGTCGCCACCATCACCGCGCATCGCGGCAACATCGTCGATCGCAACGGCGAGCCGCTGGCGGTCAGCACGCCGGTGGATTCGGTGTGGGTCAACCCGCGCGAGCTGTCCGGCAGTATCGAGCAGCTGCCGCACCTGGCACTGGCGCTCGGCGCCGATCGCGCCGAGCTGACGCGCCGCGTCAGCAGCAACCTGGATCGCGACTTCCTCTACCTGGCGCGCGGCATGACGCCGACCGACGCGCAGCGCGTCAGGCAGCTGAACCTGTCCGGGGTGTACCTGGCGCGCGAATACCGCCGCTACTATCCGGCCGGCGAAGTGGCCGGCCACGTGCTTGGCTTCACCAGCATCGATGACGTTGGCCAGGAAGGCACCGAGCTGACATTCGATAACTGGCTGGCTGGCGAGAACGGCGCCAAGCGCGTGATCCAGGACCGCGGCGGCCGCAAGGTGGAGGACGTCGACAGCATCCGCGCGGTGCGGCCGGGCCGCGATCTCGCGTTAAGCCTCGATCTGCGCATCCAGTACATGGCGTACCGCGAGCTCAAGAGCGCCATTCTCGAGAATCGCGCGCGCGCCGGTTCGGTGGTGGTGATCGACATCGACAGCGGCGAGGTGCTGGCGATGGTCAACCAGCCGGCCTATAACCCGAATGATCGCCAGCAGATGCTGCCCGAGGCATACCGCAATCGCGCGGTCACGGATCTGTTTGAACCCGGCTCGAGCGTCAAGCCGTTCGTGGTGGCCGCGGCACTCGCCTCCGGCAAGTTCAGTGTCGACAGCATCATCGATACCGGTCCCGGCTTCATCCAGGTCGGCGCCAGCACCTTCGCCGACGAGCACAACCTGGGCGCGATCGACTTGGCCACGGTGCTCGCCAAGTCCTCCAACGTCGGCATGGCGAAGCTGGCGCTGCAGCTCGAGCCGCAGCAGATCTGGGCGACGCTCAACCGCTTCGGCTTCGGCCAGGTTACCGCCAGCGGCTTTCCGGGCGAATCGGCCGGCGTGTTCACCAACTACTCGCACTGGCGCGCGATCAGCATCGCGACCCTGTCGCATGGCTATGGCATCTCGGTCACGCCGCTGCAGCTGGCGCAGGCCTATGCCGCCATCGGCGCGCACGGGATTCGCCGCCCGGTGTCGCTGCTGCGCCAGGATGCACCGCCGGCCGGCGAGCGCATCCTCGACCAGGCGGTGTGCCGCTCGCTGATCCAGCTGCTCGAGGCGGTCACCACGCAGGAGGGCGCGACCGGCGTGCGCGCCAAGATTCCCGGCTACCGCGTGGCCGGTAAGACCGGCACCGCGTGGAAATCTGTCAATGGCAGCTATTCCAAGGACCGCTATACCTCCGTGTTCGCCGGCATGGCGCCGGCCTCCAATCCGCGGCTGGCAGCGGTGGTCGTGATCGATGAGCCGACCGCGGGCAAGTACATGGGCGGCGACGTCTCGGCGCCGGTTTTCTCCGCCGTGGTCGGCGGCGCGCTGCGGTTGCTGGCGGTGGCGCCGGATGAACTCACCACGCCGGGCGCGCCGCTGATCCGCGGCCAGCGGGTGGCACAGCGATGAATGTCGAGACACGGGCCAACTGGCGGCCGCTGAAAGCACTACTGGGCGGACTGGTGGACGTGCCCGAGCGGCTGGAGGTATCGGATATCACGCACGACAGCCGCAGCGTGACGCCGGGCGCCGCGTTCCTGGCGTGCCAGGGCCGCACGCACCACGGGCTGGAGTTTGCGCACAGCGCGGTCGCGGCCGGTGCGCGCGCGATCCTGTGGGAGCCGGCCCCGGGTGTGACGCCGCCGCCGCTCGATGCCGCGGTCGTCGTGTGCGCGGTGCCGAACCTGTCCGCGCAACTCGGCTTTATAGCCGATCGGTTCTTCGATGCGCCGTCGGCCACCCTGACAGTGGCCGGCATCACCGGCACCAACGGCAAGACCACCTGCGCCTGGCTGCTGGCGCAGGCACTGGAATTCTGCGGGCGGCGCAGCGCCTATATTGGCACGCTCGGTGCCGGCATTGCCGGCGCGCTCAAGCCGCTGGCGTATACCACTCCCGATGCGCTGAGCTTGCACCGGTTGCTGGCGAAGCTGCGCTCGTCCGGATTTGATTCGGTTGCGATGGAAGTGTCCTCGCACGCACTGGAGCAGAACCGCTGCGCCGGCGTGCGCTTTCACACCGCCGTGTTCACCAACCTGACGCGCGATCACCTGGACTACCACGGTGACATGGAAGCGTATGGCGCTGCCAAGGCGCGGCTGCTGGACTGGCCGACGCTTGTGGCCCGCGTCATCAACGTCGATGATCCGTTCGGCCTCGAGCTGGCACGCGATCGGCTGCAGGCGCGCCTGGCGCGCGGCAGCGCTATCGATCGCCTGTTCCTGACCTCGCAGCGGCCCGCCGAATGGCTCACCAGCGGCGCTGACTACGTCTGTGCCAGTGCGGTGCAGGTCAGTGCCGCGGGCCTCACCATCGAGATCGAGAGCAGCCGTGGCGCGGCGCGCCTCGGCAGCCGCCTGATCGGTGATTTCAACGTCGAGAACCTGCTCACCGTGCTGGCCGTGCTGCTGGCTTGGGATGTACCGCTGGCGCAGGCGTGCGCTGCGCTGGCGCGCTGTTCGGCGCCCCCGGGGCGCATGCAAGCCGAGGGCGGCGCTGGGTTGCCGCTAGCGCTGATCGACTACGCGCATACACCCGATGCACTCGCCAAGGCATTACGCGCGGCGCGCAACCACTGCCGCGGCCGGCTGTGGTGCGTGTTCGGCTGTGGCGGCGAGCGCGATCGCGGCAAGCGTGCCGAGATGGGACGCATCGCAGCCGAACTGGCGGATGAGATCATCGTCACCGACGATAATCCGCGGCGCGAGGATCCGGAACAGATCGTCGTGCCGATCATCGAGGCGATCACGGCGGCGGGCGCTGCCGGGCGTACGCGCGTGATCCATGATCGAGCGCGGGCCATCGGGCGCGCGCTGACCGATGCCGCAGTGCCCGACGTGGTGCTAGTGGCCGGCAAGGGCCATGAAGATCACCAGATCATCGGCAGCGCGCGCCGCAAGTTCAGCGATGCGGCGGTGGTGCTGCAGGTGCTGGCCGAACGCGCTCGCCCATGATCCGGACGCTGCAGCAATTTGCCGCCGCCGGTCACGGGCGCCTGCACGGTGAGAACCGCGACTTCAACGAGATCGCCATCGACAGCCGCCGGCTTGCGCGCGGTGACCTGTTTGCGGCGCTGCGCGGTGAGCACGCCGACGGCCACGACTTCGTGCCTGCCGCCGCCGCCGCCGGTGCTGCCGGTGCCATCGTCTCCCATGCCATTCAGCTGCCGTTACCGCAGATCGTGGTATCCAACGTTGAAATGGCACTCGCCGATGCGGCACGCGCGGCACGCGCGCAGTTCAAGGGTGCGCTGATCGGCGTCGCGGGCAGCAATGGCAAGACCACTGTCAAGGAGATGATCGCCGCGATCCTGTCGCAACGTGGGCCGTGCCTCGCAACCCGCGGCAACCTGAACAATCACCTGGGCGTCCCCATGACGTTGCTGCGCCTGGACGACAGCCACATCAGCGCGGTGATCGAGATGGGCGCGAACCGGCGCGGCGACGTTGAACAACTGGTGCAGATAGCGCGGCCCGGGATCGGCCTGATCACCAACGCCGGTGCCGAGCACCTCGAGGGATTCGGCTCGCTTGAAGGGGCGGCCCGGGCGGAAGGGGAGATGGTGGCCGGGCTGCCCGCGAGCGGCACCGCAGTCATCAACGCCGACGATACCTACGCCTCGCTGTGGCGCGCGGCCACCGCGGCGCAGGTGCGCAGCTTCGGGCTGCGCGCGGAGGCAGATTTCTACGCCGCCGGGCTCAAGTTCGAAGTGCAGGGGCAGGAGTTTGCGACCCGCTTCCGGCTGCACAGCCCGCTGGGGGAGGTGGATCTGACGCTGGCGCTCGCCGGACGCCACAACGTGCGCAATGCACTGGCGGCGGCGGCGGCGGCAACCAGCGCCGGCGCCACCCTGGGCGATGTCGCCGCGGGCCTGGCCTCGATGCGTGCCGTGAAGGGGCGGCTACAGCTGCGGCGCACCCGCACCGGCGCCTGGCTGATCGACGACTCGTACAACGCCAATCCCAGCTCGGCGCGCGCCGGTCTCGAGGTACTGAGCGAGCTGCCCGGCCGGCGCTGGCTGGTGCTCGGTGACATGGCGGAGCTGGGAGAGTTTGCCGACAGCAGTCATCGAGAACTGGGCGAGCTGGCGCGGGCGCTGGGGGTGGAGCGCCTGTACGCCTTCGGTGCGCTCGCGGGCCTTGCGGCCGATAGCTTCGGCGACGGCGCCGAGCGCTATCGGGATGCCGGCGAACTCACGCGCGCACTGGACGCGGCGATGACGCCGGATGTGCGGCTGCTGATCAAGGGCTCGCGGGTCAACCGCCTCGAGCGGGTGGTCGACGCGCTGGCGCCGGCCGCAGCGACCTAACGCAGGACCGCAAACCGATGCTCTACTGGATTGCAAAACTGCTGGCGGTGCATTACTCGGCGTTCCACGTTTTCTCGTACCTGACGCTACGCGGGATCCTGGCCGTGATGTCGGCGCTGTCGATGTCGCTGCTGGTGGGTCCGGCAATGATCTTGCGCCTGTCGCGCTACCAGATCGGCCAGGTGGTGCGTGACGATGGCCCGCGCTCGCACCTGCCCAAGGCCGGAACGCCGACCATGGGCGGTGCCCTGATCATCGTCGCCATCATGGTGAGCACGCTGCTGTGGAGTGACCTGCGCAATCGTTTCGTCTGGATCACCCTCGGGGTGACCGCAGGTTTCGGCGTGATCGGCTTCTGCGATGATTATCTGAAGCTGGTGGTCGGCAACTCGCGTGGCCTGTCCGCGCGCTGGAAGTATTTCTGGCAGTCGGTGCTGGGTCTGTCTGCCGCGGTGCTGCTATACCGCGGCGCGCACGTGCCGGCGGCGACAGATTTCTTCGTGCCGTTCATCAAGACCATCAGCGTGCCACTTGGCGCGCCAGGTTTCATCGCTCTCGCCTACTTCATGATCGTCGGCATGAGCAACGCCGTGAATCTCACCGACGGGCTCGATGGGCTGGCGATCATGCCGGCCGCAATGGTCGCTGGCGCGCTCGGCATCTTCGCCTATGCCAGCGGTAACTCGATCTTCGCCACCTACCTTGCCATTCCGGCGATTCCCCAGGCCGGCGAGCTGCTGATCTTCTGCAGTGCACTGGCGGGCGCTGGGCTCGGCTTCCTGTGGTTCAACTCCTATCCGGCGCAGGTGTTCATGGGCGATATCGGCGCGCTGGCGCTCGGCGCGGCGCTCGGCGTCGTGGCGATCATCGTGCGCCAGGAGATAGTTGCGCTGGTCATGGGTGGCATCTTCGTGCTGGAGACCGCCTCGGTGATCCTGCAGGTGGCATCGTTCAAGCTGACTGGGCGCCGCATCTTCCGCATGGCGCCGATTCATCATCATTTCGAACTCAAGGGCTGGGCCGAGCCGAAGGTGATCGTGCGCTTCTGGATCATCAGCTTTCTGCTGGTGCTAGCCGGCCTGTCGACACTGAAACTGCGATGAGCACGGATTACACAAAGCCGTTGCGCGCGGTGGTGGTCGGTCTTGGCAAGACCGGCTACTCGGTGGCGCGCTTCCTGCTTAGCTCAGGCTCGCGCGTCGCGCTGACCGACAGCCGCGCCGCGCCCCCGGAGCTGGCGCGGCTGCAGGCGCTCGGCGGGGATATCGAGGTGCGCACCGGCGGCTTCGATGTCGCGCTGCTCGAGCACGCCGATCTGGTGGTGGTTTCCCCAGGCGTGGCGCTGAGCGGTCCGTTCTTCGAGGCCGCGCGCGCGCGCGGGCTTGCCATCGTCGGTGACATCGAGCTGTTCGCGCGCGCGGCGCGCGCACCGGTGGTCGGCATCACCGGCACCAATGGCAAGAGCACGGTGACCACGCTGCTGGAGAAGATGGCGGCCCGCGCAGGACTTAGCATGCGCGCCGGGGGTAACCTCGGAGCCCCGGCGCTCGAGCTGCTCGACAGCAGCGTCGAGCTTTACATCCTGGAGCTATCGAGTTTCCAGCTCGAGACCACCGAGTCACTGCACCTGGCCGCGGCGACCGTGCTGAATGTGACGCCGGATCACCTCGATCGCTATGCCGACGTCGGCGCCTATGCGGCGGCCAAGGCGCGCATCTTTGCCCGCTGCGATGTCGCCGTCATCAATCTCGACGATCCGCTGGTGGCCGCCATGGTCGGTCCCCGTCGCCGGCAGCTGAGCTTCTCACTGCGTGCCGATGTCGGCGCCGACTATGCGCTGATGCGCCGTGACGGTGCCGATTGGTGGCTGATGCGCCGCGGCGAGCCGCTGCTGGCATTCTCCCAAATGCGGCTCACCGGACCGCACAACGCGGCCAACGCGCTTGCGGCACTGGCGCTGGCGGAGGCGCTGAGCCTGCCGCGCGCCGCCTGCATCGCGGCGCTGAGTGCATTTACCGGACTGGCGCATCGCACCCAGTGGGTGGCGGAGATCGATGGCGTGCGCTACGTCAACGACTCCAAGGGCACCAACGTCGGCGCCACGCTGGCGGCGGTGGCCGGGATGCCTGGACCGCTGATCGTGATCGCCGGCGGCGACGGCAAGGGCCAGGACTTCACGCCGCTGCGTGCCGCCTTCGCCGGCAAGGTACGCGCAGCGGTGCTGATCGGGCGCGACGCGCGCCTGCTGGGGCAGGCACTGCACGGCGCCAGCGAGTTGCACTATGCGGCAAGCCTTGAAGCCGCAGTGGAATGCGCGGCGCGCCTGGCGCGCCCGGGAGACAGCGTGCTGCTGTCCCCGGCCTGCGCCAGCCTCGATATGTTCCGCAGCTACACGCACCGTGGCGAGGTATTTGCCAGCGCGGTGCAGGCGCGCTGCGCATGAGCGGCGCCGCCGACAACCTGACGCGCAGCGAGCGCAAGCAGCGCGGACCGGCGATCGACGCGCCGACGGTCGTGCTGGCGCTATCGATCGTGCTGCTCGGGCTGGTGATGGTGACCTCGGCATCGATCACGATCGCCGGTCGTGACGGCGACCCGTTCGCGTTCCTGGAGCGCCAGCTGCTGCTGGTGCTGATCGGGGCCGTGGCCGCGGCCGTCACCTTCGCGATCCCGAGCGAGCGGCTGCAGCAACTGGCGTTGCCGCTGCTGCTGCTGGCGCTGCTGCTGCTGCTGGTGGTGCTGGTGCCGGGCCTGGGTCACGTGGTCAACGGCAGTCGCCGCTGGCTGCGACTGGCGGGCATGAACTTCCAGGTATCCGAAGCCGCGCGCGTACTGGCGCTGATCTACGTCGCCAGCTACGCGGTGCGCTATGAGGATGAACTGCGCGGCGGGCTGCCCGGATTACTCAAGCCGCTGGCGCTGCTTGCGGCGATTGCGTTGCTGCTGCTGCTGGAGCCGGACTTCGGTGCCGCCAGTGTGCTGTTCATCACCGGTTTCGGCGTGCTGTTCCTGGCTGGTGCGCGCTGGCGTTGGATGTTGACGATGCTGCTTGCCGCCGGCGGCTGCATGACGCTGCTGGTGCTGTTCTCGAGCTATCGGCTGCGCCGCCTGACGACATTCATGGATCCGTGGGCCGACCCGTTCAACAGTGGCTTTCAGCTCACGCAGTCGCTGATTGCGATCGGGCGCGGTGGGCTATTCGGCGTCGGCCTGGGTGCCAGTGTGCAGAAGCTGTTCTACCTGCCCGAAGCGCACACCGACTTCCTGTTTGCGGTACTGGCCGAAGAGCTCGGCCTGGCTGGAGTTGCGGTGACGCTCGGCCTGTTCCTGGCGCTTGCCTGGCGCGCATTCGTGATCGCGCGCCGCGCCAACGATGCCGGCCTCAAATTCCAATCGTACCTGGCATCCGGCTTCGGCCTGTGGCTCGGCGCGCAGGCGTTCATCAATGTCGGCGTCAACATGGGAGTGCTGCCGACCAAGGGGCTGACGCTGCCATTCATGAGCTATGGCCGCAGCAGCCTGATCGTGACGCTGGCGTGGCTCGGCATCCTGCTGCGCGTGCACCATGAGACGGTGCACGGTAACCGCCGTCATCTGCGGATGGAGCGCGTATGAGCACACCGGCCGCCGCCAGCGCCGCTGCGCATGTGTCATTGGCCGCGCCTCTGGTCGCGCCGCTGGCGCTGATCATGGCCGGGGGCACCGGCGGCCACGTGTTTCCGGCACTGGCACTGGCGCGTGAGCTGCGCGCGCGCTCCTGGCAGGTGGTATGGCTCGGTACACGCCGCGGGCTGGAGGCACGGCTGGTGCCGGCGGAGCAGATTGCTGTCGAGTGGCTGTCGGTCAGCGGCCTGCGCGGCAAGGGCATGCTGATATGGGTGAGCGCGCCGTTGAAACTCACGCGCGCGCTGCTGCAGGCGTTGGCCGTGATCCGCCGGCGCCGTCCGGCGCTGGTGGTGGGCCTGGGCGGCTTTGTCGCAGGTCCTGGCGGTATTGCGGCCTGGCTGTCGCGCCGGCCATTGCTGATCCACGAACAGAACGCAATCGCAGGCTTCACCAACCGCTGCCTGGCGCATCTGGCGCGCCGCGTGCTGACGGCCTTTCCCGGCAGCTTCGCCCCGCAGGTGCGCGCGCAGGTGATCGGTAATCCGGTGCGCCGCGAGATATCCGATCTGCCGCCGCCGGCGCAGCGCTTCGCGCAGCGTCAGGGTCCGATACGTGTTCTGGTAGTGGGCGGCAGCCAGGGCGCCGCGCGCCTGAACGCGATGGTGCCGTTCGCGCTGGCGCGCGCGGCGGCGAGCCTGCAGTTCGAGGTGCAGCACCAGTCCGGCGAGCGCTGGATCGAGGCGGCCACGCGCAACTACGCCGAGGCCGGTATCACGGCACGTCTGCAGCCGTTCATCGAGGACATGGCGGCAGCCTACGGCGCAGCTGACCTGGTGATCTGCCGCGCCGGTGCGCTCACGGTATCGGAGCTGGCGGCCGCAGGGGTCGCATCGATCCTGGTGCCGTTTCCGGCGGCGACCGACGATCACCAGACCCGCAACGCGGCGTTCCTGGTGAACGACGGTGCCGCCTTGATGATCGCCGAACGCGAGCTGTCCGTCGAACGGCTGACCGCCGAGCTGCTGCGGCTATGCAGCGGCCGCGGCCGGCTGCTGGCGATGGCGGAACGCGCGCGCGCACTGGCCAGGCCGCGCGCGGTGCAGGAGCTGGCCGATGCCTGTGTCGAGCTAGTGCGCGGCGAGCGCCTCGGGGGTGCGGCTTGAGCGCGTGGCCGGATCCGCCCGGCATGGCGCGCAGCCGCATGCGCCGCATCGATACGATTCATTTCGTCGGCATCGGCGGCGCCGGCATGGGCGGCATCGCCGAAGTGCTGTTGAACCTGGGCTACAAGGTGCAGGGTTCGGACCTGAAACCCAATGCCATGACCGCGCACCTGGAAAAGCTGGGCGCCGTGATCCGCATCGGTCACCGAGCCGAGAACGCCGATCGCGCCGACGTGGTGGTGGTATCGAGCGCGGTGCCGGGCGACAACCCGGAAGTCAGGGCCGCGCTCGCGCGCCGCGTGCCGGTGGTGCCGCGTGCCGAGATGCTGGGCGAACTGATGCGCTTTCGAGAAGCGATCGCGGTCGCCGGCTCGCACGGCAAGACCACGACCACCAGCCTGATCGCCAGTGTGCTGGCGGAGGGCGGCGAGGATCCGACCTTCGTGATCGGCGGGCGCCTGAAGAGCGCCGGCAGCAATGCGCGCCTGGGCGCCGGCCGCTACCTGGTGGCCGAGGCCGATGAGAGCGACGCCTCGTTCATGCATCTGCAGCCGGTGATCGCGGTAGTCACCAATATCGACAACGACCACCTCGGTACCTACGGCGGCGACTTCGACAAGCTCAAGCAGAGCTTCGTCGAGTTCCTGCACAACCTGCCATTTTATGGCTTGGCGGTCCTGTGTGGCGATGACGAGCAGATCCAGAGCATCCTGCCGCGCGTCAGCCGTCCGTTCGTGACCTACGGACTGCGCGAGGGCGTGGACGTGCGCGCCACCGGCCTGGCACGCGATCGCAGCGGCAGCCGCTTCAGTGTCGAGCTGCCAGGGCGTGCCAGCGCGCTGCCGGTGATGCTGAATATCCCCGGCACCCACAACGTGCGCAACGCCCTGGCTGCAATCGCAGTGGCGAGCGAGCTGGGACTTGCCGATGCGGCGATCTGCCGGGCGCTCGCCAGCTTCCAGGGCATCGAGCGGCGCATGCAGCATATCGGTGACGTCAGCCTCAACGGCGGTACCGTCAGCATCGTCGACGACTACGGTCACCACCCGACCGAGATCGCCGCCACGCTCGAGGCGCTGCGCCAGGCATGGCCCGAGCGGCGGCTGGTGCTGGTGTTCCAGCCGCACCGTTATACCCGCACCCGTGATCTGCTGGACGACTTTGCCAACGTACTGGCCGGCGTCGCCGTGCTACTGGTGACCGAGGTGTACGCCGCCGGCGAGCCGCCGATCAAGGGCGCCGATGGCCGCGCCATCTGTCGTGCCGTGCGCAGCCGCGGCAAGGTGGAACCGATCTTCGTAACAAAAGTCGAGGGCATCGCCGCTGCGCTGCGCAATGTGCTGCGGGCGGGCGATGTGGTCGTGACCATGGGCGCCGGGCACATCGGCGCCATTGCGCACGAGCTGCCGGCCGCCCTGAGCGGCGGAGGCGCCGCATGAGCCTGCGCTTCGCAGCGGCTTTCAACGGTCGTGTGCGCTACGACGAGCCGATGTCGGCCCACACTTCCTGGCATGCCGGCGGACCGGCGGATGTGCTGTTCTCGCCGCGCGATGTCGAGGACCTGAGCGCATTCCTGCGCCTGGTGCCGCCCGAGGTGCCGGTGTACTGGGTCGGGCTGGGCAGCAATCTGCTGGTGCGCGAGGGCGGCATCCGCGGTGTGGTGATCGCCACGCCGGGCGCCTTCACCCGCGTTGAACGGCGCTCGCAGACGCGGGTGTACTGCGAGGCCAGTGTGCCGTGCGCGCGCATCGCGCGGCTGTGCGTGAAATGGGGTCTCGGCCAGGGCGAGTTCTTCAGCGGCATCCCGGGCACCCTCGGCGGTGCGCTGGCGATGAACGCCGGTGCATTTGGCGATGAGACCTGGCGGCACGTGCTGTCGATCGAGAGCATCGACCGGCGCTGCGAACGCCGGGTCCGCCAGGCGCGGGAGTTTCACGCCGGCTATCGGCAGATTGAGTGGCCGGCGGGTGCCGCGGAGGAGTGGTTCCTGTCCGCCGAACTGGCATTCGAGCCGCAGGCAGCCGATGCAGCGCTCGCGCCGCACACCCTGCAGTCACTGCTGCAGCGGCGCCGCGACACGCAGCCGCTCGGACAGTGGAGCTGCGGCTCGGTGTTCAGGAATCCGCCCGGCAATCACGCGGCGCGCCTGATCGAGGCCGCCGGCCTCAAGGGCTATCGCATCGGCGATGCGGCGGTGTCGGACAAGCATGCCAATTTCATCCTGAACCTGGGCAAGGCCCGCGCCTCCGAACTCGAGCAGTTGATCCGGCACGTGCAGCTGACCGTGCAGCGCACGCACGGAGTGATGCTCGAGCCGGAAGTGCGAATCATCGGCGAGGCGGGCGCTGCGTGCGCTGCGGGCGCTGCGGGCGCTGCGGATGCTGCGAATGCTGCGAATCCTGCCGGCGCTGCGGGCGAGCCGGGCGCGGCGCCGGTGGCCGCCGCCAACGGAGGCAAACACTGATGCGCTTGCGGCACGAATTGCGACTGGATCGCGTCACCGACGCCGCCGATTTCGGCGCCGTGGCGGTGCTGTACGGCGGCGGCTCGAGCGAGCGCGAGATCTCGCTGTTGAGCGGCAAGGCGGTGCTGGCCGCGCTGCAACGCCGTGGCGTGAATGCCCAGGGCTTCGATCCGGCGCAGCGGCCGCTGGCGGAGCTGCTGACGCTGAAGATCGATCGCGTCTGGATCGCGCTGCACGGTCCGGGCGGGGAAGACGGCACCGTGCAGGGTGCACTCGAATTCCTCGGAGTTCCCTACACCGGCAGCGGCGTACTCGGCTCGGCCATCGCGATGGACAAGCTGCGCAGCAAGCGCCTGGCGCAGGCGGCCGAGGTTGCAACGCCCGAGTTCGTGGTGCTGCGCACCGCCTCGGATCTGGACCTGGCGCTGAAGCGCCTCGGCCTGCCGATGATCGTGAAGCCGGCGTCGCAGGGATCAAGCGTCGGCATGGCGCGGGTCGAGCGCGCCGAGCAGCTGCCCGAGGCCTGGAAGAGCGCTCGGCGCATTGAACCGATGGTATTCGCGGAAGCGTGGATCACCGGCGGCGAATACACGGTCGCCATCCTGCAGGGCGCGGCGCTGCCGTCGATCCGCATCGAGACTCCGCGCAGCTTCTACGATTACGAGGCCAAGTATTTTCGCGACGATACGCGCTACTTCTGTCCTTCCGGCCTGGCGACCCACGCCGAGCAGCAGCTGGCGAAGCTGGCGCTGACCAGTTACGAGGCCTGCGCTGCCGAGGGCTGGGGCCGGGTCGACTTCATGCTGGATAGCGCCGGCAAGCCGTTGCTGCTGGAGATCAACACCGTGCCCGGCATGACCGACCACAGCCTGGTACCAATGGCGGCGCGCGCCGCCGGCATCGATTTCGACGAGCTGGTGTGGCGCGTGCTCGAGACCAGCTTCAGCCGTACGCGGATCGACAGCTGATGGGCGCGATCAATCGCAAACGCAACAACCGGCGCAGCGCACCGCGGTTGCGGTTGTTCAAGCTGCCGGCGCTGCCGTGGCGGCGCATCGGCATGTCGCTCGCCGGCCTGTCGGTGATCGCGCTGGCATTCCTGGGCCTGACGCTGCTGCTGAACCAGCCGATCCAGCGCGTCATCGTCAGCGGCCGTCTGCAGCGCGTGTCGGCGCTGGACGTGGAAAAAATAGTGCGCTTGCGCCTGGGCGGCAACGGCCTGGTGACCGTGGACCTGGAAGATGTCAGCCGCGGGCTGCGCACGCTGCCGTGGGTAGATCATGCCGCCGTGCGGCGCAGCTGGCCGCGCTCGCTTGCGATCGAGATCGTCGAGCAGACCGCCGTGGCACGCTGGAACAACGCCGGGCTGCTGAACGCGCGTGGCGAGCTGTTCCTGAGCGAGGCGCGCTTCGTGCCGCCGGAGTTGCCGCAGCTCTCAGGACCGCTCGGCTCGGAACAGGAAGTCACGGCGCGCTATCTGGCCGCGCAGGGGCACCTGACAGAAGTCGGCATGCGGCTCGCGGCGCTGGAACTCGACGCGCGCGGCGCCTGGAACCTGACACTCGATAACGGCGTTGCGGTGCGCCTCGGCCGCCAGCAGGTCGATGAGCGCTTCGAGCGCTTCATGCTGGCGGCGGCGAAGCTGGTGAGCCAGCGCGCCACTGACATCGCCTACGTGGACATGCGCTACAGCAATGGTTTCGCAGTCGGCTGGAAGGGCGGCGCCACCCATGCCGCGCTGCGCGGGCCAGCGGCAAGGGACAAGGATCAAATCAATGGTTAGAAGGACCGACCGCGACGTCATCGTCGGACTCGACATCGGCACCTCCAAGGTAGTCGCGCTGGTGGGCGAGATCACCGCCGATGGCTCGATCGAAGTGATCGGTCTGGGCAGCCAGCCATCGCGCGGGCTGAAGAAAGGCGTGGTGGTCAACATCGAATCCACGGTGCAGTCGATTCAGCGCGCGGTCGAGGAAGCCGAGCTGATGGCCGATTGCGAGATCAACGCCGTCTATGCCGGCATCGCCGGCAGTCACGTTCGCAGCCTCAACTCGCACGGTGTGGTGGCAATCCGCGACCGCGAAGTGACGCACGGCGATGTCGAACACGTGATCGATGCCGCCAAGGCGGTGGCGATCCCGGCCGACCAGCGCATCCTGCATGTGCTGCCGCAGGAATTCATCATCGATGGCCAGGAGGGGATCCGTGATCCGATCGGCATGTCGGGCGTGCGCCTGGAGGCCAAGGTGCACATCGTCACCGGCGCCGACAGCGCGGCGCAAAACATCATCAAGTGCGTGCAGCGCTGCGGCCTGGTGGTCGAGGACGTGGTGCTCGAACAGCTGGCCTCGAGCTACGCGGTGCTAACCGAGGACGAGAAGGAGCTCGGCGTGTGCCTGGTGGACGTCGGCGGCGGCACCACCGACATCGCGGTTTTCGGCAACGGCGCCATCCGCCACACCGCAGTGATCCCGATCGCCGGCGACCAGGTGACCAACGACATTGCGGTATCGATGCGCACCCCGACGCAGTACGCCGAGGACATCAAGATCCGCTACGCCTGCGCGCTGTCGCAGCTGGCCAATCCCGACGAGAGCATCGAGGTGCCCAGCGTCGGCGACCGGCCGGCGCGGCGCCTGGCGCGCCAGACGCTGGCCGAGATCGTCGAACCGCGCTACGAGGAGCTGTTCAACCTGATTCGCGAGGAGCTGCGGCGCAGCGGCTTCGAGGAAGTGATCGCCGCCGGCATCGTGCTGACCGGCGGCAGCGCGCGCATGGAAGGGGCGATCGAGCTGGCCGAGGAGATCTTCCATGTGCCGGTGCGGCTCGGATTGCCCGGCCAGGTCAAGGGGCTGTCCGACGTGGTGCGCAGTCCCATCTATTCCACCGGCGTCGGGTTGCTGCTGTACGCGCGCGAGAACGCCGCGCCGGCGTCGCGCGCCGCAGCGCTGGGCGGCAACGTCGCCGGCGTATTCGATCGCATGAAGAGCTGGTTCAAGGGAAATTTCTGATGCGAGCCACTTATTTTTTGACCGTTTTGGGGAAACCTCAAGGAGCTGACAGATGTTTGAACTCATGGACGCATACAGCCAAAGCGCTGTGATCAAGGTAATCGGCGTGGGGGGCGGCGGTGGCAACGCCGTCTCTCACATGGTATCCAGCGGCATCGAAGGCGTGGATTTCATCTGCGTCAACACCGATGCCCAGGCACTCAAGGCATCGAAGATCAAGACTTCACTGCAGATCGGCTGCAATATCACCAAGGGACTGGGGGCGGGCGCCGATCCCGAGATCGGCCGCCAGGCGGCGATGGAGGACCGCGATCGCATCGTCGAGGTGATCGAGGGCTGCGACATGCTGTTCATCACCGCCGGCATGGGCGGCGGTACCGGCACCGGTGCCGCACCGGTAGTGGCGCAGATCGCACGCGAACTCGGCATCCTGACGGTCGCGGTGGTCACCAAGCCGTTCGTGATGGAGGGCACCAAGCGCTCGATGGTGGCCGACCATGGAATCGCGGAATTGACAAAAAACGTGGACTCGCTGATTACCATCCCGAACCAGAAGCTGCTGACCGTGCTCGGTCCGAGCACTACGCTGCTCGACGCCTTCAAGGCGGCGAACCAGGTGCTGCAGGGCGCGGTGCAGGGCATCGCCGAGCTGATCACCCGTCCCGGGCTGATCAACGTCGACTTCGCCGACGTGCGTACCGTCATGAGCGAGACCGGCATGGCGATGATGGGCAGCGGTTCGGCCAGTGGTGACGGGCGCGCGCGCCAGGCGGCCGAGGCGGCGGTGTCTTCGCCGCTGCTCGAGGACATCAACCTGGCCGGCGCGCACGGCATCCTGGTGAACGTGACGGCAGGGCTGGATCTGTCGATCGGCGAGTTCGAGGAGGTCGGCTGCATCGTCAAGGAATACGCCTCGGACGACGCCACCGTGGTGGTCGGTACGGTCATAGACCCGGAGATGTCCAATCAGATCCGCGTCACGGTGGTCGCGACCGGTCTGGGCAGGGGTGCTGCAGTGCAGCGCAACCGCGCCGAGTCCACGCGCGACAGCTTTCTGGAACGTTCGGCGAGCTCGGCGCGCGACTCGAGCGCCAGCCGCGAGGCGGCAGCGGCGCGCATGGCCGACCAGTCGCAGGGGCGAGGCATGAAGGCTCGCGGGCCGCTGACGCAGAGCGACTACCAGGCGCTCGACAAGCCGACCATCGTGCGCCAGCGCGCCGTCGGTGACGGCCTGCCGGGGATGCAGGAGTCGGATGAAATGCTGGATATTCCGGCATTTCTGCGTCGCCAGGCGGATTGATGCGGTATCCCACAGCGCCCGGATGGTAAGCTCCCCATCCGCCGCTGTGATACTTTAATCGGGCTTTGCAGGGTTAGCGGCCGGGCGCCTTGCCCGGCGCCAGCTGCCGCGCCCCAAGACGCGACCCAATAACGATTGGCACTGGAATAAACACCATGCTCGGCCAGCGCACTCTCCGCAACTCGATTCGCGCCACCGGCGTCGGCCTGCACACCGGCAAGAAAGTCATGATGACGCTCAAGCCCGCGCCGCCGGACTCCGGCATCTGTTTCCGCCGCGTCGATCTGGCGCAGCCAGTCGATATTCCGGCACGCGCGCAGAACGTCGGCGATACCACGCTCGGCACCACCCTGGTTGCGGGCGAAGCGCGCATCTCGACCGTCGAGCACCTGCTGTCGGCATTTGCGGGACTGGGGATCGACAATGCCTGCGTCGAGGTAACCGCGGGCGAAGTGCCGATCATGGATGGCAGTGCCGGTCCGTTCGTATTCCTGCTGCAGTCGGCCGGCATCGAGGAGCAGGATGCATTCAAGCGCTTCATCCGGGTGAAGAAATCGGTCCTGGTCGAGGATGGCGACAAGTGGGCGCGGTTCGATCCGTTTGAAGGCTTCAAGGTGAATTTCGAGATCGAATTCGATCACCCGATCTTCAAGCGCCGCCTGCAACGCGCCACGATGGATTTCTCCACCACATCGTTCCTGAAGGAGATCAGCCGCGCGCGCACGTTCGGTTTCATGCGCGACCTGGAGACGCTGCGCGCCCATAACCTCGCGCTCGGCGGTACGCTCGACAATGCCATCGTGCTGGACGATGTTGGGGTGATGAACGAAGATGGACTGCGCTACGAGGATGAATTCGTCAAGCACAAGATCCTGGATGCGATCGGCGATCTGTACCTGCTTGGCCATAGCCTGATTGGCGAGTTCTCCGGCCACAAGTCAGGCCACGGACTCAACAACCGGCTGCTGCGGGCGCTGCTGGCCGACCAGGACGCCTGGGAAGAGGTGGTATTCGAGGACGCCGAGCAGGCGCCCATCTCCTACGTGCCGGCACATGCCGGCGAGCCGACCGCGCTCGCCAGCTGATCAGGCGCCGGACCCTGATTTCATCTGTACGCGCACTGTCATGCGCGAGATTGCCGCGTCGCGGGCGCGGATGTCGGGCAGCAGGGCCGCCAGCGCATAGCGCAGCCGCGTCGCCCAGGCGGCGCTGTCGGCAAATACCACCAATTCAGGGCTTTTCGGCACCGCGCTGACGATATGGCCGGCGAGCGGGGGTGCGAGTGCCGCCCGCAGCCAGTCGGCCCACGAAAGCTGCGCCGGGATACTGTCAACTATACGGCGCAGGCCGGATCGATGTGACAGTAACTCATTGACTGACTGGAGGTTTCCACGCCGGGCAGAAAGGCTGGCCGCGGCCGTCGGTTTTGTCCGACGCCGGTTTCGTGCGCCGGTCTTCTTGTCAGGGAGAGACTTCTTGTGCATAGTCGATCGCACCGATCAAGGGCAAACCCGCCGGAAACGCGGGGACGCAAAGCCACCGGTCTGACGGCGGGAAATCGCCAGGACAGCGGGGCTGCTGAGGCAGAAGGTACTGCATTTGCGATAGGCGGCATGCGGGCGCGGGCGATCGGCTGCGAGCGCTGTAAAACCCATTGTGTGCAGTGCACCATAAGTGCTTGGGCCCGGCCGCATGCGGTGCGGGTCCACGCGTGAACCTTGAGCTAAGGCTGCGGGCCGCGCTTGAAGTGTTAGCCGGCAGACTGGAGCGACAGGCATGAATGTGATGATTCTTTTCTCGCGCAGCATTGGCAAAGTCCGCCACCTCAATCTATCGCACCCGCTTGCCCTCAGTCTGGTCACAGTTGCAGCGTTAGGGATCCTGGTCACAATCTTCGCACTCGGGCTGCAGATCGGTGAGCGCAGCATGGCACGCATGGCGCTGCTCAATCCGGGCGCCGCGGTGCGCGCGCAGCAGGCCGAAGTGGCGGCGCTGAAATCTCAGCTGCAGGACCGCGTGGATGCGCTGGCGATGCGGCTGGGCGTGATGAACGCCCACGTGATCCGGCTCAACGCCTTGGGCAAGCGCCTGACCGAAATGGCGCATATCAACAGCCGCGAATTCAATTTCGATGACGATCCGCCGCAGGGCGGTTCCGACTCCGACGGTGTCGGCCACGGTGCCCAGGTACCGGATCTGACTGTGATGATTGACGACTTAGGACGGCGCATCGATTCGCGCTCGGGGCAGTTTGCCGCGCTCGAGAACGTCATCCTGGGTCGCCAGCTGTCACAGGAGATCAAACCCTCCGGCCGCCCGGTGCGTGAAGGCTATATTTCCTCCTACTTCGGCGAGCGCATGGATCCGTTCAACGGCGAGGACGCCTTTCACAAGGGTGTGGATTTCGCCAGCGACGCCGGCGCCGACGTACTGGCGGTGGCCTCTGGCATCGTCACCTGGTCCGGCCCGCGCGAGGGCTACGGCAACCTGGTGGAAATCAACCACGGCAATGGCTACATCACCCGCTACGCGCATGCGGCCAGGACCCTGGTGACGGTCGGCGATGAAGTGGAACGCGGCCAGGCGGTGGCGGTGGTCGGATCCACCGGCCGCTCGACCGGGCCGCACCTGCATTTCGAAGTGGTCAAGGACGGGCGGCAGATCGACCCAATGGCGTTTGTCGGACGTTGATCGGACGCTGCGGACGCTGATCGGATTCTGATCGCACGCTGCCCGCAGGCCCGTGCATCCGCGCGCAGGGGCTGTCCGCGCACCTGCCGCCCCGCCACGAACGACTACATTGCAGCCCTGTCTACCCTTACAATAACGGGTTTGGCTTGAGCGGCTTTTACCCAAGTCGCTGACGCTGCTCGTCTTATCCAAAGGATTGTTCGTGTTACAGGCGCTGACCCGCGTATTCGGGAGCCGCAACGATCGGCTCGTCAAAAACTACACCCGGCTTGTGCGCGAGGCGAGCGCGCACGAGGCGTCGCTGCAGGCGTTGCCGGACGATGCGCTGCGCGGCAAGACCGCGGAATTGCGCGCGCAGCTGGCGGCTGGCGCCAGGCTCGACCAGCTACTGCCCGAGGCATTTGCGGTGGTGCGCGAAGCGGCACGACGCACGCTCAGGATGCGCCACTTCGACGTGCAGCTGGTGGGCGGCATGGCGCTGCACCAGGGCAAGATCGCCGAGATGCGCACCGGCGAGGGCAAGACGCTGATGTCGACGCTGCCGGCGTACCTGAACGCGCTGCCGGGCGAGGGCGTGCACGTCGTGACGGTGAACGAGTACCTGGCGCAGCGCGACGCGGACTGGATGGGGCCGGTTTACAGATTCCTCGGACTGTCGGTCGGGGTGATCAAGAACGCGCAGGATTCGGCCGAGAAGCGCGCCGCCTATGCCTGCGACATTACCTACGGCACCAACAATGAATTCGGCTTCGACTACCTGCGCGACAACCTGGCCTACCGGCTGGAAGACCGGGTGCAGCGCTCGCTGAGCTTCGCGATCGTGGACGAGGTGGACTCGATCCTGATCGATGAGGCCCGCACGCCATTGATCATCTCCGGACCGGCGGAGGAGAGCACGGAGGTTTACATCAGCATCAACCAGCTGGTGCCGCGGCTGACGCGCCAGCAGGCTGAAGACGGCCCTGGCGACTACTCGGTGGACGAAAAAGGCAAGCAAGTGCACCTGACCGAGGCCGGCCACGAGCGCGTCGAGCAGCTGATGGCGGAAGCCGCGCTGCTGCGCGAGGGCGAGAGCCTGTACGACACGGCCAACATCCGCCTGATGCACCACCTCAACGCCGCGCTGCGGGCGCACGCGCTCTACAAGCGCGACGTCGAGTACATCGTGCGCGGCGGTGAAGTCATCATCGTCGATGAATTCACCGGCCGCACGATGCCGGGCCGGCGCTGGTCGGATGGCCTGCACCAAGCGGTGGAGGCCAAGGAGGGCGTGCGGGTGCGCGAGGAGAACCAGACCGTCGCCTCGATCACGTTCCAGAATTATTTTCGTCTGTACAAGAAGCTCGCTGGCATGACCGGCACCGCCGACACCGAGGCGCCGGAGTTCCTGCAGATCTACGGCCTGGAAGTGGTCGTGATTCCGACCCATCGACCGATGATCCGCAAGGATCACTCGGATTACGTGTACCTGACGCAGAAGGACAAGTTCGAGGCGATCATCGCCGACATCCGCGACTGCGTGCAGCGCGTGCAGCCGGTGCTGGTCGGCACCACCTCGATCGAGACCTCGGAGTTTCTATCCGGGCTGCTGCAGAAGGAGAGCATCGGCCACCAGGTGCTCAACGCCAAGCAGCACGAGCGCGAAGCGCACATCGTGGCGCAGGCCGGCCGCCCTGCGACCGTGACTATCGCCACCAACATGGCGGGCCGCGGTACCGACATCGTGCTGGGCGGCAATCTCGAGGCGGAACTGGCCGGCATGGAGGCAGAAGCCGATCCGGCGGCGCAGGAGGCCGCGCAGCAGGCGGCGCGCGCCGCCTGGCAGCAGCGCCATGACCAGGTGATCGCGGCCGGCGGCCTGCATATCATCGGCACCGAACGCCACGAATCGCGCCGCATCGACAATCAGCTGCGCGGCAGGTCCGGCCGCCAGGGCGATCCCGGCTCGAGCCGCTTCTATCTGTCGATGGAAGACAACCTGATGCGTATCTTCGGCGATCCGACCCGCACCAAGCGGCTGCTGCAGTTCGCCGGCATGAAGGAAGGCGAGGTAATCGAGAGCGGCATGCTGACGCGCCAGATCGAGAAGGCGCAGCGCAAGGTCGAGTCGCACAACTTCGATATCCGCAAGCAGCTGCTGCTGTTCGACGACGTCGCCAACGACCAGCGCAAGGTGATCTACCAGCAGCGCACCGAGATCCTCGGCACCGCCGACATGAGTTCGGCCATCGGCGAGATGTTCGAGGAGGCGAGCGCCAGCCTGATCGACCAGTTCGTGGTGCCCAACAGCGTGCCGGAGGACTGGAATCTCGACGGCCTGCAGGAGGCGTTCCGGCGCGACCTGAACATGGTGCTGGACGTCAAAGCCTGGCTGGTGGAGCAACCCGATCTGGAGGAGGCGCCGCTGCGCGCGCGCATCCACGAGGCGGTGCGGGCCGCCTACCAGGAAAAGGTGCAGCGCTACGGCGCCGAGATCATGCGCCACATCGAACGCGATGTGGTGCTGCGTACGCTCGATCAGCACTGGCGCGAGCACCTGGCGGCGATGGAATACCTGAAGCAGGGGATCCATCTGCGCGGCTACGCCCAGAAGGACTATCGCTTCGAATTCAAACGCGAGGCGTTCGAGCTGTTTTCGGCGATGCTCGATCGGGTCAAGTTCGACACCGTGTCCACGCTCACCAAGATCGAGATCCGCACCCAGGAGCAGATCGACCGCGAGGAGGCCGAGCGGCGCGAGCGCATGATGAAAGCGCTGCGCGCGCAGCACCTGGAGGCGCAGCCGCTGCTGGGCGGCGGCGAGCCGGAGCTCGCCCTCGGGGCGGATGCGGGCGGGCCGCCCTTGGCCGGGGTGCGGCCGGCCGCAGTCGGCGCCGCGAGCGAGCCGGCGGTGGCGCCGTTCGTGCGCCATGACCGCAAGGTCGGCCGCAATGAGCCGTGCCCGTGCGGTTCGGGGAAGAAATTCAAGCACTGCCACGGCGCGCTGGCCGGCAACCAGTGAGCACGCCGCCGGCCGGCGCCAGCGTGCGCGTGGTGGCGGCGGTGCTGCGCGATGCCGGTGGACGGGTGCTGATCACGCAGCGCTCGGCCGGCAAGCACATGGCCGGCTGGTGGGAGTTTCCCGGCGGTAAGATCGCCCCGTCAGAGGCGAGCCAGGCCGCCTTGGCGCGCGAGCTGGCCGAAGAACTCGGAATTGCACTGCACCGCTGTCACCCGTTGCTGCAATTGCGGCATGATTATGCCGACCGGGTAGTCGAGCTCGAGGTGTTCATGGTCGACGACTACGGTGGCGAGCCGTCCGGGCGTGAGGCCCAGGCGCTTAAATGGGTGGCGGTCGCGGAGCTGTACGCACACGCGCTGTTGCCGGCCGACCGGCCGATCATTGAGGCTCTCAATGAGGCGGCCGGCGCACAGCAAATTTCTGCATCGATGAGGTGATTGCAATGGCCCAGGACACCGGACTGCCGGATATTCAACTCGATGGCGCGGGGCTGTATCGCGAGGACATGTTTACCGATCGCAAGGCCGGCACCATCCGAAGGCTGGTGCCGGTGAAGGTGGACGGGCACACGGATCCTTCGCGCACCGTGCTGTATTCCGGCCAGACGCAGCTGTTGACGCCGACCGGGGTACTGCCGCTGGGCTTTGAGATCGAGGCCGATTCGCTCGAGGATGCGGTCAGCAAATTTCCCGCCGCGGTGAAGCTAGCGCTCGACCAGGCGATCGAAGAGGCGCGCGAATACCGGCGCGAGGCTTCCTCGCGCATCGTAGTGCCGGATGTCGCGGGTGGGCTGCCCGGCGGCGCTCTGCCCGGGGGCGGCAAGATCAAGCTGTAGAGCAGCGCTGCCCGCGCGTGTCTAGGGCAGCAGCGCCGGCGCGGCCAGGTAGGCTGCGCTGAGCGACTGGAACTGCCCGCCATCGGTCGTGATGCTGGTCTGGAAATTGTTGCCGCTGCCGAACACGACCGCCAGTCCGCCAACCGCAGTGAGCTCGCTGGCGTGCGTGAGAAAATAATGCACGTGGTTGTCACGAAAGTGAAACGCCGTGCCGCCGGAATTAGAGGACGGCACGCCCATCGGGGTCTGCCAGAAGATCAGCGGCAGGCCGCCGATACCGGTGTGGTAGTTCTGCATGCTGGCGAGATACTGGGCGTAATTGGGCGTGGTGGTGTTGCTCTCGTCCAGATACCACACGGTTAGATACTGCGGGTTGCAGCCGGAAGCGACGGCATCGGCCTCATAGCAGCCGGCATCGCGATCGAGCGTCTGCGCGGTGATGAAATCCGCATGCTGGGCGCCGATCGCATTCATGAATGCGATCACCGATGGCTGGTCACTACCTCCCCAGTCGGACGGCGGAAAGCCGACATAGGCCAGCGGTGCGTACTTGCGCGCCATCGAGATCAGGCAGCCGGCGATGCCCACGATGTCGTTGCTCAGCGTTGCGCAGTCCGGGTTGCTGTTGACGTAGGCGAACAGCTGGGTGGGATCGCCATTGGGCGCGTGCAGCTGCGCATAGCCCCAGAAGTCCGGCTCGAAATTGACCAGCACCGGTTTGCCGAAGGCGCCGATGCCCTGGAACATCAATTTCACGTTCGCCCAGTACGTGCTCATGAACGTGCTGCTGTTCAGGTCCGACAGGTTGCCATCGCCATTGGTGGCCATCTGATAGAGCGTGAACATCGGCACCGTGCCGAGTGATTCTGCTTCGGCGCTGAAGCTGCCGACAATCGCGCCGGCCGGGCTGTTCCAGGTGGTCCAGTCGCCGGGGCCAGCCCCGTCCAGATATTGCTCGTCGATATCCACCGTCAGGTTCTGCGACTCCACCGCAGCCGGCGTGCTGGAGCCGGCCTGTGCGCCCAGGCCCAGCAGCAGCCGGTTCGGCTTGCCGAGCTTCGCCGCCAGCTTGGCGGCTGCTGAGCTGCCAGGGGGCAGGCTGCTGACAGTGCTGCCGGAGGAACTGGAACTGGAACCACCGGAGGTGCTGGTCGAGCTGCCGCTGCTGGTACTGCTGCTGCCGCCCGCTATAGAGGGGGCCGTAGAGCTGCCAGGCTCGGCGCTGGTGCTCGCCGTTGAATCACTGCCACAGGCGCACAGGGCAAGGCAAGCCGCAGCTGCGGCTGCTGACAGCAGCGGAGAAACACGGGGATTCAACATGGGTGCGCAGGGGCGCCATCTAATAATGATGGTGAAAAGATACGATGATTGCGCCGGCGGCGCAAAATGTCGCCAACGGGCGACCGGGCGATGTGCACTGGTGCTCACTCTCGCGACTGGTCCGCCGCAGGCGGAGCAGCGTCAGGGCCTTCGACCGGATCGCCGGCAATAGCATGTGTTCCGGAAAGCCAGGCGCCCAGATCGATCAGGCGACAGCGATCGCTGCAGAACGGCCGGTACGGAAACTGATCGGTCCACTGAATCGCGCGCTGGCAGGTCGGACACCGCAATCGCTGGGCCATGGCGCTAACCTAACTGCAGCAAACCAGCCTGAACGCGACCTCCGCATCGGTCTGCGTGGCACGCTGCTCGATGCCGTTCCACTGCAGGAACCGCATGCTGCAGCGATAGTGGCTGCCGCTGATCTCCGGATATAGCGGGCTGTCGGCCGGCAGGCAGATGCGCAGCAGCTGGTAGGGCGCGTCGCGATCGAAGGTCACATTGAAGACACCGCCCGCAGCCACCTGGTCACGCGCACGGCCGTTCTGGCGCGTCAGCCAAAGCAGTTCGGCGATGGCATCGCATAGCGGGCGCAGCAGCGCCAGCCAGCGCGCGAACGCCTCGGTGCGGGCCTCGGCTGGTTGATTGAGCCAGAAGAAATAATCCGGCAGGTCAAATTCGCAGGTGCCACCGGGAATCGCGCTGCGGTGCTTGATCGATGCCAGGAACTCGGAGTCCTTCAGCGGCGCAAGCCACGAGCCGCCGACGGCACCGAGCTCGGCGCGCAGCCGCGCAAGATTGGCCAGCAGCGCACGCAGGCGCGTGGCATCGATGCCCTGGCGGTTCTGGAACTCGTTGAGCAGCGCGAGGTGGCGCTCGAGTTCCTTCACCACGTCGCTGCGGATATCCCCGCGGGTGAGGATCGCCAGCATGTCGAGCAGGCTGCCAACGGCGGCGCGGCTGCCCCAGGGGCTGGCCTTCTCGTTGTGATAGACCGCCTGGCTGTAGAGAAAATCCAGCCGCAGGAAGGTGCGCATCCGCTCATTCAGCGGCTGCTCAAAGATCGATGGCTCCGGTGCAGCCTCCGGTGCGGTCGCAGGATCGGGCATGCAGCTATTGTGCTTGAGCGGCTCGCCGCCCGTAAACGGCCTTGCAGCTCATGGGCCGGATATGGAGCCGGGCGTGGAGGGGTGCCCGGCCGCTGCGAGCGAGCGGTATTTCTGATCCAGCGCCGCCACTTTGGGCACCAGGTCTGCCGGCACGCCGTCATTCACAATGACGTCATCGGCGGCCGCCAGCCGCGCTTCGCGGCTGGCCTGGGCGTCGAGCATGGCGCGCGCCTGTTCGGCATCGCAGCCATCGCGGGCCTGCAGCCGTGCCAGCTGCAGCGCTCGCGGACAGTCCACCACCAGCACGCGCTCGAAGCGCGAGCCGCCATGCGTTTCCACCAGCAGAGGAATCACATGGATCTGATAGGGGCCGCCGGCCTGGGCCGCCAGTTTCTCGGTACGCACGCTGATCGCCGGGTGCAGCAGCGTCTCCAGCTGATGCCGCCGGGCGGCGTCGGCGAATATCATGCGCCGCAGCCCGGTGCGATCAAGAGCGCCATCGGGCCGGCGCAGCTGCGGTCCGAATTTCTCGAACACCTGCTGCAACAGCATCGAGCCGGGCGCGACCACCTCGCGCGCCACCTCGTCGGCGTCGATGACCGGCACGCCAAGGGCGCCGAACAGGCGCGAGACCGTACTCTTGCCACTGGCAATGCCGCCGGTGAGGCCGATGCGAGGAGGCAGGCGATGCATCAGCTGCGCGCGGCTGCGAACAAACCCAGATAGCGCGCGACCATCTGCGGACCCCACAACATTGCGACCCACCCCGCGGTGGCCAGGAACGGCCCGAATGGTATCGGATTGTCGCGCTGCTGGCGCCGCAATGCGATCAGCGTGATGCCGACGAGTGCGCCCACCGCGGCCGACAGCAGCACGATCGGCAGCAGCATCTGCCAGCCGAGCCAGGCACACAGCGCTGCGAGCAGCTTGAAATCGCCGTAGCCCATGCCTTCCTTGCCGGTCAGCAGGCGAAACAGATGATAGAGCGACCAAAGCGACAGGTAGCCCGCTGCAGCGCCGACGATGGCGCTCACCGGATCGCTCGGGATGCCCGCCTCTGGCGTTGTCCAGCCGGTAAGGCTTGCCAGCAATCCGAGCCACAGCAGCGGCAGCGTCAGCGAGTCCGGCAGCAGCTGCGTGTCCAGATCGATGAAGGTGAGCGCGATCAGGAACCAGGTGACCAGCATGCCGCAGGCGGCAGGCCAGCCGAATCCGAGCTGCCAGGCCACCACCGCCGTGGCCGCACCGCTGAGCAGTTCGACCGCCGGATAGCGCAAGCTGATGCGGGCCTGGCAGTGCGCGCAGCGGCCGCGCAGCGCCAGGTAACTGAGCAGCGGCACGTTGTGGATCGCGGCGATCGGTGCGCGGCAGGCGGGACAGACCGATCGCGGCACCAGCAGGTTGAACGGCGTGTCGGCAGCGGCGGCGCCGGCAGCGACGCTTATGGTGACGCCGGTAGTGAGGCCGGTAGCGCCCTCGCGCTGCCACTGCCGCTCAAGCATGATTGGCAGCCGGTAGACCACCACATTCAGGAAACTGCCGACCGCAAGGCCCACAGCCAGCGCCACCGCGATGAAAGCGGCGGGCGATTGCGCCAGCAACGGCAGCACGCGTCTAGCCGACGACGGCGCCGAGCTTGAAGATCGGCAGGTACATCGCGATCACCAGGCCGCCGACCAGCACGCCGAGGATCGCCATGATCAGCGGCTCGAGCAGGCTCGACATGCTGTCCACGGCGGCGTCGACGTCGTCTTCGTAGAAGCTCGCGACCTTGCCGGACATGGTGTCGAGCGCGCCGGATTCCTCGCCCACCGCGATCATCTGCACCACCATGTTCGGGAACAGGCCGGTGTTCTCCATGGCGCGCTGCAGGCGCTGGCCGGTCGCGACCTCATCGCGCATTTTCATGACGCCGTCTTCATAGACGATGTTGCCGCAGGCTCCGGCCACCGAATCGAGCGCCTCAACCAGCGGCACGCCGGCGGCGAACATGGTGGATAGCGTGCGCGCGTAGCGGGCGATCGCGGCCTTGTTGAGGATCGGTCCGATGATCGGCATCTTCAGCGACAACCGATCGAGCACCTGGCGCATCTTGCGCGAGCGCTTGTAGAAATAAGTGAAGGTCCAGATCGCGCCCGCGGCAACGATGCCGACGAATATGCCGTAGTGCTGCACGAATTTTGACAGGTTGATGATCATCTGCGTGAATGCGGGCAGATCGGCGCCGAAGCCCTTGAACAGCTCTTCGAACTGCGGAATCACGAAAATCAGCAGGATCACGGTCACGATCAGCGCCACCACCAGCACGGCGGCGGGATAGAACAGCGCCTTCTTGACCTTCTTCTTGACCGCCTCGCTCTTCTCCTTGTAGGTGGCGATCTTGTCGAGCAGGCCCTCGAGTGCGCCAGCCTGCTCACCGGCCTCGACCAGGTTCACGAACAGATCGTCGAAATACAGCGGATGCTTGGCGAGCGCCTCGTGCAGCGAGGTACCGCCTTCGACCTCGGCCTTGATCTCGAGCACCAGCTTCTGCATCGCCGGCTTGTCATGCCCGGTGCCGATGATCTCGAACGCCTGCACCAGCGGGATGCCGGCGCCGAGCATCGTGGCAAGCTGGCGGCTGAAGATCGCGATGTCCTCCGCCTTGACCTTGCCGCCTGTCTTGAACGCGTTCGACTGCTTCTTGATGCGCGTTGCCACCACGCCCTGGCGCCGCAGGTCGGCCTTGAGCGACTGCTCGTTCTGCGCCACCGCGCGGCCCTTGATCTTCTGGCCTTTGCGATCCATCCCCTCCCAATTGAAGGAGGTATCCTTCTTTATGGTCCGGATTGCGGTGCTTGATTGCGCCATGACTGTTATTTCCGTTAGCTGCCGAATCACTCGATGGTGACGCTATTGATCTCTTCCAGGCTGGTCATGCCGGCCCTGACCTTCTCCAGCCCCGAGCGGCGAAGATCCCAGACGCCTTCCTTCGCGGACTGCTTGGTGATGTCCATGGCATTGCCGCCGGTCATGATGATGCGGCCGATCTCCTCGCTGACCTCCATTACCTGGTACAGGCCGACGCGGCCCTTGTAGCCATCGGTGCAGCTGCCGCAACCCTTCGGTCCATAGATTCTGATGCCGGTGGCGATGTCGGCTTCCTGGAAGCCTTCCTTGCGCAGTGCCTCGGCCGGCACTTCCAGCGGCACCTTGCATTGTGAGCACAGCCGGCGCGCCAGCCGCTGCGCGATGATCAGGCTGACCGAGGTGGCGATCGCATACGGCTTGACGCCCATGTCGACCAGTCGCGTCAGGGTCTGCGGCGCATCGTTGGTATGCAGTGTCGACAGCACCAGGTGACCGGTCTGGGCGGCCTTGATCGCGATCTCGGCGGTCTCCAGGTCACGCACCTCGCCGACCATCACGATGTCCGGGTCCTGGCGCAGGAACGCGCGCAGCGCCGACGCGAACGTCAGGCCGACTTTGTTGTTGACGTTCACCTGGTTGACGCCGGGCAGGTTGATTTCCGCCGGGTCTTCGGCGGTGGAAATATTCAGGTCCTCGCGATTGAGGATGTTCAGGCCGGTATACAGCGACACCGTCTTGCCGCTGCCGGTGGGACCTGTGACCAGGATCATGCCTTGCGGCTTGGCCAGGTGCTTGAGGTACAGGTCCTTCTGGAACGGCTCGTAGCCGAGCGCCTCGATGCCGAGCATGGCTTGCGAGGGATCCAGGATACGCAGCACGATCTTCTCGCCGTACAGCGTCGGGCAGGTGCTGACGCGAAAGTCGATCGCGCGCGTCTTCGACAGGCGCATCTTGATGCGCCCGTCCTGCGGTACGCGCCGCTCGGCAATGTCCAGCCGCGCCATGACCTTCAGGCGCGCGGCGATCTTGCCGGTGAGCTGCACCGGCGGCTGCGCGACCTCCTTCAGTACCCCGTCCATGCGCAGGCGTACGCGAAACATCTTCTCGTACGGCTCGAAATGCACGTCCGAGGCGCCGCGGCGGATCGCATCCAGCAGCACTTTGTTGACGAAGCGCACGATCGGCGCGTCCTCGACATCGTCGCGCGTGACTTCACCGCCGAGTTCGTCATCGCCGCCGCTGACCTCGAGCGACTCCAGGTCCATAGCTTCATCGTCACCCAGGCTTGGCATCTGGGTGTCGAACTGCTCGATCGCCTTGTCGAGCTTCTTCTGCAGCTTGTCGTCCTCGACCACGATCGCCTCGACGGCGAGGCTGGTCTGGAACTTGATCTCGTCGATGGCGTGCAGGTTGGTTGGGTCGGCGACACCCAGGAACAGGCGCTTGCCGCGCTTGAACAGCGGCAGTACGCGGTGCTTGGCAAGCAGCTTGTCGGAAACCGTGCGAACGGCTTCCAGGTCGACGCTGAGCGCATCGAGGTCGAACAGGGGCACGCCGTATTCGGCCGCAGCGGTAATGGCGATATCGCGCGACTTGACCGCGCCGCCGACAATCAGCTGCGTGACGAAGCTGGTTTTCTTCTCGGCCGCAGCTTGCAGCGCAGCATGCATGCCGGACTCGTCGACCACGCCATCCTGAACCAGCCGCTGGGGCAGTCCGCCCAGGCTGGATCTCGGCGTACTGAGGGCCAAAGAATCGTTGTCATTCATGAGGTTATACTGGCCGCGCGCCTTAGGAAACGTCCTAGTCTACTCAGTTGAGCCGCTTGAGCAATGTCAAATGTATCGGTGATGTTTGCATATCGGCGGACGGGGCTGCGTGACTGGTTTCCCAAAAGAAAGAAGCCCCTGCGGACAGGGGCTTGCAGACCCTAAAACACCGCAGGCCAGATGCTGTGATCAGGCGTGGCAGCTGGTCGGCAGGTAGGACGCCGGCACCGTGGTCGCCGTCGCCTGCACACCGGTCGTACCCGCGGGCGTGGCCGACAGGCCGCACACCCACACGACGTCATAGTTCGCACTCAGACC
>Ga0182030_10004030_pt1 | contig 31303 bp, 21 predicted proteins | sample 812S3MmetaG_FD_121299 | JGI IMG/M metagenome (GOLD analysis project Ga0182030, IMG submission 121299) | Permafrost microbial communities from Stordalen Mire, Sweden - 812S3M metaG (Illumina Assembly) | ecosystem: Environmental > Terrestrial > Soil > Wetlands > Permafrost | place: Sweden...
GCTTCCTCCAGATTCCGCCGCGCGACGGACACCCTTGCCGTTCAGCTAACACTTCCCCTTGTCGGGTGTGTAGCGGACTTGCACCCCCAAGTGAGTGCGCCCTGCCGGGCGCACCAACGAAAAAGAGGAGCCGCGAACGGTTCCTCCTTTTGATTCAGGACGACTATGCAAATCTGAATCAATGCAGGTGGAAGTCCACGTCGATCAGGATCTGTACCGACACTGGATGCCCCTGGTACATGGCCGGCCTGAATCTGTACTGCCTTACAGCTTCGATGGCCTTCTCGTCCAACCCCATACCAAGATGACTAACCAAGCGGACGTTCTGCGGATTTCCCTCCGAATCGACAATGAGCTGGACGGAAACATTGCCCTGATAATTCGTTCGGCGAGCGTCGTCTGTGAACTCCGGCTCAGCTGAATGGATGACCTGCGGTGCGCTCACGCCGCCGCCCACGCTCATCAGGCCGCCGCCGTAACCGCCGCCGCTGCCTGGGCCGGAGCCGGTGCCGCGACCCGTGCCAATGCCGCCGCCCGAGCCTTGACCGAACCCTGAACCGCTGCCCTTGCCCTGCGATGCCAGCGCGATCTGCGGTGACTGAGTCATGCCGAAATTGGGAAGAGTGTTGTTGTTGTCCGGCATCTTCACCATCTCGGTAGGCTCAACGCCCAGCTTCGGCCGGTCGATCCTGATGATCTGAGGAGGTGTGATCTGATTCTTCGCGACCTCAGGCTGCCGTCCCTTGCTGGCCTCCACCACATCATGCGCGCCGCCGCCGCCGCCGCCGCCGCCCTGTACCTTCGCCACTGGCAGGATCATCGGAGGAGCGGTTACTTTGAAGTCTACCGGAGTAACAATCGTGGTCGGCTGGAGCGTAAAGCTTGTGCGTGCTTTCACCGCCAGCGTGAGCACCAGGGTGATAATTACAGCGTGGACAGCGAATGAGATAGCACTTGATGTCTTGTCGCGCTTGACTGCCAGTGGGTCGACCGTAAATATGGGCCTCGAAGCCGGCGTCATCGGCGCTCGCTGATTCGAGGAATATGCGCCAGGAATATGCGCCCCCATGGGGGGCCATGTGGAAACCCCTCCATCCAGCATCATGCGGCTGGAACTCTTGGGAGTTAGCACCACGGCTGTGATCGACTTGGGAGTTGACCTTGTCAGATTATCCATATCGTTTTGCCGGAGGATTAACTCCCGGCATCCCCTCTCTTGGTTGACCACAGGTTGAATAGCAATGAAAGAAATCGAATTGTCCGGCTCCAACCTCCGGGCACAAGCTTAAGTTACCTCTTTACCAAATACCCTTGTCGCTTCCAGTTATTCTTTGCCCAACCAGAGCTGCGGTGGCAAGCCACGGTAACAGACTGAGTCGCGCGCCGTTCTCCAATTCAAGCTTTCGCACAAGACCGGCAAGTTGCGATCCGTAAAGCCGGGCAGATTGGGGCATGATCGGGACACGCAGAAACTCCCGGGCGTAATACACTTCATCGCCACCAAAGCGCGCTGCCGCTGTCACGATTTGCGGTAACTCAAGTCCGGCGCCGCGGTACTTCCTCACGTAGTCCGACACAATCACGAGATAAGTCGCGACCCCTTCCCAAATGCCGGCATCGGTTGCGCAAGAGCGCAGGTCGAGATAGTCAATGCTGCCCATCTCCACGAGCGCGGCAGAGTCGACGATGTCGCACAGACGGAAGTAAAAATGGCGGTACATCCGCTGCAAAGTGGAAATCATCAGCCGGTCGGATGCGGAGGGAACTCGAAACGCCTGGTTGCCGATCATCACACGCCGCGTACGTTCCAACAGGTGTGAAGCAATTGTGACCTGTTCACCCGTTTGTCCCAGGCGGCCCATGTGAATTTCCACGGCCTCGGGTAATCCGGGGATAAGAAAATTCCATTTGCCCGCTAGGCGGTCTCCCCAGCTTCGCGAAGCAATCCGCGCGCCAAAACGGCACACCATGAGCTTCGATATGTCTTCCGACTTTGCACTCGTGTACAGATCGAGGTCACTGCCAAGATCGGGCCAGTGATCGAGCGATTTGATTACCGCGACCTCATGCTTCTCGTATTCGAACGTGCTGCAAATCTCTTCGAGAAATATCAGAGCCGTGGCAATACGTGCCTGCTCAGCCGCCAGGGCCGTCTGCGCCCACGCGGCGCGAATGTCGTCCTTTGCCTCATGCATCATATCGAGGAATGCTTCCATGCTGCGCACAATCACATGGTTCGAGTTAGCCAGTTTTACCAACTCGTTAAACTCATCGCGGCTGATGTTTCGAACTTCCAATTTCAGTTCCGCCATCACCGGCGAAGATGAATCATCGTCAACCGGCGACGCCAGGAGCAGGCGAGAAAGCAGGCTCATCGATTGATGCGGCAGAGTCTTGGTCACGGGCTTGGTCATGTGAGCGGTATCCTTATCAAAGTTATTGAGGCTGCGGCACGGTCGGCGCGGCTCCAGGTTGTACTTCTGAAGATGAAGGCTTTTCTGGTGATACGGTGGAATCTCCTCCTGCCGTAACGCCACGAGGGGTGAGTTCAATCGGGCCTGTTTCCGCGCGACGTTGCTGACTGTATCTGTCAAGTTGGCCATCGACCTGGCGGTCGCTATCGGTGGCCACTATAAGGAGCCTCTTGCCCTCGGCTGCGCGCTGGGTCGCCAATCCCACGCGTGTGTCCGCATCGCCTGCCTTCCGGGCCTTCTCATAGAAAAACTGCGCCGTCTCGAGATCGCCATCCATTTCCGCGACATATCCTCGGTTGTTTAGCGAAAACGCGCTGGCCGGATTGAGCGAATAAGCATTGAGAAAGTCTTGCTTTGCCGCAAGCCAGTTGTTTCCATTGGCTGCGGAAACTCCCCGCATGCTAAACAGCGCGGAGTTCACTTCCGCACTACCCATCTTGGTCATTCGCTCGTCTAATCTCCTGGCACTTGCAGCAGCCATTGCACTAACTTTTTTCCCTCTCCATGAGCGATCTAGCGTCACGACTACAGGTTCAGAAGACTTCGATGCAGCGGACGCCCGGTAACATTTCACGGCGTTGTCGTAGTCCCCAGTAGCTTCGTAAGCTACCCCGAGATTGTTCAATGTGAAGGGATTCTGCGGATCGAGAAGGAGTGTTTCACGCAGGAGGGAAACAGCCTGATAAGCGCCATTTTTCGATAGAAGATTCAGGGCATTTACATTCATGCGATTCACCCTCATCGGGACGTCCAGGAGGCTCTGGAAAGCGTACTGCATCGGCTTCCCCTCCAGTTGCTTCGCATTGCTCCGATCGATGTTTGCATTCGAGCCTTGTTCGGATGCAAGGGCGTAAAACTTGTGAGCCCGATCCAGTTCTCCCTGTAACTCGGAGATATAGCCCAGGTTATTCAGCGTGAAAGGATCCGCAGGGTCGTAAAGATATGCCTTGTAGAAAACCGCTGAGGCCTTTTGGTACTGGTGTTTCTTTACAGCTTCAACACCTTCGCGATTTAGCCGCTGCACGGGGGTCAACTCGCTGTGCCTGGGAATCGTGATTTTCAGCACGTCGCCTGCCCGGGCGTGAGACCCCGAGACAGCGAAGACCGCAATGACGGCAATCAGTTTTAGTGGGATCATCGTGATCGCATTCTCCTTCGGCGTTGGCTCACACGCGCACATTCACTTAGATGCGCAATGCAGGGCTCCGTTGCCAGCTTGCTCCGTTGTTTCCTTTTTCCGAATTTGAAGGCCACCCATACACACTCGACACCATCAAACGAAATGTCTAACAAGTTAGAAACCGGGAAAGGTGTGCTGATATGAAACTATTCCTCGCGGTAGTTATGCTTGGCGGGGTAGCATTTGCCCAATTGCAGGTTACCAATGCACAGGCGCAAAGCGCGAGCCCGCAATCCGAGTTGAAGTCCGCAAATCCGTCAGTCGACCTGCACTCCTTGCCGCCCGCGCCTCGCGGAAAGAGCACCATTCTGGGCGGCGAAATACGGAGCGTAGATCCCGTGCGCGACGAATTTACGCTGAAGGTCTTCGGTCAGCGTCCAGTAAAAATACTGTTTGACGAACGCACACAAGTCTTTCGTGATGGAAACAGGAGTTCTCTCCTCGATCTCGGTCCCTCTGACCATGCGTCGGTGCAAACGTTGTTAGACGGAACAGCCGTCTATGCTCTCAGCATCCATATGCTGTCTCAATCACCTGAAGGCGAGTACCAAGGTCGCGTGCTGAGCTACAACCCCGACACCCGTGAGTTGACGGTTAGTTCCGTGACGATTCGCGAACCTATCAAATTGCTTGTGCCGGCGAATACACCGGTCACTCGTGTGGGACAGCCCGCATTTACTCTGGTGCAGCCCGGATTCTCGGATCTTCTCAAGGGCTCTCTCATCTCCGTCAGATTCGAATCGAACAAGCAAGGTCGAGGCGTTGCCAACAAAATCTCTGTCCTGGCCACTCCCGGATCTGCTTTTGAGTTCACTGGAGACATTTCAGCCCTTGACTTGCACTCTGGAACATTGGTTCTGGTCGATCCGCTAGAGAAGAAGGATTACCAGATCTTCTTTGATTCCGCTCGTCTCCAGGCAAGCAAGAATCTCCATCAGGGAGACAGCATTACTGTGGCCGCAGAGTTCGACGGCACCCGCTATGTGGCCAAGGCGATTCATGCTAACTAAGCTCTCAATGCCACAGCGCCCCAAGGCCTTTCCGACCGAGCTGTCTTGGATGTCTTGGGCTGCAAAGGAATCGGGCCTGTTACCCGACCGGCCGGTCCGCCGCCGTCCGCGCCCGTCACTTGAGTAAGGGCGCCGCGAAGTACACGCCGCGCTTTGTGCAATTGGGATTTGGTGTTGCCGCAAGTGCATTCGAGCATCGAGGCAATTTCGCCGTGATCGTAGCCGTGGACGTCGTGAAGGAGAAAGATGTTACGATAGCCCGGCGCCAAAGTGGCAATGGCGCGATAGATGGTCAGTCTGTCAATGGCGCCAGCCTGCGCAAGATCGCGAGTGCCGAAACTGCGTCCGGCGCGTTCTTCGGGGACGTTCTCCATCAGATGATCGAGTGACACAACCGGTAGCACGTGTTTGCGAAGGTGCATCAGCACGGTATTCACTGCCATCCGGTGCAGCCAGGTACTGAAAACTGAGTCGCCGCGAAAAGACGCAATCTTGCGATGTAACTGAAGAAAGGTCTCCTGGGTGAGATCTTCGGCCAGCGAGAAGTCGCGTACCATGCGCATGCAAATTGAGAAAACGTGTTTCTTGTGCTGCACGTAGAGTTCGGAGAATGCATCGTGGTCGCCTGCCTGGGCACGACCCACAGCATCGGCCTGCCTTCGGTCGCCTTGTGCCTGGGCAGGTCTGCACCCCAGAGCAGGAATGCGCGTGGATTCAAGCAACGAGATGGGAAACGTCAAGGTAGTCATGTGCCCTCGTCGAGGACCCGGAGAGTAACAATCAGTCCCCGTGCCTGCGGTGCGCGCCTGCTTTGGCCGTGGAATGAGGCAAGCAGTCGAGTTGAAAAAGCGAAGCCATGAGAAGGTTGCACGGCTCAAACACTCGATTCGGAACTGTCTTTATGCAAGTCCGGATGGGTTTTTCGACGAGATTGCCTGAAACCGAGTTCTTCCAGATCAGCCATTAGCTTCCCATTTACTTCGTTAACAGTCTGAGCAGCATTGCACAGAAACATAGAGCGGTAAGTTCTCCATGGTTGGCGTGAATGGTGGAGTAAAGGGGGCCAATATCCGAACGACAAGTTGTCAATGAAGGAAGCCGCGAAGTTCAGCATGGGGAAAATTGCGTCCCTTTGCACCAATTTACTGAGCAATAGTGCGCAGTATTCAATGCATCGCAGAAGAATTAAGCTCGCGGGTGTCCTGCAAAAGCGGTGAAATTCCGCGGGGCTACTCGACCATAAGTTGACCAGTCCCCGTTCAGTGAAGCCGGACGTTCGACGGTCGTCTCATGTTCATGGCCCCATGCTCGCTGGGGCGCATGGATTGTAGCCCAGCGATTCAGCTGTCACCGGACTCGGCGGCGTAGGCGGCACAAACCACTGCGGGGTGGCGAAATCAAAAAACTCCAGCAGATTGGGCTGCGCGGCATCGCGCAGAGTTAGATGCGCGGAACTGCCAATAAACCGGGTCTCGACAAACTTGATCACCGCTGTATGATCCATCGGCGTGTGCGACACGTAATGCTTCTTGGTGAAAGGCGAGACGATGAGATTCGGCAGCCGGAATCCAAGCTGCGCGGCAAAGCCGTTAACCGCCGCCGCGTCCGACGAATGGGCTCCGGGATAGCTCGAAACCAGGTCGCAATGAAGGGAAGGTGCCCCGCCGGTTGGCAAACAGGGATCGTAAGTATCGGCGTTCACGGCGATCGATGAGATATCCGGAATGGATCCCAGGGACGCATCGGTGTTCTCGTTCGAATGGCCGGGCACCGGCGGAACATGGTCGTAGGGTCCGCCGCCCTCGTCGTAGCTGAGGAAGAAGATGGAATCGCTCCACGCGGGACTGGCCATGAATGCATTCACGACCTTTGCCACCTGTGCCTGACCCTCCAGAATTGATTGGCCCGATCCTGGATGCTCATCGTTGTTCCCGTAGCCGGCCTCGATGAATGCAAAGCTGGGAAGCGTGTTATTGGTGAGATCGCTGTAGTAAGTCGACAGCGGGGCAATGTGGGCGGTGTCGATGCAAAAGGAATTCGACGGGTCGCCAACTACGCTGGAACTCTGCGTGGGAGCCGCGCAGGCAGCGCCCGAGGCATTCTCATGGAGGTATTTATTCGCGTAAGTCAATTTGGAGAAATCTGTAGCGGGGTACTTGTCGTAGCCCGAGGCGCCGCAGTCATCCTCTTCGAGGCAAAAGCCCTCGCTCACGGTGTAGTAAATCTTCCACGACACGTTGGCCCCGTCGAGTTCTTCAAAAATGTTGGCTATATCAAGCTGACCCACATGATCGTCGCCGCCGGGATCTTTCACCAGGCCTTGCGTGGTGCCCCCGGTGAAAGTGGCTATACGGTTATCAACGCTTTTGCTTGCCACCGGCGAGAACCAGCGGTCGGATACCGCGAACTGCGATGCCATGTAGTAGTAGTAATTGAGAAAGGCCTCGTCATAGTACCCCATGGACCGCTCGCCATTGAGATCGGTGAAGGAGCCTGCACAAGTGCCGCCGCCTTTCGCACAGCTCTTTGCGTAGCCCTCGGCGTTGTGAACAAAGCCATCCATCAGAATAGGGCGCGTATCGAGAAAGTCGTATCGATTGGCGTCTCCATAGCTCGATAGCCAGTCCGAGCTCATATCGTCTGCGCAAGTGGATTTGAATTTGAAGAGCGGATACACCGTGCCCGCATCATCTTTATTGCTGATGGTATCCAGCTTGTCGTCGATGCCATCCACATTGTATGTGACGCCGTCTTCGCCCACATTCCAGCCGTTGGCCTGACGGTAGGGATTCAGCATGCCGAAGTAATTGTCGAACGAGTGGTTCTCTTGAAGCATGAATACAACGTGGTTGAATGGCTGCGCACCTTGCGCGGGCGTCACTGTAACTGTCGCTTCGGCGGAAGCATTCCCTGCGGATCCTGTTGCTTCAGCGGTGTATGTAGTAGTCACAGTGGGGCTCACTATTTGTGTTCCGCCATTCGCCGCCAAATTGTAAGTGTTGCCGTCCGATCCGGTCACCTTGACCGAAGTGGAATTGGTGGCAATCACCGTCAAGTTGGACGAACTGCCGTCGTTGATGGTGTTGGAATTGGCGGTGATGCTTACGGTGGGCGCCGCCGATGTCGATGCTTCGACAGTGAGAACGATATGGAAAACCGATGCTCCACCGCATCGATCCCACTCCTCCACTGTAGATTTATGGGATCCCACAGCCATGGCGATCTCGGTGTTCATTGTTGTTGCGTCCACGACGTAGATGCGTATGCCGTCGACATAGACCCCCATCGACGCCACGCCCTTCGCACACGTGGTCGTGGTCGCGCTTGCCTCGTAGTGTACGGGAGATGTAACAGTCGCTCCGGTAGCCGGAGCAGTCACAGTGACAGTGGCAAATGCCGGCGTTGAGAACGCCACGAGTGTAGACAGAACACAGGGCAAGGTCTTCATTATGCCGCCTTTGGATATTGGCTGAATTAAGTGCACCCGGAATGCGAAAATGCCGGCGGCTAAGTGCCTTGCTCAAGGGTTGGTCCCGTCGTTAGGAGGGCGGGTTTAGCTACTTCGAAGCGAGTCTTTCATGCTGTCGGCTGCGATGCTGAGCAATCTGGCTCAAAGCTCGATCTGTATTTCGTCGAATAACTTCAGGCATCGACAACTACTGCAGCCAATCCTGCAACTAACCCGCAGGTGTATGAATGACTAACGCAGTAACCGGTTTCAAGCTTGTATTATCCTTTGCCTTGCTTTCAGCAGGGCCAGCCTTCACCCAGACCGCAACCCCAGAATCGACCCCCGAGGCAACCACTACCGCACCCGTGGCCCATGTTTATGTTCAAACAACCAAGGGAATCAACGTGTACGACGCGACCGCGACCGGCAAGCTCACTCTGGTCGAGGGTTCGTCCTTCGCGGACACCGGTCAGATGGAGGGCAGCAACGGGAGCTACCTCATCAGTGTGGGTACCGACTATCTTCACACTTACAAGATCGAGTCCGACGGGGGGGTGGGCAAACAGGTGTCAGAAATTAATACACAAAGCTACAGCGGCTCTGAGTGCGGCGACACTGCCGGATTAGACTCCTTTTTGGACCATTCAGGGAAGTACTTCTACGTGCAGCTTTCGGGCATATTTTATGGTGGGTCCGTCACATGTGTGGCATGGCAATCCTACAAAGTGGAATCCAACGGGGCACTGAAGTTCCTCGGATCAGTCCACTACAACGGATCGGCGGGTCACGACGCCACGAGTACTACAGGGCCAACAGTCAGCAGCAATGACAAATTCGCATACGGTGTATTTGCTGAGTTTGCCGGTTACTCCGATACTTCATTCTCAACGCTTGCCCGCCCCGCCGATGGCGCTCTGGATGTAAATTGGAACTTTACGGATAAGGGCCCAGCGACTGATCCAAACACCCCAGGCGGTCCGTGGTTCTTCTTTCCAATGTTAGTTCAGGCCGATCCCGCCAGTCATCTTGCTGTGGCGTTGCTGAATACGAGCTTCTCCAGTTGCTGCGATGTCTACGGTTCCCTGCAGTTGGCCAGCTACACGATCAACGACACCACCGGCAGCATCTCCTCAAGCAACATCTGGGAGGATATGCCCACGTCCGCGATCGTAAATATCAGCAATATGAAAATGTCGGCATCGGGCAAGCTGCTGGCCGTGGCAGGGGCTCCAGGCTTGCAAATCTTCCACTTCAACGGGGCAGCTCCCATTACGTCCTACAGCGCGCTGCTGCTACCCACTGTCAACATCGACCAACTGGCCTGGGATAACACAAATCACCTGTACGCGCTCAGCTACTCGACTGGGGAACTGTATGTGTACACCGTGACGCCAACGAGCATCAGCGAAGCCCCAGGGTCGCCTTACAAGGTCGCAAATGCTTACGGGTTGAACGGTCTGGTGGTAGTCCCAAAGCTCTAAGCCAACAGGTGGGCAGCCGGGCTGAACCGGCTGCTCTCCCTCTCGCCGGAGTTCTCGACCATCTCGGAGACTTCCCCTGGTCGGAAGGGTTCGAATCCACCGATTTCAACGGCCATCTTCTATGCCACGAGCGATTATTTAATGCGAAAAATTCCGGTGACGATTGGACTGTCTTTTTTACCCGCCACGCTGGCGAATGACTTGATGGTCAGTTCCGTTCCCTTCACCATGATCGGCGCACGATACACCGGTGAACTGGTGACTGGCTGAGAGCCATCTACCGTGTAGTGAATGGTGGCGTCCTGCGAGTCACAACGCAACGCTACTGCCGTATCCTCGTCAAACACGCCAGGTTTGGGAAGGAACGAGGGCTCCGCGGTTACGCCAGCCCGCTCCTCTCCTGTGTTGCCGGCACCTGCCCCGATACTGGAGGGACGCTGTTCTGCCGCGCTTGGCGTCCTATCTGTGGTCAGCGCTTTCACGCCCAGCATCAGTGACTCCAGATAAGCTCGTTGCAGGTCATGCGTGGGCCAGCCCTGGTAGTCTTCATTCCACTCTTCCATCTGCCCCTTGGCGGCGCCGAAGGATTTCTCGAAGCTCTTCTCCTGCGCGGGTTTTATGGCGGCGATGAATAGATCGATGCGCGGCGTGTTCAGATCGTCAGTGATCGTTATGACGTAGAGTCCGGGAGAAGGAAGTGCGAGGTCAATGGAGGGGGCATTCTTTTCAAGGACGAGATCGGACTGGCGTGGATACGCGTGATCGAGTTGTCGCAGGTCGTACGTGTAGCGGCCATCGGGAAGATGTTCGACCAGGCCTTGGACATGGACTCGATTTCCGGGACCCAGCACTACCAGTTCCTCATCGCGCGGCAATCGAGGCGCATGCTGGCTCTTCGATCGCATCGATGAATCATCCCTTCTGCGGCCAAGCACCGCTTGAACGCGCGCCAGCATGTCGACGGCGAACGGTTCGGGCTTGCGGTAGAGCGAAGGCACACGGAAGCCACGCGCGCAGTCTTCCGCGGTGAAGCATTCGTAGAGAATGCGTTGACCGTCGGGTAGCAAAACGGTGATCGAGTGATTTGTGGTCCCTTCGCCCGGTTGCAGAAGCGATCCGGGCTGTATGGCGTCGCCGGTGAGAATCGGCGCGGCCTTGCCTTCAACTTGCCATGAACCTCGTACTTGCCAGGCGATGCCTGGTTGCATCTCGCCGGACGTTTGAGATCGAATCGAGGTTGGAGCGAGCGTCAACAACGATAGACACATAACGGCTATTGTGGAGCGGAGCGATGTGCTCCCAAGACTCTGAAAAGACAACATGTGATTTGACCTTCCGCGCAGATTTTGCGGTAACGGCATCCGCATGTCGATCTGGTGCGAGCAACCGCATCACTCAGGGTGCCATCGAATGCTTGTACCTGTCCTGAGGGCAGGTTCGGTCGAAAAACTCCAATTCTTGCATCCCTATTGTTGCACGACTCGGTTATACGGCTAGACCCACGATGGCTGGAGTGACAGGAACGGCTTGACCGCCTGTCGATTGTGAGCAACCAGAGAGGCTCTCGCATGAGCCCAATGCGCCGCACCGCACAACTTGGTTTTGTCCGCTCCTTGCTCACCCTGCAGACAACTCCTCATTCATTTCCTTGGTGAAGGTGCTTCTGCATGTTTGAGCATTCCATTTTTTCTTCTTGCGGCTCCGCGCGTGGGGCCTCCGCCACATTAAATGAAACGCGGTGGAGTCTTGTTTTGCTCAGCTTTTTTGCATTGGCTGTGTTTTGCATGCCGGTGACAACGCTGATGGCACAATCACCCACTCCTGTGCCAGTACTGACATGGCGCTATGACCTGACGCATGCCGGACAGAATACGAATGAGACCGGGCTGACGCAGGCTAATGTGAACGTGAACTCGTTTGGCAAGCTCTTTTCAGTTGCAGTGGATAGCACCGTTTATTCATTGCCGCTCTATGTCCCTGGGCTGACGATGAGCGACGGATTGATGCATAATGTCCTCTTCGTTGCGACGTCGAACGACTCGATTTACGCCTTCGATGCGGATTCGAACGGCGGTGCAAATGCGAAGGCAATATGGCAGGTCAGCCTGCTCAATACCGCACACGGAGCCGGCGCGGGAGCGACGGCAGTTCCGTGGGAGGATACTGGTTCGCCGGACGTTGCTCCGACGATTGGCATCACCGGCACAGGTACCATCGATCCTGCAACGAACACTCTGTATGTGGTGGCCGCGACCAAAGAGAACGGCGCGTACTTCTCACGGCTGCACGCAATCAACATTGTTACCGGTGCGGACCAGCCTAACAGTCCGGTGGATATCACCGCGACAATAGCGGGTACCGGCAATGGCAGTTCCGGTGGACAACTGACGTTCAGCCCCTTGTGGGAGAACCAGCGCAGTGCCCTGGATTATTACAACGGGTATGTCTATTTCGGATACGCCGCGCACGGAGACAATGGGCCGTGGCACGGCTTTTTGTTTGCATATAACGCAGCAACGATGGCACAGAGTGGGGTGTTGTGTCTTTCGCCGAATGGCGATGGCGCCGGGATTTGGGAGTCGGGCGCAGGCATGCCCATTGACGATGACGCACCGGGTGGGCGGATGTTTTTGGCAACCGGCAATGGCACGCACAGCACTTACCCTCCTTTCAGCGCAAACACCGAGTTGGGCCAGAGTATTGTCGACTTCAGTCTTGCAAACGGCGGGATCACGCCGACCGATGCGTTTACCTCGTTCAACTATAAGACTCTCAACACTGGCGATCTGGACCAGGGTTCGGGCGGCGTGGTGATGATTCCGGACCAGCAGGGAGCGCACCCGCACATTCTGGTGCAGGAAGGCAAGGAAGGGAGGATCCTGGTCTTGGATCGCGACCAACTCGGTGGGTATCTCGCGGGGGCCACATCAAACACCAATGCCCTTCAGGACCTTCCGAATGAGACCAAAGGGTATTGGGGCACTCCAGCCTACTGGAACGGCAATGTTTACGTATGGGCCAGCGGCGATACAGGCAGCGGCGGCGATGTACCAAAGATGTACGAAATAACCAATGGGGTGCTGAGCCCCGATCCCTCGAGCCAATCGACCATCGTGTCACAATTTCCGGGGGCTTCTTTTTCGGTGTCCTCCAATGGAACGCAGAATGGCATTGCCTGGGCGGTTCGGTCGGACCAGTTCAACACCGATGGACCTGCGGTGCTGTATGCGTGGAACGCTACCGACCTTACTAACACAATCTATGAGAGCGACACGAATTCCGCGCGCGATGCTGCCGGGCCTGCCAACAAGTTCTCTATTCCAATCGTGACGAATGGCAAGGTGTACGTCGCGGCGCACGGACAAGTGGATGTATACGGGCTCTTCAATGCGGGACCAAACGCGGCTGCGCCGACGATTACCCCGGCTGGCGGAACATTTTCCGCGAGCCAGAGCGTTACTCTTTCCACTACTACGGCGGCTGCGTCCATTTACTACACGCAGGATGGCACGCTGCCAACCCCAGCGTCAACGCTCTACACGGGCCCGCTCACAATCAGTGCGGACACCACCGTTAAAGCGATTGCGAGCGCAGCCGGGTACGTGCAGAGTGGCGTTACCAGCGCCAGTTTCACGCTCACCGGCCAGACGCCGCCGCTGAGTTTCTCGCCGGCCGGTGGCACTTATCTTTCCGCTCAGCAGGTAACCCTCTCAGATACAGATGCCGCGGCGAAAATCTACTACACGACCGATGGAACGACACCGACCGCAGCATCGACCCGATATGCGGGTACGATTGCTGTCGCGGCATCGGAGACAATCGAGGCCATCGCCATCAGCTCCACGCGAGGCAGCAGCAATGTCGAGAGCGCTGCCTACGTAATCCAAACTTCAGCACCCGTGGGCGCATTCTCATTGAGCGCCACCCCGACGACTGCCGTTGCTCAGGGGGACTCGACGACCTCGACTATTACCGTTACGCCGAGCAACGGATTTATGGGCAGTGTGGCGCTCACATGTGCTGTCACCGGCAGCCCATCGGGTGCAATCGATGCGCCTACCTGTTCGTCTACCGCACCAGCAGCTATTTCAGGGGCGGCGGCGGTAACGGCTACGCTAACCCTCAGCTCGCAGGCAACAACCAGCCCAGGAGCTTATTCTGCAACCGTGACCGGTAGCTCGGGGAGCGTCGTCGAAACGACAAGCCTCGCCATGACAGTGTCCGCTCCAATCGCGACACCGGCTTTCACACTGAACGGCGCGCCAATCAGCATCGCGTCGGCCGGACAAAGCGGAACTGCGACGATCACCATTACGCCGAGCGGCGGCTTTGTGGGCAGCGTCGCACTCACCTGTGCTGTTACTTCCAGCCCTACGGGCGCGATCGACGCGCCTACCTGTTCGGCCGCCGTACCGGCAGCTATATCAGGAACGGCACCCGTAACTGCGACGCTCACCATCAACACCACGGCGGCGTCAACCGCGGCGCTCCATAGCCCGTTCCAGAAGATAATCGGCTTCGGCGGAGGAGGGGCGCTTGCAGCACTGCTCTTCTTCGCTCTGCCGCTCCGGCGGCAAAAATGGCAGACTCTGTTTGGCCTGCTGGCGCTTCTGGTCATCGCCGGAGCGTCTATCGGATGCGGCAATGTCATTGCATCGAAAGTTCCAGGCGGTGCTGGAACAAATCCACCTGACTCCGGAACAACCGCAGGGAGCTATACCTTTACGGTGACGGGCACAAGCGGCGCCGCCAAGGCGACCACTGCGGTCGCTGTAACGGTGGAGTGAGCATGAGCCGCATTGACTCAACAGGAGATAGATGGCCCTGTCGACCACCGTTTAATCGCCGCCACTTCGATTAGCGGCTGCCGCAAGGTATTCATTTACCTGCCGCACGGGATGCGGAGGCAATCGTGTGAGACTGGGTTCGCGCTTCCGCTGTCCCTGCAATTTGAGGCTAAGTGGACTGGATAGAGTGCTTACTGCATTCAGCTAGCAGCCTGTGGCAGAAGTCCTGTTCTGATAAGGGCACGACCGGGGTACTGGGGCACCCTCTGGGTCGGGGTTGCGTGCCGTAAAGCCTCAGGAATCAATGGGGCTTTTTCTTAAAAATGGCAAAAGCGGTCTTTTGCCCAAGAAGTAGCGATCGCGCCAAAAATCTCTTGAGGTTGGGTAGTTTTGACTTAAGCCCTGAAAAGTCAATTTGCAGTCCGACCGATACGATTAGGGGCGGGTGGCCCACGTCTGACCAGTAAGAAATGTGGGTGCCCCATGTCTCGCTTCTGAGACATGGGATTCCTCAAATCTTCTCTCCTGCGCTGAGTCTTAACGCGGCGGCAAACCAGATCAATACCGCCGGCTTCGCCTACGACGCGGCAGGAAACCTGGCAAACGATACCTTCCACGCCTACACTTACGACGCGGAAGGCAATGTGACGGCGGTGGACCGCGGCTCGACGGCGCAGTACTTCTATAATGCGCTGAACCAGCGGATACGGACGGTGGTGGGCTCGACGGCGACGGAGTTTGTGTTCAACGAGGCAGGCAAGCGCGTCTCCATCTGGAATGGGTCCACGCAGGCGCAGATTCAAGGCCAGTACTACTGGGGCGCCAAACCTGTTGCGTTTTACGCGAGCGGCGTGACCAACTTCCAGTATCAGGGTTGGGTGGGGACCGAGAGCCAGAACACCTCGTACAATGGATATGTGCTAGGAGATTTCACATCCCTGCCCTTCGGCGATGACCAGGACGCGTATCATTTTGCCGGGCTCGATCGCGACTATGAGTCCGACACAGACCATCCCCAGTTCCGGCAGTATTCCAATGCGCAGGGCCGCTTCATGTCGCCCGACCCTATGGCGGAAGCTATAACCCAGGCAACCCGCAGAGCTTCAACCGTATGTCTATGCGATGAACAATCCGCTGAGTAACACCGATCCGAGCGGGAAGGATTGCGTCTAAGATGAGGGTGGTTCCGTAACTATCCTATCCAGTGACTGCCATAGTGAGCAAGACAACGGATATTATGTAGACTGCGACGGCTGCCTCATGACTTCGAGCGCAGCCTATACAAATGTGACAAACGGCGATTTGTACTCGGTAAATGCAAACGGTAACGGGTACTTTACCCTATCAGGATTCGATGCGTCCCCCGCGGAGTCATATTCGGATGCTCTACAACAGGGGGTTTTCCAGAATCCGATATGGGGACAGTCATATGGCACTGTAAATGATTTTGCCGTTTTCGAAGGAGCAGTTGTTGGAGCTGGGATTGTTGCGCCTGCCGCCTTTGATGTTCGCATGACAGCCTTCGCGGAGTGGTACGGCTCAGGCATGGCGACGGCGAACGGAACAAATGGAGTAATGATAGGGGCCTACTACGAAGGATCGGCACTTAGTTATGAAGGCGTAGCAGAGGCGCAAGGAATGAACTACGAGGAGCAAGAACCCTGCAGAGCGATTCAGCATGATTGAGGGGTCGGACCACAAGGCTACATTTTGCAACGTGTCGCACAGCGAAGTCGGTAGCCGATTTGTAGCCAAGTGTACCCGTATTGTGTGCCATTTCATGTAACCGTATGCAAGATGGCATGTTTCAGCAACCTTCTATTTATCAGAGGTGTATGGGTGATCTTGCCGATTCTACCAGGCTTGGAAGTTATACGAAAAAGGGCTTAGAAGGCCTTTGCTCTATCCAATTGAGCTACTCGCCGGTGCTTTCTTATTGTATCTTCGATGGGCTGCATAGAACATCGGCAAATGGGCGGGTAGCTTTCCGGAGCACGGCATTGGCCTCTGTTGCGAATTCTCCGCAAGCGGTAAGGTAGGCGGTAACTCCCAGATCAAACTGGCCGGAGGTAATGAAGGCGCGACGGATGATGAGGTCGACGCGGCAACAGCGCTGCGGAACACCGCGGAACTGCTTGCACCAGGCTTTGCCGCAATCGGCAACCATGTCCGGAGAGGGCCATTGCTCGATGCTTTTTGGCAGCAGGTCAATGTAACACCCGTTGGTGTGGGCAGTGGATCCCTTTGCCGCGTCGAACTCGTCGGGATCGAACATTTCGGGATCGCTCAGCGTCCAGACGCCGCATTTCGATGTCCAGACCGGAGAGACGTTGGCGTTCAGCTTGCCCAAGGCAACGGCTAGTTCTGGAAAACCGGCGGCCTCTGGCAACTGAATTGCGTGGTCAGGGTTGAGACGGAGATCGACAAAGCCCGGCCAGTGGGCCTCAATCACCGGCCCTTCGCCGCCCACTTCGAACTCCCAGTCAGCCTCCACTCGGTTGTCCTGTCGCCGCCAGCAGATACCGGATCGCGGTTGCCTCTGCCCAATGAATGTCGTTACCCGGATCGCGAGACAGATAGGCGCAATGGCCGCCGTGGCGCGTCTCAACAAAAGCGATGTGCGGGTTCGCCATGATTTTGGCGCGGGTGTCCGGCAGCAGGCGGATGAAGGGATCGTCCTGCGCGTGCAGAATGAGCGTGGGAACGGCGATCCGGTCAATTACGCGGGCGCTGGCCGCGCGGTAGTAGTAGTCGTCGGCGTCGCGAAAATCGCAGTAGCGCGAGACGATCTTGTGATCGAACTGGCGAATGGAGCGCACCGGTCCAATCTCCGCAGGTGGCTCATAACTGGCAGGAAACAGTTCCCTCTTGCGTGCATAGCGCTTCCTTAAGCCGCGCAGGAAATTCCATTCATATGCGCGGTTCAACGGCTCGTGCAGGGCATCGGCGCCGGCGGCCAGATCGATTGCCGGGCAGACTGCGGCCACGGCGCATAGTGGTGACTGGTTGCCCCATTCTCCGGCAAGTTTGAGCACCAGGTTGCCGCCCATGGAGTAGCCGACCAGCGCAACGCGCTCCAGGGAGAATTGTTGCGCGTAATGGCGCACCACGGCGCCTACGTCGCCGGATTGTCCGGAGTGATAGAGCGTGGGTGTCAGCGCATCCGTGCCTCCGCAGTTGCGCATGTTCATGCGAATCACGTTGCAGCCGGCGTCCCAGGCTCGCGCGGTGATGCCCTGAATGTACCGGGAGTTTGAGGAGCCCTCGAGACCGTGGACCATGACCAGCGTGAGGCGCTTGCCCCGGTCCGGCTCGGCCTGCCAGTGGCAATGGCACAGCACTCGGCTTCCATCCTCCGGGTCCACCTCCACGGTTTCCGCATTGCCCTCCATGCGAAAGGGAGGCCGGGGAAGATAATTGCCTACGATGGTCTGGAGATGGCCGTTGCTCAGGCCGAGGCACGGCTCAAATTGGGTAAGCCACTCCGAAGCCCCGCCGGGTCTGCGGTCAAACTCTTGTTTTTGCTGGGATTCTGGGTTCACGGAGACTCGGCGATTCGGCCAACTGGGCTCATTACGTCCCCTGCGGTCCGTGTAAATTGGGGCGGCTAGAGGGGATCGAACCCTCGACATCCTGTGCCACAGACAGGCGTTCTGCCACTGAACTATAGCCGCCGTATACCCTTTCGATTGTAGCATCGAATCAGGCTGGAAGAACGGCCCCGGCCGGAGGGAAACGCGGCCGTGCCCGGTCCAGTTCGTAACCCGCAGCATCGGCCCGAGGCGTCATGCCTATCTATCGATGGAGCGTACTGCGAAGGATTGGCTCCCAGCCCGGACAGGTGGAATCGCGGAGCATGGCTCTCCCGCGACAGCACCCTGCATGGGTTCGAGATCCTGCTGGACGAAGCATTTCGCATCCCAGGCACAGAGGAATCCGCTTCGGACTGGATGGCCTTATCGGATTGATTCCAGGGCTGGGCGACGTGTTGGCCGGGTTTGCTCTGGGTGCTCACGAGAGTATTGTGTGCGCTTCAGGGTTAATGATCTGCAAATTGAAGCGGAATTATTGAGGAAGACCGGCCGATGCATCGTAATGCGGCGGCGAATGAAGGGTGAGACTCAACAGCTGCCGGAGAACCTGTTCGGGCGGTGAACCAAGACTTCAGGAATCAAGATGCGTCTGCCTTGAACTCAGGCTCAACCTTCGCGCAGGCACAATCGGATTCGCGATACAATCGTGAGAGAACGTCGGGGCGTAGCGCAGCCTGGTAGCGCATCTGCTTTGGGAGCAGAGGGCCGGGGGTTCGAATCCCTCCGCCCCGACCATTTAACCTCTTCCCTTTCAGCAAGTTTGACCGAGGAGCGAGGGGGTGATACCAAGAGTGATACCACTTTGCCGGGAGTTTTCCCCATGCAGGTGAATATCACCAAGCGTATCGACACCCCCGAAGGCAAGCGCTACAGCCCCGTTATCGTCGGACCCAACTGCCGCATTAAACCCGATTGGGTGATGGTCAATGACCGGCAGGAGAAGCACCCGGAAGGCGCCTACTACCTCGATTGGAACGAGAACGGAATGCGCAGGCGTATCTCCGTCGGCGCCGACGCGGCTGCTGCTTACAGCAGCCGCGTTCGAAAGCAAAGAGAACTGGACGCAATCGCGGCAGGTCTCATTGTTTCCAATCCAATCGAGGACGACACCGTGCTTCTGAAGCAAATCAGAAGCGGCCCGCAGATGAATATCCAATCCTGCTAGCGGAGAACCAGGGTAGTGGTTCAGGCTCTGCAACGGTTTCCATGACGAGCGGCGCCGGATCTTGCGCGGTGTCTTTTAATCAACCAGGCAACACGAACTACAGTGCTGCACCAACGGTGAGTTCCTCGACTCAAGCTGCCAAGACCTCATCGACCGTCAAAATAACCTCGAACACACCCAACCCATCAGCCCCCGGGCAAGCCGTGGCAGTGAACTTCCAGGCATCCGGGAACGGCACGCCGACGGGCATGGTGACCGTGGCCGCGAGCACGGGCGAATCCTGTGCAGGTGCTTTGAGCTCCGGCGCTGGAAACTGCTCGATCACGTTTGTCTCAGTCGGCTACAGGACTCTGACTGCAACCTATCCTGGTGATGCCAACTTCACTGCCACTACTTCCGCAAATGTCACACAGTCTGTGAATGGCCCGCTGGCCAGCGTATCGCCATCCAGCCTTAACTTTGGCACGGTCTATCTCGGAACCATTACGGTCAAGAGCGTGACGGTGACCAATGTTGGGAACGCACCGATGACGATCAGCACACCCTTTTTCTCGATCGCCTCCGGCGGGGATTCCAAAGAATTTGCCGAAGTAAACCTCTGTCCAGGTTCATTGGCCGCCGGCAAGAGCTGCACCATCGAAGTAGGTTTTATGGCAGGGCCGTCTTATAACCCGCAGACTGCCATTCTAAGTGTCGTGGATAACGCATACGGAAGCCCGGAGAATGTTTCACTGACCGCTGCGGTAATCAATCCTCTAGCCGATCTGAGCGCAACGAGCCTTAACTTCGCGAGTGAAAAGGTCGGTACGACAAGCGCGCCACAGTCTGTGAAGCTGACCAACATGGGAACTACGCCGCTGGTGTTGTCATCGGTGAGCATTACCGGTAACTTCGCCCTGGCTTCCGGTACTACCTGCGGAAAGGGCACCGCCTTGGCCCCGTCCTCAAGTTGTCTCTTCAGTGTGACATTTACTCCAACCGTCCATGGAACCTTGACGGGCAGCGTGACCATAGCAGATAACGCACGTGTCAACCAACAAATCGTCAGTCTCACCGGCAAGGGAATGTAAAGCTCTCAGCTTTCGACTCACATGCACTTCGGCCTCTGGACGAGAAGTTCGGGGGGCGAAGTTGCCGGCTTCCACACTCGGGCGCGAATAGCATCCACTTTGATAAGCAACCAAGAGCCTGCCAGTGTTTACAAAATCAGTTTCACTTGGACGAAAAACCGGCTACCGAGAGAAGTGAATTCCAAAGCTGAGCAAGGGTTGGAACCTATGTGGACGCGTGAGGTCGCACATTCCTGCGGCGGGACCTGACGTACTTTTGCGCGCTTTCACGCCGTATCAGTCAAGCAGGGATTCGGCTGCGGGAGCTCCCGCAGCGGCAGACTGTCCCCCCCAGGCAGCGCCTTCAACGGTCCTCGTCAAGGCTAGAAACCCAAAGGAGCGTCCCCATGGTTGCCAGGAAATCCATCCATTGTCTCGCGGTTCTCGTCCTTGGCCTGCTCGCACCGGCCGCTTTTGCCCAGACGGCTCCAAACGAATGGACCTGGATGGGGGGAAGCTCCAAAGTTGGAGCCGGCGCCAGCGTGCCCGGAGTCTACGGCACGCTGGGAACTCCTGCTGCCACGAACATCCCTGGGGGCCGTTATCTGCCTGCGAGCTGGACTGACAGCAACGGCAACTTCTGGCTCTTTGGTGGTGAAGGAAGCGATGCCAGCAACACCATTGGCCTCCTCAATGACCTCTGGGAGTTCAATCCCTCGACGAACGAGTGGACCTGGGTGGGAGGCAGCAATGCGGTTCCCTCCTGCTCCCCAATCCCACAAATTCTCTGCGGGCAGCCTGGGGTCTACGGCACATTGGGAACAGCTGCGCCGGGAAACATTCCCGGCGCCCGCAACGGGGCTGCCACCTGGACCGACAAGAGCGGAAACCTCTGGCTCTTTGGCGGCGTTGCTTTCGACTCTGCCGGGAATCGCGATGACCTCAACGATCTCTGGGAGTTCAATCCCTCCACGAAGGAATGGACCTGGATGGGCGGAGTGAACACCTTTGTGACGGGCGTGGGCGTACCGGGGGTATACGGAACGAAAGGTACGGCGGCTGCCGGCAATATCCCAGGCGGCCGCTCAGCGGCGGCCGCATGGGTCGACAGCAACGGAAACTTCTGGTTGTTCGGAGGCGGGGGATACGATTCCGCAAATACTGACGGCTTCCTCAACGACCTCTGGGAGTTCAACCCATCGAGCAAACAATGGATCTGGGTGACGGGCAGCAAAACAGAATCGACCTTCTCGAGCCAATATGGCACATTGGGAACCCCGGCGGCTGGAAACACCCCGGGGGGCCGCTGGCAGGCAAGCTCCTGGAGCGACAGCGCAGGACATCTGTGGCTCTTTGGTGGCGAAGGATTCGACAGCGGACAGAATTTTGGCGCTGAGAACGATCTTTGGGAGTTCGATATCTCCACGAGCGAGTGGACGTGGATGGGAGGCAGCGCACTTGGTGGCGAACCCGGAATATACGGCACACTGGGGGTGGCGTCATCGCACAACATTCCCGGTGCGCGTATTGGCGCCCTTCAGTGGACCGACAACCAGGGCCATTTCTGGCTCCTTGGAGGCGAGGGCAATGACGGCAACGATGTCAGTGCGCTTCTCAACGACCTATGGGAGTTCAATCCGACGACAAACGAGTGGACCTGGGTGGCAGGGACGAAAGACGTGCCCAGCAGTTTCATTGTCCCCGGTGTCTACGGCACGCCGGGAGTTGCGGCGGCCGGGAACGTCCCCGGAGGACGCTACGAGAGTGCAAGCTGGGTGGATAAGACTGGCAATCTGTGGCTTCTTGGCGGGCAGGCCTATGACAGCGCCGGCACCTTTGGCAATCTCAACGATGTCTGGGAATTTGAGATAGCGGCGGGGAGCATCACGCCCAGTGTTACGGTGTCGCCATCTGCGCCCAGCATCGTCGCGAATCAACCTCTGGACGTAACAATCAATGTCAGCGGAGGCAGCAATCCGGTGCCTACCGGGGCCGTAACGCTCTCCAGCGGAAGTTACAGCTCCGCTGCGACTCCATTGAGCGGCGGCAGCGCGACGATTACCATCCCCGCAAACTCGCTCGTGGTGGGCACTGCCACGCTCACTGCCACTTATACTCCGGACGCAGCGAGCGCGGCAACTTACGGCGACGCGACGGGATCAGGCACCGTGATGATCACCGGCAACCCGGTGCCTGCTATTTCGACGAACCAAAACGGGGTTGAGCCAGTTGTCATCCAGGCCGGCGTGGGAGGGATCACAATCACAGTGACCGGGTCAGGTTTTATTCCCGCTTCAGTGGTCGACTTCAACGGCAGCCCGCGCGCCACCACCTATGTGAGCGCGACGGAACTCACCGCGCAAATCCTCGCCAGCGACGTTGCCACTATAGGCTCATGGCCCATTACGGTGGTCAATTCGCCTCCCGGCGGCGGCACTTCCAACGCAGTCACTTTCAACGCCAGTCTGTTTGCGCAGACGCTCACTCCCGCTTCGCTTACTTTTACATCGGCTGTCGGCGCCACCACTGCCACGCAGGCTGCGACCTTCGCGAACGTCGGAAACATTCCCTATTTCCCGGTTGATATCAGGCTCGATGAAGCCCTCCCGAACGCGTTCAGCATAGTTGCCAATAACTGTCCGAACGATCTTCTCGGCGGCGCATCCTGCACCATTACCATCGCTTTCACGCCTCCCACAGCCGGAACATTTACTGCGGCTCTCGAGTTCGCCAACGGTGCCTATGCAAACAATAATTTCACCACCCTGACGGGCTATGGAATGAATGCCGCAGTAGTCGTGACGCCGTCGCCCTCCAGCATCGCAGCAACAGAGAATCTAGCGGTCACTGTGTTTGTGGCCGGAAGCGCCGGCAACCCCACCCCCACCGGCTCTGTCACTCTCAGCAGCGGCAGCTACACATCCGCGCCAACCACCCTAAGCGGCGGCAGCGCGGTCATCCTAGTCCCTGCCGGGTCTCTTGGCAACGGAACAGACACGCTGACCGCCAAGTACACGCCCGACTCAGCAAGCTCTTCCATCTACCCCAGCGCCACCGGGTCGAACACCGTTGCAGTCTCGGCGCAGGCACAGAGTCCGCTGCAATGGGCGTGGATCTCCGGCAGCAACACGGTAGGCAGCAGCGGCGGCCGCGCTGGCGTTTATGGAACATTGCAGACGCCGGCAGCTGCAAACGTCCCAGGAGCGCGCAACAATGCCGTGGGCTGGACCAATAGCAGCGGCAATCTCTGGCTCTTTGGCGGCGCAGGCCTCGACGCAAACGGAGACTCCGGCGATTTAAATGACCTGTGGGAGTTCAACCCCTCCACCAACCAATGGACGTGGATAAGTGGCAGCAACGCGTTCATCCTCGGCTATATAAATGGCGTCACGCAAAATGTTCCTATCAACAGCGTCTTCGGCACGATGGGTGTGGCCGCCGCCGGAAACACCCCGGGAGGCCGCACAGGAGCGGTTGCCTGGACCGACAAGAGCGGAAATCTCTGGCTCTTTGGCGGCGCTGGTGCAGAAGCTCAGCCCTTCGCCGGCTACGAATACACGGAATCGCCCGGACAGTTCAACGATCTTTGGGAGTTCAACCCATCCACAAACCTGTGGGCCTGGATGGGCGGAAGCAACTTAGTTAACCAATCGGGCGTATACGGAACGCTGGGGACTCCAGCCGCTGGAAATGTCCCCGGCGCACGTGCAAACGCTGTAAGTTGGACCGATAACAACGGCAACCTCTGGCTCTTTGGCGGATATGGCTATGACTCCGCCGGTAGCCCTGGCTATCTCAACGATCTTTGGGAGTTCAATTCCTCCACCAACCAGTGGGCCTGGATCGCCGGCAGCAATACGAGTCCGCTCAACACAAGTGACCCCGCCCATGACGGCGCACTCGGCGTCTACGGCACTCAGGGAACCGCGGCAGCTGGAAACACCCCTGGAGCGCGCATCGGCGCTACCAGTCAGACAGACGATAGCGGCAATCTCTGGATGTTTGGCGGGTCAGGCATCGATGTCAACGGCACCTACGGCTATCTCGACGATCTATGGGAGTTCAGCCCCTCCACGGGCCTGTGGACGTGGGTGGGAGGCACAAAGAAAGTACCCGGCTCCACTTTCAGCGGCCAGCCCGGAATCTACGGCACGTTCGGTGTGCCGGCGGCGCTGAATGACGCTGGTGGACGCACCGGAGCTGTGAGCTGGAGCGACAAAAGTGGCAACCTGTGGCTCATGGGTGGCCAGGGGTACGACGCCAACGACAGCCTCGGCAGCCTGAACGACGTGTGGGCCTACCAGCTCTCCACCGACGATGGCGCCTGGCTCGGCGGAAACAACGCCCTGTCCTGCGTGACCCAAATCTGTGCCGGGGAACCGGGAGAGTATGGCGTCCTCCGCAGCGCGGCAACCGGAAATACCCCCGGAGGCCGTAACGGAGCTGTAAGTTGGACCAACAGCAGCGGCCGCTTCTGGCTCTTCGGCGGCACCGGCCAGGATGCCAACAGCGCCTCAGGCCTCCTCAACGATCTATGGAGCGTCGAGCCGACCGCTTTGGCCGCTGGGACACCAATTGCGCCCACAGTCACAGTTACTCCGTCTCCCACCAGTATTACGACGGCGCAGCCGTTGTCGGTGACAGTTACGGTGAGCGGCAGCAACGGCAACCCCACGCCGACCGGGTCGATTACGTTGACCAGCGGCACTTATTCATCGGGTGCGGTAGCCCTCAGCGGCGGCAGCGCAAGTATTAACATTCCTGCAGGATCGCTGGGGACTGGTACGGACACGCTGACGGCTACTTACACGCCGGACTCGAACCGTGCCTCGACCTATACGAGCGCTACGGGATCAAACTCGGTCACTGTGACCACCCCGGCGAAGATCACGCCCACGGTGACGGTGACACCGTCCCCTGCCAGCATAACGACAACGCAGCTCTTGACTGTGACGGTCGCGGTGAGTGGTGGCAGTGGCAACCCAACGCCAACGGGCTCGGTCACACTGAGCAGCGGCAGCTATTCGTCGGGATCAGTAACTCTCAGCGGAGGCAGCGCGACCGTCAACGTTCCGGCCGGATCGCTGGCGGCGAGCACGGACACGCTGACGGTGACTTATACACAGGACTCGAACAGCTCAACAACCTATAACTCCGCGACCGGATCGAACACGGTCACTGTAACCGCAGCCACCGTGCAGGTGACAGTGGGCACAAGTCCCGCCGGGCTGTCGCTCAGCGTGGACGGAACCAGCTACAGCGCGACGCAGAGCCTCACCTGGACCGTCGGCTCCAGCCACACCATCGCCACCAACTCGCCGCAGAACCTTGCCGGGACACAGGACACTTTCTCCGCCTGGTCCGATGGTGGAGCTATCTCGCACTCAGTGACGGCGCCCACCAGCGCCACAACCTACACCGCCAGCTTCACCGCTACCGCCTATCAGTTGACGACTGGAGCCAGCCCCACTGCCGACGGAACCGTTTCCCCAGCCTCGGGTACGTTCTATCCGCCGGGAACGGTGGTCAACCTCACGGCCACGGCCAACAGTGGCTTCTCGTTCACGAACTGGACGGGTAGCGTGGCATCCGCAAACAGTGCATCAACCACCCTCACCATGAACGCGCCCCAGAGCGTCACCGCCAACTTCGGCACTGTCGCTGCCGCCGCACCAGTGGCCTCGTTGTCGTCGCTTTCGCCGCTCAGCTTTACAGCCACGGTAGGAACCACGAGCGCTGCGCAGAGTGCTACGCTGACGAACTCCGGCAACGCCACGCTGAACATCACCGGCATCACCATCACCGGAACCAACCCGACTGACTTCGCCGTCTCCACCGGCAGCAACGCCTGCGGATCCACTCTGGCGGCAGGTGCGAATTGCCTCATCTACGTGACATTCACCCCGGCATCGGTGGCGACTTTCTCGGCCACCCTCTCCGTTGCCGACAACGCGGCCGGCTCGCCGCAGACCGCAAGCCTGACCGGAGCCGGAACTCCAGTTCCAAACTTCACCCTCAGCTCGCCCACCGCGCCGCAGACCGTTCAGCCCGGCGGAGCTGCGCAGTTCACCATCACCGCTACAGCGCAGAACGGCACATTCTCAAGCGCCGTAAGCCTCGCGGCCAGCGGACTTCCCACCGGCGCGGTTGCCACCTTCACACCGGCTTCCGTTACGCCAGGCAGCTCGTCGGCCAACTCCACGCTCAGCGTTCAAACCGCGTCGACCACAACCACGGCAGCCACCCGCGGCTCTCGTTGGCCCTTGGCCACCTCAGCGCTGGCAGTTATCGGGCTGTGCCTGGTGCCAGGCAAACGCCGCCGCCGCTGGATCACACTGGCTGTGCTGCTGATCGCATCGCTGGGCACATTTACGGCCCTCACAGCCTGCGGTGGCGGATTCGGCTACACAGCTCCGTCCCAGTCCTACACCATCACCGTTACCGGAACCAGCGGAACCGACGCTCAGACCACCACCGTCCAGCTCATAGTGCAGTAAAGGAAACTCGATGCGACTCTCGATCAATTCCCTCTTTGTTCTTTTGCTGGCCATCGCCGCGGTCTTCACTCTGCCGTCAGCAACTGCTGCGCAGTCGGCGCCCACGCACCAGGACGCGCCTCGCGCTGAATTGGCCCTGGGCTACAGCTATGTGCACAGCAACGTGCCGCCGGGCGGCTGCGGCTGCTTCAGCCTCAACGGCGGCAACGCCTCATTTGCGTGGCCGGTGAAACCCGGGAAGTTTGCCCTCGCCGGAGACATCGCCATCGTCCATGCAGGCGCCGTTTCCAGCACCAGTGAGAGCCTCACTCTGAGCACCTTCACAGCGGGCGGACGCTATCTGCCGCGTCTGGGCCGGTCGTCGCTACAGCCCTTCGGCCAAGTGCTCGTCGGACTCGCCCACTCCAGCGGAACCCTGGTCCAGGGGTCGAGCCCCGGCTCCGGAAACGCAGGCGCCGCCTTTGCAACAAACATCGGCGGCGGCCTTGACCTGCGTGCAAGCCCAAGGTTCTCATTCCGCCTTATGGAAGCCTATTACCTGCTCACCACCGTCGACAACGGCAGCAACAACCACCAGAACAACCTCCGCATAGGCGCGGGCGTGGTGATCCGTTTGGGCAATATGTGACCGGCGTCGTCTCATGCTCCCAGGCGATTTGACCCTCGCACCTGGCGGCCGAATCCAGGTGCGAATCTCGCCTGGGACACCGGTTTCATGTATTGGGGACATGCCGTAAGCAAGGACCTGATTCACTGGCAGGAGATGGCTCCCGCGCTCATGCTCGACCAGCTGGGCTCACCATGGTCTGGCACCAGTGTTGTCGATCGCAACAACACTGGTGGATGGGGAAAAGATGCGCTGGTGCTGGTCTATACGGCGTTCGACCGCAACACGCAGAAACAGGTGCAGTGCATCGCCTACAGCACAGACAACGGCGTTACCTTCACTCGCTATGCAGGCAATCCGATTGTAGACAGCAACCGCGAGGTCGGCTCAAACGATACCAGGTATCCAAAGGTCTTTTGGTACGAGCCTACCAAGCATTGGGTGATGGTTCTATTTGAGAAAGATGGGATGTCTTTCTACACTTCAACCGATCTAAAAGCGTGGACGCGGAAGAGCCATTTCAAGAGCCTGCATGAGTGTCCCGACTTCTTTGAACTGCCCGTCGATGGGGATACTCGTCACCTCAAATGGATTCTCCATGGAGGCTCGTCGAGCTATTTCATCGGCAGCTTCGATGGCGAATCATTCAGCCCCGAGTCTGCTGAGCTTCGTTATGCAGAAGGGGCAAACGTGCATGGGGACGATGCTCTCTATGCGGCACAATCGTTCGCTGAGATGCCAGATGGCAGGCGAGTACAAATGGCATGGGGACGAATTCAGCCCGAGGGAATGCCTTTCAGCCAGATGATGCTATTCCCCACCGAATTCAAGCTGGTAACCACCCGGGATGGTCTCAGAATGCGTGCTACTCCCATTGAGGAGATAGAAGGGCTGCATCGAAAGACACAGACGTGGCCCTCGTTGACGGCTGCCGATGCCAATCAAGCGCTGGACCGGGCTGGATCTGGACCCCTCGACGTGAGGCTCGAGGTTACTCTGGAGAAAGATAGTGAACTGGCCATTCGATACCAGGGGAAGACGATCGCCACGATCGATTCCGCGGAACTTGAGAATGGCCGGGGTTCCCTGGAGGTCTTGATCGATAAGGCTGTCGCTGAAATCTTCGTGGATGCGGGAGCGCGCTACATCGTAAGAGAAATACCCATAACCACTGGCGACCACGGCTTGGAGTTAGGCCTGGGAAAGAATATGAGCGCGATCAACCGCCTTGAGATCTGCCAAATGAAGTCGATGTGGAAGACCCCTGAGGCGAACCAGAGGTGAGAGTCCCAACTTCGATCTGAACCTCAACTGCAACGTCCTTACCGCGTTTTCGACGACCGCGCGCCCGCGAAGCGCAGTTTGGCGGTCTTGTGTAGGGCTGTAACTCATCCCGGACACTGGCGCGTTTTCCGCTACGAATCCGTGATCAGAGTGGTCATGGCAGGGTCAATCTTGGCAATTCAGGTGTACGGCTTTAACAGAAACTCTTCACATGCGAATGGCTTAGCCTGAATACAGGTTGGTATCTATGAAAGAGTTGCGGAACTTCCCAGCCGGATCGTACTGCTTGAGCTGACCTTCGAATTCGCGCAGCCGGGCGTATCTGGACTGCAACTGGGCTGGCGGCAAAGTGAAAAGCTTGCCCCAGTGCGGACGGGGTGCGAACGGCTCCAGTTGCGCCTCGATTAACGGCAGGATCTTCTTGACATCCGGCCATTCGGGCTTCCATGTGAAGTGGATGGCGAGCGAAGGACGCTGGTAGGCCGTGCTCATCCAGAGTGAATCGGCGGCGATGGTGCGCAGTTCGGTGATGAACAGGTGGGGAGTAATGTGATCGCGGAGCTTTTCGACAGCGAGAATCGCCTGAAAACCGTGCTCGTACGGTACCAAGTACTCGGTCTGCAGTTCCTGGCCGCTGGAGGGCGTGAAATTCATGCGGAAGTGCGGCAGGCGCTCGTACCAGGGCCCGGGAATGCCTTGTTGCTCGGTGCAACTTTCAGCGTTATGACTGGCGAGCGGGTGCAGCTTCTGGGTGGCAAGCGTGGCTCCGAAGAGTTCAGTGTGCCAGTGGTTCGCGTCGCCCGGGGCGAGGCGGCGTTTTATCCAGACTTGCGTGGCCAGGTGGTGTTGCCAGTCAGTGAAGACGCTGACACTGTAGGCGCTCGAGAAGATTTCGTCGAAGTGATTCCCCAGCTGGTCGAACGAAAGATTCTGATAGACGGATTGCGCCACTTGGTAGGTAGGCTGCACGTCGAGCGTGATGCGCGTGACCACGCCGAGCGAGCCCAGGCCGACAACCGCACCCAGGAACCGGTCGGCGTCCTTTTCGCGCGACAGGGTCACGATCTGTCCATCGGCCGTAACGATTTCAAGGCCCGCTACGGACGTGGCCAAGTTGCCGTTGCGGACTCCCGAGCCATGCGTTGCCGTGGCAATGGCTCCAGCGACCGAAATATGGGGGAGGGATGCCAGATTGTGTAGCGCGTAGCCGCGGCCGTCGAGCCATGGTGAGAGCTTCCCATACGTGATTCCGCTGCCGACGGTGACCGTGCGGGCCTTTTCATCGAGAGAGGACTGGTCGAGATGCTTCAGGGAGATTTGATTCTGTGTGCTATCAGCGATCGAGTTGAATGAGTGACGGGAGCCAAGCGCGCGCAGTTTGTCGCAGCTTTTCACCACATTGCACACTTCTTCCAGAGATCCTGGCGTGTACAGGTGGTCGGTGCTGAAGGTGAGATTGCCGGACCAATTTGTGCGCGTCTCGGATTCTTGTTCCTCGCCGAGAGCTCGGGACACCATGCTGCCGGCAAGGAAGACGCCGGTGGTCTTGAGAAATTCCCGCTTATCCATAAATCGTGTGACCTCCCTTCGCGGTTGACCGGAATCGGCCGATGCGACCGATCCTTGCCAAGAATAGGAAGCCAGCGAGCCGATGGCAAGTACAAACTCTTAGAGCGGCCAGAGGTGGGAGGGTTTTCGAATAGGCGGTCATTGGCTCGGTATGGTCTCAAAATCCCAACAACGGCAGGATGGGCAAGCTGACGCGACACTCGGCGATCATGCGTCAAAAGAGAGATCCTCCTGGCGACATGGGCGTTTATCGTTTACGGGGAGTAATTACGAGAATCACGCATAATCGTTTGCGAATGAGTGTCTTGGGCCGATATTGAGCGTAAAGAGCCACTCCCCGTGTTAGCTGCACTCAAGTCCCGTTCCGCGGTTTCAACTTGACATCCAAGTGATAAACATGTTCACTTGAATGCCAAGTGAAGAAAATGCCCATCCAGATCCTGCAAGGCACTCTCGACCTCATGATCCTTCGCACCCTTGCCACCATGGGCCCACAGCATGCCTATGGCATCGCCAGGAGGCTCCAGCAGGTCTCGGAGGACACTTTGAATCTTAACCAGGGCACCCTTTATCCGGCTCTCGTGCGGATTGAGCAGCGCGGCTGGACCCGCGGCTCCTGGGACACGACGGAAAACGGTCGCGAAGCGAAATATTACTCGATCACCAAGGCGGGGTTGAGGGCGCTCGATGAAGAAACCGAACGCTGGCGCCAGATGTCCGGTGTGGTTGAAAAGCTGCTAGCGGAGGGCCAGTAATCATGGTGCATTTGAGAAGAATCGCTGTCAAGTTCCACTATCTCCTCGCCAACAAGCGCGTCGAAGAGGACCTTGCACGCGAGGTCGCAGCGCACCTCATGTGCGTCGCGAAGAGGCGCAACATAGCCGCTCGGCGAGAGCCGAACGCCAACTGCTCCAGCGACTTTCTGGAACTCCAGCTCCAACGGGGGCGCCTCGGCACGGCTCAGCGATATCCTATAAAAATCTTCGTGTTGCACGAAAATATGCGTATAATGAATACGGAGGTGAGAATGCCGATTGCAACCCAGGCCGAAGAGCTGGTCGTTTGGACTCAGCCGAAAACGCTCGCCGAAGCGAAATCTCTCTTTGCGCCCTACTCTCCCAAGTTTCAAACTGTACCTTGCAACGTCAGAGCCGCC
>Ga0182030_10004031_pt1 | contig 31302 bp, 18 predicted proteins | sample 812S3MmetaG_FD_121299 | JGI IMG/M metagenome (GOLD analysis project Ga0182030, IMG submission 121299) | Permafrost microbial communities from Stordalen Mire, Sweden - 812S3M metaG (Illumina Assembly) | ecosystem: Environmental > Terrestrial > Soil > Wetlands > Permafrost | place: Sweden...
CCCAGAGATTTTGCGTGTGCCGCCACCAGCGCCGAGCACCCATCCACAGCACCCTTGTCATCAGAAGGCGACTCAGCCAGCACCAGTCGCCGTGTCAGATCCAGCAGCGCCGCCTCTTTGCGCCGCGCACCTGCCAGCAACGCTCGCATCGGAATCGGAAGAGAAGACGTCGAAGTCATCAGAGAACCTTTCTCGCTCATTCTAGTGTCTGACCCCCTCAAGCCGCCGGAGATTCCCCTGATTAAAAACTTTCCCCTTGCTGCCTTGCAGAAACTAACTATCCGCCTGCAACACCAGATGCATTATGGTTGCCGCCCTTCAAATGCCTGGATAGAATCACTCCATGCTGGCAGCAACTTATAACCCGCGCCGGAGGCGCAACGTAGGTTAGCCCCGCGCTTCAGCGTGGGGAAAACCGCACCATGAAAGAGTCGGAGTCCCGGAAGGGACGGTGCCCATGCCTCCGCCTTCCAACGTTTTGCAGGTGGACGAAAAAATGTAGATTGGCAAACACTTGACGACATTCAGCTACTTATCTGCTGTCCATGAGTAACTCGGCGATTTGTCGTAAAGCCAGAATCCACACCAGCCGCATGGGTATTTTTTCATAGACCGATCTGGCGGCTAAGCATGAAGTGCCAGAAGATTTTCGGATTGACCAGCGACCTTCATGAAACGCCGGCTCCATGCTCTTTCGGAGTGGGTACTCTCTTGCGCTTGTGGTCCTATAGGTTAAGTTCGCCTTGAATAGGAATAGTGAGCGGAGATGAATTATTGAGATACCAGTATCGTCCGCGATGAACGAGGATGCCGGAAACTAGTACGGCACGCCCCAGCCTGTGGGCCTCGACTGCTTTCAGGTAGTCGGGAGGCGACAGCGTTACCCGAACATGAATATCTCCATATTCGCTCGAATAGAGTATGGAAATTTCACCTTCGCCCATAATGGCGCTCAAGTCCGAAGGATCGGCTTCGTTTTGCAGCCTTACCACTTGTCCAGAAACGTCAGCCCGTGTCTCCAATAACTCACCGCGAAGGGCATCTGCTGCTGCGCGAGCCATTTCGACGTGCTTCGGCCCAACAGTAAATTGGGAGCCAGCACGAAGTTTTTCTGGAAGCTTCCATTCTGGGCTAAAGATGAAGCCAAAGGACATGCCGCTATATGCAGTATTGCGAACGAGAGAGGCGAAGCGGTCGCAACCGTTCGCGCCGAAGCCGTCCTTGAATCCTTCCACGAGTGGCTTAACATCCTCGCGCTCAACTGATTCGCAGATATGCTGTATTCCGAGGGCAAGGCGCTGGACTACTCGGCGCTCAAACGGAAGCGGCGGTTCGATGCCGGGCAGGCTATCGGTTATCTCAGGCGTTAGCGGAGACTCAATGGTAAATCCGAAACTGCCGCGGAAAGTATGTCCAAAGCGGCATTTTTCGGAATATTCAGTCGCTTCCTTTGACTGACGACCAAAAAAAGGTTGCGGCCTGATTTCAGTGGTGGCCGTAGCGGCGAGCAAATCCTTCATGCCGTTTACATAGCTGCGCGCGCTCTCAAGGTCGATCGTATTCTCTATGACTAGATCATCGGGAATGCGTGAGCGGACGACGTCATAGCCGATGGATCGAATGGCTGCAACGATTTCCTCTGGCACCCGTTCTTCAAGCTGGCTGAGCGTCTCAATCGCTCCTGTCATACGCCGAGCAAAATCCGCAGTGCGTGTGTCCTTGGGAATGACAAGCTCGATATCTTCATATCCTGATTCGGAAAGCAGAAATACATCGACATTGCGTTGGCCGGTGGCGCGCGACTGAAAGAACTGTACATCAGGGAATATCGAGGCATCCGCCGCATGGGCTTGCGTGGCAATATGACCATCAGCTGGGCGCCATCCGTGCGCCGCGAGGTATCGGCGCAGCAGCCCGAGGGGAACCAGATTCGCCGTATTGGGGGAATCCGAACTCATGAGGTCTGGCTTTCGCGTCTTTGCCTTTCGAGGGCAAGAAGCTGGTTTAGGCTGGCTGGGGTCAGCAACTGTTCCGATGGTATGAAGATACGCTTTTTCGTTTCGTTGTTCGTCGGTTCACCGGTGATCGTGTGCCAATAGCAACAATTCCGCAGTACGGTCTCATCGTAGCTTGCAGAGTGCCACTGCTCTCGCTTCTTCGGAAGGCAGAGCAAGATTAGGATGGCGGAAGACTCGGCGGCGGTTCGTTCAACGAGGTCGTTGTAGGTTTTAGCTTCGAGATCGAAGACGATTTTCCCGTCTTTCAGTTCCCAATTGACAGTCGCTTTGGCTTGGTAATCGAGAGGAAAGCCGGTGTCAATATAGCGGCTTCCGCGCCTTTTGACAGGGATGAAGTGGCCGTCGATTCCATAATCGTACCGGTTCGCGGAGTAGTTGACTCCTGCGACACCTGCCAAGGCGTAAATGTGAGCAAAACAGAGACTTTCTTCTGTGTGCTGTTCGGTAATAGGCACTGCCTAAGCCCCCGGCTTGCCGGAATTATGTCGTCCCGGTATTCGTCAAAATGTTAACAGATGGCCCTCGATTGGCGCGTTCAGCCCTTAGCGCGTTTCCAAGCCGTGACAGGATGGAAACGCGAATTGGCGATTTTGCGTAAATCCAGAATTCATTCTGGCGACAACGGCGTTTTCGGGGACTAAATTGAGGATCGGGCGAAATGGTCTCCCATTGTTCTGCGAAAAGGTCGCGGAAGTATTGGGCATCCAGTTCACTGACTTATGAAATAGGAGCGACCCACCTCTTCAGTCTCGGCCTAGCATTTGGATGGACAGATCTATTCGGAGAGAGGCGCCTTATTGCCGGGACAGTCCGCACGTTAGCCAGTCTGCCCGCCTTTGAATGAGTCGCAACTGCAAATGGCTGTGCATATTCGGACGGGATTGGAAGGCTGCTCAGATCCACAAATGAGACACCTGCCACAGTGATGATGGCAAGAGTATTCTTCCCTTCGGCCACCAACAGAGGATCATAAACATTGGCCGGTGTTACCGGGATCTGGACGCGATAGAGGAGACGCCCCGTATTCCGAGCAATCAAGTCAATGCCATCAGTGAGCGGCTGAAAAAGGATGCTGCCATCCCGGTTGAGCTTTTGCCCAATCATCGGAGTAGAGCTCGCCCATTCAAAATCGTTATAGGCTGGTTCTGTTTCCTCGTTGAGCTTAGAGTCCGTCAAATTGCCGTCCACGTCCACAGTATTCCCATCTCCTGAGATTGCCACGTCTAGAGTATTGACTGCGAGGGAAACCGCGTAGTCAACTGTAAACGGGAACGCGTTGAAAGTCCCATGGATCTGATCATTCGATGTATCGAGCCAGAAATTATCGCCATCGGCGCTGGAGTATATCTTGCTGCCATCAGGGCTCAGAAGAACACGATCAAAGCCGTCCAGACAGAGGAGATCGCCGTCATCGAAGTTGCCAAGATCAATGATCGACCCTCTAGAAATGTCCAGTTTGTGAAACGAAGGTGTTCCACTTCCACGTATATCGCAGGTAGAAAAATAAACAATACCGGTATCGGTGATAGCGAGCCCACTTGGCGCAAGCGAGGATGAAAATCCATCGCCATCAAGCGACATGGGATACCTCGCCACCGATGAGGGACTATCTGGATTAAATACATAAATGGTCTGGTCGCCGAAATCCGAGACAGCGAGCTTGGTACCATCGGGAGACTCCGAGATCGCAAGCAATTGGGTTTGGCTCGTAACCCCCGGAAGGGCAATCGGAGTAAGCCACTTTCCCGCGCTTTTCGAAAGAACCTGAATCTGCGCTTGATCCGCAAAGTAGTAAAGGTCCCTCCCCGCATCGTAGATCCCTGATTGGAGGTTCGCTGTAACCGGGAACGACTGTGCTGCCGCTGTGTAGTGAATAGCTCCCTTCGCCGTGGCCGAACCGGAAGATGTAAGGACCGAAACATCGTCAACCGTCCCCGCTGTTCCAGGCGGGATGGTGAACTGCAAAGTATTTGAAGGGAACAGAGAACTCATTCCGAACGCGGGGTAGCTATAGATGGCTGTTAACGGAGCAACCTGCCCGCCGACAACAACCGAAACTCCAGTCTTTGAATCCCCTAATCCGTAACCAACAAGTTTTCCAGTCTGGCCACCATCTGCAGTTGCCCCGTTTGAAACCACATCCAGAATCGTTGGCCCATAACTGAACCCCTCCGGTACAATGCCAACCGCGCCATCGCTCAGGACCATGGCCAGATCCACCGCGCCGGGCTGATTGCTGGGCGGGGTGGTCACGTGCGCGTCGGGGTAATTCCCTGCCTTCGTCACCAGGGAAGCGTCGGATCCGGGGATATCCCCAACGTAGATTTGGCTCAGGGTTGCGTTTGCTGACACGGCATCACCCAAGAATAAGTATAAGAAACCGCTCAATTCTGTTCCTCCGGCTAAAGACCCCGTCAGGCTTGGTCCTAGGACCGGTTCAATCTGCGTCGGCTCAGTCGTTCTTACTTGCGAACCATCGATAAATCCAACTCCTTGCTCTCTAAGCCCGACGATTAAGCCAGTCTCATCTATTGCGGATATTCCCACTCCCGTCAAGACAGTCGTGATGAAGTTCGGAATCCAACCCTTTAGAGCAAGCGAAGCTGTATCATATGCCGCAACCGCTCCCGATGACTGATCGTCTAAGTACAGTGTCGTTCCGTCCAGGCTTACCACTGCCCCCGCCGCGCCACTTGGGAGCTGTATGTTACCGTTAGCGCCATCGCTAGAAATCGTTCCCAAAATCTGGGCAGTCCTCGCATCGAACTCCGTGACCCCCTGTGTAGCGGTGGTAAGGAAAAAGCGTGTCCCATCTGGGGTGGGAACGATCTCCTGTACAAATGAGCCAGTGGGAGTGTCCAATGCCCCATAAGTTGCGACCCCTGCGATCGGGTCATAAGAGCATACCGGCGCACTCCCCGATGTATCTGCGTAGGTCAACAGTATTCGTGTTCTGTCCCCGCTGACAGCAAAACTGCCCAGGCCACCTATGACGCAATTGCTCATATTCGTTAATAAAGTGACAAGAGAATTGGTCACGGGATCCCAAACGGCTGCGCCTCCATAGCCGTCAGGCCCTAGCCACTCGCCAGTCAAAGCAAGACGGCCGTCGGAAAGCACAAACGCTTGAGTTGCTATGAAGCCGTCTGGGCCAATCGATGCTGAGGGGTACCGGTTCATGACGCTAAAAGTGGTCATATTGACCTGGTAAATATCTCCGAACAGAGTACCCACATAAAGGCTCCCATTATAGGGAGATACATCTATTCCCCACGGTTGCGGAACGGATATCTGAGCGGTTTCGGTTTCGCTAGTTGCGTCAAATACATCAATTTCATTCAGGTAAGGATTGCTGACAAAGAATTGCTTATGCGCAGCATCATAAACGGCGTGATGGGGTGGGAAAAGCATCCCCGGATCTGGGCCATCGGGCGCATTCGTGCGGAGATACCGTGTACGAATAGGAGCATGCGCGCTAGTGACCGGCACGACGACGCTCAAGAACGCCGAGGCGCTATGAGTTAAGCTGCCGGATGTGCCTTGAAACGTAATCGTGGCCGCGGATGTTGCGGCCGCTGCGGCCGCGTTGAGCGTCACTGCTTGTTGGTTCCCAGGCGATAGACTAAATGTAGTCGGAGAAGCGGTAACTCCAGCTGGGAGACCGCTGATCGATACAGTGACACTGGTTGTGTAGGTGTTCACTTCCGCGATAGAGACGGTAACAATCTGGCTTCCGCCGCTGTCCAAAGTCAGGCTTGCCGGACTAGCAGAAATACTGAAGTCGCCTGCCGGCGGTGGCGGCGGGTTGTTTCCACCTCCGCCCGAGGAACCAGCACCTCCACTTCCACATCCGGCTGCAAATATGGAAAAGATGCCAAGAGCGGCAAACGACAACCCCGAACGACGGATTCTTGTGAAGCGAGTCATGCGTACCTGCCTATAGCGAATGTGCACTTTTCAAGTTGGCGATTGACGACTAGTATATTCTTCTTCGTGGATTGACAAGGTTGAAGGCTTCTGCTGACCGCATATCGCATTTATTAATAATGATTTACGATATGCTGAAATTTGGCCTTTCGGCAAGTAGATCAGCGAGTGAAATCTGAATCTCATATTGGTACCGGGACGCCAAGGCTCCGCCGATCAACTTTCGCGGAATTCTGAGTTTACGATAACAGCCCAATGCACTTATTGAGTTCGGTTGGAATGTCCCATCCACCTTGATCGCTTTATTGAAGTCAATTTGAAATCACATATCCAAAAACTGCAATCGAACGGCGACGGACTCTGTGTGGCTCAAGGATATCTGCTTTGTTCAGTACCATCTCCCCCAAACCAGATCGCCTTGCAGAAAATAACCTCATCTTCCTGCACAATGAAATTGAGAACAGTTTCAAATCAGGCAGTGTCAGGGATGTGCCCGGTCCGTACCGAAAAGGCACCCCCCCTACCATATTTATTTTTGGCTCAAATCCTTGCAGATTAATTCAGTGGTGCAGAAAGCAGAGTCTAAGCGGAATGATGCTAGTGGCTCTATTGAAAGGGTGAACCCAAGCAAAACCGGTGTATCAGCGCGCGGCTTGTTGACTCGTTAGTATAGAAGCAGGGAATTGGGCATGCCGCAGAGGATCCTTCTTCTGTTGCATCGAGCAGAAATGGGCTGTGATGCAGTCTAAACTGGCAACTGGTTGTGATTGGGCGATTTTTGGAGAATATGGTCTTGAGGGTGAAGCCGGTGAGGCAAGACGGCAGTCGGTACGGGCGCGGCATGGTGGTGGCGGGTATGCTTGCTGTTGCGCTGAGCGGCTGGAGCCAAATGCCGGAGAGCGTGCGACCTGCCGAGCCGGTAATCGCGCCTGAATCTCTGCCTGCCGCTCCCGTGCCGCAGATGCCAACGAGCAATGATGCTGACTTGGTTGCCGGGTGGGAAGGGAAGCCGGTGCGGCGGATTTCGTTTGACGGGGTGACGGCAGACCGGCTTGGTCAACTTGCCGGTCATCTGTCTCAGGCCGAAGGCGCGGCGCTGAATCGGGAGAGTCTGAAGGCAAGTCTGCGCCAATTGTTTGCGACTGGACTTTACCAGGACGTGCAGGTTGAGGCTTCACCGCTGGCAGATGGAGTAGCACTCGAATTTCGCGGGGCGCAGCGTGCGTTTATTGGCACGGTGACCGTGGACGGGGCCAAGGGCGGCACGCTGAATACCCAACTGGAGCGATCGAGCCAGCTTGCGACGGGAACGCGCTACAACGAGGCCAAGCTTGAGCGGGCGCTGAAACAGATGCGCCAGACATTGGTGGTAAACGGCTTCAACGATCCGACGATTACGCAGACGCTCACACCGGTTGCCGATGAGCAGTTGGTGGATATTGCATTTCATGTGGTGCCGGGTCCGCAGGCACGCGTGGGCAAGGTGCAAGTGAGCGGCGATGCAGGGATGAGCGTTGAGGAGTTCTGCAGCCATGCGCGACTGCGTGCGGGCCAGCGTATGGACCATGACACGGTGAGCCGCGCGCTGGCTGGTGTGCTCAAGCAGTATCGGAAGCAGGAACGGCTGGAGGCGGAGATCAAGGTCGATTCCCAGAAGTATGTGGCGGCGACAAAGACGGTGGATCTGAGCTTTTCCGCGAATCGTGGACCGATTGTGAAGGTACTGGTGCAGGGAGCCAAACTCAGCGCAGACCGGGTGAAGCACGTGATTCCGGTCTATGAGGAGGGCGCCGTGGACGACGACCTGCTCAATGAAGGCAATCGCCGACTGCGCGACTATTACCAGCGGATGGGTTATTTTGATGTGAAGGTGGACCACGCGATGCAGACTGTGCCAAGTGGGCCAGTGACCATCCTTTATACAGTGCGGATGGGCGATCGACGGCGCGTGGAACGGGTCTCGGTTGAGGGCAACAAATACTTTGACTCCGCCACGTTGAAGGATCTACTGAGCGTGCACTCCGCAGACAGTATTGACAGGCATGGGGCTTATAGTCAGGCGCTGGTCAATGGGGACATCAATGCGCTGGAAGCGGTTTATCGCAACAATGGCTTCTCGAATGTGAAGGTTACATCGGGAACTCATGCTAAAGTCGATGCCTCGCGCAAGACGGCACCGCTGGAAGTGATTTACAGCATTGAGGAGGGCAGCCAGCAGCGCGTTGGATCGGTGCGGCTGGAGGGCGTGGAGCAGACTGATCACAGCAAGCTGCTACCGTTGATGAACACTGCGGCAGGCCAGTTGCTTTCTCCTCAGAATCTGGCTGGCGACCGCGACACATTAGTGACCGACTACTTGAGTCGCGGCTTTGAGAGCGCACGCGTTGAGGTAACGCAGCAAACCGAAGCAGACGATGCAAGCAAGGTGGATGTGGTCTTTCACATCACCGAGGGGACGCAGATCTTTGTGCACAAGGTGCTGGTGCGAGGGCTGGACAAGACGCGACCGGGCACAGTAACGAAGGCTATTACGTTGCATCCGGGAGACCCGCTGAACCAGACGGCCTTGCAGCAGACGCAGCGCAATTTATACGACTTTGCGCTCTTCAACGAAGTGGATACAGTGGTCGAGAACCCTGCTGGCGGGGAGACAAGCAAGACCGTGCTGCTGCAAGTGGCCGAGGCGCGACGTTGGACGCTTACTTATGGTTTTGGATTTGAGGCGCAGACTGGAACGCCGCAGAACAACTGTCAGGCGGCCAAGGCCGGAGGCGTTCCCTGCAATCCCAACGGCAAGACCGGACCCAGCCCACGTATCCTTGGCGACATTACCCGCAACAGCCTCTTTGGACGCGACCAGTCAGTCTCTCTGCGCGGCACGTACGGTTTGCTGGAGCAGAAGCTCGACCTGACGTTTCAGAATCCTCACTTCGAGGGCAACCGTAACTTCGGACTCACCATCTCTGCCGGATACGCAAACAGTCTTGATGTCAGCACCTTTGTGGCGTCCAAGCTCGAAGGCAGTATGCGCTGGACCCAGCATTTCGATACGCCTGGATCGCTCCTCTCCAAGGCAAATACGCTGATCTATGAGTTCGACTTCCGCAGCGTCAAGGTAAAAGCAAGCAGCCTTCAGGTCGCGCCCTCCGAAATCGCTGAACTCTCGAAGGCAACGCGTGTTGCCGGTCCGGCAATCACATGGATTCGCGACACACGCGACTCGCCTCTCGATGCCCATCACGGCACTTATACCAGCTTTCAGGATTTCTTCTCAGGCGTCAAGTTCGGAGCGCAGGCCGAGTTCAACCGACTCGATGTTTCCAATTCCAACTACTTCTCCTTCAGCAAAGGCCGCTTTGTGCTGGCCCGAAACACCCGCTACGGCCAGGAGCGCGCCTTTGGTGCCGACCGCGAAGAACTGATTCCATTGCCCGAGCGACTTTATGCAGGCGGTGCATCTTCGCTGCGCAGCTTTGGCAGCAACTCCGCCGGACCGCGCGACCCGGAGACTGGCTACCCGATTGGTGGAGCGGGTGCGCTGATCAACAGCACCGAATTGCGCCTGCCGCCGCCGACGCTGCCGTTGATGGGCAATTCGCTGAGCTTTGTGCTCTTTCACGATATGGGCAATGTATTTACCAATGCTGGCGAGGCATGGGCCAGCGCGCTGCGAGTTACTCAGCAACATCGTGAAACCTGCACATCTGATCCGCCTCCTACCGATCCCATCCAGCCGCTCCCGTCGCCAACTGGTCCAGTCACTTCCACCGGTCAGTTGGGAAGCTGCAACTTCAATTACTTTTCCCACGCACCTGGCCTCGGCTTGCGCTACCATACGCCTGTTGGCCCTCTACGGCTCGACTTCAGCTACAATCTGAATCCTCCAATCTACCCGGTAAACATCAACTACTCTCTCTCATTGCCAGGATCGGAACCGCACAGTGGTCACGCGGGGCACTTCAACTTCTTCTTCAGCTTTGGGCAAACCTTTTGATGAACAATCGCTTTCCAAATCGGTTGGGAACGTGGCAGAGGACAGGCCTGACGCTGGCTTGCTTTTTTGCCGTATGCGGAGCGGTGATTGGATCTGCACAAACCAATGTGCCAACGACGACGCCTGCTTCCGCAACTGTTCTGGACCGAGTTGTGGCCGTGGTGAACAATCACGCGATTCTGTCCAGCGATATCGACGACGAGATACGGCTGGCAATTCTCGATCCCGGTCGTGGCGGACTGGGCGTGCTCACGCCGCAACACGCGCTGGAGCAGCTGATTGCGCGTGCTCTGATTCAGCAGCAGATTCGCGAAGAAGATATGCAGGCCGTTCAGCCAGCGCAGACCGATGTGGATGCGCGGCTGGAGGAAATTCGCAAACAAGTGCCCGCTTGCGTCCGCCAGAATTGCGTCACGGCGGCTGGATGGAAGGCATTTCTCGCAGCGCATAACCTTGCGCAAGATCAGGTTGAAAACTATCTGCGCAATCGGCTGGAGATTCTGCGCTTCATCGAACAGCGTTTTCGTCAGGGCATTCGCATTGAGCAGCCAGAGATTGAGGCGTATTACCACAAAACGCTTTTGCCCCAGTATGCCAAGGGTGAAGCGGTGCCCGCGCTGAGTGAAGTGGCACCGCGTATTGAAGAAATTCTGCTGCAACAACGGGTGAATGTGCTGTTTGACAATTGGCTTGCCGAACTGCGCAAACAGGGCAATATCGAAGTGCTTGATCCGGCGCTGGAGTTGTCGGATGCGTCGGCCGGAACAGAGGGGAGCGACCAATGAGCGAGTCCGAATCGATTGTGCCCGATTCCGCCGTGCCAATGCGCAAACCCAACCGCCTGCGTCGCTTCTTTCTGCTGCATCTTCCCGTTACCATGGTCAGCGCGGTTGTATTGTTGGTTCTGGTTTTGGCAGGCCTGTATCTCGCGGCCAGTTCGGTGTGGTTTGAGAACTACGTGCGCCAACGAATCGTACGCGAACTGGAAGCGGACACTGGCGGACGCGTAGAAATTGCCGCATTTCACTGGCATTTGCTGAGCCTTGATGCCGAAGCCGACGGGGTGGTTCTGCATGGACTTGAAGCTCCAGGCGAAGCACCACTGGCACAGATTGGCCACTTGCGAATACAGCTCAGCCTGCTCAACTTCTGGAGCCGGACGATACGACTGCGCGATCTGGAAATCACAGAGCCGCAGGTGCATCTGATCGTTTATCCCGGCGGAGCGACCAATCTGCCGCAGCCGCAGAATACAAAAAAATCAAGCAACTCTGCGCTCGATACGCTCTTTGATTTGAAGGTTGGCCGCGTTGCGGCAGAGCAAGGTACACTCCACTACGAAGACCGCGCCGCCGCCCTTGATTTTCAGAATCGCTTTTTGCCGCTCGACTTCAGCGCCAGCGACCTTGCGCTGCACATGAGCTATATTCCCAGCCATTGGTCTATGGCACCGGCGAGCTATCACATCGAGGCAGGAGCGACGAATCTAACGCTGATGCGGGGTAGTGCTAAACAAGCGAAAACAAAGAGCGAGAAGCCGCCGGTTGAGGGCTACTTCCAGGCCACTCTGGATCTGACTCGCAATGCTGCCGTTCTGCGCTCATTGCGCATCACCACTCACAACGCAAATGCCAAGGATCGCACGCTGGAAATCTCCGGCACACTCACTGATTTTGGCCATCCCCACTGGCAGGCCAAGGCTGCCGGTGAGTTGGATATGAAGCTGCTGGATCCGATCACCGGCTACCCGTTCTCGCCTGAAGGAATCGCTCATCTGGACTTGAACGGATCCGGTCAAGCCGATCAATTCCGCACCGACGGTAGTGTGCGCATTGAAGATGGTTCGTATATCGGAACCGGTGTGATTGCCACGGGCATCCATTTAGACGCACGGGTTCACGCTGACCAAAACTGGTTGCTGATCAGCTCCATTGTGGCTCGACTGCGACAAGGCGGCCAACTGGAAGGCTCGGTAGCGCTGGAGCATTGGCTGCCGCCGAGTCCGATACAACCTCAGACAGCGAGCAAAGGCGTGCGCAACCGGCTCGCAACGCCGCCAGCCGATGAGATCACGATTCCAGTCAACGGAAAAGTGATTGCGGAATTCAAAGAAGTTTCGATCGACACGCTGATGGATATGGTGAGCCAGAAGCCGTTTTTGCGACTCGGCTTTGATGCGCGCATCAATGGTCCGGCAACAGCGACCTGGGTCAAAGGCGATGTTCTTACGCTGGCCGTAACATCGTTGCTGCATCTGACTCCATCTGCGCACCCAGTGGCCGGAGAAGCACCCGCCAGCGGCATCATCGACGGCACCTATACCCAACGCGATGGCGCGGTTGATCTGCGCAGCTTTGAACTTCGTTTGCCTTCGAGCGAGTTGCAGGCTCAAGGCCACCTGGGTGCGTATCCGCTGACCAGCACGACGGGGATCAACGTAACTCTGCACACTGGCAACCTGGGCGAGTTCGATGCCGTTCTGCGCGACCTGGGCCTGACGCATAACGGTAAGGTTGGTACAGGCGCATTGCCGGGGACTCTGACTGGGCAGGCTGACTTTCGCGGAACATGGTCTGGGTCGCTCACTGATCCTCATATTGCGGGCACTGCAAAGGCCACGCAACTGGCGATTGAGATTCCGGCAATTGCTCAAGACAAGCCCGCTCAATTTCTACCCTGGGATGCGGCGGAAGCCAGTGGAAGCTATTCGGCGGCCCGCATCTCGATTGACCACAGTCTGCTGAAACGCGGCGATACTGAGATTGCTGTGTACGGAACTCTGACGGCTGCTCCGGTGGCTCGCGCATCGCTCCAGACCTTTGACCGGAACTCGCAACTCCATCTTCATTTACGCGCCAACAAACTCAGCAGCGACGATCTGCTTCCGCTGATTGGGTCGGATCTGCCAGTGACTGGCACGCTTGATACGCAACTGCAAGCCGATGGACCCGTGCATCAACTGAACGGTTCGGGCTGGATTGAGTTGGCCAACGGCAAACTTTATGGAGAACCGTTTGAGCAACTGAGCGCGCAGGGAACGCTTGCCGATCAAGTGCTGAAACTGGCCACGACCAACCTGAAGCACGTGGCGGGCAATCTGGTTGCCTCTGGCAGTTACAACCTGAACGCGCACAACTTTCAGTTTGAAGCGCAGGGCTCGGGACTCGATGTGGCACGCATTGACTGGCTGCACAAACAAAATCTCGCCCTTTCCGGGAAGTTGGGGCTTTCAGTTACTGGATCGGGCACGTTTGACGACCCACGCCTGCAAGCTCACGCCACTCTGACTGGGCTGGCTGCAGGCGACGAGACACTGGGCGATCTGAAACTGGACGCGCATACCGCCAACCGCACGGCAACTTACGACGTGACATCGCAGATGGAGACCGCGCAGATCAAACTGCACGGCCGGACCGCGCTGAGCGGCGAATATGCAACCCAGGCTCGCTTAGACTTTTCTCAATTCGACATTGGCTCACTGCTCAAGATGGCGCGCGTTAAGGGACTGAGCGGCCAATCTTCACTGGCGGGAACGGTGACCATTGAAGGCCCGCTGGCCAAGCTGGACGAGATGCGCGGCGATGCGCGTTTGCAGGAGTTGGCGCTCACAGTTTCAGGCGTACATCTCAAAAGCGAGGGGAGTGTTCACGCGACTCTGGCCAATGCTCGCATCACGCTTGATCCGCTACACATTACCGGCGAAGAGACAGACCTGCGCGCGCACGGTACGCTGGCGCTCAAGGACAAACAACAGCTGGATATTGCCGCCAACGGCTCTATCAACCTGAAACTGGCTCAGACGCTCGACCCTGATCTGACAGCCAGCGGCGCAACAACATTCGAAGTCGAGGCGCATGGCCCGCTGATGAATCCCAGCTTTAAGGGGCAGGTTGACTTCCAGAATGGCGCACTGGCGCTGGAGGATTTACCCAACGGACTCAGCCAGATTCATGGCACGCTGGTCTTCAATCAAAACCGTCTTGAGGTCAAATCGCTCACGGCGATGACCGGCGGTGGTCAACTCAGCGTAGGCGGCTCCCTATCTTGGCAAAATGGTCTCTTTGCCGATTTGGTGGCCACCGGCGACAACATTCGCCTTCGCTATCCAGAGGGGATCAGTTCTCTGGGCAACGCAACACTTCGCCTGCAGGGAACGCACAACAATCTGCTGCTAAGCGGCAACGTACTCATCACACGCTTTGCCGTCAGTCCCGATCTGGACATTGCAGCCCTTGCGACTCAGGCTAACGCAGTCGAGACGATCGCATCGCCCGATGCTCCATCCAATCACATTCGCCTCGACGTGCATGTGGCCTCATCGCCGCAGTTGAATTTTCAGAACTCATTTGCCAAGTTGGCGGGCGACGTGGATCTGCGTTTGCGAGGAACCCTGGCTACGCCGTCGCTTCTGGGGCAGGTTTCCATCACAGAAGGTTCAGCTACCATTGCTGGAACGCGCTACGAACTTCAGCGTGGCGAAGTCTCGTTCACCAATCCGGTGCGCATTCAACCCAACATCGATCTGAACGCCACAGCTCACGTCGAGGATTACGACATCTCTCTCGGCTTGCACGGAACAACCGATAAGTTGGCCGTGACGTATCGCAGTGACCCGCCGCTGCCTGAGGCCGATGTTGTCGCGCTGCTGGCTCTGGGACGCACGCAGAATCAGCAGCGGCTCTATACACAACAACAGGAACAGACCGGCGCTAGTCCCACCACGGACTCGCTGCTGGGCGGTGCGCTGAATGCCAGCGTTAGCAGTCGCGTGCAAAAACTCTTTGGAGCGGGCAGCGTCAAAGTGGACCCCAACTATCTGGGCACGCTTGGAAACTCTACATCGCGCATTATTGTCGAAGAGCAGTTAGGTCCCCGCGTTACACTCACTTACGCTACCAACGTGAACACCACCGCACAACAGTTGCTGCAAGCTGAAGTTACCATCAACCACCACGTCTCGCTGCTGGTTGCCCGCGATGAGTCCGGTGTCTTCTCGATGGTCGTCAAAGCGACGCGACGTTATCGGTAAATACCTTGTCGATTTCCGCAACTATTCACAGTAGGTCGGGTCTATACATGTGTACGGGCTCCAGGCCAGGTAGGAACGCCAGTTTTACTACGGTTGGATTTGCTTGCAATCGCTTCTTCGCGCCCCGCAGCGGCCTGTCGCAAATAGGAGATCGACCCATGAAAATTTACCTGCACAACACTCGCAATTCGATTCTGGCAGCGACTCTTGCCGCGGCATTCTGCGCATTGCCTCAAATATCTTTCGCGGCAGCCGATGAAGGCTCACCGGCCATTGTCTCTATCGACAATTCCGCAACCAGCGATGCTGCTGCCAAGCTGAACGCGAAGCGGTACAGCAACGTAAAAGTGAGCGTGAACAATGGTATTGCTACGCTGGCAGGCTCAGTTGAGCTGTATGAATACAAGGCTGACGCGGAGAAGCGCATCCACAAGGCCAAGGGCGTCACTGCTGTTCGCAATCAGATTGCAGTTGCCGGTCCCAACGTCAGCGACCAGCAATTGCAGGCGAAGTTGCAGGAGAAGCTAGCTTGGGATCGCGTAGGTTACGGCAACATCTTCAATTCGATCAGTGTCAGTATTCAGAATGGCGCTGCCACACTCGGCGGACATGCACGCACGGATGTCGACAAGGACTCTGCGGTGGTTTTGGTCAGCACTTATCCTGGCGTCAAAGATGTAATCGACAAGATCGAGGTCGACCCGACTTCAATCATGGACGACCATGCGCGCATGGCCGTTGCCCGCGCCATTTATGGTTTCGCTATGCTGGACAAGTATTCCAACGACCCGGCCAGGCCTATCCGCATTTCGGTGCAGAACGGCCATGTGGAGTTATTTGGCACGGTGGATTCACAAGGCGACAAGGACATGGCCTACCTCCGCGCCAACGGCGTTTCGGGCGTCTTCAGCGTGAGCAACTTTTTGCAAGTTGCCAACCAACCCACTGAACAAACGAAATAGATTACCCACGCGAATCCAGGTCTCGCGTCAGAGGCCTGGATTCTGATCAGGCAGTATCAGTTCTTGGCCTGCTGCGCGACTAACATAGATTCCAGTATCTGCTCTGAAACTTCCTTGACGGCACCGGGCGAGTGAGCGAGAAACAACGTGTTGGTCTTATCGCTTTCGCCGATGGACTTGAGCGTGTCAAAGTACTGCGTCACCATCACCAACTGCATTACATCGCGCGACGATGCACCATCAACAACCTTCTGGAACTGTTCGATGGAGACCTGCAAGCCTTCGATGATCGCCTTGCGTTGGTTGGCGATTCCCTGTCCTTGCAACGCCTTGCTCTCGGCCTCGGCTTCGGCTTTTTTCACCACTAGAATCTTCTCTGCTTCGCCACGGGCATTGGCGGCAACCTGCTCGCGCTGGGCTGCGTTGATGTCGTTCATAGCTGACTTGACCTTGGCATCTGGAACTATGTCGGTCACCAGTACATTCACAATCTCGTAGCCAAAGGTTGCCATGTCCGCATCAAGCTCAAGCTTCACTGCTGCGGCAATGCTGGATTGCGAGGCAAAGACCTCATCGAGCGTCATGCCCGGGACGTGACCCAGAATCACCTGCTCCACATAGCTCTTGATCTGCGCCACCGGGTCAGACAACTTGTAATATGCGTCGTAAACCTTCTCTGGGCGAACGCGATTCTGCACTGAGATCGGAATTGTGACAAAGACGTTGTCTTTGGTCTTGGTTTCCATGGTCAACGTAATCTGATTGACGCGCAGACTTACCCGGCCTGCCACCGAATCAAAGTATGGTGTCTTCCAGTTCAATCCTGGCTCTGCCACGCGAAGAAATTTGCCAAAGCGGACAATGACCGCTACTTCAGCGGTGTTGACGGTAAAGAAGCTGCCCAGAACTAGAGTAAGTGCGAAAATGCCGATGATAATCGCGACAATCAACAAAAATGTTTCCATTCGTATCCTCCGCTGCTTCTTCATGAAGCAACAGCGAATTATACAGGAGCGAAACATCTCCATGATGAAGTTGAAATCTCGACGAAATCCAAACAATTGAGCCACTTGCATGATTCCGCTTAGACATTGCTTTCTGCTTCACTGAATTAATCTGCAAGGATTTTTGCTAAAAATAAATATGGTAGGGGGGGGGAGGGGGGTGCTTTTTGGGGTACGGACCGGGCACCTCCCTGACAAGTTGGAAGATGCACTGAGATCAGGTTAGCAGAATGCGCGAAATAATCTGCACCACCTGCGGTGTGACCAACCACCTGCGGTGGGGCCAACTGCCCCTTCGACAAGCTCAGGGCAGGCTTTCGGCGCGGACTGCGCGTCCAGCGAATAGCCTTCTGCGTGGCGAGGTGAGAGTTGAGGTTTCCCACCCTTGTCGCGATAAAACTGCGCCAAGGGTGGGGCACTCATATCATGGGTAAGAATTGCAATTTTAAAAACTCAGAATGCGCCACCCACCGGTTCCGATGTCACTAGGAACCGCCGCGATAGTTACAGGCAAGTTATCACTTCGAGTTACTGCACTTCTCCGATGTAAACCCCAAAAGGTCCAAGATGAATATCTTCAAGCGAAGTTGGGTCATCTGCGCCGGGTGTTTTGAGCAACGTCTTGAGCTTGCTACTTGAGCCTGGAACATCAAGGTTCACGGTCTGCGGATCGCCGGTGAAGTTGACTGAGACTACAACTGGCAATCCGCCGGGAGCTTTCCGCAACCAACTAAGGACTTTGTTGTTACTGGTATCAAGCATCGAGTTATCGCCGAATGCGACGCTGCGATTCGTCTTCTTCAGGTGAATCAGACTCTGATACCAGGCAAAGAGCGAGTTGGGATCGTGAATCTCGGCAGCTACATTGATGGTTGCGGCGCTGGGTGGTTCAGGCAGCCACGGCGTAGCTTTCGAGAAGCCGGCATTGAGGCTCGCGTCCCATTGCATTGGAGTGCGTTCTCCGTCGCGGCCTTTCTCTTTTGGCCATCCAGTGATGCCGATAGGGTCTTTCACGTCTTCTTTGCGGGTAGGCGTTGTGGTCTTCATGCCGATCTCATCGCCGTAATAAAATTGCGCTGCACCACGACTTGCAAAGAGCACAGTCGAAATCACGCGTTGAATATCGGTATCATGCACACCGTCACCATAACGCTCGCCCAGGCGTGGGTTGTCATGGTTGTCAAAGAGTAGCAGCGGAATGTTATCGCCAATCTGCGTCTCAACGTCGGTCAACTTGCTGCGGAAGGTTGCCACGTCCAACTTATTGATGAAGCCAATTTGTGTGTCCATCGGCAGATGAAACTCCGGCTTTGCTTCCGTGCCATACATCTTGGCTAACTCGGCGATGTTAGGCATATACGTCTCGCCGATCAGCACGCGCGTTCCGGGAAATTTATCGGAGGCAAAGGTGTCGGAATAAGCACGGAACTCTTGCATGACCTCATGCACGCCGGGTTGGTTGCTGGTCTTTGAATCGTCCAATTGCGGATCGCCAAAAGCGTTCACTGTCGGCTTGCCGTCTTTATCTTTTACAACACCTTCATCGGCCAGCGTGGGATCTTCAAAGAGTGCTGTAATAGCATCAAAGCGGAAGCCGCCCACGCCGCGCTTGAGCCAGAAGCCAACAATGTTCTTGAATGCCTCGTGCACCTTGGGGTTGTTCCAATTCAGGTCCGGCTGCTGAATATAGAATTTGTGATAGTAATACTGTCGCGAGTTATCATCCCACTGCCATGCGGAGTGGCCAAAGTAGGACTCCCAGTTATTGGGAACTTCGCCCTTGTCGGTCGCCGTCTCTCCTTTGCCGTCGTGCCACATATACCAGTCGTGATGAGGATTGGCGCGAGACGAACGCGATTGAATGAACCACTGATGCTTGTCCGAAGTATGGTTCATCACCATGTCCATCAGGATGCGGATATGTCGTTTGCGCGCCTCGGCCACCAAGCGATCGAAATCTGCCAGAGTGCCGTATTGCGGATCGATGTTTTTGTAATCGGAGATGTCATAACCAAAGTCCACTTGGGGCGATGGATAGCAGGGCGTAAGCCAGATGGCGTCGATGCCTAACTCTTTCAGATAGTCGAGACGCGAGGTTATACCATTCAAGTCGCCGACTCCGTCACTGTTGGAATCCTGAAAACTGCGCGGGTATATCTCGTAGATGACAGCATTTTTCCACCAGTCTTTCTCGTTGCTGAGAGAGGTGCTGGCTGATTGCCGCTCAGATTTCGCAGGAAGGCTTTGGCCAGCCGATGCGAGAGTTCCAAGCACGACAAACAGAGTGACAAAAAATCGGAATGTGGTTTTAGTCCAAGACATTTTGTTCTCCTGTGAATGCGTAGGTTGCTCGCGGATGCGGCAATCGTGTTGCAAGTCAAAGTACCACATTCGCGGTGATTGGGGATAGAATCGAACGCGCATGAGCAGTAAATTGATGTTGGCAAATTGCGCAAGACGAGGCGCAAAACTGCCGTGAAATCGCCAAGTGACTGGCAGCCTGCGGTTAGCACGAAACAAGCCCTGCAAAGACCCTGAAAAACCGCCTATAAATCACGCAAAAAGAAGGACTTATTTATCACTGTTTCTGTTGCTGAAAGCCACCCTGACCGCGTAAAATGGAAGTGCAGCCTGCGGACCCGGTCCCGCATTCACCGGAACCATTTTTGCAGCCTTCCGGCAGGCCACAGAAAACCCTTATGGCAGACGATCAGAACCCTCAGCTTCCTCTCGGTGCGCCAACGCCGCCGAACAGTGGTACAAACTTTCTCCCGATGAACATTGAAGAGGAGATGCGACGCTCGTATCTCGCTTATTCGATGAGTGTGATCATTGGACGTGCGTTGCCAGATGCCCGCGACGGCCTCAAGCCTGTGCATCGCCGCATTCTTACGGCGATGGACCGCGAGGGTTTGCAACATAACAAGCGTTACTCCAAGTGCGCTGGCGTGGTGGGCGAGTGTTTGAAGAAGTATCACCCGCACGGCGATTCATCGGTCTATGACGCATTGGTGCGCATGGCACAGCCGTGGTCTTTGCGTTATCCGCTGGTGGATGGTCAGGGAAACTTCGGTTCAGTCGATGGCGATCCGCCCGCAGCTTATCGTTATACCGAATGCCGCATGATGCGCATCGCTGAAGAGATGATGGCCGACATCGAGATGGAAACCGTCGACATGATGGCCAACTTCGATGAGACGACCGATGAACCAACGGTGCTGCCAACGCGGATTCCGACGCTGATTGTGAATGGGTCAAACGGCATTGCTGTCGGCATGGCAACCAACATTCCGCCGCATAACTTGACTGAGGTTGTCAACGCGGCGATTGCGCTGGTGAAGAACCCTGATGGCGGCCTTGCCGAAGTGCTCAAGCATGTGCAGGGACCGGACTTTCCGACTGGCGGATTCCTCTACGGCAAGAGCGGCATTCCGGCGGCTTACAAGCATGGACGCGGTCGCTTTATGATGCGCGCCAAAGTGGCAATGGAAAATCTGACCAAGGAAAAACAGGCGATCATCGTCACTGAGATTCCTTATCAGGTCAACAAATCCAAGCTCATTGAACGCATTGCCGAGTTAGTCAACGACAAAGTCATCGACGAGATCAGCGACGTACGCGACGAGAGTGATCGCGACGGAATGCGCATTGTGATTGAGTTGAAGCGTGGCGCACAGCCGGAGATTGTGCTCAACCAGCTTTACAAACACACGCAGATGCAAGAGAGCTTCTCGATGATCTTTTTGGCCGTGCTCAATGGGCAGCCGAGAGAACTGGGACTCGATCAGGCGATACACGCCTTCATTGATCACCGCATCGACGTAGTACAGCGGCGCACGGTCTTTCTGCTCAAGAAAGATCGCGCGCGCGAGCATATCCTCGAAGGCTTGAAGATTGCGCTCGACAATCTTGACAAGGTCATCAAGATCATTCGAGCATCGGGGTCACGCGTCGAGGCACGAGAGAATTTGTACGCATGGGGCAAGGGGACTGAGATCATTCTCAACCTTGACCGCGAACGTCTGCCGCATGAAGAGAAGGGTCTGACGCTGCGCCAGATTGATGCTATTCTCGAATTGCAACTCTATCGGCTTACTCAGATGTCGATTGACGAATTGCTCAAAGAGTTGGGACAAGTTCGCGAGCGCATTGCAGAGTATGAATCGATTTTGGCGAGTGAGACCAAGCTGCGCGGCGTCATCATCAAGGAACTCGAAGAGGTTCGCGACAAGTACGGAGATGCGCGTCGCACGCAGATCATTGATGAGAGTGCCGAGTTGCAACTTGAAGATCTGATCGCCGACGAACAGGTCGCTATCACGGTCAGCCATCAGGGTTATCTGAAGCGCACGCCCATCAGCATCTATCGCCAGCAGCGTCGCGGCGGCACCGGGCGCACCGGCATGAAGACTCGCGATGAAGATTTTGTCGCACAGTTGATTGTCGACTCGACGCACGCCTATCTGCTCTGCTTTACCAATTCAGGCCGCGTTTACTGGCTCAAGGTCTATGAGATTCCCGACGTGAGCGCCGCCGGCAAAGGCAAGTCAATGCAGAGCCTGCTTGACCTGCAACCGGGCGAAAACGTTCGCGCGATTCTGCCGGTGCGCGATCTGGAAGAAGAGGGCAAATTCATCTTCTTCAGTACGCAGAAAGGCACGGTCAAGAAAACTCCGCTGAAGGACTTCTCGAATGTGATGGCTCGCGGCATTATCGCGATCGGCATCGACAAGGACGACGAGTTGGTTGCAGCACGCATCACCAACGGTTCGGAGATTGTCTTCCTCGCCACGCATCTGGGCATGGCCATTCGCTTTGATGAATCCAATGTTCGCTCGATGGGCCGTCCCGCTTATGGCGTGCGCGGTATCGATCTTGGCAAGGACGATTACGTGGTCGGCGTTGCGATTACACCTGCGGAGCATGAGCCGGGTGCTTACCGCATTCTTGCAATCACCGAGAACGGCTTTGGCAAACGTACCGATGTGGATGCGTATCGCTTGCAAACGCGCGGCGGCAAGGGCGTCAAGAACATGGCCGTCACGCCACGCATCGGTCGCGTCAGCTCGATTCAGTTGGTGGATGATGGCTCGGAGTTGATGGTCATCAGCCAGTTCGGCAAGATGATTCGCATTGACACAAAGACGATCCGCGCTGCTGGCCGAGCGACACAAGGTGTGCGACTGCTGAACCTGGAAGCCGACGACAAGGTAGCCGCAGCCGTTATTATTCCGCCGGAGGAGTTGAAGGAAGACGAGCCTACGTTGTTGCAGTAGAAGTTTTGAATCCCATTTATGACAGAGTCAGCGTTATCAAACCGGGATTCAGCAACTGAGTAAAGCGGATGTGCGCGATGAGCATGGACAAGACAATTCGCAGAGTGACTGATCCCGCAGAGCAACAGGCCGAAGGCTATCGCTACTGGCAGAGTCAATCCATCGGTGACAGGCTCACTGCCGTTTGGGATGCCAGCGCAGCCGCTTATGCTTTTGCCGCCGCGTTCAAAGGAGAGCCGCACCATGATGACCAAGGACATGAAAGACCTCTTGCGCGCATTGAACGCACACGCCGTTAAGTATCTTGTCATTGGCGGTTATGCTTATGGAGTTCACCTCGAACCACGTGCGACCAAAGACCTCGATCTCTTCATCCGAACAGACGAAGAAAACAGCAAGGCAATCTTTGCTGCACTTGCCGAATTCGGCGCACGACTTGGTGGCTTGAGTCCAGAAGATTTCAGGGATGGTACGTGCTTCCAGATGGGCCAGCCACCGGAGCGAGTCGATATTCTGCAACGCATCGACGGCATTAGCTTCGACGAAGCTTGGGAGCACCGCATTGAGGGCCAGATCGACAGTGAGGTTACCACTTGCGTCATTTCAAAAGAGGATCTCATCCGCAACAAGCTGGCCAGTGGTAGAGATCAGGATCTTCTTGATGTGAAGATGCTGCGAGACACTGACCGCCTATAAACTGCACCAACAATCAAGACATCAATCTTGCAGCCTTGCGTATCGTAGCCGAGTCGTGTTTGACTTGGTGGCGAAGGCTGAGAGGGAAATGGCATATATTCTTGCACTGGACCAGGGGACGACCAGTTCACGCGCGATCTTGTTTGACGAAGCGGGCACGATTGCCGCAGTGGCGCAGCATGAGTTCAAGCAGTTCTACCCCAAACCGGGATGGGTGGAGCACGATCCGACCGAGATACTGACGAGCCAACTGGCCTGCGCTGTGGAGGCGCTGGGACGGGCCGGCGCGCTGCCGAAGGACATTGCGGCTATCGGCATTACCAACCAGCGCGAAACGGTGATTGTGTGGGACCGGCAGACGGGCAAGGCGATTCATCCGGCAATTGTTTGGCAGGATCGGCGTACGGCTCCGCAGTGTGAGTCCTTGCGAGCGAGCGGCGTAGAAGAGGCGGTATCGAGCCGTACCGGCCTGGTGCTGGACCCCTATTTCTCTGCGACAAAAATTGCCTGGATACTGGAGAACGTTCCGGGCGCACGGGCACGGGCCGAACGCGGCGAACTGGCTTTTGGCACGGTGGACAGTTGGCTGATTTGGCATTTGACCAGCGGCAGCAGGCACGTGACGGACGTGACCAATGCCTCGCGTACTCTGCTCTTCAATATCGTCACTGGCAAGTGGGACGCGGAGTTGCTGCGCATCTTTGGCGTGCCTGAAAGTATGTTGCCCGATGTGGTATGGTCAAGCGAGCGGGTGGGCGAGGTGACTACGACTCTGGGCCTGGGTGGCGTGGCGATTGCGGGCATTGCCGGAGACCAGCAGGCGGCGCTCTTTGGGCAATTATGCTGGGGCGCAGGCGAGGCAAAGAACACGTATGGCACTGGCTGCTTTCTGCTGCAAAACATCGGTACGGGAGTGGATGGCAACGGGACGGGGTTCATTCGCTCCAGGCATCGGCTGATCACAACGCTGGCTGCGAGCGCGGAGCATCGGCTGGAATATGCACTGGAGGGAAGCATCTTTATCGGCGGGGCGGTGGTGCAGTGGCTGCGAGATAATCTGAAGCTGATTGGCGCGTCGGCTGACGTGGAGGCTCTGGCAGCCAGTGTGCCGGATACTGGCGGGGTGGTCTTTGTGCCTGCCTTTGTGGGCCTGGGCGCGCCGCATTGGGATGCTCATGCGGGTGGATTGCTGATTGGACTGGGGCGCGGCACTTCGCCGGGGCAGATTGCGCGGGCGGCACTGGAGAGTATTGCCTTTCAGGTTGCAGACGTGCTGGAAGCGGTGCAGAGCGAGACCACGCCGCTGGCGGCATTGCGCGTGGACGGTGGTGCGGCGGTGAATGATCTGCTGATGCAGTTTCAGGCGGACATATTGGGTGTGCCTGTGGTGCGTCCGCAGGTGACGGAGACGACAGCTCTGGGCGCGGCGTATCTGGCAGGGTTGGCGACTGACTTTTGGGCTGGACCACAGGCTTTGCGCGCCAAACGGCAAGACGATGTTCGCTTTGAGCCGAGGATGGATGCCACCGAGCGAGCCGAACGGAGAGGGCGATGGCAAAAGGCCGTTGAGCGGGCGAAGAATTGGAGTGATTGAAGTTGTGATTTGCTGATTCCCAAACGCAAACGCATGAAAGCCGCTCAAGAGAGCGGCTTTCGTTTGGGCAGGATTGCCAGTTAGTAGAAGATTGCTCCGACAGACGTATCGCCGTTGAGTGTCACCGTGCATGTTGGCGAGGTAGCCAATGTCGTGCCTGCCGCAGGCTGGCAACCGACACCTCCAGCTACTCCATCACCAGACGACCAACCGCCAAATCCTGCTCCGGTTGGAGATTCCGTCAAGACCACCGTAGAACCTGTCTCATACGTGCCAGTACAAACGGAGCCACCCGATGTCGAGCCGGGGCCGCAATGGATCAGGTTCGGAGTATTGGTGTCTGAGGGTGCGGTGACTAACCACGTGGTGGTATTTTCACCCGCGTTATATACGGTCAATGTTGCCAATTGTGGATGGGTAATATCTTGAACGCAGACTTGGGCGTTAGGATCCTTACAGGTGAAAGTTTGTGAGTTGGAGAGGACTGCCGTACCGTCAGGGTTAGTCGCCTCAGCATATAGAACGCTATCGCCTGTATAGCCCTGCGATGTAGCAAGGCCGCCCATCTCTCCCACTACGCCACCTGAGTTGATCGAAGCAACTTCAGGCAAAGTGGAAATCCATTGGGTAGGGGCTTTACCTGTGAAGCCCGTATGGACGAACCCGTTGGTAATGTCCTGAACTGTCGGCGCGGTCGAGAAGGTTCCGAAGGCCAGATATTGAGCAGTCATTCCCCTATTGGAAACTATAACGCCACCCGGCACTATGTTAATCGAAAGCAGAGGTTCCTGCGCCGCCCCCAGCGTCACAGAATAGGTTGCTGTCGCGGTCACAATGCTTCCATCGGCATTGGTCCAGGTTGCTCGAATCGTAGTCTCTCCCGCACCTTGCGCGGTTGCTATACCGGAAGAATTAATCGTGGCAACCGCCAGATTACTGGAGTTCCACTGTAAGGAAGTAGAAGTGGTTTCATCTAGCTGCAGGCCGGTGCTACCCGAAGTGCCAATAGCAACAAACTGACTCTGCTGCGTCTGCGCTGTTGCCGCCTGAGTCCCCGGAATGATGGTGAGTGCAGTGACCGCCTCAGTTGTTCCACCAGAAACCGTAAAGGTTGCCACGCCTGTTGCGGTAGTCTTATCCGCGTTTGTGTAGAGCGCAGTGATCGTCGTGGTTCCCGTGCTCAAACCTTTGGCAAGTCCAGGAGTTGTACCTGGTTGTTCAGGGCTGCCCACGGTAGCAATCTGAACACTGCTCGATGCCCAAGTCGCCAGAGTGGTCAAGTTCACTGTAGCACCGGTTGATGTCGTTCCAATCGCGATGAATTGACCGGTTTCATTAGGAGACGTTACCGATTGAGCACCAGGATAGATTGCAATCGAAACAATCTCGGTACTAGTGGTTCCACCGCCGCCCCCTGTTCCTCCACCAGAACCTGTAACGGTGATTGTTGCTGAGGCGGTGACGGGGCCGTTGAATCCTTGTGCGCTGGCGGTAATAATAGCTGATCCGGTGCCGACCGGAGTCACAATTCCGACTTTGTTGATGGAGGCCACGCCGGGGGAGGAAGAAGTCCAAGCTACCTGGCTGGTTATGTCCTGAGATGTTGAAGATTTCGCATTGCCATATTTTCCAGTTGCCGTGAGCTGCTCTGGAGCGCCGCCTACGATCAGTGAGGATGTAGCTGGCGTCACCGTAATGGAATCAAGGCCGGAGGGTTTGGTGCAACCGGTAATTGATAACGCAAGGCTGGCAATCAAAAGCGATCCTACGAAAAAACGATCGAACATTCAGGTCTCCTAGTATTTAACCGGCTGGCACACTCCGCTCTGCCGCCTAGCCGCAGCTTACCAGATGTGTTGCAAGCAAATCTGTGGCCATTTTCGTACAGCCCATATTATCCTGCGATTCTGTTTATTGCAAACTCAATCAATGCAGGCCATGTAATCTGCTGTACACTCGACTGACTGAAAGAGTACGTTTGTACTCAACGTGCTCCTTGAGGAAAGCTAACCCGGCAACTGTGAGTTAGTGCGCACTGACTTCTACACCAATTTGCACTGGATTCTTTACGCCTGACCTCTTTTAGTTGCAGGGACAACCTCGGCCCGTTAGACTTCCATCAGCATGGCCATTGCACGTGACAACACGCCGGAACGGCTGGTAAGCGCCTCACAGGCTGATGAGGAACTGGGCTTTGAGCTGAAGCTGCGCCCGCGCTGGCTGAGGGAGTTCATCGGCCAATCAAAGGCCAAGGAGCAGCTCGCAATCGCGCTGCAGGCTGCCAAATCGCGTGGCGAAGCGCTGGACCACGTACTGCTGTTTGGACCACCGGGGCTGGGCAAGACGACCCTGGCCACGATCATTGCCAATGAGCTAGACGTAGGCTTTCAGCAGACATCGGGTCCGGCGTTGCAGATTCAGGGCGACCTGACTGCGATTCTGACCAACCTGCGTGAGCGGCAGGTGCTTTTTCTGGATGAAATTCACCGAATGCAGCCGGTGCTGGAAGAAAAGCTCTACACTGCGCTCGAAGATTACAAGCTGGACATTATCATTGGCCAGGGACCGGCGGCTCGCACACACGTGATGGAGATTCGCCCCTTCACATTTATTGGCGCCACGACGCGACCTGGGCTGCTCAGTTCGCCACTACGCTCGCGCTTTGGCATTCTGTTGCGGTTGGAGTTTTACACCGAAGAAGAACTGCGCTTCATTGTCGAACGTTCTGCCGAGGTGATGCAGGTGCCTATTGATACCGACGGCGCGGCAGAGATTGCATTGCGTTCTCGTGGCACACCGCGCATTGCCAACCGCCTGCTGCGCCGTGTTCGTGATTACGCACAAGTACGCGGCAGCGGCATTATCGACCGCCCAACCGCCAACGCAGCGCTCACCATGCTCGAAGTGGATGCGCACGGATTTGACGAGATTGATCGCAAGCTGCTGTTGGCCATCATGCAGAAATACGATGGCGGACCAGTGGGTCTGAGCACGCTGGCAGCAACGCTGGCCGAAGAGGAAGACGCTCTGGAAGAGGTCTATGAGCCATTCCTTATTCAGATCGGATTTCTTGATCGAACTCCACGTGGGCGAGTGGCCACGCGGCTGGCTTATGAGCACTTTGGGCTGACGATGCCGGGAAGACAGACCGGGCTGTTCTAATTATCTGGCAGAGCTACTAACTATTCGAGGAGGTTTGCTATGGCACTTACTGAATCCACGATGCTGGAACTGGGCACAACCGCACCCGACTTTGCGTTGACCGACGTTGTAACTCGCAAGATGGTTCGACGTGATGATTTTGCGGATAAGAAAGCTCTGTTAGTGATGTTCATCTGCGCACACTGCCCTTACGTGAAGCACATTGAAGCTGGTCTGGCTGCACTGGGGCTGGACTATCTCGGCAAGCCTGTCAGCATCGTTGCCATCAGCAGCAATGATGCTACAACGCATCCAACTGATGCGCCCGACGGCTTGAAGCGACAAGCGGAGACTTATGGATTCAACTTTCCTTACTTATACGATGAGACTCAGAGCGTGGCCCGTGCGTACAAGGCAGCGTGCACGCCAGACTTCTTTCTTTTCGATAGAGATTTCCGACTTGTTTATCGCGGCCAATTCGATTCAAGCCGTCCGGGCAATGGTGTGCCCGTAACTGGCAAAGACCTGCGCGCCGCCTTGGATGCTGTAGTTGAGGACAAGCCGCAGATCGTAGATCAGCGCCCATCCATTGGATGCAATATCAAGTGGATGGCGTAGGCCCTCACAACGCCAGCCCCTTCAGGTATTCGCGGAATTTGTCGCCGAACTCAGGCCGCTTGAGCGCGAACTCGACAGTTGCCTGTAACATTCCAAACTTATCGCCAGCATCGTATCGCTTGCCCTCGAATGTATAGCCATATACCTTTTCTTCCTCAAGTAGAGCCTTGATGCCGTCGGTAAGTTGTATCTCGCCGCCTGCGCCGGGAGTTATATGTTCCAGTAACTCAAATATGCGCGGAGTTAGTATGTAGCGCCCAATGATTGCCTGCTTCGACGGAGCATCTTCAAACTTTGGCTTCTCCACCATACCGGTGCAGTTATAAATTCGCGCATTTGCAGGATCCTGAGAGCCGGCCAATACGCCATAGGCGCTGATCCCCGGCCCTTCAATCGTCAGCGTCGCGAGCACTGATCCTTGCTTTTCATTGAATACGCCAATCATTTGTTTGAGGCATGGTATCTCGGCATCAATCACATCGTCGGGCAGGATAACAGCAAAAGGTTCCTCGCCAACCAGATCCTTTGCGCAGAGTACCGCGTGACCCAATCCCAGAGGCTCTTTTTGGCGTATATAACTTATACGCGCCAAGCCGGAGGCAGTTCGCGACACTGCCAGAAGTTCATGCTTGCCACGCCGTTCAAGAGTCGCTTCCAGCTCAAAGCTATGGTCGAAGTGGTCTTCCATTGTGCCTTTGCCGCGACCGGTAACGATGATGATGTGCTCTATGCCGGAAGCAATTGCCTCTTCGACACCGTATTGGATGATGGGCTTGTCCACCAGTGCCAGCATCTCTTTGGGAATAACTTTGGTGGCGGGAAGAAACCTTGTTCCCAACCCGCCTGCAGGGAAGACTGCCTTGCGTACGCGTTTGCTCATTCGATCTCCTATAGAACATCCAAAGTTAGTGTGGCAAATCGCACTTAGACAAAGTGTATGTTAGAGAGTTGGTGAATCGTCGCCGAGCAATGCCTTGCGTACGATCTTGATAGGTGGAAAACCTTGTTTCAAAAAATTATCATGAAACGCTTGTAGAGAAAAGGCAGCGCCTTGCTTTTTCTTTACATCTTCACGCAGCTTCATGATCTCCAGCTTGCCCAGCGTGTAGTAAAGATAAGTCGGATCGCCTGCGCCCCGCTTAGTCTCAACGGTTGCAGTCTCTTTCGGTTGATACCCTTCCTTCTGAAAGAACTCCATCGCTTCGTCCATGCTCATCTTGCCGCTGTGCATTTGGATGCCGACAATGAAGCGCGCGTTGCGCAACAGTGCATCCTGAAGCTGACCAAGACGGAGAAACTTGGATTCACGCTCATCCTTCGCTCCAACGCCGGGTTGTCCATAACCCTCATCTAACATCATCTGCTCGCAATAGTGCGCCCAACCTTCGACATCTGTGTTGGCGCCAAGTAATTTGCGCACGCGACTCGGAGCCTGCGGCAGCCACAGAAATTGAATGTAGTGGCCTGGAAAAGCCTCATGCACTGCGGTTGAAATTACCGTGCCAACATTGAACGAATGCATGTATCCCTCAACCTGAGCGGGCGTCATCGAAGGATCGGGAAGAGTTACATTGAAGTAGGCTTCTGTAGCATGAGTCTCGAATGGTCCAGGCGTATCCATGCTGGCAAAGGTTGTGGCACGCATGAAGGCTGGCGTTTCTTCAACGATTGGCCGAACATCTGAAGGAATCGTGACGATGTGATGCGAATGAATAAAGCTGATAAGACCATCGAAGGTGGCACGAAAGCTATTGAGTAGCTGGTCGGGAGCGGGATGATTTTCGCCCAGTTCTTCGAGCACTGCACGCGGTTCCTTGTTCGGCTCCAACTCCTTGGCCAGCTCATTGAAGTGCGCCTGATTTTTGCGCAGGTCAGCCCATCCTATCTCCAGCAACTTATCAAGCGGTAGATCGACCATCTCGTCGTATTTCAGCTTCTTTGAAAAGGCTTCAGCGCCAATGCGAAAGTCGCCATTCGACCTGGACAACAGATCCGTCTTGAGCCAGTTGAGATAGTCCTTCAACGATGCAACTACCGCAGCATTGGTCTGCGCAAACTCTGCCTTCAACGCGGGGTCTTTGGCATCGGTAAAGGCAGTGGGAACATCGTGCTCAAAGAAGCTCACAATGTCCGGCAACTGCTCGATGGCAATCTCGGTAAAAATGCGCGGCGGATTCTTGAGATTCACTCGCGCTTCTGCAAACAGAGCGGGCATCTGTTTTTCTCGCGCTACCAGGGAACGCAACCTTTCATCCGGCGATGCGAATTTACGCTCCATCAGCGAGAACGCGCCATTGGCCGCAGTGCTTGAATAGTTATCGGCGTTCTTTTCCCACGGACGAATCGTATCGAGAGTTAGTAACTCTGAATGGATGTTAGAAAGAACCATCTCGCGGTCGCCGGGGGCTGTCTCTGCACTGGCGGGAATCGCCTCGATTCGCTTTTCAAAACTCTTGAGGTCGGCAATCTCCGCATCTATATTCTTGCGCGAGTAATCTTCCAGTTGCGTATCAAACTGATGATAGCCCGCCAATGTTCCCTGCGTGGGCTGATAGCGCAGAAACACATTGTCCAGATATTCGTCTGAGACTTTCGCAAATTGCTGTTTCCAGTTTTCACTGGCAGCATGGGCTAGCACAGAGGAAGAGATCATAACTCCCATCGTAAACAACGCAGCTGATTTTTTCATAGTTCCTCTCATGGCAGTGGAGGTTTCTCAAGCATTCACCGTTGAAGGCGCAAGGTCGGCGAGCAATTCGTGTATTTCCAGCAAAACTTCGTCAGGTTTGACGGTAGACAAAGGATACTTCAAGACCCCCTGCGGCGTGAACTGGGCACCGCGCTTGGCGTTGCGTGCAACCAGTCGCATAAGGTGCTGCGGATCAATGGAGGCTTTCTCGGTGAAGCGAATTTGCAACTCGGCACGCTTGCGATCAATCTGCGCAATGCCGATGTGCTCGCATTCGAGACGCACCGTGGCTGCTTCGAGCAAATAGACAGTGGCGTCCGGTGGCGATCCATAACGATCTTCCATCTCGGCACG
>Ga0182030_10004032_pt1 | contig 31299 bp, 56 predicted proteins | sample 812S3MmetaG_FD_121299 | JGI IMG/M metagenome (GOLD analysis project Ga0182030, IMG submission 121299) | Permafrost microbial communities from Stordalen Mire, Sweden - 812S3M metaG (Illumina Assembly) | ecosystem: Environmental > Terrestrial > Soil > Wetlands > Permafrost | place: Sweden...
CTCCAGGGGCAGGGATCGAACCTGCGACGACTCCGTTAACAGCGGAGGGCTACTACCACTGAGCTACCCTGGAATAATGAAAAGCCCCCGGTATATAGCCGGGGGCTGATCAGAACATTCTGAGTCCACCGGTCACACACTGATACCCTGCGGTGCATTTGGCGTCGCGGCATGGAATCGTGTTTGACCTGTGAACTTCATAGACATACCTTATCTCTATTCAGTAACTCTGTCAACTACGGATTACGGATCGGGTAGCCGAACAAGTCGTTAGGCGGGAAGATCGGCTCCAACAGGCTTCCATTGAGCCAGTTCAGCAGAACCTTGCCGGTCCTACCATTCCCATCTCCAAATGGGTGGATGAGTTCGAACTCTTTGTAGAACTCAATAGGAGTCAGGGCACCGACCTGTTCAAAGAGAGTGTTCAGTAGCCTCTGGACTTGGGGGAACTCTGGGAATACCTTCACGCCAGTTGCTGTTCTGATCATTACTCCGTGAGTCCGTATGCCGTTGATGTTCTCAAGCCTCTCAATCAGTTGCCCAAGAGCGATTGCATCAGAGGTAGTGGGTCTATCACTAGCTTGTAGAGCATAACTCCAGGCGTCAAGCATCCAACCTACCCGCTCAATGCCATCAAGGTTGGTTGTGTCGTGTCCTTGCCGACGGACTTCCTCCGTGACATAGCTGATAATGTCCATTGTTATACCTCAAGATTGGTAGGGCACGCGAGAGTCGGACTCGCTACACTGGTGTGAAAGACCAGCCGCCGTCGCCGTGCAGCGTCGTGCCCCATGAATTGGTAGCGCCAGAGAGAATCGAACTCTCGATCACCTGAGTGAGAATCAGGGGTCCAGCCACTAGACGGTAGCGCCATTAATAGCTTCGAGGGCATCCACGACCCTCGAGATGTCCGAGTTATACCACCCGGAACAGTTGATTGCATTGAACTCTACTACCTCGTAGTCACCATATTCTGTAAGTGCCAGGTCAAGTACGATCGTAGGATGTGGCATCCACTTCTGCACAGCCCGGTCAGCTGCAGCCCAGACTTCCGGTTCAACTGGTAGCATCCGTCGCTTGATCCCTTCCTTGCGATACAAGGATCCGGTTACTACCTTCCCGCCTACTACGAAGAATCTCCACTCAGCCTGGAGCCTTATTGGTGGAGATAGAAGTAGTTCAGAGTCTCCATCGAGATTCGAGAACTCAATAGTCCAATCATCCCTGTCCTTCTTGTCTACTTCCAGCACATTACCGGTCATGTGCTTGACAGCGGCGCTCTTGCAGAAGGTAGGTTCCGTGATCCATCTATCTCGTAGCTCAGCAGCTGTTATGGTTCTGATCTGACTGTTAAGTAGATCAGATCGGCGACCAATCCAGGTCCTCGGATCCCACCACTCGTCCTTCCAGTACACAGCCGGCCGAAAGGTATCCATCTTGGCTAGTATGCTGGCTGTCAGAGTAGATCCGAAGAACATAGAGGGCGCATCCGGATCAGCTCCAGTCAGGCCGGTGATCTCATGGCTGAATGGTATGATCCCAGTGCCTACCCACGGCAGGCCCTTCTGCTTGATCACTTCCAGTAACTGCGTGCTGCTCTGATCGAGTGCACTCTCCGGTACACTTGCGTTCTCAATGAGCCACTGCATAGCTTCATCCTTACTGAACTGGCGGATCCGGCCGGATTCGAACCGGTGTAAGCTTGATCGACAATCAAGTGCATTGGCCGCTATGCTACGGATCCTAATGGGTGCGGGGATCGGATTCGAACCGACGCCCGCTATAACTGGTTCGGGGAGGGGGTCTCGAACCCCGCTAACAATTGGCCTTATGAGGGCTATTGGCAACCTTGCTCCCCCGTAAAGTGAAGCTTCCGGTCCGTTCTTTCCAGTGCAGATCGCGGTGACAGTTAGCACAGATCACATCGCACTTACGGACTTCTTCCATAATCCTTTCTAGCGACCATCCAAGAACTATCGCTCCAGTGATCCCAGTCTTCTTCTCTTTGGGATCACGATGGTGGAAGTCTAGAACCCACGGTCTGGATTCCCCGCAGATACCACAAGAGATCTTAAGTGCCATCACGGCTTCCTTGTGCTTAAGGACTCTTGGAGACCTTGTGACAGCGACCATAGCTTTGTGTCGGTCGCTATTCTTCGGGTACCAAACCTCTTTCATGTACTTCTTGTGGTAGGCAGCTCTTGCAACAGGGTCTCTGATAGGCATGTGGGAATCATAACACACATACTCAGCTTATGAGACAACTGCTGGAACCGCTCCAGCCCACCCCGCATAACATCATGGTGCAAGCGGCAGGGATCGAACCTGCTATGCCCTATGGGCGGCTGATTTACAGTCAGCTGGGCTGCCATTAGCCCAACGCTTGCACATATGGAGGAGACGGAGGGATTCCAACCCCCAGAACGCCCTGTTGGAACGTTCGCCGGGTTTCAGGTCCGGTGCAATATGCAGTTCTGCCACGTCTCCAAACTCAATGGCGGATCGTGTGGGATTCGGACCCACGATACCCAAAGGTACTCCGCGTTAGCAGTGCGGTGCCATAGACCACTCGGCCAACGATCCGTATTACTTGGTGCCGATGAGGGGGGTCGAACCCCTATGCCGTAGCGCTCCGCCTTGAACGGAGTGTGTCTGCCAATTCCACCACATCGGCCTAACTAATTACCAACAATGTCCATGCAGCTGGCACGATACTTCTGTCCAGCCCGTGGTCCTGATTCGAATCTCACCCAGCAGTAGAAGCGGAAATCGGTGTCTGATACCTGATCGATGATTACAACCGCTGGTTCGTATACATCCGACGTTGCCGTGTTGATAGTTACTCGGTCGCCTGCTTTCAACAAAGCCATTCGATCTGGATGCATACTGTTTGACTCCCTACTAAACTTGGTGCCCGCAGAGGGACTTGAACCCCCAAACCTTTCGGCGCTGCGTCCTAAGCGCAGTGTGTTTTCGTTTCACCATGCGGGCCGTGTAACTTTGCTAGCTGTGCTGTTCTAGCACATTGCTTACTACAGAAAGGCCCCGACTTACCTTGATTCCGATTGTGCCTCACGAAACGAGCGTTCTTTCTTGCTGGCCTCTGGCATACTGGACAGATGAACTCGTACCATGTGATAGAGAACCTATTCTTCGCAGTCTTTGCCGCGTTCTCACCGTTCGATAGGAGTTGGAAGTTGTCGACTTTGTCGTCAGTCTTATCTTCGTTCACATGATCGACGATCTCAGTCTTGAGCAACAAGTGCGTCTGCCAATTCCGCCACGCTCGCACAACTCAATCTTTCACTACAGGATGGCCACGCTTAGCACGCTTCTTCCCATCCACCGTTCCACAAACTCTACAAGTTTCCCCATCGCTCACTAGACAACCGTCACAACCCCAACACCAGTGAGCATGTCCACGAGGTTCTCGTGTCAGTTCGCGATTGGTACGACGATACCCATCTTCGGTTTGTCGTCTCATACTTTGGTGTCCCTTGCGTATCTCAAACCTTCGCGTCCTTGTTACGAGGCGTCGTTTACTCAAGAAGATAGCGCATGATCAGCCGCTCTAGTTGTTACTCTTCTTTCAGTATCCTCGTTAGGTCATTCCGGTTCTTAGCCGTTGACGCGTACAAACTTGGAGTCCAGGGCCGGAGTCCCGCCGGCTATGAGTGGTTTTGCGGACCACCGGTTCCACAACTTTACCTTCCTGGACATGGTGCGGGTAGAGAGAGTTGAACTCTCATGTCCGAAGACGCTCACTCTTAAGGTGAGTGTGTCTGCATTCCACCATACCCGCAAATGAAAACCCCAGGTTGGTTAGCCTGGGGTCAGTGTAACGGGAAAGCGCACGCCGTTACGCAGACCCCTCCGGATCTTCCGAATACAGGCACGAACTGAGTAAGAGCTGCTTCACGGTTCCTCGTTACCATTAATGTAGCACGGAACTAATCAGTTGTCATCTTCTAGTAGAGGGCCGTCTTCATCGGTCGCCTCATCAGCCTCGTATTCCACGGAGCTTGTGTCCCAGTCTTCACAGTTCTCTGGGTTAGGCGCTTTCTCGATGGCGATGTCTTCGTCCTCGACGTCGTCGACAAGTACCGTGCGGGTTATGATACAGCGGACTAGGTAACTAGGCATTGTCGGATCTCGAAGTCACAGCAGGGTTGACAGCGTCTTTATCGTCTGGCTTGCCGATAGCTATCTTCCGCTCTTCCTCAGTAAAGGCCATGACCTCCTCTACTTCTGACGGGGCGAGCCTGCTAAAGCTAATAGGGCTCATGCTACGTAGCCTGCTTACAGAAGAGGAAGCTACGTTCATGGCTTGTCCCATGCGGTCCATCTTGTATGACAGGGACTGGCTTGTGAAGTAGTTCATGCCGCCGCCCACAGCAACAGCGTCTTGGTTGGCACCCAGGTAGACAAGCTGCCACTTGTACTCGTTCTTCATCTTATCGTTCAGCGAGGCGATGGATGTCTTCGAGTACTCCTTGCTCTTGTTGTCCATGCCGTCGGTCAGTGTCACGATGACGACCTTGGACGGCCGCTCAGCGGACGATAGCTTGGAGATGTTCTCCTGCAAGGTCGTAATGGTCTTGCCCTGAGCATCGTACAGAGCGGTCCACCCTCTGGGTACGAACGTATCTTGTGTCAGCTCAGGCACTTCGGAGAGAGGTAGGTCGAAGACCTCGTCGTATTGATCATCGAACTGGACCAGCTTAAGACGGGCCTGCCCAGGAAGCTTCTTCTGATCCCGTACGAACTCGTTGAAGCCCGCGACTGTAGACTCGCGGGCAGATGCCATTGAGCCAGACCGGTCAAGGATGATCGTGATCCAGGTGAGGTCGGGGTCGGTTAGGGTTGGTAAGTCAGGTAGCATATCGTCGGAGCGAACATCAGATGTTTCCATTGAATCCTCACTTTGGGTAGGTTGCCGCGTATTGGGGATGGGAACGCGGCCAAACCCAGCTAGCCTTTGCGGGCCAAGCTGCGAGACCCAATATGGTATTGGGTTCATCAGCTACGGCAGTGAGCTCGTACGCGCTCTTTATCCCCACCGTAGAGTTCAATCACGTTGTAGATCAGTTCACAACTCACAGTGCCCACTTATTACACGGGCAGGATCTGTAGGGCACAGCTGAATTCGAACCAGCCTTACCGTCCTGCCGTTCCGGCGACGGAGTTCTCCCGAGATAGGTGTGCCCATATATTGAGTAGCAGGATGGCTGACATGATTATTACGAAAGTCAGAGCCAGGATTGTACTCAGCAAGCATTCGTAGATGCAGTACTCTATGCGCTCGCGCCAGGGCATCATTGCACCCCGTGCATCCTGGCTGCTACCTCATAGATGTACATTTGGCGGTTGACAGGGAAGCCAACCTTCCCACCAACTTCTTTGATGATAGCCAGATCTCCTGCATCGCGTGAGAAGAAGTCGCCCAGCTGAGATCCGTCCGTTACGAGGCAGTGGTCGGCCCATGAGTCTGGATCGTCGCTCATATGCTTGCCGATCACTACCAACAGATCGTGGACTTCCTTCTTGTACATGGTGACATAGGTCTGAGGAGTTGGTTCGAACTTGAGCTCGCCGCTCTTGATCTTCTCTCTCAACTCCGCTGCCTTCAGTCGCCCAGTTCGTATCTGTTCATCTGTCATAAGTTGTTGACGCATTAACGAGTTGCGTCTGCCTCGGTAGCTTATAGGACGCCCAGCGCCCAACAGATTAGGAGGATGATCAGGATAGTTCCGAGGCCAATCCCTGGGCCGGCATAGCCGTTGCTTGCACCCCAGCGATTGTGACCCCAATATCCAAGCCCGCCACCGAAGACGAGCATCAGTACGATGATCAGAATGATCAGTCCCATGGAAATACCTCCCGTTCAATCAGATACTACGCTCTATTGCACTTCTGTGCGCACAAAGAAAGGCCCTCCATTGCGGATTGGAGGGCCTTGAGGATTGTGCGGGGCTGTTCCCAGAGGCAGGCACGTTGTCGAGACAATGTATGTACGGGAACGAAGTGTCGATCACCACCCCGCATGCAAATCATAGCACAACTGTGCTAATATGCAAGCGTCGAGATGAAATATGTACATCCATTCACAATACGCGTTCCATCTTGGATGTCTACACCTCGGCACGCAGGGAAACCAACCACGTATGGTCGCCGCCAGAGGTAGGAATGGAGAGACGCTCAAGAGCTCTCGGACTGCATGGGATAGTGTGCTAGACAAGCCCTTATAGAAGCGGGGCACATTACCCAGCCTGACAACATGGCCCTTCAACAAGGCTAGCGGACTTGGATACGAGGACGGATTAGACCCGAAGCAGGGTTGGATACCGTGACCACCCTACGTCAGCCCGAAGTACACACTCTAGGGTCCCTTGGATGCTTGGATGTCGGGTTGTGCGTCTTCCTGCTTCTTCTTCCTACGCTTGTTAATCCGCTTGATGTCCTGACTAGTCAGTGGAATGGGTTCTGGTTTCTGATCACCAGGTAACACTAGGTTGGTTGGCTCGGCTACCTCGTAACGTTGGCGGGCCTTCCATTTGATCATCATTACTAGCTCTCGCTCAATGAAGTTGCTCAGGAATATGTCTTCGAATCCGTGCGACTCACCGCGCTTCTTGGCCAACACGCGGTCTTCTTCGCTGGTCAACCCGTGCTGGACCCCAACTTCATCTGTAGCGAAAGGTTCCACACTACCCCCTCAATGCTGCCTGGGCCTCAGCTATCGTTTCGGCTGCGTCTCTAACCGGCTTCTGAGCCAGTAAGTACTCGAAGTTACTTAGTGTACGTTCCAATGCGCTCGTCAGCATAGTGATGCGCTTATTGGCTACCTCCTGCTCTAGCTTCTTTACCCGCCCATACTCGGCCTCGTACATCCCTCGTACTGACTTCTCACGCTCTACGGCATCAATACCGGCTGCTTCTAGCTCAGCGATGCGCTTGTTGGCCGCTTCCAGATCCAATACAGCGTTCATCGCATGCCGACGATCCTTTGTCACGTGATCCCAGTCGTAATCAAGGTCAGTGTTGCAGAGCTCGGCGTGCTTGAGCAGTGACTTATAAGCTTGCGGTTCTAGGTTGGTGAACTTGGGCATTCCATCCTCTCAGTTGACTATGCTAGGAGGTTTCTCATAGATGCTGACATCAATCTTCAGCCTCTCTTGCATCTCTTTGTCTAAGGCCTCGCACTCATCCTTATCAAGAAGCCTTCCCTTCCATCCCTCATCAATGAGGTTGATAGCATCCGGCCTGGCGATCAACATACCTTGGCATTGCCCGCCGGGATTGATGTTCAACATGTGAGATTCGGTTATGGCTTCTATGAAGTCGTTGGCGTGTATGATAACGACTCCTAGGAACTGTGAGCCCCTCGGCTTATGCTCGTCGGCGAACGACAGCCACCAGATCTTGGCCGGCCGCTCTGTTCTAGCTAGGATGTTCTCTATGGCCCGTTGACGTTCCCCGGAGATCCTCGCTCTGATAGTCTTCTCATCCAGCATGTTCATGTCCTTTGTTCAATCTTATCCTGGGCGGTTCATGTCAGGCCCCTCCGACTCGATGCGGATCAGCATCTCCTGCTCAGTAAGATTCTCCGTGTGGAGGCTGCGGTTAACAGCCTCCCGCAATAGGGTTTGATAGGAGGGGAATGTCTTAAGTCCTTGGACTGTGTAAAGGCGCTCGAAGAGGGCGAGCGCCCGGAGCAATTCAGTATCACTCATGGTTTCCGCGCTCATATTGTTCACCGATCGTTAGCAGCCAAGCTTTCTACGCCATTCATCGGCTCCGTCGTCGCTGTAGGAGCATTCCCAGTTGCGTCTTACTAGCATGCCCTTCAGCTTCGGGTTCATTGCATTGACTACAACGCACCGATGACTTAGAGAGTCAAGGAACATACCTACCTTGCCCTCCCCGTCACCTTGGATGAGGAGAATGTATATCTCACCTCGGTGTATAACAGCATAACCCTGCACTCCATCGGCTAGAATATCGGGGTTAGCTGGATCCAATGGAGAGCCGCTCTTCACAGTAGGCGGTTCATAGCATGCGATGTCAAGCATAAGTCCTCCCAAGTGTAATCTTACCTGTATTGTGGACGGGAATGCACGGATTTAGTTGTGCTCTTGGATACCACATTCGGATCGTACTTACTTAATGCGATCCGAATCATATCTTGCAGAGCCTTCGATTGCTCCTGTTCGGTGGCAGGCTTCTCTAATGCGTCCAACCAGGCACGCACTAACTCCAGGCCGCTCTTCTTGGCAGTCATATGGTCTCCTTGGAGGCTAAGTGTGAACGCAATGTAAATAGGTGGGCCTGTATTCAGTTCATTCCCCCCTGGTATGGTACCTGGCACTACCCTTCCGCCTTCGAGTATCCCGGCTACGATAACATCGTCTTTATCCTTGTCTATTACGTCAGCGACGCATGACATGCAGAAGGCCTTCATCTTCCTTGCAAGAACCAGTTCGCGGCCTAGAAAGGAGAATCTGGGTCCACTTCTTCTTCCTTAGGTAGTCTAAGAGTGGCCCGTTGTTCAGCCTCTAACTCTTCAAGCTCTTCCACTGGTACGTATCCGAAAGGTTCTGGTTCAACGTTTGGTTCCCTTGTGGCTCGTTGGCCATCGCTCATAGCTTAGCTGTCCCTCCCTAAAGGTAAGTCCGGGTCTATATCTAGATCAACCCGTTCTATATAGGATCCAATTATATGATCCTGAATCATCTTGATTGTCCTGTCCGACAGTATCAATGGAGGACAATGCACTACTTGCTCTGATAGGCGGATGAATGCGAAAGTGTGCTGGGCCCAGTCGAACACACCTGTCTTGGACGCCTCCGCGACCAACCTAATGGCTTCCTCTGCAGAGTCGGCGAATACATAGGCATCGTCGGAGGATTCCCCGTCGGGCTGTGAACCTTTGGTCGCGTACCTATACACGTAAGGCACCTTCCACTGCTTGATGGCAAGCATCGTGTTCTCCTATACATGCGATCGTGCACACATTATTATGGTCTATTTATATAGGTAGGAGCACGCCGTCTTGGGAAGGACTATACTTGGATCATGAGAGAGAACGAGTGGGAAGACATCCGAAAGATCCAAGAGGATGTTAGGTACCTCTTGCGGGAACAGGACAAGATGAGGTCTATCCTGTTCGAGCAGGGTACATTGCTCGAGCAAGTAATCGAGCAGGTCAGTCCCCGTCTAACCTCTATAGTCATTAGCTTCGCTCAACCACAAGGAGATTCAATGTCCGCACCAACAGGATTCACAGAAGGTCCAGTAACTCTAGTCACAGCCGGCCAGACAGTCCAGGCAATCGTCGACGGCTATGATCAATTCGGCAACTCCATGCCTGCTGGCTTTGTCATGCCAACAGCGACATGGACTGTCGACAATCCAAGCTTCGCAACCTCTACCCCCAACGCTGATGGCTCAACCACCGTCGCCGCTGTGGCTGATGGAGTAGCCAATCTCAGCGTTACGCTGACTTCGGCCGAGGGACTGGCTCTCACTGATACTGAGGCGATTACCGTAGCAATTCCGGTCACACCTCCGCCAGTGTCGGTACTTTCCAGCGTGAAGGTGGCGTTTGCTAACGCACCAGTCTCAGCAAGGCGTTAACCGTGAGGACGGCCTGGCCAATCAGCCAGGTCGTCTACACACTGTTTGGTCTAGTTGAGTTCTCCAACGCTTCTTCCAGCAGATCCCATCTGGCTTCCTTTGTGTGAAGCTTCCCACCAATCTTGTTGTAAAGCACGGACGCACAGTTGCCGCCCACGGCGATAAGAACGGTGTTATCAGAGTGGTGAGACTCTATTACCGTCGCAGCATTGCCGAATGAAGGCGTTGAGATCACAACTTGCTTGCCTCCGTCCGCTATGGCAGCAACCAACTTCTTACCGAAGTCTGGGTCCTTCGCTATATCCCCCAGAGCATCGTTCAGTATTAGAACAGTAGTATTGAGACCCATTAGAACATCTCCTGCGATCGTTATGGACTAAGCTGCTCCATCTGTGAGAGAATCCAATCGTTTGGAGGTGCAATATGAGTGGACTCCCCATAGTGGTACTGATTCTGATGGTTCTTGCGGTCGTTCTCCTTGGATTGGCGGCCTTCTTATACCCTTATGGGAGCTATCCTAACGCTCCAGCCACTGCCACCACGCGTGGACCGTTCAATCTTGGCTGGGCGGGCTTAGCAGCTTGGGCGTTGGCTGAGTTAGTGGCTCACATACCACCTCATTAGCTAGGACTGTCAGTCGCCCTTGACTGACCCCTTACCAAGTGATAGTGCCTGCATGGTCTCAGTAAACGTCCCTCTCAGCTCTGGGTCCATCTCTACTACGCTTACAGCCAACGACCTGGTCCCGCATGGCTTGCATCCGAAGTGCATAACGGATATGGTGCCGTGCGATACCTCAGTGTCGCTTGTATCTATCCTGTTGGGATCGTCGACCATCCATATGAACCAGCCAGCGTGCAGCTGGTGTTTGGTCACTAGATCTCGAAGCTCCTGATGAAATGAGTTGTCCCTGTCTTGTTTGTCTTTGTCCTCAACGACAAAGGATATAGCGTCAACAATGTTACCCACGATCACCTCCGGTAGCATGCTAGGGAGATCCATCGACCTCCCGGCAGCTCAGTTGCTTCAGTAGTTCTTCGCTTCGTCGCTTGAGATGTCTTCCGTTGGATCGTTCTTTGGGGTGCGGTTCCAAGTGTTCGGATTGTCTGATACTGCAGTGGCATAGGTCGGAGCCGGCCGCTCTGTACTGGCAAGCAGATGGGATGGATCTGAATCATTCGGCTTGATATACGGTTCGGTTGCTGGTTTGGCTGGCTTAGCTGCTTTGGTAGCTGCAGCAGCCTGCTTGCTAGACGCCACCTTCTTCTTGGCCGCCGTCTGCTGTTTCTTGGCTGATCTGGGCGAGGTACGTTGCCTTTCGGCCTTGCTAACTGTCATGTCGATCCTCCTGGATATGAAGTTGGGTTGGTTACATTCTTGGAAGGCAGCTACTAGCTGGATAGAATGGAAGCTTCCGCTGCTCGCAGTATCACAGACATCAGTAGATCATTCAAGCGGAACAGCATGCCTGGAATGACGATGGCGTTCTTGTTCTGTGGGTTCGCAGTCATCGCACCCATCGCGAAGTATCCGCGATATACTCTATAACCTTCGGAAGAGATCTCTGTCTGCACTTCCCCATCATAGTCCAACTCTGCGCATCCATCTTGGTGGTGGACTCTCATGCCCTGACTAATTAGGTAGTCCGGCGTCGGCGCATACCCAATCAGGGTAAATAGGTTATCCACTTTGTCCAGCAGTCGCTTTTCATACCCTCCCTTATTGGTTGTGTAGCCTATAATTCTACCTTTTCGATTCCACGACTTCACCCCGCTCACGATCTTCCCAGACCGTAGCGCGCGGAAGTAGTCGTAACGGGAGTCGCTTAGGTCTCCCTGCCAAGAGGTCAGATTGGGTATGCTAATGTCTCTGAATACCCGGTACTTTGTACTTCTCGTTTGGATTACATCCTCGGGGTGGTGAACAGCATCCTCAGGATAGTGGGTCATGACTCGATAATCGATGTCCGCTCCCAGGTCTTGGAAAGAATGGATCTGGCGAAGCATCTCGGCAGTCGAGTTGCCCAATCCTATGAAGACAAACCTCTTACCGCGACAGGCCTTGATGTCCAGCTTTCTCTGCCACCGCTCGCCAGCTTCAGTCGTGGTGGCAGTCGTTGTCATCCTGGACTTGTCGCTAACAGGTCTTGGTGTACCAAGGCCGGAGCAGTTGATCACGATCTGGAACTTCCTGGTCATTATATCGTTGGTGAATTCAATCACGTGATCGAAGTTGCTGCCAGGGTGAACTGCTTTCACGGTAGATGTACTCACCAAGCTGGATAGTAGGAGGTTATTGAGGAACTCCTTGACACTATCCCCACTTCCTGGGGCAGCTTCCAGTGTAGTGTCACCAAAGTTGAGAGTTAGAGGGTTGTTCCGCGAGAGTCCGTAGACGTTCTCATTGGCCCATATACCCAGAGCCTTACTCTTCTCAAATACTGTCAGATTGGCGAAGCCCAGTAGTTTGAGCGCACGGGCAACCAATATACTAGCTGCCCCGCTACCTATGATGGCTACAGTCACCGACTTTAGGCTCGAGGGGATGTTCTCGCTGTTTCCGAACGGCGTAAAGCGATTCGAGGATCCTTGCCCGTACTTGAAGGCTGTGCCTCTCCTAGGCGTCTCCGATAGGGCATGGTCAACACTCAGATTGTCAGCCCGAGTGCCTTCGTACCCTTCCGGGCAGCTGTTGCCCTTCCCCCGGCGTACATGGCTGTGTATGTTGCGGCCGATGTTGTTCAGTAAGCTCGTGGTCTCCAAAGACAGGTTAGTATCGACAGCGCCTATCATGTGATGGTATATGAGCTTGCCGAACACGCTATTCACGGCCAGTTTAGCTACTGCTTCAGGGGAGAACTCCTTGTCCTTGATCCACGCAACCATCAACTCAGGGAGAGTTGGCATATGGGGTAGAGGATTGGTTCCATAAGCCTTGAGCAGTTCCACGGCAGTATTTGGCATAGATTCTCCTTGCTATCCTCAATTCTGTCAACAACATCCATGTATGTGCAAAACGAGACTGTACTTCCTTAGTGGAAGCTAATACTATTGCGTCTGAAAAGGAGATCTTATGGAACTCGAAGTCCATCCCAACGATAATGCAGCTGCCGATAAGGCAGCAGCTGACAAGAAGGCTGCCGACAAGGCTGCTGCAGACAAAGCTTCCACTAAGTCAGCCGCTGACAAAGCCGAGGCTGACAAGCATGCCAGCGATAAGAAGGCAGCCGAAGGCAAGTCGAGCTCTGAAGAGCACGAAGCCAAGGTCGAAGCAGCTCAGAAGAAGCATCGTGAGGAGACAGGGGAGGAAGAACCATACATCCCCGGAGTCGCGGAGAATCTACCCGAGACCTTCCACAATGCCCCAGTTGCGGCCAACTCTCCTACCGAGAAGGGCCATACAAAGGGCACGAGAGATACAAGCGCTCATTAGCAGTATCTCGACCAGCTTCTGTTTGGCAATAGTTATACTCTGCATGGCAGTCTCCTCCAAAGCAAAGACCGTATACGAGTTGGGCTCGTATACGGTCTACGTTTACACACTTCTGTTTGATGGTGGGGCTTACAGGGGGAGATCGTTCGCTTGCGTGGTAGCTGCGGCTACTGGAGGAGCGCTTGTCGACTTGGCAGCGGTCTTTCCGGAACCGTTGCTCTTGCCAGCAGCCGACTTCCTGGCACCGGATCCGTTGGTTACGGTGGAAGTATCAGCAGCTACGCCACGGTGACGCATGATGCCTTTGACAATGTTGAATACCGTCGTGGCCTTAGCCGGTTCGGCGGTATTGAAGAAGTGAACCACAACCTCTTCGTCTGAGATGCGCTGTTTGGACATGGTAATCATCCTCTCGGGATTGTATTGGTTGCTGATTCCAGCCTTACCGTACGAATCCGACTTTCATTGTAACCAGAGTTGAACTGAAAAGCTACCTATTGGTGAGAAACGCCCCAATTTGTAACACGTTTTCATCCCGCGTGAGGCGAGGCTTCGGCAATCCTCAGGTAATCTATCGCTCTCATCAGGATATTAGGGTCGATTTGGCGATATCGGGATTCTCAGTCATTTCGGTCATTTAGGTGATTCTCCCCAATTCGGGTTCTAGCTCAATATCGGCCAAATCGGCTAATCTCGCTTGGAAGCGTCAATCAGCCCGGCATGAAAGGGCTCTCTGTTTTGTCCTTTGATGACTCCTCTGGCAATGGAGGGTGACTGTAGGGACCACCAGATAGGGTGAAATAGCAGATAGTGCTCTTGCAGTCGGCGCATTCAATCCTGAGAAGATCTCCCTCTACGGAGCACATTGTGTAAGCTTTAGGATGGCATCGTCCGTGCATATAGATTGGGCCGTGGCTCTCTCCGCAATCTGCGCATCTAAGGTCGCCGATGTGCTGGTGTGTCTTCGTGGGCTTCTCTGCTGGCATTTACCCTCCAATTGCCGATCGTATCGGGATGGTTTCCGGCGCATGTGAAGGTCTGGTTCAGTTCGTCGTAATGGGACAGGGCCTGTTTTAGAATGTCAGCTGCCAACAGGCATACAAACCCTGTCGAGGAGTTATCCTACACTTCGAACTGAACCGAGACCATCATAACCTGCTCCTACGCAGTCGTGGGCTGCTTCTCCTTGAATGAATCAAGGATGTTGCCCACGGCTTCGTCGCGTAGAGGATCCGGCGGTGGGGTAGAGTCGGCTATCGTCCGATTGAACTCCTCGTCGGCTTCGTCGCCTCGTGCATTGATCTTCTCGGACAGATTGTCGATGCTGACGGCAGAGCTTCCGCTGGTCTGATCCCCAATGTTCTTCAATGCGGCCACAGACTGTTCCTTGGCACGGGTCATACCGTCCCTGGACTCCAGCCGACGCAGCTGGGATACGGTCGACTCGTACTTGGTCTGCAGTTTGAGCCTTGCGTCATCCATTGCCGCTGAATCGGTCTTAGCCTGGGAGATCTCCTGCAGCTTATCGGCCAATTCGGCCTGACCGTCGTGAATGCGGCCGGCGCAAACTGTGGCATTCGCAGTGTCGGGAGGAGTCTTGGCCATGAACGCCTTGCCACGAGCGGTATTGCTATCAATGTCGGTTTGCAAGGCTGCGGCCTGGCTGTTTAGTGTCGTCACATGCGCAGCCGCCATGGCTGCTTCATGTTTGACCTTGTTGAGAGCGTCCTCCAAGTCCCGTCCGTACTGTTTCAGTACGGGAATGGAGTTCATGTCAATGGCCTTATCCAACAGATCATTGGTATGGGCCTTGACCAGAGTTTGTATCCTTGCGAAGATTCCCATACACCCTCCTGGTGTCGTTAAAGTGTGTTCCAACCGTTTAGTGTCTTGCCAGCTCAGCTTGTTTCCTGAGACAGCCAAGTGACCGGCGCTTCTCAATGCGGTCCATTGGCTTATGTAGTTCAACGCGACGGCGTATACGTTGCTGCCTGGCGCTAATGCCTGTGGTACGCCGTTCGCGGCGTAGCCTGTTCTTCGGGATTGACTTCGTCCGGTTCTGCACTACATCCTCCGTATGTTACCAACTACTGTCACTGCCGCTGGATCCACTGTCACTGCTACCTGAATCTGAGCTGCCCCAGCTACTATCGCTTCCGGAGCTACTGGAGCTGTCGTCGCTACTCGACGATGAGGACCCCCAGCTTGAATCGCTCCCGGAAGAACCGGAGTCACTGGGATAGTTCCCCGTTCCAGAGCTGCCAGGTCGGTAGTATGGTTCTGGATCAGTGTATCTCGGCCGGCGGTCTTCTGCGAGGGCCTCACCCAAGACCATTCCAGTTACCAAGTCATTCCCCGAGTTCTGTACTACTACGGTGGAAGACGTCGAAGGGTAACTCGTTATGGGTGTCGTCTGCTGTACTGGCCGGTAATCATGACGGTGCTTACGTCCTTGTCCGACGAATGGACTATTGGTATTCGGAGGGACTGAACTAGACACCGGAGGTGTCGGATCAGACCTCTTTACTCCGATAGCTCGTAGGATGCCGTCTTCGAATGCCCTCCAGTCAGCAGCCATTCCTTGATAGGTCTCAGCGGACAGGCCGTTGGTCGTGGGATCGCTGTTCATCGAGCCAGACAGGTTAGCGTACTTGGAAGCATATGTAGCGTAAGCGGAATTGTCCTTGGGCATTGCCATAAAGGAGTCCGTGGCAGAGTTCCTGGCCCGTATGGCAATCTGCTGAGCGCCTTCGGTCTGAAGCCTGTCTTCTTTCCTTCTCGCCATCGCTCTGATGACCAGGAATAGGACGATGAAGAAAGCGACCGCTATCACGATCATCATTACGATAACGATGAATGCATGGCCGGCTTCCGAATGGACAACGACCGGGTGCTTTGCCTGATCGTGAAAGGCTACCACTTTGAGGTTCAGGTCAGAGATGGTGGCGTTTATGCCGTCAGTCCATTGACCTGATCGGAAGTAACTGTTGGCGGCCTTCGAGTACAAGCTATTGATCTCGTCTTCGCCGGAGAACATCCCATTATAGGACGATCCGAGGAAGATGTTCTTCAGCTTATCCTTCGGCGCAACCATCAGAACTACCAAGTTGGCCTTGCGCTGTCCATTGGGTGCCAGCCAGGTAGGACAGTGATGTTCGTATGACGCCTCTACATTAGCTAGTCTAGGCCCATATTTGGAGACGGATTGTACACTGACCACATGTACATCGGCTCCTTGATCCGTGAGAGGACCGCTCTTGATAGCACCCTGTAGTATACCTGCTTCGTCGGATACAGGACCGCAGTTCTGCGCACGCGCTGTGCTGGAAAGACACAGTGCAATCGTTAGCGTTGATATTGCCAAACATGTGACTCGCATCGCTCCCTCTCATCCTTGTGGATTCTGCCCGATGTCGGCGGCTATCAGACCTATCAAATAGCCTGCCTGCATAGCTTCATACGGAGTACCATACATTGGACCATTGGTGCTGTTGATCTCAGCGGTTAGCTCCGCGAGAATCTCCTCTCGCTCCTTGTGTGGCAGTCGTTTAACCTGAAGAACTGCTAGACCTATCTGACCTCGGTTAGGTTTGATCATTTGCGCTCCAATTCATGAAGGCTTTGAGCTTCTCGCGGAACATATCCGCCGATATGAAGCCCTTTATGAGCTCTACCACCAGAGATTGGTGCACTGGTCCAGCATTGGGCTTCAATAGCATCGGAATGGGTACCAATAGGACGATCGACGGAACTCCGGTTACGCCAAGCCTGTCTGGCTGGTAGTGCATCTTATCCATATTGCAGCGGCAGAAGAGTATACCAGGGAACTCCGGTCTCATCTGGTTCATGACCGTCAGCATCATCTGACTTTCCCTGCACCAAGTAGTGTAGAACTCAACAGCTACACGGCAGGTGCACGATGGGATCATTTTGCCCCACATCTCGTCGTCGTCGATGTTGATGATCGATGTATCGCTCACATTCACCTCAACCAGGTTCACCTATAGGTTTGGGGATCCAACCAGTGCCGAACATCTCTATGATCTTGCTCAATGCCAACTTCCTGCGTCGGCCGGGATCACCTTTGGTAGATATGCTTACCACATAGAAGAATAGGGCGTAATCTGTCTGCTGTACCAAGTACAATGGATTGTGAGGAATCATGCTCTTCGAGATTAAGAAAGAGATGGCTATCACCGACATCAGCCATAACTGCAAGAAGCATCTGGCGACCGCCAAGTTAGGTCTTTCGCGTACCATCCTGATTGCATCTGGAGTACGGTGCATAAACCACATGAGGTAGCCTATATATGCCAGCACTGGACCGACTATGTACAGAGTCTTACCCCGTCCTGCGTCTACCAATGCTAGTGCCAGATACGTAACTATCATCACCCGTTCTATACGACGCTGACTTATTGAGAGCCACTCTTCTACCCACAGAAGAGTGGCTCTCACTACGGATAGACACCACTTGTCGTATTTGACCAGGGTGTTCACCGTCACCTCCATTAGTCCTGCCCGACGCCGCTAGTGATCAGCATGCTCTTGCCGGCCTCGGGAACTTCTGCCACATGCTGCCTTGCCACAGAAGGCGCTTGACGAAGCGCTTCCTGTACTCCGGCCACGATGTTCTCGGCAACGACTTTGCCGAAGATCTCCATGGCATGTGGATCCTTCCGCTTCTCGCCGCTCAGAAGATCCAGTTGCATCTTCATGGTGTGAGCGGAGTTGACTAGAGCAGGTACGCTCAGCTTGAGAGTCGGAGAAGGATCGTCGGTGAGAGAGATGGCGGTCAGCTTGGCGCGCTCCACCACTTCCCTGATGACTGATGGAGTAGTTCCGGCCAGCAACTTGCCTGCTTCGAGCAGATCCTCATCGGGGTCGATGAGCTCGGCCCCGTAATGGCGGATGAGCCGCTCAACGGCTTCGGCGTCGGGACGCTCCACTGCGATCACTGCATCCAGTCTACCTGGGCGCAGCATACCTTGGTGGATGTTCTCGACTTCGTTGGTGGTTAACACCAGTATGACCTCGCTCGACTTGGAGTTGACCCCGTCGATCGTGTTGAGAAGCTCGTCCATCTGCGAGTTGCGATCGCCATCGGTAACCCGATCGATATCCTCGCAGAATACGACTGCCGGCTGATACTGCTGGGCAAACCGCACACAGTCGGGGAAGTCGTCCGAACGCTGACAGAACAGGAAGGTCCAGTTGTTCTGAGCTGCCAGGTTCGCCGTTAGAGTTGCGATCAAGGTCTTGCCGGTGCCATAAGGGCCGGCGAGCAAGACGCCTCTCTTCAGTGGGATACGAGCCGCCCGTACCTGCGCGGTCTTGGTAATGGGGGTATAGAGGTTGGCGTTGAGCGCCATCTCAATGTGCTTGGAGAAGATCAGCTGGTCCTTACCAATCCTCCCGATGACTGGGAACGTCGGCTCTGGCCACTTGATCTTCTGACCGTCCGAGTCGCGGAACTTGATGGAGATCGCCTTGCCTTTGTAGAGGCTGCCGGTCTTCAACTGAACTTTGATCTCGTCGCAGACAGCGTCGAACAAGCGGGAATGCTTGCGCTTGACCTGTGCGTCCAGCTGGAAGCTGATCATTCCGTTCGAAGCTTTGTAGAACCCGGTCGCCATGTAACCGTCCCTGGCTTTGATACCAGGTACACGGAACCTGCCCCACGGTACGGAGACCGTGGTGAGTGGTCCACTCTGCACAGAGTAGAGGGCCGGCGGCTCTTCCGGTTCGAAGAACGAGCCAGGCACCTTCATCTGCTCGAACCAGCCGAACTTCTTGTCCAGCGCACGGGCCATTGCGTAGGCACCTTCCCAAATGAAGGCGTCGAAGCGGCAGGACAGAGCTACGACCTGCTCTTCTTCTGTTTGCTTTGCTGTTAGAACCTTGATTGACTCTTCAAGGCTCATGTCGTCGGGAATCATGATCTGGCTGCCGCTGCGTACGACTTCCGCAACTTTAGTCTTCTTCTCTTCTGCTGCTTCGTTTATTGACTTTGACAAGGTGCCGTCCTTCTCGTTGGTTGTGTTGAGTTGAAACTGGGGGGCGCTCTCCGCCATAGTGCGGAAGAGAGCTTTGAACTCTCTCATAGTGGAGCATCCCATACTCGCAAGAATAGCGGACCGCTCTTTCATAGGCATGACGTCTATGAGTACGTCCATCACTGCGATTATCCCCTCTATCTTGCCTCGTGCTATCTCGTTCTTACTTGGCATCTGTTCCCTCCTGTGCAGATACCGGGTTAAGTGTCGGGGTGACTTCCTAGCGCGATTCCTTGCTTAGCAGCGAAGGTCTGAGCTGCAGCCAGGAATAGTGCCAAGCTGGTTTCGGCGAACACTATCTTGCCGTCGGGTAGTTCGAACATGATCGAGACGCTGGGTTTACCGGATGACATGCCCTTTTGAAGCAGGCCTATGGACAGATCCTTCTTGGCCTCGATGACTGTAGCATCGCCCTTGAATTGCCGTCCCATCTCTTCAGCATTCATGAAGATGTGCAATGCAACCATGTTTCCTCCGATATGGCCTAGCCCCACATCAACAGCGAAAACGACTTCCCAGACGTAGCTGGCCGGAATGAGCCCGTGGGCTTAAACCACCGGTCAAGCGGTTGCTGAGACTCTGCAGTTCACAGCTGATGGTCAGCGAAAGGTGTACGGCCTAGCTGGTCGAGCTGTGCTCTGGTTCCCGCCTCCGTGAGGCCACTTAGCTGCTTGGGAGGGTTTAAGTATCAGTCGATCATTAGCTGGCTCCGCAACGCGGCGAATGATACGTAGCGAGCTCGCAGTCGCTAGACTGATACTCCAAGCAGCTAAGTGGCATCACTGAAGTCTATATATAGGTCTATAATCACTGGCAGGAGGACTTCCATGTCCATTATCTCTCAGGTTGATTCGTACGCTGCCAAGATTGAGGGTTGGTTAACTGAGTTCCTTGGTGCTGCCCCCAAATGGGAGCACATTGTGGCTACTGGGCTGACCTTTATCGGTCCATTGCTGGCAACTACGGTTCAGATCAGCGCAGGGGAAGCAGAGGGTGCCAAGATTGCGGCTGACATTGCCGCTGCCCAGAAGGACCTTACGGATCTCGGTACCACGCTGAACTCGGTTGGAACTACTCCGGATGCCGTGACTATCATCAATGCAGTTATCGTCAATCTACAGGCCCTGCTTGCTGATGCACATATCGTCAATCCGACGATCGTGGCCAATATCACTTTGGTGATCAATGAGCTACTGGCCTTGGTGCAGGCGATCCCGACGTTCGTCACTCCTCCGGTTACCAAGTAGTCTCACGAGTCTGTCGGCTTTGCCAGGTCAACGTCTGCCTTCTTCAACGCAGCCAGACGTACCTTGTCGAAGTCCGGTGTGCGATTGGTTATGTCTCGTGCAACCTTCACGGCGCTCCAGTAGCTTATCTTCGGATATCTACATGCGACGGCTTGCAACATACTTCCGAAGAAGTTGGCGTCGGATTCCGGGCCGGCCAGCTTGGATGTGAACCAGTCGAACAACTCTATCTGTTCGGGGTTGAGAAGAGCCCTATGGATAGAAGCATTAGGTCCGAGGTCCCGCTTTGAGTCGTCAGGCATTTCATTCCTCACTGTTTCGTTTCCATCACGAACTTAACGTCGGCGAACTCCTCGTGACTGTCCCGGTGACCACATGAAGGGCAAACGATCGCGATATCGTCAGAATAGATGATATAAGTGCCACATGCAGGGCACTTCAACGGGATCTTCTCGCCGGCCTCAAGATATACGCTGCCATCATCAAGAACCTTCATCTTTACGCTCCGGGTATATCCTGCAGACCGATCCGGTAGTGATGGTAGTAGCTCCTCCGGCCTCCTTCTCAGACTCATCCGCTTGGTAGTTGAGCAGTTTGGCCAAGTTACGGGCTTGCTCAGGAGTGAATGTGAGATGGCCGACGCCGTTCTCATCCGGCTCAAGATCAGGATGATTGATGACTACTTCGTGAGTGTCCTGTGTCCGGCCGACTTCCAAGTAGTGCTTTGGTAGTACTACAGACTCCGATGCCGGAAGGACTAGTTCAGCTTTCCACTTCCAGTCATGGGTGTCCGGATCCGTCCACTGTTCGAACGTCATCTCTTCGAGTAGTCTCTTTGGGAAGTTGATCCTTATCACATAGACGCCGTTCGAGGACAAGACCAAGTTGCCAAACTTGGGCAAGTTACCAGGAGCTATCAGCTCCCATCTTGTGCTGGACATGATGTACTCCTATCAGCCGTGCGAGTGCTGTTTCCCATCAGTATGTAATTTGTCAACTCCATGCAAATGGGAATGCGCACGGTCCCTCTTCTCTTCAATCACCTTGCGCTCTCCGCCGAGAGCTTCGAACACTTCTCCGAGGAACTTCTCGGCAGACAGGTGGAGCTCTTCACTGAAATCATCCGAATCTACTGAAATGGTACCGTCGGATTCTATGTGGAGTTTCAGACGGTTGGCTGCAGGCATGATTCCCTCCTCAGAAGTACGGTTCCAAGCTGTTGACTACACTATGACCCTGCTTCATTAGGGTCGCTTTGACTTGTGCGTGGATTACACATAGAACTGGATCGTTTGGCATGTCGCCGTCCGAGTATCCAGTAGTGACTTCGATCATCTCCACGTCCACGTTGTCGTCGTTGGGGATCGGTTTAGGATCAGTCCTGAATCCTCTTACCCAAAGACCGTTGTCAGAACCTGAAACCTCCAAGCGAATGGTCTGCGTAGTATGATCCTCTCCCTGGGAGATGTCTCCTACGTTGACTTCAGGGATCTGGGTCATCGCTTCCACTATCGTAGCTGTTACCCAACGTGTCATCGCATCAGCGATCGGCATCGTTCTCACCTCTCGTGTTCCCAAAGACGTCTACAGCGTTCTGCACAGTTGGCAGCTGACCTGACTTCCAGGTAAGCATCCAGTCATGAGCCCAATCTTGAACGTATGGGCAATAGGGACATTTCCATCCCTCCTCAGTAGCTACCAAGATCCCTTCGCCGTCAAGATGGTCCTTATCGGTCCTGCGCCCACTTCCACAGGTGAATGGGTGCATCCGCCCTTCCTTTTGGTAGAGATTCAGACACTTGACCTGTTCAGGCGTGAATACCTTCTCTTTCGTCTCTTCGGGCATTGTTAGTACCTCCGTGGGTCATGTATCCTTTGGCAAAGGAAGGACATACCTCATGAAAGTGGCTTTGATTGCGTCTCCATTCGTATCTGTACCGCCCGTCCGATACGGTGGTACAGAACTGTTCCTGTCTACTCTAGCAGAGGAACTCAAGGAATTGGGAGTAGATCCCATCGTATACGCCAACGGGGACTCTAAGATAGACGCTGAACTTCGTTGGTTGTACAAAGAAGCAGAATGGCCCCTTAAGGACGATACTTCTGGTCTACTCAAGGAGCTGGATCATCTCTCATGGGCTATTAGCCAGGCTGTCGAAGAGTGCGACGTGATTCACGTCAACAGTGTTCTAGGAGCTATGCTTTCAAGGTTCACTGACAAACCATTTGTCTGTACTATGCATCATCCAGCCGAAACGCCCGTTACGGACCTATATAGGAAACTCCCAGGCGTTCAGTATGTAGCCATTAGCCGGCATCAAGCCTCTGAACACACTTCTATCAATCCTTTTGTAATCCGTCACGGAATAGATATGAAGAAGTATGCATTCAATGCCAATAAGAGTGAGTACCTCGCCTTTCTCGGTAGGATAGCGCCAGTCAAGGGTACTCATCTTGCTATAGAGGTAGCCAAGAAGTCTGGCATACCACTCAAGATCGCAGGTGAGGTTCAACCTATGTTTCAGTCCTACTACGATACGATGGTTAAGCCCCATATCGATGGGAAGTTCATAGAGTACATAGGGGAAGCCGATTTGAGTATGAAGAATGAGTTACTTGGTAACTCTATTGGTATGCTGTTCCCCATTACTTGGGATGAGCCATTCGGGTTAGTCATGTTGGAATCCATGGCTTGTGGCACCCCGGTGTTTGCATTAGATCGGGGGTCTGTACCTGAAGTTGTTGGTAACAGCTCGGGTGTGGTTTGCACTTCCGTAGACCAGCTGGTCAAAGCAGTTCAACTACAGAAGTTCAACTATCAGGCTGTTAGACAGCATGTGACAGACCACTTCTCCAGTCGATCAATGGCTAGTAACTACGCTAGGTTGTACCACGCACGGTTGAACCCTGCTGCCTGACGTGAATACCGGGATGGGGAAGTCATCCCATAGGATGAAGTAGCCGTAGTGATCGTCAACCCCTGGCACGTCTACCGGACCTAGCACGCCCACTACCTTGCCCCGAGCCCCGTCCTGATGCCCGTCGCCGGGCTTTGAACCCGTCTTTTCGATCTCTGTTCCTATCTTTAGCGGATCCATCGTCGTTCTCCATCAGTGCATCTTTGACAGCCTTAGCGTGCGATCGTGAGAATACTCCCCAATCGTTGTCATTCGGCTGGCCGTGATCTTCCATGTCTGGCATTACCTACCTCACGCGTTGACCGTTGCTCCGTACCCACGGTTGTTCTCCAGCCACGATTCAATTCCTGCAGCTGCTTCTTCGGATATCAATCCTAAGGTGATGTACGTACGAATGTTTCGCTTGAACACGGCTAGGCTCCAACCAAGGAACTTGTCAACTGAATGGTTACTCTTAGCTACATTGCACATCTTACAAGCTGTGACGCAGTTATCCGAAGTGTATCCCTTCGAACTGTCCAACCGATCAATACCATTCGAGGTGAAGACCAATCTGTAGTAACCTTGACGCTGAGCAGGAGGAGCCCCGCAGAAGAAGCAGTCACCATTTATCAGTTGTATGAATTGCTCAGGAGATAACTCCCACGATAGCTTGCGTTCCTTGGCTCCCTGCTTATAAGTCTTCATTTGAGTGTTGATTGCGCGAGCCTCCAAGTAAACGGGACAATCATTCCCACAACGTTTACGATGGGTTCCTACAAGGGCTTGGCTGTCAACAACTATCTCAGCTCCGCAAACGCATTCCACATTCCAGCAAGCAATGTGGTTCTTGGAGGCTGCACGCGATATTACCGTTAAGGAACCGAAGACCATTCCGTTCAGGTCTTTAGTCATACGCTTGCTAGAAGTCTCAGCTAGTAGACAGCCACAGCTGCGTGTCTTTCCAGAGCGTAGATCTCTTCCCCATACGGAACATTCATTTCCGCAAGAGCAGCGGCAGTGCCACATTGCTATGGGCTTTCCATTGTGGCCTTTTGGGATAGGCATAGTCCTACCGAGAACAGTCAAACGCCCGTGCGTATTTCCTGTCTCTTCCTTGGCATTTGGAGCGCGTAGTAGCATGCAAGCTATTATGCCTGAACAGTTGCCCCAAAGCTACCATTCCGATTCTCTAGCCACCAGTCGTCTCCGTCTTCCTTCAGTTCCCAGCCATCCTCAGCGTAATCTGCAGCCTTTTGTATGATCACTTCTTTTGAATAGGCCCGCTTGATGGCATCAGTATCCGGCTTCTGGCTGGAGTAGCTAAACTCCAGCCTGCCTCTATAAGACCCACTAACCCCACCTTTGGTAAAGGTTAGGGTCTTCGTTCCGGACGACTTATAAACGGTCCATCCTTCAGCGACCAAGGCTTTGTGGAGCAGATCTACATCTGCCTTATTCAATTCACAGGTACAAGTCTGGACCTGGTAACATGGCATTTGGACACCTATTTCCCTTCCGATTGTCCCATCGATTCGGACGAATGCTTCCCTCATTAATCGGCTGTTGTAGTCACAGAGCAGTTCGGCTATCTCTCTGTTCAGGGCAACCCTAAGGGTCTTGCCCTTCCTTCGATCGATGATGGCGTAGGCTCCGGAGGAGGATGTTTCTCCTCTACTCAGCTCCTTACCTAGGAACAGCTTGATGCGTTTGATCTCGAAGTCTCTACCGGAGCTCTTCAGAGCATGTTCAGCCAGCTCTTGGCTAAAGGTGATCCTGTGCACTCCAGTTGAACTGACAATAGCCCAGGCGGCGTCGCCTGGGCAGCCTTTGACGCTGCATTCGACTCAATGACCCATCTTCATCTCCTTTGTTTCAGGACCCATGTAACAAAGCGTTCCTTCGCCTTCCGACCGGTTATGGTCGAGCATGATTCTCGGTTGCTCCGGCCGTAGAACTGTAATGCTGCTGCATTGCATGCATTGAATGTATATAACTTCCATAAAGCTGGTATCGGTCACGTTGGTATAGATCTTGAATGCGCTGTAACCGCATCCGCCGCAGCTGAGCTTCTTGGTGTTCTCAATCATGGCCTTTTGTACCTACCACTTTGCCTAGTTCCTGTGCTGTTATTCTGCTGAGCTCTTCTTCGATCTCCGTTGTATCTCCCGGACCGGTCATTCTCATGTGTACGAACGGCGCATCCTCGAACTTACGTTGGAAGTCCTCAAAGTCGTTGTTGTTGATGAGTTCATACATCGGTGTTTCAATCTTGGCAGTTGCGTGTATTATATGAGCCAACTTTCCGATGACATCAACGGTATGAGATCGAGTTCCTTTGACGATCCCTTGATACCAGTTCTTCGTATCCTTAGTATCGAAGATCTTATCGTCCTTATAGTAACGGAACCGATAGGTAATCTCGTACCAGGCGTCTGGTTCAATCTCTCGGATGGAGAGCAGCCAGTCTTGTGTATCGGTGAGCATTGTGTACCATATGCCCACAATCTTATCATCTAGGATGATCATGCACTTACTCCTTGTTGAGGGCTTCTCGTGCTGTTGCAAGTGCTGCTCCCAAGCCAAGCCTGTTAAGGAAGGTCGTTGTGCCTACCTGGTACTGACCCTGTAAGTACTGGTCGATCTTGTGCTCACACAGTACCAGGGCCTTGTACACTTCAGGAGCTCGGGCGAGGAACTTGGCCATTTCCAACGCATCGACGGCATCTGGGAGAGCTCCCAGATGGCCATACACTTCGGCTGCTATGTTCCCATTCGGATACCATATAGCCGCGTCCCCGCGACCAGACGGTAAGTGTTCTGCCATTACGGAGGTGGCTTTCAAAGGGATGATACTGTCAAGGTTAATCATCTTGGTGCTCCCTGCAGGATTCGAACCCGCGACGCACGGTTTTGAGGACCGGCACTCTACCGCTGAGCTAAGGGAGCGGTTCCTTGGAGTACATAGTACTGCAATGAATACTATAAGGGCGATGAGAAGTATGAGATGCATGCTAGCCCTCGCTGGAAACCCTCTTGTCCACCAGCTTACCGCAAGTTTCGGCATGTGTCACCTCGTTGGTTTGTGCTTCTATTCTCTCGCTACGGAACCGGCTCCAGAAGTCCTCCGGCTCAAGCATCCTGACTTCAGCGGACTTTGCCAAAGCATCGCTGACTTGCTTGGCCATTAGGTGTATGTCACCAGTCTTGATGTCGTCTCTGACTTCCTTCAGAGATAGGCCGACGAAGGCTCCGCTGTTGACTTCTGCAGCATGAACTATCCCCGAAGGGGATAGGACAAGGTAGACCCAATAGGTATGTCCAACATGAAACGGTCCGAGGGCCGGCGCGATGACTCCGATTGGACCATGAACATCACCGCCCATGATCCATGGACTGTATCCAAGTGTCCACACTTTCCTCAGGCGTAGCTTGTTAGTCTGCTTCAGCATCTGGGCTATCTCGTCGAGTTCCTTCTTGTCGATCGGCATGTCAGGTCACCTGCCCCATATGTAAACCACGTTGTTCTCTGGGTTCTTCGCCCGGCTGCGTAGGAAGGGAAGTGGGTACTCTTCATGAGGTAGGTCCATGATCTTCTTGGTTCCATGAATGTCTCGGTTCCCTATCATGATGTAGACCACGCCTTGGGCCAGGATCAAGTCTTCCTTGACTCCGAAGATGCTTCCGCCTCCTGGAGGTGGAGGTATATCTTCGTCTATCCACTCAGTGACCCATGATCCGATGACGATCTCCGGCTTGTACTTAATCACTGCGTCGAGAGCGTCTATCTCCTCTACCCAATCTGGGTAGCGGATGACAGGTTGTCCGAGGCCCTTATAAAAGGTCAGTATCTCAGGCCTCTCCTGCAGCTTGCTGTCGGTAGCTTGAATGTCGAGATAGTAAGCGAGATCCCCAGTCCCTGAACCTATCTCGATAGTCTTGCGCCCGTTAGTTAGCACTGATAACCAAGCCACGAGTTCCAGAGTGGGTAGACCATAGCGGGCGTACCAATGGCACCATGAGCGTAGATTGAGACTGGGGATCTCGTCGTACTCCGAGGCTGGCAACAGACGTAACATCCCGCATCCGTTGAGTAGGTCTGGCAGAACCAGATCACCTGGTATTATCTCGAACTCCTGTGGCATCTTGATCCTCTTCTTCTGCCCTAAGTATTACGAACTCTCTCGGACTGAGGAACACGTGGCAGTTCCCGCAATAGAGGTTGTCTACGTCGCCTAGATTACAGCTGGTCATGTTGCATATCAGACAGGTGATCGTATCACCGAACTTGGCCTTAACGTAGAAGTCCATTAGTGGCCATCCCATCCAGGAATACCGACAAGTTCCATTGGCCCTCTATGCTCTTTGAGCATCTCACCTGTCGGCAGTATCGGAACAATCCCGGCCAATTGACGCTTAGCCTTTCGATCGTGTAGCACTACATTGATGGCAGCCGCTAGGTTCAAGCAGTGATTGGATTGGATGTGTACGAACCGGTGGCAGAAGCGGCGCGACACCTGGGGAACGGAACCATCTTCAGGACCGAAGACGTACACTGCGTCCTCTGGATGCTCGAAGGTCGTGAGCGGTTCCGTTCCCTCCTTCAACTCCACACATACTGGTGTAACACTCTCCAGGAACAGGTCGAAGGGCCTGTCGTCATGGTTCCACACGACATCTTTGTATCCCTTCATGCGCTCCTCCCGGGGCAGCCTATCAAGCAGTGTCAGATCTACTCTGGTGCCAGTCCACACCAGTCCGCTGACGTCGAAGCAAGAGGCTGCCCGGATGGCGGCCGCTACGTTATGCAGGTATTTGGGATTACACATGATAATACCTGGTCCAGGTGACTTCCTGCGCGTTGTCTTAGCGGCTATCATGCTGCAACCTTGGCCTTCTTTACAGCCTTCTTCACCTTTCCTTTGGGCTTAGTTCGAACTGTCCTAAGTGCCTTGCGGTACTTTGCTATGGCTTCGAAGACTATGGACAGCTCTTTCAACTGTTTATACTTGATCTCGAAGCTAGCTAGCTCGGCGGAGGCTTCAGCCAAGAGTTGTTCGCGTAACTCTTGGTTACCCATAATACGAGCGGTAGTCTCGTAGCCTCTACCGTCACCTTGGACTACGGAGTGGTACGCTCTTACACCGGTTATGATACGGGGACCGGATTCTTTGGGATGACGAACTGTTATGTGAACGGACACCAAACAGTTCATCAGATGAGTAGCCTGGGCTAGTCTATACTGCTCGGCAGCTAGGCTGTCGTCCCACTCGAATGCTTCGTGCAACGGACTGCTAGTCTTCTTAGCATCGTCGAGTACATCACGACGGGTTATACCACGGCCGAGTTTGTTCCGGAGAGCATCAATGTGCTCACCAGCAGTTTGAGCTGGAATCTTGATATGAGATCCAGGTTTCCACTTGTAAACCATTGATGCTCTCCTTTTGGATTAGCCTGCCTTGCCACGCCCGGCTATGCAACGCCTCGCCTCTCCACGCCATGCCTGCCACGCCGTGCCAAACCGAGCCCGGACCCGCCAAACCTCGACGTGCCCTGCCCTGCCGAGCCGCGCCTGCCTTGCCTCACCTGCCTTACCGCGACCCGCCCAGCACACCACGGCTCGCCGCGCCCCGCCGCGCCTCGCCCCGCCTGCCATGCCATCGCCTCTACTCTTGCTAAGAGGCTACTATTCCACGTGGAACATACCGTGGTTGCCGTCCTTCTGCGGCCGCCACTCTCCGACTCCAACTGCGAAGCCTGCGTTCATGAACATATTGGTGATTTGCTCGGCCGATACGACCCTGGAGTTGAATCGGATTGACAACTTCGCCTTCCACTCCTTGAACTCACCACGGTATCGTATGTCGGCCGCTCCCATGCCGACACGGACCATATCTTCGCGCGGCGTTGGTATGCCTTGGATCTTCACAAGTTCGCCGTTGATGTGGAAGGCCCCACGGAGCATGACCTTCGTGATTCCATCTACGAAAGAGGCAGCGTCGACGGCAGCTGCCTTGAATCCAATGACGGGGAATCCATATCCTCCTTCAGGATGTGGATACAACGAGTCCTTGAAGTCTTGCTGTGGGTCCCTGGCTGGTCTCGCCTCAGTAGCTTTGTGCATCATCTTGTCGAGCATCATCGTCTTGGACTTGTTGGACCAGTTGTGGCAGATAAGAGGCGAGTCTCCTATCAGGGTCAGCGTCATCACCGCGATCTGTAGACGTGGAATGTCGACCTTTTGCTTTACTTCCTTGATCTTTGCTTTGGACGTGGATGTTTTCCCAGAAGATCCGTTGGATGGATCTTCTGGTGCGGAGACTTTCTTGCTGATTGTCATGTGTTACTCCTTTTGGTAGGTGGTTACTACTCCTCAAGTTCAATGTCCTCATCCGTGAGTGGCTCTTCACGTACAGTGAGAGCGAACTTACGGATGATGGCTCGCATACCGCCGGCCATATCTGAATGGGATTCTGGATAGTTCAGGTCGGGACGCCATTCATGCAGTCCTTCAGTGAAGGTCTTGACCAATAGGTTCTCCAGATTGGAGAACCCCTCTTTGAGGTGGGGTTTGGGCATCCTGCCACTTCCTTGTCTTGTAGTCGTACCCTATCCTTGATCTGGTTCTCACGGAATCTGCGTCCGCCAGCAAGTATCTTTGCCTTGGTCTCCTCGCTATGCTTCCAACCAAGCCTAGCCAATCGAAGCTTGGCTTTAGTCTCATCAGAGATAGGTTTCGCATTCTTGATCTTTGATTCGCGCCACTTCGCGATACGTTCAGGAGATCTTGGCAGGCCTTTGTTGGCCTGCCTAATCTTCTCCTTCGCTTCCGGAGTATGCTTACGACCCAAGTGAGACTGACTTATATGTCTATGGTCTTCCTCGGTGAGCACTCTAGTTCGATTGGCGTTGCCAACAGCGAGTCTGTTCTCTGCTGATACTATACGTCCCGTAGGGCCCTCTCCTCCGTCGGATAGGTTGCATAGTATTCCTGTTCCTCTATCTAGTCGTCCATATAGGAATATCAGCAACATCTCTGCTTGCATCGCGTCAGGATCTGTCATATCCTGCGCGAGTATAACGTTTCTATTGGGATCCTTTGGAGGAGGTACCGTATGCTTACGGTCAAATCGTCGACGTAACCTTCCCTTTCCTATGTAATATGGTGAGCCTTGTGGCCCATGGTCTGAATCCTTTGCCCTTAGATAGGCGTAGACATAGAGATCTGTGTGCGTTGCCATGCCTCAAATGATAAGACAAGGCGGTCATCTTTGTATCGGTCCTGACAGGTCAAATCCAACCAGTATATTCTCTCTGCCATCAGGATCCTGCCCAGCCAGTTCTGACCGATTCCATCGCATACTCCCCAGAACGAGTCGTGCCAATAGTTCCCTTCCGTGAGCTGCTGTGGATACGTAGTCATTAGTAGTTCCCGCAGGCTCTTGTTCTGAGTGAACTTGGCATGGACGATCTCGCACATGAAGCCCAGGTTGACCTGGTGCCAGTCCTTGCGCATATCGTGTTTGAGCGTCTTGGCCAGTGCTTTGGCCTCACTACCGGAAGTCGCTCCGAACTGAGCTTGGATGTACTCATGGAGGAACTTCTGGGCCTGATATGCGCTCTCGCTGTTCCGGTAGGTCCGCCCGTTATACACCACGGTACAATCCCAGAAGTTGGATAGATAGCCGTTGTCACCTCGAAATGAGTTGATCATCCTACTACCTCAACGGGCCCGACTCCAGCTTGGGCCACTATCTTACATGGCCAGCAGATGTAGAATATGGGGCCGTTGTTGATCTCCGGGGCAAGCAGATCAACAGTAAGCCCACACTTCGGGCACGTACTCTTCTCTGCCTTCTGAATGACGTACTTCATGCGTGGCATGGTTCCTCCTAATGGGTTTGGGAAGGGACTTATATACTTAAGTCCCTTTTAGCTGCAATGTGGTGTTTGTCTGAGTTTGGATTCTCCGGCACAATTGGTGTGGGGCTGAAAGCACGACACGTACATCCAGAGATAGCGCATCGTCCA
>Ga0182030_10004033_pt1 | contig 31298 bp, 26 predicted proteins | sample 812S3MmetaG_FD_121299 | JGI IMG/M metagenome (GOLD analysis project Ga0182030, IMG submission 121299) | Permafrost microbial communities from Stordalen Mire, Sweden - 812S3M metaG (Illumina Assembly) | ecosystem: Environmental > Terrestrial > Soil > Wetlands > Permafrost | place: Sweden...
GCGCACGAACAGGCCGGCGCCCGCGAGCAGCACCACCGACAACGCTACCTGTGCCACCACCAACGACCTGCGCCCACCGAAGACCCGGCGGCCCTGACCTCGTGTTTCGGATTTGAGCAACGGTGTCACATCGAGGCGCGATGCCTGCCGCGCCGGCAGCAGGCCGAACAGAATCCCAGTCCCCACGGAGAGCGCTAAGGCGAAAAGCAGGATGCGGCGGTCGACGCCGTCCGCGACCAGCACCGCCATGTGAAACGGACGGTCGAAGGCCGCGAGGAATCGCTGCACCAGGAGTGCAACCACGATACCTGCCGCACCTCCCGCCAGCGAGAGCAGTAAGCCTTCACACATGAGTTGTTGGGCCAGACGGCCGCGGCCCGCGCCCAGTGCGATGCGCACACCGATTTCCCGCTGCCGCTTCACTCCGCGTGCCAATAGCAGGCTGGCGACATTGGCGCAAGCGATTAGCAATACCAGCCCCACCACCGCCATCAACATGGTCAGAAATCGCGTGACGCTCTTTCGCGATTCCAGCCCGAAGCGTGAGTCGTTCGCAGGTATCGGCAGACCCGAAGTTTTGCCATTGTTCAATTTCCCGGCTCGCCAGATGGGCTTCAGTTGCTCGGTAAGTTGCGCAATTTGAGCGGAGGCCTGGGCCTGGCTTACACCCTGCTTCAGCCGCCCGGTAGCAGCGAGCCACTCATCGCCCATCTCGTGCTGCATGTCCACCTCGGTTCCCCAGGGAATCACCAGGGGATACGACATCGTCGGAGTCCACAATTCCGGCTTCGACGCGCGGTCGATCTGCAACCCGGTGAAGCCCGACGGCACGATCCCTACTACCGTGAAGCTGTGGCCGTTGATGGTAATCGACCGGCCCAGCACCGTTCGATCGCCACCGAAACGGCGCTTCCAGAAATTCTGCGAAATCATGACGACGGCATCGCGGCCCGGCACCAGGTCTTCTTCGCGCCGGAAGTTCCGTCCCAGAATCGGCGGGACCTGCAGGACGTCGAAATAGTTGAAGCTCACGATCTCGCCGGGGACGGCCTCGTCGTCGTTTCCGAATCGCACGTTGACGGTGATGTCGTCATACGCGGCGAGACCCGACAGCACTTCATTATGGTCGCGATAATATTCGTAGTCGGGGTACGAGAGCGAGTCGTACGGAGTGGGATATCTGGCGCTACGAAAGTAGAGGGTCGCGAGGTCGCCGGAGCGCGGGAAGGGCAGGGGACGCAACAGCAACTGGTCGACCAGGCTGAAGATGGCCGTGTTGACTCCGATGCCGAGGGCCAGCGTCAGGATGACGACGGCGGTGAAGCCGGGCGCTTTGCGCAGCGAGCGCACCGTGTAGCGGACGTCTTGCAGCACGCGCTCGGCTGTGCGCCAGCCCCAGGCGTCCCGGCAGTCTTCCTGCAGCAGCGCGGTATTTCCGAACCTCCGCCGGGCCGCATTAGCGCCCGCTTCGCTACCCTTCATTTCCAGATGAAACCGCATCTCCTCTTCGAGATCGCGGTCGAATTGCCGCCGTCGAAACAAGAACAGCAGCCTGCGAAAGAATTCCGCGAGGCGTTGCATATAAGCTATCTACTGCGTCCCAACTACCGGTCGGTCATCATGCCTTGTCCTTGTGGGGCAGGATGGCATCCTGCGGCCGGATGGTATCCGGCCTGTGCTGGTTTTCATCATCTGCGCACGCGGAGAATCGTCCTCAGGCTGGCTGAATGACTCTCCCGATTGCCGCTATCACGCGTTCAAACTCGCCGATCTCGGCGGTCAACTGCTTCTTACCGGCGGCGGTCAGGTGGTAATACCGCGCGCGCCGGTTGTTTTCCGATTGGCCCCACTCGGCCGTTACCCATCCTTTAATCAGCATGCGCTGCAGCGCCGGGTAGAGCGAGCCTTCTTCCACTTGCAGCACGTCTTCCGACTGCAACTGAATGTGCTGCGCGATGCCATACCCGTGCATCGGGCCCAGGCGCGCCAGGCTCTTGAGGATCAGCATGTACAGCGTGCCCGGCGGTATTTCGGTTCGTCCCATAGTCCACCTATAGGTGAGTTTGCGCCGACGACGGTGGGATTGTCAAGGACTTGGAGCGCGCGAGCGTCGCCGCAGTCAGCAGATCGAGTTGCTCGGCGCGGAAATGCTGGCGGATGACGATTAGGTGCTTCCCACTCAAGCAGGCGGTCTGTGGTTGCGGTGTAGGCCGTTGCCAGTGATGGGGCCAGTCGCGGTGGTGACCGGCTGCGCGAAGACACAGGCCGCCGCGAATAGAATTACTGGGATGCCCTTGCTGACCGTGATCCCCTCGTAATCATATTGTATTGCAGCCTCGCGGGCTGGTTTGTGAGATCGGTTAGAATCTTATGACATAACTTGGAAAGGTTACCGCTTTGATTCATACGCGCGCTCTTCAGTATGTCCTTTGGATTGCCGGCGCCCTGCCTTTATGCGCCGCCGATCCATGGCCCTTGCCCCTGTTTTCTAGCGACCCGAAAGCCGTTCTGGAAGCTGCCGGGAAGCGTGGAGCTTCCGCCGAGTCAGGCGTCGTGATTCTGGACTTTCAAAACACGATGCGATTCGTATCCAGCGGACGCATTCAGTGGACGCAGCGCACGGTCTATCTTCTCCTCAACGAAACCGGCGTTTCGAAGCTCCCTAAAATCTCGCAGATGTGGCCCGCATGGAGATCGGAAAAACCAACCATTCGAGTTCGCGTGATCACCAAAGACGGCAACGTTCACCTGCTCGATCCCAATACCATTACCGAATCTGGCATTCCGACCCAAGTGGCGGACCTTTACTCCGACGTTAAGATTCTGAGCGCACCCCTGCCCGCAATTGCTCCGGGAGCCGTGGTAGAGGCGGAAATCGAGTGCAATGACCGCGAGACCGTCAATCCCGGCGGGCAACTGCAGCAGCTCTCGTTGTTCGGCGACGTTCCCGTTCAGTTTTTCAAGCTCACTCTTGAGCTCCCCGCCGGATCTCCGTTCCATCTCGGAGATCGCCACATGCCCAAGCTGGAGCGGAAGGAAACCACGGCCGATCAGATACACCGCGTGGAGTTGACGGCCACCGACATCCCCATCTTCAAGCTAATGGCGATGGCGCCTCCGGATGCCACGGGGAGTCCAGCGTTGATTTTCTCGGACGTCGCCGGCTGGCAGCAGGTGGCGAAATGGTATTCCGCCGTGCTGGAGCATCAGATCGCCGTGGCCCAGCCTGCAAGTACGGACGCCGCCGCGCGCATGAGCGAGATCGAGGCTATCCTCGCCGATATCCAGAAGCAAGTCCGCTACACCGGAGTGGAACTGGGCTACGCCGCCTTCGAACCGCGCGCTCCCGCGGAGACCATGACCCGCGGGTACGGCGACTGCAAAGACAAGGCCGCTCTGCTGGTGAGCCGTCTCCGCAAGGCCGGCATCGCCGCTACGCTCGCTCTACTCACGCCGTATCCGTCGCCCGACGTGGCGCCGGATGTGCCCGGAATGGAAGCGTTCGCTCATGCGATCGCCTATGTGCCCGGCAAGCGCCCGCTATGGATCGACCCCACCGCGGAGTATGCGCCTGCGCGCCGTCTGCCGCTGGCCGACCAAGGCCGCCTGGCACTGATCGTAGACCCGCAAACCACCGAACTCACGCGCACACCGGAGAGCAAGCCGTCCGACAATCGGAGCTTGAACGAGTTCACCCTGACTCTGACCGAGGACGGCAAATCGCGGCTCGAAACGGCGCACGAGGAAGCCGGCGGTTTTGAAGACTATTCACGCCCCATGGCATTGACCGCCTCGCAAGCTCCGGAGAATCGGCGCGATGCCATGATGACAGCCATGGAGAAAGGCATCCCAGGCAAGGTGAAAAACATAGACTGGGGTGCGCCGAAGGACCTCGATAAGCCCGCCCGTATTGTCGTGCGGTCGGAAGATGTTCCCGATACCGGACAGAGCGGTCAGGCCGTGTACACGGTCATCAAGGGCATCGGTGAGCAGGCACAATTGACCAGTCTACTGGGAGTGCTCCGCTCGGAGAAGGACGAGCCCGAGGCCAAAGATCGCAAGGAAGACTACTGGTTTCCCGGGCCGTTCGTTTCCGAAGATCGCTACCGGGTAGTGCCGCCTCCGGGATTTCGTTTGAAACAGCTTCCCAAAGTGAGCGATCTGCCGTACGGTCCGGTAACCGTCCAGCGAAAAGTCTCGCTCGAGGCCGACGGATCGGTGTTGTTCGCATATCGCGTCGAAGGCGGCCGCAGGTTTACGCCGAAAGAGGCCCAGAGCCTGCGGGACGCCGCCGAAAAGACGCGCATCGATCCCTTTCGCGTGGAGTTCCTGTCGGAAGGCGCGCTGCTGATGTCGGATGGTAAATGGAAGGACGGGTTTGAGAGGCTGCGGCGCGAAGCTGAAGCGCCGTCCGCAACTGCACCGGCCCTCCTGCGGTACGCCGCCGGATTGCTGGAAGCGGGCTTCCGCGATCAGGCCGTCGCGGCATGCCGGAAAGCCATCGAGCTGGATCCCAAGTCGGCGGCGGCATACGCGCGCCTGAGTTTCCTCTATCGCCATGACCCGGCGGGCCGCCTGGACATCGGTAGCCGGGACCTCGCGGAGTCCGAAAAGGCGATTCGCAAGGCTATCGAGCTGGACCCCTCAGACAAACACCTTGTGCTCGACTTGGCCACCATCCTAGAGTGGAAAAACCCGGAGGAACGCTACGCCGACAAGGCCGCCTTGCAGGGGTCCATCAAGCTGTTGGAAGAGATCTCCAAGGATCTTCCGGATCTCCAGGCGACGAACCAACTCCCCATCGACTTGTTCTACCTCCGCCGATTCTCGGACATGCATGCCTTTTACGAACGTCCCGAGGGTGGACGGAGCCGGGGAGATGTGCGAATCGCCGGCGTGGCGGCGGCGGACAGCGCCGCGGACGCGCTACGCGAGGCTGAGCGACTTTTCCCAAGCGAGACTTCGCGCCAGTCGGTTGTGACGGGCGCCGGCCAATTCTTAATCGCTATCGGCGAGTACTCCAAAGCGGCGGACCTGCTGCATGACGGAACCAACGGCAGTTCGATTCCGCAGGCGGATCTCGATTTGCTGCGGAAGACCCGGCATGGTAGTGACATCCAGTTCTCCACCAACGGTGCGGTGGCTGCGGTGCAGCACTATGTGTTGGCGCTCTTCGATCCAACCAGCGGCTTACACTTCTCCGACTGGCTCGTCCCGGAGTGGAGAAGTCTGACCTTCCTGGCGCAACGGAATTCACTTTTGGCGACGCTCACCCCGTTCCGCCGTGTCGGCAATGTGCAACTCGGAACGCGCGCCACTGCCGACCTCGTGGTGAGTAGCGTGGAGTTCGTGCCAGAGGGGAGTGACGCCGTCGGATACCGCGTGCGGTTCGCCGACCCCTCGCGAAACGGCGCGCGCAAGACCGTCGCCTGGGTGGTGAAGCGTGGAGACACCTATCAGCTTCTGGGCCTGGCGGGCGACCAATCGACTGCCGCGGGCGAAGCTCTCGCACTCGCTCAGAAGGGCGATCTGGCGGGCGCGCGGCGCTGGCTCAATTGGGAGCGCGAAGAGATTGCGGTACCATCGAGCGCCGATCCGCTGGCAGCAGAGGCGTTCTTCAAACTCTGGCCCCTCCGTGCCGGCATCCCGGAGCGCGATCAGACAATCGCGGCGGCCGCAAGCTTGGTCGCGCGCGGCCATTATTACCGGCAAGGCGCCGACGCTTTGTCGGCAATCCACGCCGCCGCGCAGGATCCCGCGTTCCAAAGCGACATCGACGTCGCTTGGGCAGACGGCCTGAGCCGCAATACCGAGTACGCCGAGGCCGCTCCCATCTGGCGCAGGGTGCAGCAGCAGTACCCGGACTCCGAGATCGCCTTCAACGCCCTGGGACTCGCGTTGGTGCGCAGCGGCCATCTGGATGAGGCGCTGATGCTGACGGCATCGGTCAATCCGGATGACGATCTGTACGCGGCGGCCCAACAAGCGCGGGCCCGGGTTTTCCAGGTACAACACAAGTATCTGGAGGCCGTGAAAACCTACCAGGCGGCTTGCAAATCGGCCAAGGCCACTGCGTTCGACTGGAATAACGAGGCATGGCTCACATTGTTCTTGCCCGCTGACGTGAAGCCGGATGGCGATGCGGCGAATAAAGCCAACCAATTGACCCAGGGACGAAACAGCGCCTACGTGCATACACTCGCGGCCATCCAGGCGGAGACCGGTCAATTGAAAGAAGCGCGGCAATCGTTGGTGCGATACCTGGGCTTCTTCGATGTCTCCACTCCCATCAACGGATCCGCTCAATACCTGATGGGCAGAATCGCGGAGGGGCTCGGAATGCGGGAGACCGCCGAGAAGTTCTATTCGGCGCTCACCCCGCCGAAGATCAACATGGGCGACGACGCATACGACCTGGCGCAGATCCGCCTGAAGATTATGCCGTCCGCTACTGCGCGCTGATCACCGTCGTATAGCTCGTCGCGTCGAGCTTCAATTCCGCCTTGCCGTCGACCACCGGCACTCGCGCTTCCTCCTCCATACCGCGCGTGCTGTCGGTGATCCACACCCGCAGTTCTTTCACGTTGGCCGGAAGACCCGCGAGAGTCGCCGAACGGGCGGCGCCGTTGTTCACCATGTGGACTGTGTAGATTCCCTCGGCGATGTTGCCGAACGCTGCGCAGGTGAGGTTCGGACCGTCGCACTGCACCGGCAGCGCGAACGAGTGCTCGGGTGTCGACGCCAGTTGCTTGAAATTCCAGAAGCGGCGTGTTGGGCGGACGGGTCCGTTGTCGCCGAATGCGCCGCCGCCAGCGAGCAGCGAATAGTCGGACGTCAACTGCCATTGCAGAATCGATCGCGGCTGGGCGACCGCCAGAATGCGCAGATACAGATTGATCTCGTAGAGCGCGAATTGTTGCTCCGCGAAGATCTGCGGATAGCGCCAGGCTGCCGCGTCGGTGCTGCCCTCGGCGACGATCAGCGGCACATTGAGTTGGCGCGCGGCGGCGGACCACTGCGCCAGAATTTCATCGGTGCAGCCGCGCCAGGAGTGGAAATCGACTGCACCGATGTATTTGGCCGCCTCGGGATTGTGCAGCGCGGGCTGAATGAAATCGATCGGGTTGGCGTCAGACGTGTCACCCAGCGCGAGCTTTGTTGCCAGTCCGCGCGAGGCGAAGTAAGGGCCGAAGGTCTTGATCATTTCGGCGTGCTCTTGGGCGGTCTGGTGAACGTCGATCCCCAGGTCCGACTCGTTGAACGTAAACATCGCCGCTTCCACCCCGAACTTCTCTTTGAGAAACACCAGGTAGTCCGCAATGGACTTCTTGATTTGGTCCATCTTCTGGGGGTTGAGCGGATTACCGCGCGAGCCTTGCGGGGTCGGCGGTAGCACCGCCCATTGCGGCGGGAACCATGCGCTCACGATCACCGGCATGCCCTTTGCGGCCAGTCGACGCGCCATCTCCATCGGGGGCTGGACGCGCGGATTCACGTTGCCGGCTCGGGCCGCGGCCAGCGGGTCGGAATTCTCCTCGGGCTGCCAAGTTCGCCACGGCATCTCGACTCGCCCCCAGGCGACGCGGAGATTCTTCAGATTGTAGTCGATGATTCTTGGGTCGGCATTGGGATTCTGCAGACGGAAATTGCCGCCCATTCCGTCGAAGAGCTGGCCGGGTTGGGAGGCATCGAGCGTCACGGTGACGGGATTGTGGTCGATCTCGCCGGCAACTTTCACGATGAAGCTGTTGCGTGGCGCCACGGCGATCATCACTCGATGATCGGGGCCGATTTTCACCTGTGCCGGTTCGCCGAAGGCAATGTCGACGACCGATGCGCCCGCACTCAAGCGGAGGCTGGCGACTTTCTCCGCAGCCTCCTTCGCCCCGGTGAACTTCGGCAGGTCGAGACACCAATAGGACCCGGCGATGGTCGCCTCCTTGGGCGAATCGAATTGGACGTCCACCTTCGCGGTGCCGGGGCCGGTCTCCTCCACCGTTTCTTTGCCGTTGACCGCCCAGCCTTTGCCGCGCATCTCGACGGTGACAGTTTCGACCTTACCGTTACGCGAGTAGCTGTTTGTCTGCTTCTCGCGGCCGGTGGTGAAGATACTCCCATCGGGCTGGGCTACACACATGCTGGTGTTGAGCTCAAAAAGGTGTCCGTCGACGCGGATGCCGTTGAGATTGCCCCAAGCCATGGTTTCTGGTTGGCCGTAAGCGGGGCCGGCGCAACTTGCGATCATTCCCACGCAAGTTGCCGCGAAGACGAGATGTCGCATTAGGCAAGTTGAGAAGTGCACTGCGGACAACGCTTGGCCGGAATCGGTATGGGCATGCAGCAGAATGGACAATCCTTAGTGGTTGGCGCGGCGGGAGCTGCCGGCGCGGGAGCTTTCTGCAGCTTGCCGGCAATCCGCACCACGATGAAAACTACGGCCGCGACGATCAGGAAGTTGACAACCGTATTGAGGAACGTTCCATAGGCGACTACCGGGGCAGCGGCCTTTTTGGCTTCAGCCAGAGTCGGGTAAGACTGCCCATTCAGACTAAAGAACAGTTCCTTAAAATCGATATGCCCGAGGATCATGCCGATGGGTGGCATGATGACGTCGTTGACCATCGAGGTGACGATGGCGCCGAACGCCCCGCCAATGATCACGGCAACGGCCAAGTCTAGCACGTTGCCTTTCATGATGAACGCTTTGAAGTCCTTCAGCATGTGTGTGTTGCTCCGATGGGATATTGTACCTCTGAATTTGCGGAGATTCCGGGTGTAGCACCGGCACTATCTCGCCAAAGTGATACATCGTTTCTGTTGGGTAGTATTCCTTGGATCGGCCGCCTTCGCCCAGGCGCCTGCCGACCCGGCTTACGTGCCACTCGAAAAGGCCTACGAGGCGCTGCGTGCTCGATCCTATGACGACGCGATCGCGCTTTTTCGGAAGGCCATCGAGCTCGCACCGCAACGCGCCGCCATCCACAAAGATCTGGGCTACACGTACACAAAGGTGGGCGAACGCGAGCTCGCGCGCGACGAATTCCGCGCAGCGATGGAGATCGACCCAACCGATAGCCAGGTGGCCATGGAGTTCGCCTTCCTGGCATACGAGACCAAACAACAGGCCGAAGCGCGACGCGTATTCGACCGCATTCGCAAGCTCGACGGACCGTCCGCCGCTACCGCCGAACAGGCGTTCCAGAATATTGACGCTCCGCTGGCCGCCGGCATTGAGCGCTGGCAGAAGGCCATCGCCATGGGGGGCGACAACTTCAGCGGCCACTTCGAGTTGGCGACACTGGCGGAACAGCGCGATGAGTTGGCGCTGGCTGCCGAACATTTTGAGAAGGCATGGCGCATTCTACCCGATCGGCGGTCGGTGCTGGTGGATCTCGGGCGCGTGTGGAAGGCCATGGATCGCACCGGGGACGCTACCGCGGCTCTGCTGGCAGCCTCTCGCGGGGGCGAACCGCGGGCAGCCGAAATGGCTCGCGAGTTGCTGCCCGATCGATACCCGTACGTCCCCGAGTTCCAGGCCGCCCTCAAGCTCGACGCGGGCAACACGGAATTGCGGCGCGAACTGGCGTACCTTCTATTGCGCATGAATCGGCAAGCCGGGGCCGAAGAGGAATTCGGCATCCTGGTGAAGGAAGCACCGGATGATCTTCTGGCCGCCACTCAGCTCGGCTTTTTGCTCTACGGCCGCGGCGAGCAGGATGCCGCCCAACCGCTCTTCGACCGCGTGCTCGCCGGCAACGATGAAGAACTCGCCAATAGGGTGCGCGCCGTCCTGCGATTGCCGCAAAAGCTCCACGCCCGTGCCGAGTCCCAGGCGCCTGGCGCGCCCGATGCCAAAGTGATGGCGGAACGCAGCATGCAGGCCGGCTACATGAAGGACGCGCTGAAGTATCTGCAAATCGCCCACGAGGCCGACCCCGGTGACTTCGGCGTGATGCTCAAACTGGCCTGGACGCTCAATATTCTGCATGACGACCGCGAGGCCAAGCGCTGGTTCGACCTGGTGCGGCTCAGCCCCGACCCCCAGTTGTCGGCCGAAGCTGCCAAGGCATCGCGGACGTTACAAGCGGCCAATCGGCTGTTCCGCACTACCGTTTGGTTTTATCCGATCTTCTCCACACGCTGGCACGACTTCTTCGCGTACGGACAGGTGAAGACGGAGTTGCGCAAGAATCGTTGGCTGCAGCCGTATGTGTCGATTCGATTCATCGGCGATACGCGCATGACCATCGGCGCCGTTTCGCTGCAAGCGCTTTCGGAGAGCTCGTTCATTCTCGCCGCGGGCGTGCACACGGAGCCGTGGCACGGTGTGACGGGCTGGTTCGAAGCCGGGTCGGCCATGAGTTACGTGACGGGCCATATGCTGCCGGATTATCGTGGCGGATTCTCGGGGCAGTGGCGAAAGATGCCGGAAGTCACGGGCTGGTTCGTAGATACTACCGCGGATGGCCTGTACATCAGCCGGTTCGATAAGGACTACCTGTTGTACAGCCAGTCGCGGGCGGGCTATGTGGCGTCGCGCCACGTACAGCTTTACGGCAACGGCAATTTTACGCTGGACGTAAAGGGCCAGGTTTGGGCCAATTTTGGGGAGATCGGCCCAGGGATTCGGGTATTGGGCATTCCGGTGCCGGGGTCGATGTGGGTCAGTGCGGATTTGATGCGCGGGATGTATCTCATCGGCAGTCGCGCAGGTTTCACGGATGTTCGTGTGGGAGTGTGGTATGCGTTTACGAGTCGGTAGTCGAACGCGGTGCGGAAAGCCCAATAGGGTCTGGCCACTCCCGTGGGGCAGGCTTTCAGCCTGCGGCGGGCTTCAGCCCGCCTCAAACGCTGGCCGAGTGTCAAAACCGATGGGCGAGCTCTCCTCGCCTCTCGGCTTTGGCTTTTCGTGTGGCAGGCAATCGTGCCTGCAGGCGGCCTTTCAGGCCGCCGTATTCGAGACGCGACGAATTTCTTGGGCTTCAGCACCGCCGAATGGCGTGGATGAAGCCGGAGAAAGTCGGGCTAAAGCCCGGGGTCCCCTCTGGGGATGGCTGAAGCCTGCCCCACTTGGCCGGCTGGCTGCATGCGGTGAATGGCCAAGGCCCAGGGGCGAGCTCTGCTCGCCCGGACAAGCTGAAGCATACCCCACCTGTACGCCGCCGCGACGAGAACGGTTTTTTGGGGCGGGCATACAGCCTGCCATAGCGTTGGCCATCTTTCTTTTCGCCGCTCCGGACCTCCAGGCCGCGGCGCTCCCCTATTACTCGATCCTCTCCGAAGATGCCGGCTCCTGGCCGGCGATCCTCTCGTCCATCGGCCTCGAACGGCAGCCGGCGTCGAAGGCGCACATCTTCGTGGCGCGCGCGGGCGCACCCGCTTCGACCGAATGGACCGCGCGCGTCGACCAAGGCGCGATTCTGATCCTCGAAGGCGAGTCGTCATTGGCCGAGATGTTCGGCTTCAAGCGCGGTACGGATAGCGTGCGCGCGGCCAGCCTGGCCGACGTCCACAATCCCAAGCTCCCCATCGTGTGGGAGAAGAGTGTGGAGTTGCCTGTCTTCAATGTGCCGGCGAATGCGGAAGTCTTCGCCCGTGAGCGATGGAACGGAGTTCCGCTCTCGGCCGGCATGCGGCGAGGCGCGGGCGCGGTGCTGTGGGTCGCCGTCCCTCCCGGTGAGCGTGGCTACGAGAGGTTTCCTTACCTGCTCGCAGCGCTCAGCGATCTCGGGATGGATACGCCGTTCCGGTCGTCGCACCTGTGGGCATTTTTCGACTCGGCTTACCGTTCGCGCGTCGACCTCGATTACTTCGCCGCCCGCTGGCGCCGCGCCGGGATCTCCGCCCTACAGGTGGCGGCATGGCATTTCTACGATTCCGACCCGGAGGGCGATGCGTACCTGAAGAAGCTGATCGAGGCCTGCCACCGGGAGGGCATCCAAGTCTATGCGTGGCTCGAGATGCCGCATGTCAGCGAGAAATTCTGGGCCGGGCATCCCGAGTGGCGCGAGAAGACCGCCCTCCTGCAGGATGCCCAACTCGACTGGCGCAAGCTCATGAACCTCACCAATCGTGACTGCTTCCACGCCGTGTCGGCCGGGGTGAAGCAACTGGTGACGCGCTTCGATTGGGATGGGGTGAACCTCGCCGAGCTGTATTTCGAGTCGCTCGAAGGCATGGGAAACGCCTCGCGCTTCACCCCCATGAACGACGATGTGCGTGCCCGGTTCCGCCAACAGGCGGGCTTCGATCCGATCGAACTCTTTGGCGCTCGCCAGGATGACGCGTCGCGCAAGGCTTTCCTCGATTTCCGCGCCGATCTCGCGCGCACCATGCAGGAAGAGTGGCTCGGCGAGCTCGAAAACGTCCGCCGTGAGAAGCCGCAGCTCGATCTGGTGCTGACCCACGTGGACGACCGCTTCGACACCGGCATGCGGGACGCCATCGGCGCCGATGCCGCGCGCGTGCTGCCGCTGCTGGTTTCGCATAACTTCACGTTCCTGATCGAAGATCCGGCAACGGTGTGGAACTTGGGCGCGCAGCGCTATCAGGCGATCGCCGAACGGTATCGCCCCCTGACGCCGTACACCGAGAAACTGGCCATCGATCTTAATATCGTCGACCGGTACCAGAATGTTTACCCTACCAAGCAGCAGACCGGCACCGAGCTGTTCGAACTGGTACACCAGGCCGCCACCAATTTCCAACGGGTCGCGCTTTACTTCGAGAATTCGCTGCTGCCGCCGGACCTGAATCTGTTGCCATCGGCCGCGGCAAAGGTCTCGCGCATCGAACGGGTCGGCGCCAAGACCGTGGTGGAATCGGCGAACGGTGTGGGTCTCCCGTGGAAAGGATCCGCAATGGTAGACAATCTACCCTGGCCGGTCGCGGACAGTGAAACGCTATGGCTGCCGTCCGGCGCGCATGCTGTGGAGCCTGGAAAGGACCTGCCTGGGCTCCACATGGTCCGCCTCAATGCAGAGTTGCAGGCCGCGCGCCGTGTGGGCGCGAATGGGGTTGAGTTCTCGTACGAATCGTCGGCGCGGGCGATCGCGGTGTTCGATCGAAGGCCGCTGAAGTTGTTATTGGACGGCACCGATGAGGCCCTGCAATTCGCCGGTCCGAACACGATACTGCTGCCGCGCGGTCAACACATCGTGACAATCACGAGCGAGTGAGCTAGGATGGCGAATGGCTCATGACAGATGTCGCGTTACAAGCCGTGCCGGAGATCCCGGACAAGCTTTACTTCAAGATCGGTGAAGTAAGCGAGTTGTTGGGGGTCGAGCCCTACGTGTTGCGATATTGGGAGACAGAGTTCACAGTGCTGTCCCCCAAGAAATCGGGTACCGGCCACCGGCTATACCGGCGCAAGGATGTCGAGCTGCTGCTGCGCATCAAGCACCTGCTGCGCGACAAGCGATTCACCATCGAAGGTGCGCGTCAGACTCTGCAGGCCGAGGCGAAGGCTCCCAAGCCGCGCGTGGTGAAGGCCCGCGAGGCACAGCAGGAACTGTTTACCAACGATCCGTTACCGGAAATACGCCGCGAGCTCGCCGACATCCTGCTCTTGTTGAAGTAGGATAGGGCATGGCCCTGGACTTCACCACTTCCTACCTGAAAGATTCGATCGAACTTTTTCACTATTACAAAAAACAGGCTGAACGCGCCATCGCGCAGGTGCCCGACGAGCAGCTTTGTGTCGAGCTCGATGAGGGTGCGAATTCGATCGCGATCATCGTGAAGCACATGGCTGGTAATATGCGCTCGCGGTGGGTCGACTTCCTGACGACCGACGGCGAGAAGGCTGACCGCAATCGCGATAGCGAGTTCGTCGATCCGCCGGCGACACGCGAAGCGCTCATGCTGCTTTGGAAGGAGGGTTGGGGCCACGTGTTCGGAGCGCTCGAGCCACTGTCCGATGCGGACCTCAGTCGGACGGTGACGATTCGCGGCGAGGCGCACTCGGTGATGCAGGCGATCAATCGGCAAGTCGCGCACTACTCGATGCACATTGGGCAGATCGTCATGCTGGCCAAGCATTTCGCGGGCGATCGCTGGCAGTCACTCAGTATTCCGCGGAATCGATCGGCGGAGTTCAATCGGAAGGTGGCGGCGGGCGAGAGCAGTCAGCGGTAGGGCGGCGTTCCCTGGTGATCCACCAGAAGAAATTTAGTACTGGAAGTGAGCTTGGTCGAGGGCCTCCAATACGACGAGGCTGTCTCGAAGCTCAATTTCGAGTCGGTCGAAATGCCGGACCTTGAGGTTGGGGAGGTTCGATACCTTCGCGGGATCCGTGTGGAGGTCCTTGAACATCCAATGTGCGCCAAGCACCGCAGCGTAGCGGAGCAGGTCCCTAACACCGCTGCCGTTTTCTCCCAACAGGCGCCGGTCGGTAAACCAGTAGTGTGCGCCCCGCGTCGAGTCTACTCGAACGGCGAGTCGCTCGCCTGACTCAAGGACGGGCATGATTTCGGGAGGCACAGGCGGGTCCAACTCTGCGTTCTTGGTGTGGCCCTCGCGCAAAGTCTTGCGGAACTCAATCCTGACCTTTTCTTCGATCGAGAAGGGCATTCGGCAACCCTATTTCGCTTCCCCCACGATGACATCGTAGATGCGATTCAGATCATCCGGAGAGTAATACTCGATCTCGATTTTCCCGCCCTTCTTAGCTTTCTCCAAAATACGAACGCGCGTCCCGAGCTTGCGCTCCATCTCTTGGATCGCAGCTTTCACATTCGGGTCCACTTGGACTTCGTCGACATGCTTGGGCTGGCGATCAGCCATCATCTTCTGGGTGGTCCGCTCTGTTTGGCGCACCGACCATCCTTGCGCGACAGCTTTCTCGGCAACCTCGCGTTGCAGCGCGACCGTGGGAAGAGCGAGCAGGCATCGGGCATGCCCCGCCGAAAGTCGCCGTTCCGCCACGAGTTGCTGTAGGTCTTCCGGAAGGGCGAGAAGTCGAAGGAAATTCGTGACCGTGCTGCGGTCTTTGCCGGTTCGCAGTCCGATTTCCTCGGGGCTGAGCTGGAGTTCTTCAGTCAGCCGCTTAAAGGCGTGGGCCGTTTCCATCGGATTGAGCTCTTCGCGCTGGATGTTCTCAATCAGCGAGATTTCGAGCAGCCGGTCATCGGGGATATCGCGAATGACGACGGGAACTTCGCGAATCTCGGCAAGCTTCGCGGCCCGCCATCGTCGTTCGCCGGCGACCAATTGGTAGCGATCGCCCATACGGCGGACGACCAGCGGCTGTACGATGCCGTTGGAGCGGATGGATTGCGCCAGTTCCGCCAGCCGTTCGTTCTGGAAGAGTCGCCGGGGCTGCAGCGGGTTCGGATCGATCGCCTCCACCGGCAGGGTCTGCGGCGTGTCGTCGGGCGTGGATGGCAACGGTGCGGTTGGGCTTGCGGCGGGCGGACGCGTGGGTAGCAGCGCGCCGAGGCCCTTACCGAGTGCCCTGCGCGGATTGTCGGGTTTGTTCATGGTCCAGAATTTCTTTTGCCAGCTTAATATAGCTTTCCGCGCCCCGGGAGCGGGGATCGTAGGTCAGAATCGTCTTGCCGAAGCTAGGCGCCTCGGCTAATCGGATGCTGCGGGGAATGATGGTTTGGAAGACCTTATCGCCGAAGAATTCGGTCAGGTCGTTTGCGACTTGACGGGTGAGGTTTGTGCGGTCGTCATACATCGTCAGGAGTATGCCTTCAACTTCGAGCCCATGTTGAAACGAGTTCTTGATGCGCTCGATGGTGTCCATCAGCTCAGAAATGCCCTCCAGGGCGAAGAACTCGCACTGGATGGGAACTAGCACTGCGTCGGAGGCGATCAGAGCATTGAGGGTGAGGAGGTCGAGGGCCGGGGGACAATCGATGAGGATGAAGCGATATTGATCGCGGACCTGTTGAAGGCGCTCTCGAAGGCGAAATTCGCGATTGGTTTCGTCTACTAGTTCAAGATTCGCGCCGATCAGGTTCTTGTCCGCGGAAATCAGGTCGAGGCCTTCGAAGTCTGTGTGGACTATGGCTTGGTCGGCAGGGGTATTGCCAAGCAGGACATGGTAAAGACTGGGTCGGTCTGGGTCTTTGGCAACTCCCAGGCCTGTAGTGGCGTTGCCTTGGGGATCCGAGTCGATGACCAGGACCCGGAAGTCATTGGCAGCCAGTGCGGCGGCAAGATTGATGGCGGTTGTGGTTTTCCCAACCCCGCCTTTTTGGTTAGCGATCGCGAAGACTCGGCTCAAGCGGCCATACTAGCATGGTTGGCGATTCACGTGGAAATCGGTTTATGTTTCACGTGAAACGGAACGAAGCGATATGCTCATGTGTTCTTCGGTTTACCGTCTCTTGTTTCACGTGAAACAGGAACCCCTAATAAAGAATCATGAGCCCGCCGGGCATCGCCACGACCGCACCGAAACTCCAAACAGGAACACCCGCCGCATCGCCACGTTCACCCACTGCGTTCCCTTTCCGATCAAAAACTTCCCATACCAATGAACCGCCCTTCTGCCACCCCGTCCCTTCAGTCCAAGCCATCAGAACTTCCCCATCCGCTCCCACCGCCACTCGCGGGTGCATCCTGCCCCTGCCCTCACCCGGTGCGCTGACTGGAGCCGGCTTAGCCATCGCGAACTCCTCGAAATACACCTGACCGCCCGTCTCCCAAGCCCCAACGACGTCCCCCGCACCCTCGGCAAAACTCATACTGCTCATTGGACAAGCGTTCATATCCCACTCATGCAGTTTGCGACCATCAAACCTCTGCCCGCGATCCGTCGAAGAAAGCAACCAAATATCCCGATGCACATTCTCTGTCGCCGACCGGTACAAAGCTCGTACCACTCCCTTCGAATCGGCAAACATCTTCATTCCACAACAGCCACACGCGCCCGTCTTACCAACCCACGCGGGCGCCTCCGCCACGAAACTCTTCCCGTCATCTCGCGAGACCGCCAGCCATATCTGCCGACCCGCCTCTCCGGTCGCCGCCCCAGGCGCTCTTCCATGCCAAGCCACGTACACGTCCCCACTGAAATCCGCAGCCAACGTGCCCCCGCCATCGAGCCCGAAAGTCCGCGTCATCAGGTTCCGCTCCGCCTCGAACGCCGTTCCCCCATCATTGAGGCGACTGTAAAGCATAGGAGCTCCACGCTTCCCCGCTTCGGGATTCATCGGGCCTATTGCCTCCGTGGCGGCCGAACCGTTCCACGCGACATGAACCCGCCCGTTCCGGCCGATCGCGATCTGTCCACCCCGGATCGTCCCAATTGCCAAGGCGCTACCAGGCTCGCTGTTCACTCGTATCGGCGCCGTCCACGTCCGACCCCAATTCCCCGACTTAACGTAGAACAGATCACCGGCCTTCAGGTCCCCCGAAAAGTAGAGAAGGTGCAAGATCGCGCCGTCGACCACAGCCTGCGGCTGGATGCCGCCACGAGGCACGCGAATCACAGAAATCTGAGGAGTGTGATTCGCTGCCCCCACACTGCAACTAAACAGGCCGAGAGTAAACAGGTCAAGACCAAGAAGGGCTGCCACGCCAAACGCAGCAAGCAAGAGCTTCAGCTTCATACGACTGGATTCAGGATATACCCGATCCGGCTTAGCCAGAAATCGACAAAACCCGCCCAGTCCACAAAAACCGCTGATTTCCCCAAGGCAGCACGACCGGGGCTTCCCAGTCGAACCCCAAACTCTCCGGAGGCACTTCTGCGCCACCCAAAAGATCGGCATTCGGCGCCAACTTCTTTAGCACCGCCGACAAATCCGAATAACTCACCGCCCGCGAGATCACCCAGTCGAACGTCTCCGCGACATCCTCCGCGCGCTTCGCCAACACCCGCACATTCGACATCTTCCGCGCCGCTTCCTTCAGAAATACCGCCTTCCTCTGGTGCGACTCGATTAATGTCACCGAGCATTCGGGCCGTAGCACCGCCACCGGAAATCCTGGGAAGCCACCACCAGACCCAACGTCCGCGATCCGCAATACCCCCGCCGGCAGCCGCGCGCCCAAGAACAGCGCCTCGCAGTAGTGCCGCTCGATCGCCTCTTCGCGATTGCGGATCGCCGTGAGATTCAGGCTCTTGTTCCAGCGCATCAGCAGTTCGAGGTGCGCCTCCAGCGCTGCCTCTTGCTCCGCCGTCAGCGCGAAATCAGCAAACACGGCCGACGCTCAGGTAGCAGTCCAGAATCGCGATCGCCGCCGGCGTCACCCCCGGAATCCGCGCCGCGTGGCCCAACGTCCCAGGCCGAACGCGCGCCAGCTTATCCTGAATCTCGCGCGACAACCCCGGAATCCCGGCGAACTCAAAATCGCCCGGTATCGCCCGGCGCTCGGAGTCCTTCAGCCGGACCATTTGGCGCTCCTGCTGGGCGATATACCCGCTGTATTTGACCTCCGTCTCCACCGTCTCGAGCAACCCCCGCACCGGCGCCTCCCCCAAAACCTCGCGGATCCACTCCGCCAGCTCTCCAATCGACGACTCCGGCCGCTTCAGCCACTGCGCATTGCGGTGCGTGGCAAGCGCCGCCGTCAGCCGGTTCTTTTGGACCTGCTTGCGCGTGAAAACATCCCAGCGCTCGTCCGTTACCAACCCTGCGCGCCGCCCGATCGGAGTCAACCGCGAGTCCGCATTGTCGATCCGCAAATGCAGCCGAAACTCTGCCCGCGACGTGAACATGCGATACGGCTCGTCGGCCCCCTTGGTGATCAGGTCGTCGATGAGAATTCCGGTGTACCCCTCGGTCCGGCCAATCACCACCTCTTCCTTGCCCCTCAACTTGCAAGCCGCATTCATCCCCGCGATCAGACCCTGACACCCAGCCTCTTCGTACCCCGACGTCCCATTGATCTGCCCAGCCAGGTACAACCCCTCGATCGACTTCACCGCCAGCGTATGATCCAGTTCCCGTGGGTCGATCGCGTCATATTCGATGGCGTACCCCGGCCGAATCATTTCCGCATTCTCGAGGCCTGGAATCGACGCCAGCACCGCCGACTGCACATCGATCGGCATGCTCGTCGACATGCCGTTCAGGTACACCTCGTGCGTGTCCAATCCCTCAGGCTCTAGAAAAATCTGGTGACGCAGCTTGTCCGGAAATTTGACGATCTTGTCCTCGATCGACGGACAATATCGCGGCCCCACTCCCTCAATCTGTCCGCTATAGAGCGGCGACCGCGGAATCGCCTCGCGCAAAATCCGACCGGTCTCCTCCGTCGTGTACCCGATGTGGCACTGGATCTGGGACCTGGTAATCTTATCGGTCAAAAACGAAAACGGAGTAGGCTCGGCATCGCCCGGTTGCGGCTCGAACTTGTCCCAGTCGATGCTCCGGCCGTCGAGCCGCGGCGGAGTGCCGGTCTTCAATCGCGTCCACGGAAGCCCCAGCATCCGCAGTTGATCGCCGAGCAATTGCGACGGAGCCTCGCCGTTCCGCCCGCAACTGTACTGCATCTCGCCGACGTGCGCCAACCCATTCAGGAACGTCCCGGTCGTCACGATCACCGCACCCGAGTCGATCCTCCGCCCGTCGCGCAGATTCACGCCGGTTACCCGCCGTCCGTCGAGCGCCAGAGACGCTACCTCGGCCTGCTTGATCCTCAGGTTCGGCTCCTTCTCCAACACCTCACGCATCTGCACGCGGTACATCCTCTTGTCCATCTGCGCGCGCGGAGACCAGACCGCCGGACCGCGGCTGGTATTGAGCAACCGGAACTGGATCCCGACGGCGTCGGCAACTTCGCCCATCAACCCGCCGAGCGCGTCGATCTCGCGCACCAGGTGTCCCTTGGCAATGCCCCCGATCGCCGGATTGCAGGACATCTGCGCAATCAGGTCCAGGTTCATCGTCACCATCGCGGTGCGCAGCCCCATGCGCGCACATGCCCGCGCAGCTTCGCAGCCCGCGTGCCCCGCTCCGATGACCACCACGTCGTACCTCTCGTGCATTGTTATGATTGTAGCGAAATGAGAATCCTGGTCCTCGGCGGCGGCGGCAGAGAGCATGCGTTGTGTTGGAAGCTAGCCCAGTCGCCCGGAGTCGAAGTCTTCGCGTCGCCCGGCAATCCCGGCATTGCGCAGATCGCCACGTGCCTGCCCGCCGTGTCCTCGGCCCTGGCGCTGGCCGATGAAATCGCAGCGGACTTAACGGTGGTCGGACCGGAAGCGCCGCTCGTCGCTGGTGTGGTCGACGAGTTCCGCGCGAAGGGGAAGAAGATTGTCGGCCCCACACGAGCCAACGCGCAACTCGAAGGCAGCAAGATTTTCGCAAAGTACTTTTTCGTGCAAACCGGAATTCCCACTGCCGACTATGTGACCGTCGACAATCCCGAAGACGCCCGCCGCGCCATCGATCGCTTTGGCTTTCCCGTGGTCCTAAAAGCCGACGGCCTCGCCGCAGGCAAAGGCGTGGTCGTCGTCAATGACAAAGCAGAAGCCGAAGCCGCACTGGCCACGCTCACCGGACGCCTGGTAGTCGAAGAGTTCCTCCGCGGCGAAGAAGTCAGCTTCATCGCGCTCTGCGACGGCCGCAACGTCGTCGCGCTCGCGCCCACGCAGGACCACAAGGCGGTCTTCGACGGCGACACCGGACCGAACACCGGCGGCATGGGCGCGTACTGCGACTCCGCCATCCTGACCGAAGCGCAGGTGCAATTCGTCCTCGACCGCGTCATCCATCCCACCGTTGCCGCCACCGGCTTCACCGGGTTTCTGTACGCCGGATTGATGATGACCGAGGCCGGACCCAAAGTCCTGGAGTATAACGTCCGCCTCGGCGATCCCGAAACCCAGCCGCTGATGAAGCGCATGGCCTCGGACTTTGTGCCCATCCTGATGGCCGCCGCCACCGGCGAGCTCGCTGGCGCGAAGCTCGACTGGCACCCCGACCCGACGGTTTGCGTGGTGCTCACTTCCGGGGGATACCCCGGCGCGTTCGAATCCGGCAAGGCCATTCACGGTATCGCCCAGGCTGAAGCCACCGGCGCCACGGTCTTCCACGCCGGCACCAAGCTCGCCGGTTCCGATCTCGTCACGTCCGGTGGACGCGTCCTGGGAGTCACCGCGAGCGGAGCGACGTTAGCTTCCGCGATCGACGGCGCCTATCGCGGCGTCCACAAGATCTCGTTCGACGGGATGCACTACCGCACCGACATCGGCCGCAAAGGACTGACGCGGACCGCTCGGCTGTGAGGTAGGACATGCTTTAGCTTGTCCAAAAGCGAGCGCAGCTAACCGGCCACGGCCTTCGCCGCTGTCAGCCCTTCCCTCACGGCCTGTGCGATATGCTTCGCCTTGTCCCGGCGATCACACTTCGCTCGAACCAGCAGGCGAGCGCAGCGCGCCCCTGGACAAGCTGAAGCACGTCCTACTCTGGCAGCGTGCGCGTAAGCGTTTTGGGCGCGACCAGCCGATAGCTCGTCATCACCAACTCGGCGACCTCAGACCAATCCACCTTCCCGATATCCAGCCGCAGCGCCACCCAACCTCTCGGCCCGATGTACGCAGGCAGGTAAAATCGTCCCGGGTTCGCCTTCGCCAGCGCCGCGTTGTCGCCCGGCAGCACCTTGCACGCCACCGACACGATACCGTCGCCGTGATGGTCGTTCAAGAAATAGACGAACACCTTCTTGCGAACTTTGAACCCGGCGTGGTCGCCCATGATCTCCCGCGCCGCCTCGGGCAGCGCCAGACAAATCTTGGTGAGCCGAACCAACCTCGCGTCCTCCGCCGCCATTACCCCTTCAACGCCTCCGGTTTCCGCTCCACCGCCTTCGGACCCCACGCGCCCGGCACGAAAAAGTCCTGCCACACCAGCTTGCACTCCTCCACCATGCGCAGTCCGTACTCGCACCGCAACAAGTCCGTAGGCCCTGTATTGTTGGTCCCGAAGGAGAACTTGCAGCCTTCGGCCTTACCCATTTTGATGAGCGTCGCGCTGGGTAGCTTGTAGCGATTATTAATCTCGATGGCCACTCCGCCCCGCTTCGCCGCGGCGACCACTTTCTTCATCCGTGCCTCGGTCCACAGCTTGTCGTAGTCCTGTGCGATGGCGGCCGGCAGGAACGTCGGGTTCGCGTAAATATCGATCGGCTCGCGCTCCAGGATGCCGACCGTGCGATCCACCAGCAAGTCCATGAACTCCGATACATCGGGAATTGGCCCGACCTCATCCGGCAACCACAGCCGCCGCCGCAGACCTTTGTTGTCCGTCCAGGTCATCGAATCCGTGAACACATAGTCGAAGCCCACCACCGAACTCCGTGACACAATCTGCGTCCACTCGCGGCCTTCGCCCTGCATCGCCACAAATATGGGCTGCCCCTTCATACTCTCCAGATAGCTGCGAACGCCCGCATCGCTGTCCACCGGGAAGCCCTTCCCGCAATTGATCGCGATCCCATAGAAGATTCCGTCACGCCGCGATTTCGCCAGCGCCTGCTCCAACGTGAGGCCTTCCTTCAAGTGGACGTGATAGTCCACCATCGGCACATTATGCCGGCCGATGTTGATGATCTGGCGGAATGTGTCGTCCACCACCGGCGCCGGCCCTCCCGGCGTGGGCGTATCGTCGGGCAGCGGCCGCACGCGCACACTCCGAAAAAAAGCATGCGATCCGTCGTTGTGGCATTGCAGCGCGAACGTGCCCCGATCGAGGAAGCGCTCGCGCTCGCCGCCATCGGGAATCACCGGCGGGGTCGGCTCTATGTAGTCGACCACCAGCAGTCCGTTCAACCGCACCTGCACATTCTTGCCGCGGACAGCCACGTGGATCTTGAACCACTCGTCGTCCGCAATGAACTGCTTGTAGACGTTGCGCAGACCGTACAGCGATCCGGTCTTCTTGCGCTCCATGTACCCGTTGTCACCACCCGCGGTGTTGGCGATCTGAACCTCGAAGCCTTTCTGCGGGAAATTGCTCTCCTGGTACGCTGTGTGAAAGTAGACCCCGGAGTTGCACCCCGGCCGCGCCATCACATCCACTTCGAGCTCGAAGTTGCGGAAATTGGCGCCGTGCACCGGGCCGTCGTAGAACAGGTGCGACCGCGGCCCATCCGCCGCCAGTTGCCCGTTTACCACCTTCCATGAGGCCTTATTCTCGCTCGGCCGCCAGCCCTGCAGACTGCGCCCATCGAATAGTTCCACCCACTCGTCGGCCGCGTAAACCGCGGTCAGTCCTGTAGCCGCAAGCGAACCGACGAACGCGCGGCGGGTCAAGTCCAGTTTCATAATGGTCCAGTGCCAGTATAATAGCTATCAAGTGGGGACGTAGCTCAGTTGGATAGAGCGGCCGCCTCCTAAGCGACAGGTCGGCAGTTCGAATCTGCCCGTCCCTACCACTTCCTCAGCTTTCCGTCCGCGCGCGCGCCAGCAACTCAGCTACCCCAAGACGCCCCGCCCAACTTTCCACGTAGCCCCAATCCATGTTCGCGGTAGCCCGAATCACCCTCGCAATATCCGTCCACTGCCGCTCCGATATTTCGCCGCCCGCCTTGAACCACTGGAGTTTCGCCAGGACGGTGTCCTCCGCCGATGCCACCGGATATTCATCCCCCGTACCCAGCGCCGGTAACGGCAACGTGGTGGCGCGCTGCAGTTGGGCGTCACAAAAATCGTCCTTCGCCGGGAACACATCCACTTTCTGACTAAATGGGATGTAGATCACGTTGAAGCCTCGCCCCGCGGCGATCGCATCGCGCATCTGTTGGCCATCGGCGTACCAGTCCTTCCCGAGAGCCTCAGCTAACTCCACCGCCTGTTGCGGCTGGATCCTCGCCAGTACGTCGATATCCTCAGTGGCGCGATAACTTCCGCGCGCCGACGACGCCACCGATCCCACCACCGCGTAGCGCACCTCCAGCCGATCGAGCGCAGCGGCGAGAAGCTCAAATGTTCTGGCTAGCCGGAGCATCGTAGGGAAGTTCGCTACCGTAGACCTTGCGGAACAATTCCTCGCCCAGCGTCTGGCGCGCGTATCGCAGGAAAATCTCGCGCTCACCGGCCTGCGGGTACTTCTCGCGAAGACCGGCCTCCGCAAACTGGCGGATGATCTCCGACCATTCGAACGCCAGTTGCATCTTCTCCGCAGGCGGCATGTTCCGCTGAAGGCTGGTCAATACCTCCCACGCCTCAGGCGATGTGTCCGCTGGCCGCATACTTCTATTATGGTCCTGCCCGATGGTGGGTGCATCCGTCCCCATATCTACCTGACGTTCGCGAGGCATTGACCAGGCCAGCTCCAATACTAGACACTGTGCTCATGAAGATCGAGTTCCTCTCGCCGGAAGACGACATTCACCCCGAGAACTACAACGTTGACGTTCTCGTGCACCTTGACGATGGCCGGATGTACTTACTTCTTGGTAGCCACCCCAAACAACATCTATTGGTGTATGGACAATGAGAAGAATGACTACTACTTCGGCGCACCGCCGCTGTTTGTCAGGACGTTGACGCGACGCGACATCGAGACTGCCGTCGCAGCTCTCATTCAGGAGCCGCGATTCCTCGAGGTTTACGGCACACTCCAAAGTCGCGAAGACGCCCCTGCTACATTGAAACTATGACCGAGGGATACACCGCACTGCGCGACGGCGCCGCCTGGCTCGATCTCGATTCGCGTGGCCGCATCGTGGCGCGCGGCCGCGACCGCGCCCGGTTGTTGCACGCCATCACCAGCAACGAAGTCAAGAAGATGGTCCCGGGCGACAGTTGCTACGCCTTCCTGCTGAACCCGCAAGGACGCATTCAAGCCGACCTGCACCTGCTGTGCCTCGCCGACCATTTCCTCATCGACACCGATCCCGGCTTCCGCGAAAAGGTCCACCAGCACATCCGCCGCTACATCATCGCCGACCAGGTGGAATTGGAAGATATCAGCGCGCAGACCGCGTCCATCGGCGTCGAAGGCTCGGCAGCCGCCGACCTCAAACCGGCGCCCGGCAACTACACCATCGCGCCGTTCACCATCACCGGCCAGCCCGGCTACCGTATCTACTGCTCCGCTGCGGAAAAGCCCACGCTCGTCGCGCAACTCGAATCCCTCGGAGTAAAGGCCGCCACCGAAGACGACGCACGCACGGTCCGCATCGAAAACGGCAAACCACTCTACGGCGAAGATATCCGCGATACCTCCTTGCCGCAGGAGACGCAGCAGATGCAGGCCGTCAGTTTCACCAAAGGGTGCTACCTCGGGCAGGAAATCGTCGAACGCATCCGCGCCCAAGGCAGGGTCAACAAGAAACTGGAACGCCTCGAGCTCGCAGGCCCCGAGCCGCCCGCGCCCGGCACAAAACTGCAAGTGGATGGCCGAGACGCTGAGATCACTTCATCACTCTACTCGCCGCATTTCGGAAAAGTGATCGCGCTAGCGTATGTTCGAACGCAGTAGAGTTCCACTCTCAGCGCTCTCTGCCTCCTCCGCGCTCTCCGGTTTTGACTGGTGTTTTCTTCTCTGCGTCTCCGCGCCTCTGCGGTGAACAATCCTTTGGGGCCGCCGTGACGCCGAGATCACCTCATGACCCTATTTACCGCATTTCGGAAAAGTGATCGCCCCGGCGTACGCACGCAGTAGAGTTCCACTCTCAGCGCTCTCTGCCTCCTCCGCGCTCTCCGGTTTTGACTTTCTGTTTTCTTCTCAGCGTCTCTGCGCCTCTGCGGTGAACAAATCGCTTTGGATGCCCGCGACACCGAGATTACTCCGTCACTCTATCACCGCATTTCGGAAAAGTGATCGCGCTAGCGTACGTGCGCACGCAGTAGAGTGCACTCTCAGCGCTCTCTGCCTCCTCCGCGCTCTCCGGTTTTGACTTTATTTTCTTCTCAGCGTCTCTGCGCCTCTGCGGTAAACAAATCGTCTCTCTCAACCCTGAAGACTTCCCCTGAGTCTCTCCACCAAATCCTCGGGGACACGCAAATTCCCGTCGTATCCAGTACCCAGCTTCACGCCAGGCTTCACCGCCCCGTGATAGTCAGACCCGCCCGTCACCAGCATCCCGTACTTCTCCGCCAGCCCGAGATACAGCTCGGTATCCTGCGCATCGTGATCGCTGTGGTACGCCTCGATGGCGTTCAGCCCGGCATCGCGGAGCTCAGGCATCAGCGCGGGCACGTCGCCATTCACCCGGATGGGATGCGCCAACGACGCGATTCCGCCCGCATTCCGGATGTGTTCCACGCCCTCGGCGAACTGCGGCTCGCGCCGGTATACGTACCCTTTCGCCGATTCGTCCAGGTACTCGTCGAAGGCTTCACGGAAGCCGCCTACGTAGCCCTTTTCTACCATGATCTGTGCGAAATGCGGCCGGCCGGTCATGCCACGGCCCCGCGCTTCGGCCTCTTCCAGGGTGATATCGAAACCCAGCTCGCGCAGACGCTCCGCCAGGCGCGCATTCCGCTCGCGCCGCGAGGCCTGCTGATCCAAGACCCATTCGCGAAACTCCGCCAAGCCGTTCGATGCCAGGAAATAACCTAGCAAGTGGACCGAGTGTCCCTGCAGCTTTGTGGAAAGTTCGATGCCGCACACCAGCTCAAGGCCCGCGGCCGCCGCGGCGGCAAGCGCCCGATCGTATCCCGAAAAGGTGTCGTGATCGGTAATCCCGAGCGTCGTCACGCCCGCGCGCACGGCCTCTTCCACCAGCTCCGCCGGGGAACAAGTGCCATCAGATTCGTTGGTGTGCGAGTGCAGATCGATCAAAGGAAATCAGACCCAAGCGTTCCAGTGTAGCCCAAATTAGCTCCACACTTTGCTCGGGCGTTTCCTGGGCGGAACGGATGGTCACTTCCGGCGCAAGCGGCGGCTCGTACGGATCGGAAACACCTGTAAATTGGGGAATCTCTCCAGCCAGCGCCTTGCGGTACAAACCCTTCACGTCGCGCTCGGCCAGCACCTCCAGCGGGCACTCCGCATAGACCTCTATAAAATCCGGAATGCGCGCGCGCAGCTCCTCGCGCACCGCACGATAAGGAGAGATCGCCGCGGCAATGGCAATCACGCCATTGCGCGCCAGCAACTCGCACACGTACCCGATGCGGCGGATGTTGATATCGCGGTCTTCCTTGCTGAAGCCCAGCCCTTTCGACAGGTGCTCGCGCACTTCGTCGCCGTCGAGCAGCTCCACCTTCGCGCCCTGCGCGCGCAGCCGCTCCGCCACCAGCCGCGACACCGTGCTTTTGCCGGATCCCGAAAGACCCGTAAACCACAACACGAAACCCTTATGCATGACCTTCCCGTTCCAGTTTGCCATCGGCGGCAAAGTGGATGCCGCACTCTTTTCTGTCCTGCTGCTCCCACCACCAGCGGCCCGCCCGCTCGTCCTCACCGGGCGCCACGGCACGCGTACACGGCGCGCATCCGATGCTGGCATATCCACGCACATATAAAGGATGCACCGGCACACCGTTCTCCCGAATATACCGGTCCACTTGCTCCGACGTCCAATCCGCCAGCGGACTGAGCCGCAAACGTCCGTCGATCTCCTCCACCTTGCGAACATCGGCGCGCGTTTCAGACTGCTCGCGCCGCAGTCCACTCGCCCACGCCTTCAACCCTTGGAGCTTCCGTTGCATCGGCCGCACTTTGCGAATCTCGCAACACATCCGACGCAGCTCCGGACTCTTATAGAAGAGGTTGGGTCCATGCTCGGCGACCATCCGCTCCAGGTCTTCCGGAAGGGGAGCCACGGTCTCCACGGAAATTCCGTACCGCTCGCGGACCGTCTCCATCATCTGATAGGTCTCCTCCGGCAGCCGCCCAGTGTCCAAAGTAAACACACGGGAACCGGCCGGCCCGGCGGCGCGGTACGCCAAATCGACAATCACCATCCCCTCCTTTTGGAAGCTGGTGGCGATCGCGAACTCGCTGCCGTAAGTCGAAATGGCCCGGCAGACAAGTTCGGCAGCTGGAAGATTTTCGAGGTCGACGGAAAGTACCAATCTCTATTGAGATTATCATGTTAGCCGAACCGCCCGCGCGTGGTACTCTTAGGCAAGTCAAGGAGGGGGAAATGCGCGCACGCCTGTGCCGCGAAGTCCTGTTCGTCTTGCTCACCGGGGCAACTACGACCCCGCTGCTTGCCCAAAACGCCCCACTCACCTTCGAAGGTTTCTTGGACAGCACCGTCCTCACCAACCAGTACACCGGCGTAACATTCAGCAATGCCATTATCCTGACTGCGGGCAACAGTCTCGACGAGTTCGAGGCCCCCCCGCATGCCGGAACCAATGTCGCCTCCGATAACACCGGGCCGATGACCATCGGTTTTGCCTCGCCCGTGCGGAGCTTCAGCGGCTATTTCACCTACGGTGTGCCGCTGAGCATCCAGGCTTTCGGTTCGTCCAACAATCCGGTTGGATCGGCGGCCTCCGCATACCCTGACAACGAGGCGATCTCCGGCATCTCGGGAAGCCACGCCAACGAATTGCTGCAGGTCGCTTCGGCCGCCGGAATATATAAGGTGGTGATCGCGGGCAGCGCCCAAGGAGCGTCGTTTACCGTGGACGATATCACTTTGATCACCAGATGCGACCTCAACCAGGACACACTGACCAACGTCAACGACGTGCAGGCCATGGTGAATGAAGCTCTGGGCGCGACAACTGGCGCCGACGATCTCAATGCCGATGGCGCGGTTAACGTTGTCGATGTGCAGATCGCCATCAACGCCGCCCTTTCACTGGGCTGCGCTGCGAAGTAAGGAGGGACCATGCACAGGAAAACTTTCGGACTGGTACTCGGCCTCTCGATGCTGGCGCCGAGCGCCCAGGCCAGTTCGGCGGTAACCACACCCGCCGCTTCCGCCGTACTCATCAACGGATCCTATCAGGTGACTGCAACCGCCCAACTCACCGGCAATCCTGCTTTGATCGCAGGAGGGCTGAATCTCCTGCGAGTGGACGGCGCGGCTCCCGTCATTGTCGGCGCGATGCACGACGACGGGCAGAATGGCGATGCGGTGGCCAACGATGGCAGTTACACCTTGCTGTTTTCCGCGGCGTCGGTGGCGCAGATGCAACTGGTCGCCTCCGCCGCTGTGAAGGCCCAAATCCACCGCGTGAAGTCGCCGGTCACAACCGTGCCGATTGTCGTCCCTTTGGTCACCCTGTTATCACCAAATACGGGCAGGCAAGGGCAGCAGGGCCTGTCGGTCACCATCACCGGCCAGAACACGCACTTCTCGCAAGGGACTACGACCGCGAACTTTGGGACAGGGATTACCGTCTCATCGCTCACGGTGAACTCGGCCACCAGCGCTACAGCGCTGTTGAACATCGCTACCGCGGCAGCCGTCGGCGTTACCAATGTCACCGTGACCAGCGGCCTGGAAGCGCTCGTTCTAACCGGCGGATTCACCGTCACCGTGCCGGACGATGTAGTGACCTGGCACTACGACAACATGCGGTCCGGGCTGAATCCCAACGAAACCATCCTCACGCCGGCCAACGTGACGTCGTCCACATTTGGAAAGGTCGCCGAGTTCCACGTCGATGGACAGATCGACGGGCAGGTGCTCTATCTTCACCAGGTGAACATCCCGAGTGCCGGATTGAAGAACGTGGTCTACGCCGCCACCGAAAACGACACCGTTTATGCACTGGACGCCGCCACCATCGCCGGCACAACCGCCACCGTTCTCTGGCAAAAATCGCTCCTGCCAACTGGAGAGACGGCCGCGACTTCCTTACCCTGCGGCGTCACTCCCGGCGGCATCATGGCCACGCCGGTCATCGACCGGGTTCGCAATGCGATCTATGTCGTAACCAAATCCGAGAATTCGAGCAGTGCGATCGTTCAGCGAATCCATGCGCTCGACCTCACTACAGGAGCTGAACTCTTCGGCGGCCCAACCCTCATCACCGCAACCTATCCTGGAACCGGCGGCAACAGCCAAAAGGGGATCGTCACCTTCGACTCCCAATATCAGAACGGCCGGGCCGCACTCCTGGAAAGCGGCAACACCATCTATACCGTATGGGCTGGGAACGACGGCGATTGCGGACCCTATTCGCCTTGGGTAATCTCCTACAGCGCGGACACCCTGGCGCAAACCTCGGCACTCGATCTCGCCCCGGACAATTACGGCGGCGGTATGTGGATGGGAGGAGCGGGTCCTGCCGCCGATTCGACCGGAAATGTCTACACCATTACCGGCAATGGGTTTGGCGGTACTCCGGAGGGCGGACTTCCAAGCGGCAGCTATAACAATTCCATGGTGAGACTCTCCACCTCCGGGGGCCTTTCGGTAGGTGACTATTTTACGCCCGACATCACCACCACAGACAACCAGCGTGACCTGGACTTCGGCTCCGCGGGACCGCTCCTGGTCGACTTGGTGGACAACTCTTCGACCGCCCACCATCTGGCCATGAGCGGTGGTAAGGATGGCCAATTCTACGTGGTAGATCGCGATAACATGGGCCAGTTCAACAGCGCCAATGACAATATCTATCAACAGTTCACGCTTACCGGTGGCCTCAATTTCTCCACGCCCGTCTATTTCAACGGCACGGTCTACGTCTGCCCCGGCAGCAGCGCCGTAAGAGCTTATGCGATTTCCAACGCCAAGCTAGTCATCCCTCCAACGCAGAGCAGCAATAACTTTGGAGGTAATGGCGCAGTCCTCAGCATATCTTCCAATGGCGCTACCGCAGGTATCGTTTGGGCTGTCGATCACACCAACACAACCCTGTTTGCCTACGACGCCACCAACATCACCACCAACATTTATAACTCTACGCAAGCTTCCGGCTCGCGCGACCATTTTTCCGCAGTGGGCGGACATTTCATCACCCCCACCGTGGTGGATGGTAAGGTCTACTTCGGGACTGGCTCGTCGCTGGTAGTTTTCGGCCTCTTGGCGCCGTAAGCAGCCGCGCAAGAATAACTTCACATTGTCAGGAGGTGGCGATGTGGCGCAGGCCCTTCGTGCCTGCCGGGTCGAGACTTTCCAGAAACCTCGCGGCATCTTATGGAAACCGCTGCCGAGCGACGTGGCGCGGACTTCAGTCTGCAGCGCCGGCACTCTTGCCGGCGTTCTTGGTTTCTGCCGCCAGAGACGTTCCCGCCACGGGGCCGTCCCCTGCTCTTCTCGACCCTCTGGAGGAAGCCTAGCCTCTCGAAGCGCCGAGATGAGTCTCTGGACTCCTGATGTCATCCTCGCAATTTGGATGCGCCAAGGAATCGAGCTGAGCCACTTCTCCACAAAGAGCAAATCTGATTAGCCACGGATGAACACAGATGAACACGGATAAAAAACAAGCATCTTCTTATCCGTGTTCATCTGTGTTCATCCGTGGCCAA
>Ga0182030_10004034_pt1 | contig 31295 bp, 27 predicted proteins | sample 812S3MmetaG_FD_121299 | JGI IMG/M metagenome (GOLD analysis project Ga0182030, IMG submission 121299) | Permafrost microbial communities from Stordalen Mire, Sweden - 812S3M metaG (Illumina Assembly) | ecosystem: Environmental > Terrestrial > Soil > Wetlands > Permafrost | place: Sweden...
GAGGGGAGGAAGGCGGCCGCCGCAGCTCGCAAGTGAACCTCGGGGCGTGGCGCTGGGCCTTTGCGTCTACGAAGATGTTCGTATCAGGTGAGCCGTAGTGATCCGATAGGGTCGGGAATGGTGGCATTTCTGGCACTCCCTGCAATGAGGAACCAGCAAGTTAATGTTGATAATAAAGCACTTACTAAACGAATCCCTGTCCCTCCGCCATACTGTTTTCAATAACTTGCAGACATTGACTCGTTCCAGCGTGCAAGGGTGTAGGATGCAGGGCACGCAAGGAATGCCGCATTGGTGGCCGTCCCCGTCTGGTGTTTTTTGCGCCACTCCCACGGGGGCAGCGGATTGGATGCGGCCCATAGGCCCCTGGGTTCCGGACGTGGTTGACCACCCATGCAAATGGCTGAAGACAAGCCCTTTGGCGTTGCAGAATCTCAAGGTGATGGCGATCCTGTTGCTGAAACGGCTACACCATCTGTCGAAGGCCAAACCTGTCCAATCTGGCGTCAATGTTGCGGCACAACCTGTTTACCTATCGTGACTTGCGGAACTGGCTGAACGACCCGTTTCGAGACACCTCCCGTGAGACCCGAGTCCCAACAACTTACCCTGGCGCTGGCATGATTTGGACCGGCACTACCGGAGGAAACGGTCGACCTCGATCTGACGGCCCCTATTCTCAGCCCCTAAACCCTTCGCCTTCAATAGCCGACATCACCACCCTGTCCTGTTTTGGACAGGAGTGACTTCCTGGCGTTGAATTCTCGCAACAGAGATGAACAATTGTCGGGAAGATGGCGTCCGGATGTCAACTGGCAGCGGTCACTGGCTAAGATAGAGAGGTGCAACGCGCCCTGATTCTCGCTCTCGCCGCCTGTACGGCGGCGCGGGCGCAGAGCATCGTGAATCCCAACCGGCTCCGCTCCGCGCTCGCGCAACTGGAGGGCGCGCAGGCGGGCGAGCAGGCGCTGCGCTGCGAGGTCTCGCCGATCAAGCCCTCGCTCAATTTCAGTTTCCGCTATCAGGCGGGGTACGTGGTCGCGGTGCCCATGAATCAGTATTTCGGCGGCGGCCACCAGTGGCGCATGCTGACGCGCATCACGCCCGAGGGCGGCGACCGCAAGCCGGTGTACCTGGGCGCGCGCATCCCGCTGCCGCCGGTGCCCAAAACCAACGCTGAATCGAGTGTGGGCGGCGGCTACCTCCTCGGCGTAGGCGTCTACGACGTGCGCTGGATCATGCTCGACGATTCCGGCCGCGTATGCCGCAAGAGTTGGCGCGTGGACGTCCACCCAAGCCGTGCGGACCGCCAGGTAAAGGTCGCGATGCCGCCGGGTACGGTGTGGGAACTCGGGCTGCGCGGGTCGCGCACCCTCCCCCGGGAAACCGGCGACGCCCCGGCGCTGCGCCTGACCATTCTCCTGCATGCCGCCCCGTTATCCCCCCGGCGCACACACCTGCGGCCCAACGATATGGTGACCCTGATGAGCACGGTATCGTCCTTGTTGGAGCGCGTGCCGGCGCGGTCGGTGCGCCTGGTGCTGTTTAACCTCGATCAGCAGAAGGAACTGTACCGCAAGGAAGATTTTCTGCTTCGGGACATGGCCCAGGTTTCACAGGCGATGACCAATATCGAACTGGGGCTGGTGGATTTCCAGGTGCTGCAAAACAAGCGCGGGCACGTGGACCTGCTGACCGATCTGCTGAACCGCGAAATCTCGGCGCAGCCGCCCGGCGATGTGGTGCTGTTCCTGGGACCGGAGGCGCGCTATTTCGACCGCGTGCCGCAGGAGAGCCTGGAAAAGCCGGCCGGCCGCGCGCCGCAGTTCTATTACTTTCAGATCGTCCCCTTCCTGCGCCAGACGGCGGCGCCGCCGGACACCATCAAGAGCGCCATGTCGCGGCTGGGCGGAAAGACGATGCAGATTCACACCCCGGGCGAGTTCGCCAAGGCAATCGAGCGTCTGGAAAAGAAGTAGGACAGACGATCGCCTTTGGTCGTCTGTCAACCCCGTGCAGCAGCCAGCCCTGACAGACCACCCAAGGCGATGGTCTGTCCTACTTTCCGCCTCGCGGGCGCGGCATGCCAGCCGCCGCTTCGCTGATCTTATAATCGGCCGGCGCTTCGAACAGCGCGTGCGCCGGTTCGGCGCGGCTGATGTTCGTCAAGCGGGTCACCGTCTCCCCGTTGCGCGGATCCGAGTGCTTGGAAAGCACCGTAGTCTGCAAGTCGCTCGCGTACCAGCTTTCGGTCACGATGTGGATGGGAAGTTCGTTGCCCACCTGTCCGGCGGGAATCGTCAGGGTGGTGCGCCGGCCTTCCGCCTGCACCCCTTCGATAGCCTGCCGGCCCATCGATTCGGTCTTCGCCGCCACGCCGCCCATTCTCGCCTGCCGGCCGTCCGGGCCGCCGGTGCGCGGGTTGCGGCCGCCCGCGTCCTGCGCCAGGCGCTGCGGCCCGCGTCCATCGCCATTGCGCGCGCTCTTCGTGCCGGTGTGCTCCCTGGCGTTCAGGGAATAGCCGACGCCGGCCACGGGGTCGTTGATGAAGACCATCTGCTGCATGTTGGTGTCGGGCGCCAGTCCGTTCAGGTTGACGGCTTGCTCGCGCCGCGTGCGGCCTTCGCTATCCCGGTAGATCTTGGAGTTGACGGTCTGCCGGATATGATTGCCGTCGGCCAGAGTGTGCGAGCTTTCGGTGATTACATCCGCCGAAAACGGCGCGTTCTTTACTCCGGCCCGCAGAATCCCGGCGCCGGATTCCGCCCCCCGCCCACCCGGGCCGGGAACTCCGTCGAAGCCCATGCGTCCGCGCCCGCCGGGTCCCGGCGGCGGACCCTGCGCCAAAGCGCCGGCGGCCAGCGCGATCAGGGCAACAATTTTCGTTCGCATCGCATTTCCTCTTTTTCCTGACCTGCTAATCCAAGAAACGCACGGCGCGCGCCATGCCGTTGGAGCCGAGCATGACATCGGCCTCCACCATCTCCTCCGCGCGGTCGGCGCCGACATCGAGGCCCAGCGCGATCATGGCGCTGCGCGGCAATTCCACCCGCACCAGGTTCACATCGTCTTCATCCGCGGCCACCCCGGCCGCATCGGGCAGCGGAATAAAGCCGTCGGAATCGGCTTGTGGTTGCAGTATGGCCAACTCGATGCTGTGCGGCACCGCCGGACGCGCTGCTTCGGGCTGCCGCTCGCGCACCAGCAATGCGGCCAGGGCGAACATGGCGGCGAACGCCGTGGCCCAGGTGATGGCCGGTATCCAGCGGTGCGACGGCGCGCGGTACTCGCTGCCCGCCTGCCGGCGGAAGGTGGAGAGCAATCGGGCCTCCACGCCAGGCGGCGCTTCCACCCGCCGGAAACCCGCGGCCACCGCGCGGAAGCCGGCTTCCAATTCCCGATGGCGGCTCATCCGGGCCGCGCAGTCCGGGCACTCCGCCAAATGGCGGCTCCCTGCCACATTGCCCAGCTCCGGAATCGTATTCCAAAATTCCTGACAATTCATGACTCACACCTCGCCGGCTTGAGCGTTCCAAGAGCTTGCCGGGGATTCCGCTCCTGATTTAACTTCTCCAACAGCAGCCCGCGCGCCCGGTGCAACCGCGAGCGTACCGTGCCGATGGGGCAGCCCAAGGCCACCGCCGCATCGGCGTAATCCACTTCCTCCAGGTCGCACAGCACCACCACCTCGCGATACCGCCGCGGTAAGGCATAAACCGCCCGCCGCAGGGCGTCGATCCCCTCGCGGCGCGTCAGATCCACCATCGGGTCGTCCAGTACCGCCAGTTCCGGCTGCGCGTAATCGTCCGAATCGGTATCCAAGGGCACATACGCCCGCCCACGTTCCAGGTGCCGGAGAACCAGTTTCCGGGCGATCCCATACAGGTAGCCCGACAGCGTCCCGCGCTGGGGATTGTAACCGCAATCCTCGCGCAACAACGCCAAAAACACCTCCTGCGTCACGTCTTCGGCCACCGCCGTGGAGCTGCTCATGTGCAGGGCAAAGCGAAACAACCCCGCCTGCCGCCGGCGGTAAAGCGTCAAAAACCCCTCTTCGTCGCCACTCTGCGCGCGAAGCAGAAGTTCGTCGTCCGTGTCCACCGGGGCTGGCTCCATGGGCCTGTCAATCATTATTCCGCTCACCAGGCAAATAGTTCCACGTATGTTAAGCTGAATCAGGAGTTTACCCTATAGTGACTGTTTTTCCCGCACAATAGTAACCAATTTAGTACTTTACGGCTAGTAGTCATAACGCCTATCATTGGTTTTTTGGACTGGAAAAGAACAATGGCCCCCGGACATCAAATCGACGAAATGACTTTCCTCCGTCTCAAGCTCGCTGAAGCGGAAGCCGACCTGGATTACCTCAGGCAAAAACAGGCGACCGGTGAACAGCGCTTCCGGGAACTCCTGGACGCCTCGCCGGTAATGGTTTGGATGTCGGGGACCGATGCCATGTGCACTTTCTTCAACCGGTCCTGGCTCCATTTCCGCGGCCGCGCACTGCAAGAGGAACTGGGCAACGGGTGGGCCGAGGGCCTCCATCCCGACGATCGCGATCTGTGCCTGGAAACGTATCTGAAAGCCTTCACCGCGCGCTCTGCATTCCGCGCGCAATACCGCGTGCAGCGCGCCGGCGGAGACTACGCCTGGATTGAGAACTCCGGCACGCCGCTGATCGAAGACCACGTTTTTGTCGGCTTCATGGGGACCGCCATGGATATTACCGGCCAGCGGAACCGCATGTTTACCCCCGATCGCGATTCGATGCGGCTGGTTTTCGCGCTGACCGAGCGCGAACGCCAGGTGCTGGTGCTGATCGCCAGTGGAAGATCAACCAAGCAGGCAGCCGCCCAACTGGGCATCAGCTACAAAACCGCCGATTCGCATCGCAGCCGCATCCTGGAGAAACTGGGAGTCCACGAAACCGCCAGCATGGTGCGCTATGCCATCCGCGCCGGACTCATCGAAGCCTAGGGACTGACCTGAATTTCCGGTGCCGTTTGCCGGAAATTCGCTGTCTGTCCCAGGGTTTTCCCCCGCGCGTCATCACTGGCGATCGTGTAGGCTGGTGAGGGGTGCAGTGGCGCCCAGACAAATGCCGGACTCACTCATCAGGCAAGCTATCGAGATGGCGGTGGCCAACGTGCGTCGCGACGGCGGTCCGTTCGCCGCCCTGGTGGTAAAGGACGGAACGGTGATCGCCACCGGGACCAACCAGGTGACCCTCTCCAACGATCCCACCGCGCACGCCGAAATCGTCGCCATTCGCGAAGCTTGCCGCGTGCTGGGCGATTTTCAGCTCGCCGGTTGCGACCTGTATGCCTCCTGCGAGCCGTGTCCCATGTGCCTCGGGGCCATCTACTGGGCTCGCCCTTCCCGGGTCTTCTTCGCGGCCACCCACCAGGAAGCCGCCGCCGCCGGCTTCGACGACGCCTTCATCTACCAGCAGATCGCCGCGCCCCACGCGCAAAGGAGCATCCCCATGATCCACCTGGCGGATGACTGGCGCACTCACCCGTTCGAGGAGTGGGGCGCCAAGCTGGATCGCCGCCGTTACTGAAAGGTTGGATGGCCGGCCGGCGTCGCCGCCCGGGGGGACCCGGCCTTCGCGTCCGGTGCCGGAGATTGGCCGTGCGAAGTGCCTCCCCGGAGGCGGCAGGGCAACTGCCGGATAAGCCGTAAAGAAATCCCCCATTTCGGCCGATAAGAGTTCATGACAACCGCCTACGTGAAAACCAGCCCGGCAATAAGATTTCTCTACCCGCGCCTCTCACCAATCAGCCGTGCAGTCATGATTCCAGTAGTCCTGGCGGGGATGGCGGCATTCTCCTTGGCTTTTGCGCAGGAGGACCCCCTGCAGCAGGCCAACCAGGCGCTGAAGCAGGCCACCGGGAACAAAGTCTTCTTCACTTTGGAAGAGCGCACGCGATGGGAGGAAAAGTTCGGGGTGAATTTTGGCAAGTCCGTCAACCAGCAAGACATGTTGAGCCGGCTTCGGATCGGCTTTGGCGTCTCGCCGGTCTCCTGGCTGACGTTCTATGCCATGGGGCAGGACGCGCGCGTGCCGTTTTACGGCCTGGCGGCGCCCAACACCATGCGCGACACCATGGACCTGCAGGAGGCGTACGTAAAACTCTTCGATCAGCGCGAAACCGGCTTCGGCGCGGGGTTTGGCCGGTCCATGCTGGATTACGGGGAATCGCGCGTCATCGGCACGCCGCAGTGGAGCAATGTGGCGCGAACCTACGATCAGAGCCGCCTGTATTACCGTACTTCCAAGGCGCGGTTCGAGGTCCTCATGGTTTCGCCCGTCAAGGTGCTGCCCGACGCGTTCAACACGCCGGATCTGGGCGAGCGAATCTGGGGCACCTACGACACCTTTGCGCGCCTGTGGCACGGCGTAAGCGTGGATGCCTACGCGCTGCGCCACTCGCAGAACAAGATTGGCGGCTGGACCGGCGCCGGCACGCTGGGGACCGACAGTTTCGGATGACGCCTCTACGGTCCGCTGCCTTACGGGTTGGCCTACAGTTTCGAGGGGATCGGACAAACCGGTCACGCCGGATTGTTGACCGAGCGGGCCTATGCATGGTTCTCGGGCATCTCGCAAGAGGCGGCACCGTGGAACAAATCCCTGACTTCCTCGGTGGAATACAAAGTTGCCTCCGGCACCAAACTGGGGGATCTGACCAGTGGCACCTACGACCAGCTCGCGCCCGCCAACCATGACAAGTTCGGTCACATGGACCTGTTCGGATGGCGCAATCTGAAGACGTTCAAAGCGCTGGAATCGTTCGGCGTCACCAAGCCGCTGGCGCTGAATGTGATGTATTCGGACGACTATCTGTTCAGCGCGGCCGACTCGCTTTACAACAGCCAGGGCTCCTCAATTGCCATCTCGAAGAAAGGAACCGCCGGAACCCACGTGGGCCGGGAATTCGATTCTTTCCTGACCTACAAGTACCACGCGCACACGTTCGGCGCCGGCGTGGGCCATTTCTTCAAGGGCGAATTCGTGGACAATGCCACTTTGCACATCAATCCCAGGTACATGTACGTGTTCCAGCAATACACATTCAAATAGGGGACAGGAGCGGGGCAGGTATGAAAAGAAACGGCCTGACCATCGGGACGAAACTTTCGGGCGGGTTCGCCGTTATGCTCGCGCTGGTTCTCACGCCTCTTGGGGCGTATCTGGAATCGGGCCGGCAGTCCCAGCGCCGGTTGGAAGAGATTCTAAATCGTTACAACCGGAAGATGGACATTGGTGCGCAGGTGGAACTGGCGACCACCGAAATGCAAGGTTCGCAGCGGGGGTTGATGTTGTCCTACGCCATGAACGACCCGGCCGCTTCGGAGCAATACAAGCAGCTCTACGCCGCTTCCGGAAAGAAGATCGATGGCCTGATGGCCGAACTCGACCCATTGCTGGCCAACGATGCCGAGAGAATCGCCGCGGCCGATATCCGCGACAGCCGCGCCACCTGGGCGCCGCGATTTCAAAAGCTGATCGACCTTTGCGGGGCGGGCAAGATTGCCGATGCCTACCAACTCCGCAACGAAAATAAGGTCATTTCCGCCAAGATGCACGCCTCCGCGACGGAACTGGTGCGGCACCAGAAGAAGGCGCTCGAGGGAGCCAAGGCCGCTTCGGCGGCGGCGGTGTCGCAAGCCAACTGGATTGCGCTGCTGATCACTTTCCTCTGTGTGATCGCCAGCGCTGCCTTGTTCGTGACGGTGCGCAGGGAGATTGCCAGACTGCGCCGCGCGGTACAAGATCTCGACCAGGGCGCCAACCAGGTGGCCAACGCCTCCCGGCAGGTGGCGGCCTCCAGCCAGTCCGTGGCGCAAGGCGCCGGCGAGCAGGCGGCGTCCGTCGAAGAGACGACCAGTGCCGCCGAACAGATCACGGCCATGACGCTGCAAAACGCAGGCCAGTTGCGCGCCGCATCGGATTTGACGGCGAATGCCGGCCAGGTGATCGGCGAAGCCAATCGCGCGCTGGATGAGATGCAATCGTCCATGCAGGAAATCAACGCTTCCTGCGAGAGGGTCGGACGGATCATCCGGGTGATTGACGAGATCGCCTTCCAGACCAATATTCTGGCCCTGAATGCGGCCGTGGAATCGGCGCGGGCGGGCGAGGCGGGCATGGGTTTCGCGGTGGTGGCGGAGGAGGTGCGGAACCTGGCGCAGCGCTCCGCGCAAGCAGCCAGCGAAACGGCCGGATTGATTGAAGAATCGATCGCCAAATCCAAACAGGGACGCAGCGATGTGGAACGCGTCTCGGGCGCCATCGGCAAGGTGACGGGCAGCGCCCGGGAAATCGCCTCGCTGGTCGAAGCGGTGAGGAGCGGCAGCAGCGAGCAGACTCGCGGCACCCGGCAAATCGCCGCGGCCATGGCCCGCATCGAACAGGTCAGCCAATCGTCCGCCGCGGCCGCCCGGCAAACGGCCGACGTCGGCCAGGAAATGAGCGCCCAAGCCGTCACCCTCGGCGATATCGTGCAACAGTTGCGCTCCATGGTGGGATGACACGCCCGCAGTTGCGCTCCATGGTGAGATGACACGCCCGCCAGCGCAAGCGTTCGATAGGGCAAGCGGCGCGGGCTGGGAATGCGTCGGCCCGATGACCAATGGAACCGTTCAACCCCGCTTAAACCCCGATCGCCCCGCACCACTCGGCAAGGCCCCGCCGATGTGATCTAATAACAAAGTCTTTGCCGTATGTTTCCACTCCAACAGATGCGCCGCGCGTTTCTGGCCGCACACCGGCGCATGCGTGAACTCCGGATGATTGCGAAGGGGTTGGCCTCCACCCGCCATCCCATCCTGGCGCACGTGATCCCCATGCGCCGCTGCAACCTGGCATGCGCCTACTGCAACGAGTTCGACGATTTCTCCAAGCCCGTCCCGGTGGACGCCATGTACCCGCGGCTCGATCGCCTGGCCTCGCTCGGCACCACCATCATTACTATTTCCGGCGGCGAGCCCTTGCTCCATCCCGATCTCGACCTGCTGATCGCCCGCGTGCGCAGCCACGGCATAATCGCCGGCATGATCACCAACGGCTACCTGCTGACGGCGGACCGCATCCAGCGCCTCAATCGCGCCGGCCTCGAGCATTTACAGATCTCCATCGACAACGTCATGCCCGACGCCGTTTCCAAGAAGAGCCTCAAGGTGCTCGACCGCAAACTGCTGCTGCTGGCGGAACACGCCGATTTCCACGTGAACATCAACTCCGTGGTCGGGGGCGGCATTCCCACTCCGCGCGACGCCCTGGCGATCGGCCGGCGAGCGCTGGCGCTCGGGTTCACGTCGACCGTGGGTATCATTCACGATGGCGACGGCCAGCTTCAACCGTTACAGGACGAGGAGCGCGAGGTCTACCTGGCCATGCGCGCCATGGAAAAATCCAGCTACGCGCGCATCAACGGCTTCCAGGACAATATCGCGCACGGCGAAGAGAACCACTGGCGCTGCCGCGCCGGCGCGCGCTATCTCTACATTTGCGAAGACGGCCTGGTGCACTACTGTTCGCAGCAGCGCGGCTATCCCGGCAAACCGCTGCTGGAGTACACCCCCGAGGACATCCGGCGCGAGTACCGCACCGCCAAGCAGTGCGCGCCGCGCTGCACCGTCGCCTGCGCGCATCAGACTGGCGCCATCGATTCCTGGCGCGATCCGCAGACCCTGCCGGTGTCGCCGGTAGGCCCGAGTCACACCGCTCCGCTGGTGCAGTTGCAGCGGAAGTGAGCACCCCTGGCCGGCCTGCCCCTATTGTGCTAGATTTTTAGCATGGCACTGCGGATGCCGCTCGTCCTGCCTTTTCTACTGGTCTCGGGATGCGCCGTTCGCCAGCCTCTCCCCGCCACCTGGCGGTTGGCGGGGCGCACTCTGATGCCTCCCGGCGTGGCGTCCGACCTGGCGCAGCGCACCTTTACCGCGCCCCTTGCCGGACGGTCGCGCTGCCCTGATAGCGATGCCGTCACGGTGCGGACACGAAGACGGCGCCTGACCGTGACGGTGCGCCGCGACGCGCTCGTCACCCAACCGCGCGGGTGGCTCACCACCTGGACGGAGCAGGCCGAATCGCAGGGGTGTATCTTGCCGGGTCAAGGCTCTGTGCTGGCGGCGCGGATTGTGGAATCGCTGGCGCTGCCCACTGGCGCCGACCTGCGCCTGCTGGGTCTGGCCGGCATGCCGAACTACGTCGAAATCGGCGCCGGCAACCGCTTGCAGGCGATCAGCCCGATGCTGCGCGGCGGCGCGCTTCCGGATGCGACGCGATCCGAAGGCGGTGGAGAAGGCGGCGGTTTGACGGTGGACTTGAAATCGAGCCCCGACCTGATTGGCGTGGAAACCGCGTGGTACGATCTTCGTCCGAAAGCTGCGGGAAGCGGATTCACGATTGTCCCTTCGTCCGCGGAAACCAATATCCGGGGCGAGGTGGCAAGCCTGCCGGCGCCGGCGAAGAACTACTTCCAGTTTCCCCCGGAGATGGGCTTCTACCGCCTGTTTTACAAGGCGGATCAGAGCGAAGTCCTGGCGGCGGCCCGCACGCGCGCGGCGCTGCCCACGGATCTGGAAACCTGCGATCGGCCGGACGGACCGGTCTGTCTCGCCATTCCGCGCGGTGTCGGGGTCAATCCTTATCTGCTGGTGAAGGTAAACGGAAACCCAGTCGCGGTGACGATCGGTTCGGATTTGCGCGGACTGCTGCGCACCATGCGGCAGAGCGCAGGCAAGGTTCTACCCACGCTGGCAATTACCAGGCTGTGGGCCGGCAAAGCCGTGGCGCTGGAATTCGACCGCTCCCGTCCGGACATACTCGGTCTGGTGCTGACCGGCAAAGAGGAAATCCGCTGGTAGCACGGCCGCGATGCGCGCAAAATCCGCTGTGAGCTGTCAACCGGCCGGGCATCTGCCCGAAGAGAGCTTCCGGCAGTTCCGCGCGATATACCCGTCCCCTTCCAAGGCTACGAATTCATCGGCGCATTAGAAAAGGTATCGCACGGAACGCTGACCGGTTGCCAGATTGTTGAGGATTCGGCTGTTTTCGCCGTGTTGATTAGAAGATGTTGTGGAATTCCTAGGCTAAGCTAACGTCTTCCGCCTGCAACCCTTTCGGGCCCTTCTTGACAACGAATGACACACGAGCGCCCTCGTCGAGCGAGCGATAGCCGCTGGCTTCGATGGCGGAGAAATGTACGAAAACGTCCTCGCCATTCTCCCGCTGGATGAATCCGAAGCCTTTGGCGGCGTTAAACCACTTTACGGTACCTGTTTCTTTCATGTTTCCTCTACTTCATCTTTACGATGGTTTTCTTCAAGATTTGGGGACGCTCGCCGTGGCGCGCGTTCCCAGCCCCGACACCTTTCTAGCCCGTCGACCGGGGCCGAACCGGGGGCATAAGAGCCACTTAACTATACAAGGGTCCGTGACCGGTTACAAGTAGGCCGCTCCCGGCGAGGCCCGCAAGCAGGTTCGCAAGCGCCGGCGGATTGGCGCCGGCGCCCCCCGGTTGACCGAAGTGTACTTGCGCGCCGCACCCGTTCCAGCATAGTTTGAGTCATGCTCCATTCGGCCGGCGGCGCCTCTTTGTCCTGCTCCGCGCCGCGCTCGCCGTTCTGACAGGTGCGCATTTTGTATGCGCGCGTACAGTGCCAGTCCAGGCAGATCCTCGCGGACTGTGTTGGACAGCGAATAGGGAAGAGACTCTATTCGGCTCATCCTTGAACACTCGTTCCCTCTCTACCAAATAGTTTCCACAAAGGAAGATGAATATGGCATCTGTAATGGACCCTGTATCGCGCGCCGGCGCGCAGCGGGAAACCGGTTGGGTGAATCGCCTCTTCAGCAGTGAGCAATCGACCCCGGAATACCAGGAGCTGAAGTTCACGCTCCACCGGAAACTGCTCGACCGCATCAACCTGGAAGCGCTTTCCTCCATGTCAGGGGAACGGGTCCGCGCGGAAGTTCGCACCGCTGTGGCCAGACTGGTCGACGAAGAGAAGACGCCCCTCAGCCTGGTGGAAAAAGACCGCGTGATCGAAGAGATCCTGGATGAGGTCTTCGGCCTCGGCCCGCTGGAACCGCTGCTGCAAGACCCCACCGTCAGCGACATTCTGGTGACCACGCCGCACCTCGTCTACGTGGAACGGGGCGGCAAACTGTATCGCACGCCGGTGGAGTTCAAGGATAACTCGCACCTGCTGCGCATCATCGAGAAAATCGTCTCGCGGGTGGGACGCCGCGTGGACGAATCGTCGCCCATGGTGGACGCGCGCCTGCCCGATGGTTCGCGCGTCAACGCGGTCATTCCTCCGGTGGCGGTGGACGGGCCCCTGCTCTCCATCCGGCGTTTCGGCCGCCACGCGCTGAAAGGCGAGGACCTGGTGGCGAAGTTCGCTTTGACCGGAGGCATGCTGGAACTGTTGAAAGGCTGCGTCAAGGCCCGCCTGAATATCCTGATCTGCGGGGGGACCGGCTCCGGCAAGACCACCCTGCTCAACGCGGTTTCTTCCTACATCCCGGAAGACGAGCGCATCGTCACGATTGAAGACGCCGCCGAATTGCGCCTGCAGCAGACCCACGTGGCGCGCATGGAAACGCGGCCGGCGAACGTGGAAGGCACGGGCGCGATTCACATCCGCCAACTGGTCATCAACGCGCTCCGCATGCGCCCCGACCGCATCATCGTGGGAGAAGTGCGCGCCGAGGAAGCGCTGGACATGTTGCAGGCGATGAACACGGGCCACGATGGATCGCTGACCACGCTGCATGCCAACACGCCGCGCGACGGCCTGGGCCGCCTGGAGGTGATGGTGGGCATGGCCAACGCCAACATGGGCATTCGTTCCATCAGGGCGCAGATCGCCTCGGCCGTCGACCTGTTCATCCAGACCTCGCGTTTCAGCGATGGCACGCGCCGCATCACACACATCACCGAAGTCACCGGCATGGAGCAGGACGTGATTACGCTGCAGGACATCTTCCTCTTCGAGAAGACGGGCATCACGGAGGCTGGAAGAGTGCGCGGACGGTTCCGCGCCACCGGCATCCGGCCGAAGTTTTACGATCGCCTGAAGACGTGCGGCATCACTTTGCCGACGCAGATGTTCCAGACGGTAGTGGAGATCAATTAGGCCGATCGCTCCCGGCCGCGTGGCACCTTCCATCGGAGCCGGGCCCAGTAGGCACCCCGTCAGGGGACGGTTCGTCATTACGGCAGCGCGCTTCCGGCGGACTCTTTAGCGCGACTAAAAGGTCTGTTTACCCAATTTGCCTTGACGCACCACGTGCCCGTGAATATAGTTTCGCAGCTCTACGATCCGTACAGCGGCGCGCTGAGCGGCACCACGGTGACGCGCACGCCGTATGCCGGTAACAAGATTCCCAGCACCCAGTTGAACCCGATCGCGCTGAACTATCTGCAGTTCTATCCGCAGCCCAACCTGGCCGTCCCGGTTCGGCCCGACGACTACCAGAATTTCGGCAACAGCGCCACCACCAACGACGATTACAACAACCAGTTGGGCCGCCTGGACTACAACATGAGCGACAAGAGCCGCATGTATATGAACATCCGGCGCAGCGGCTATAGCCAGGTGAAGAATAACTACTTCGGGAACGCTTCGGAAGGCTCGGTACTTTATCGCAACAACTGGGGCGGCACGGTGGACGAAGTTTACACCATCAACTCTACCAACATGATCGATTTCCGCGTCAACATGTCGCGCATGGCGGAAGCGCACGCTTCGCCCAGTACGGGCTACGATCCGACGGCGTTGGGCTTCCCCTCGTATCTGGTGGCGAACGCGCAGTATTTGCAGATGCCGGTGATTTCTTTCAGCAGCAACACCAATTTCCAGGCCCTGAGTTCCAGCGGCAGCAACAATCTGCCGTCGCAATCGGCGCAGATCTTCACTACCTACGTGAAGATCAAGGGCAACCACATTCTGAAGATTGGCGCGGACCTCCGGCAGTACCGCCTGAACACCTTCACCGTGGGCAGTTCCACCGGCACCTTCAGCTTCTCCGGCAACAGTTGGGTGCGCTCCACCAGCAGCGCATCATCCACCGTGGTCATGGGACAGGATTTCGCCTCGTTCCTGCTCGGCCTGCCCTACTCCAGCACCTACGACCTGAACACCTACGGCTCCTGGTATTCGTACTACGGCTCCGGCTTCGTGCAGGACGACTGGCGCATCAAGCCCAACCTGACCCTCAACCTGGGCGTGCGTTTCGATCATGACGGGCCGTACCACGAGAAGTGGGGGGCGCGGCCGACGGATTCGATACCACCTCGCCGAATCCGCTGGCTACGGCCGCCATGGCGGCGTATGCCAAGTCGCCGATTCCGCAGATTCCAGCGAGCGCGTTCAGCGTGCCGGGCGGCTTCACCTTCGGCAGTCCCGGCAACAACGCGGTGTACCAGAACCAGTCCCACATCGTGAGTCCGCGCGTCGGCTTCGCGTGGACGCCGGATGTGTTCAAGGGCAAGACGGTAATCCGCGGCGCCTTCGGGGTGTTCGTGGCGCCGGTGACGATTGCCAACCTGGCGATCACCGGCACCTACTCCACCAACCCGCAAATCAATCAGCAGGGCTTCAGCCAATCCACCACGGTTCCGGCGCCGAGCGCCACCCTGCTCAACCCGTCGCAGGCGCAGAATTCGCTGAGCAATCCGTTTCCGAACGGATTCACGAGGCCCGCGGGCTCTTCGGCGGGGCTGGCCACGTTCGCCGGCCAGGCGATCTCTTTCCTCGATCCGGACGTAAGGAACCCTTACTCGATGCGCTGGAATTTCGACATCCAGCATGCGCTTTCGCCCAACACGATGCTGGAAGTCCTGTACATCGGCAACCACTCGCTGCATCTGCCGGTGGCGGTGACGCAGCTCAACGGCATGCCGCAAAGTTACCTGAGCACCTTGGGCGTCCGCGACCCCGCGCAGACCTATCTGGCGTCGCCCGCGGTGGCCAACCCCTTCTCGGGGCTGGCCACCAGCCAAAACGCGGCCACCACCACGGTGGCGCAGCTTCTGGCGCGCTACCCCGAGTTCCCGGTGGGCGACAGCGCCAGCGGCTGGAACGGTAGCAGCGGCGTGTTGGAGCAGAACCTCAATGTGGGCAGCGCCTACTTCCACAGCCTGAACGTGCGTTTGCAGAAGCGCGTTTCGGGCGGCCTCAACCTCACGGTGAACTACATCCGTTCGCGCCTGATCGAGGACGATTCGTGGCTCAACTCGAGCGACCCGCGTCCCGAAAAGCGCGTCTCGCCCACCGACCGTCCCAATCGTTTCGTGGCCGCGGCGACCTACGCGCTACCCGTCGGACAGGGCCAACTGCTGCACTTCCGATCGCACCTGGCCAATACGCTGGTCGGCGACTGGGTGCTCACCACCATGTACCAGTATCAGACAGGCGGACCGCTCACCTTCCTGAACGGCAGTTCCACCAGCCCCGGCGATTACGTGTACTTCGGCGCGCCGCTCAACCTCAACAATCGCCAGGTCAACGGCACCGCGTTCGACACCACCGCCTTCGACACCAAGGCCGCCGACGCTTTCAACTACCATCTGAGCACCTTCCCCACCACCTTCGACAACCTGCGCTCCGATGGCATCAACCAGTTGGACGCCAGCGTCCTGAAACGCTTCGCGCTGGGCGAGAACCGCCGCTTCGAACTCCGCTTCGAAGCCTACAATCTGCCCAATCACCCGGTGTTTGCCGCCCCGAATACGCAGGCCAACGCCAGCGGCTTCGGCACCATCACGGCCACCGCCAACCGCTTCCGCACCATGCAGGCGATCGCGCGCATTTATTTCTAAGAAAGCAACAAACATTTGGCCGCCCGCCCCGTGCCGTCCGCTCCTACCGCGCAAAGCCCCGCGCCACGGAGTAGAATTGACTTTTACCAACAGGAGAAACGGATCTATGAAGTTCGAAACCTCACGCCGCAGTTTCTTGGGCGCCACCGCCGGGATGGCGGGCCTGAGCGCAATCGGAGCCACCCCGGCCGCCGCCGCGATCGAGCCGGAGCCTTGGGGAATTAAGCTGGGAATCGCCACCTATTCCCTGCGCATGTTCGACCGCGCCACCACCATCGAGATGCTCAAGAAATTCCAGGTGAAGTACATCAGCATCAAGGACGTCCACCTGAAGATCGGCGCGCCGCCGGAGGAAACCAAGGCCGGCCGGGCGGAATTCGACGCCGCGGGCTTTGTCGTCACCAGCGGCGGCAACGTGGATATGACGAAGGGCGTCACGGTGGAGGATCTTCGCAAGCAGTTCGAGTACGCCAAGGCTGCCAGCCTGCCGATGATGGTCTGCGCGCCGACGCACGAGAACATGAAGGCGGTGGAGACGCTGGTGAAGGAATACAACATCCGGATCGCGATTCACAATCACGGTCCCGAGGACAAGAATTTCCCCACGCCGCAATCCGTGCTCGAGGTGGTGCGCAAGCTGGATAAGCGCTGCGGCCTGTGCATGGACATCGGCCACTCCGCGCGCACCGGCATCGATGTGGTGAAGACCATTGGCGAAGCCGGCGACCGCCTGTTCGACATGCACGTCAAAGACCTGCGCGACATGAAAGTCAAAGAGAGCCAGTGCGACATCGGCGACGGCGCCATGCCGTTCCCCGCCATTTTCAAGCAGCTCAAGAAAATGGGCTACACGGGTTGCGTCAACATGGAGTATGAGGTCCCCGTCAAGGATCCGACCATCGGCATGCTGCGCTCCCTGAGTTACGAGCGCGGGGTTCTGGCGGCTCTGGCGGCCGCATAGCGGGTATGGCGGACATTCCGATCGGCGCCAAAGGCGAATTCCAGCTCCTGGTGACCAGCGAGGCCGCCATCACCTTCCTCGGGGACGAGGGCGCGCGCGTGCTCTCCACCCCGCACATGATCGGCTATATGGAGCGTACCTGTCGCGACACCGTGCTCCCGTTCCTGGAACCCGGCTACGATACCGTGGGCACGCACGTCAATGTGGCGCACCTGGGCGCGACGCCCATCGGGATGGGTGTGACCTTCACGGCGGAGGTCATCCGGGTGGAGGGCCGGCGCGTGGAGTTTCGCGTGGAAGCGCGTGACGAGAAAGAGAAGATCGGCGAAGGCACGCACCAGCGCGCCATCATCAACGTCGCCAAGTTCGCCACGCGGCTGGCGGCGAAGAAGGCGTAGACAGCACTCCGTGGGGCCGTCCGCCTGCCAACTCACTCCATGCGCAGCGCGTCCATCGGATCCATGCCCGATGCGCGCCGGGCGGGGATATATCCGGCGGCGGCCGCGGCGATCGCCAGCAGTACGGCCGCTGCCGCGAAGGTGGCGGCATCGTTCGACTTGAGCCCGAACAGCAGCTTGGCGGCCGCCTGACCGGCCCACAGCGCCAGTCCGATACCGATCCCGAGTCCGGCCGCGAGCAGCATCATCGCCTCGCGCAGCACCAACCGGACGACGCTGGCGCGATCCGCGCCCAACGCCATGCGCACGCCGATCTCGTTCTGCCGCCGCGCCGCCATGTAGGCGATCACGCCATAGAGCCCGATGGCCGCCAGCACCGCCGCCAACACGCCGAAGGCGCCGGCCAGCACGGCCATCAGGCGGTCGCGCTGCAAGGATTCGGCGATCTGCTCCGTCATCACGTGGAATTCCAGCACAAAGCTGGGGTTCACCGCCGCCACCGCCGCCTTGAGGGTGCGGAAGGCATCCTGCGGCCGCCCCGATGTGCGCACGACCAACGTCGCACCGTTTCCGGGGCTCTCATCCTGCGCGGCCGGCAAAAACGCAATCGGCATGAATTCCTCGCGCAGTTCGTAATACTTCGTGTTCCGTACCAGCCCCACCACCTGGTAGACGCGGTCCGGTTGCCCCGCGTCGCCCTCCACCCGGAAGGTGTGTCCCACCGGATTCGCGCCTTTGAAGAAGGTCTTGGCGAAGGCTTCGTTCACCACCGCGACCTTGGGTGCGCCCAGGGTGTCCCGCGCGTCGAAATCGCGGCCGGCCATGAGCGCCGTGCCCATGGTCTTCAGATAGCCCGGCCCATAGCGGTTGAACATGGAGTTCTTGGGCTCGCCGGTGGACGCATCGGGCCGCACGCCCTCGTTCCACCCGCTTCCGCTGATCGGCGTCATCAGGACCTGGGCCGCCGACAGCACCCCCGGTTGGGCGCGCAGCCTCTCCAACAGATCGCCATACACAACCGGACGCCGCTCCTTGGGATATTTCCCCGTAGCGATGTCGATGTTGACGGCCGCGATGCCTTCGGGACGGAAGCCGGGCTCCACGTCCAGCAGCTTTTGCAGGCTGCGCACGAACAGCAGCGCGCCCACCAGCAACACCAGGGAGAACGCCACTTGAGCGATCACCAGGACGCGGCGCAGGCCGTAGCGCTCGCGTCCCGAGGTAGAGCCGCGCCCGCCCGCGCGCATGGCCGCCGCCGGCGCGATCCGGGTGGCGCGCAGGGCGGGCAGCAGGCCGAACAAGAGACACGTGCCAATTGCCATGGCGGCGGTGAACCCAAGCATGCGCAGATCTGGCTGCAGACCCACGAAGACGGGGTTATCCGGTGTACTGAGAAACGCGATCAGCACCCGGCTCAACACCTGCGCCAGGGCCACTCCCAAGGCGGTCCCCAGCACCGCCAGCAGCAGGCTTTCGGAGAGCAGTTGCGCGATCAGGCGGCCGCGCGAGGCGCCGATCGCCTGACGGACCGCCATCTCGCGTTCGCGCACCCCGGCCCGCGCCAGCAGCAGGTTGGCCAGGTTGGCGCAGGCAATCAGCAGCACCAACCCGGTGGCCGCCAGCAGCAGCGAAAGCGGGCTCTCATACTCTCTACGCAGGTCGGAAACCCCGGCGCCCGATGCCTCGGCCACCAGCTTGTTGGCCAGGTATCGCTTGGCCTGGTCGGGGCGATAGGAGGGCGGCAGGCTTGCCTCCATCATCGCCGGCGATACCGTCTTGAGGTACGTGTCTGCGCGCTTCGCCGTCCAGCCCGGCTTGAGGCGGCCCATGGCCGAGAGCCACCATTTCGTGCGCGACTGGGCGCGGTCGTTCAGGTCGGAACATAAAGGTACCGCCACGTCGAAGCGGTTGCCCACCTCCACGCCGAAGAATTGCGGCGGGGTTACGCCGATGACCGGGAAGCGCCGGCCGTCCAGTGAAAGAACGTGTCCCAGCGCACCCGCTTCGCCGCCCAGTTCGCGCTGCCAGAAGGCGTAGCTCACCACCGCGCCCGGCGTGCCGCATCCGGGGCGGTCTTCCCCGGCGGAGAAGGTGCGCCCGATCCAGGGCTGCACTCCCAGCACGCGGAAGAAATCGCCGCTGACGTACTGCCCTTCGGCATAGCGCGCCTCGCCGCCCGGCGCCAGGTTGAATCGCGTGGCGCTCCACGCGATGGTGGCCGAGAACGGTTCCCTCAACCCGCGCACCTGGTCCCACAGCACCGAAGTCAGGCGCGCGCTGCGCGTCGACCAGTTGCCGGAGCGCGCCGAGCCCTTGGCGAAATCGATGGTCATCAGTTCCTGCGGATTGGCCACCGGCAGAGTGCGCAGACGCACCGCATCCACCAGTTGAAAGATCGCCGTGTTGGCGCCCACTCCGAGGGCGAGGGAAAGCACTGCGATCGCGGCAAAACCGGGGCTGGCGCGGAGTTGGCGCGCGGCGTAGCGTAAATCCTGCATCAATGCACTGGGCATGGTTGGGGATTAGACGCCGAGCGGGAGCGATTGGTTGGCCCGTCGCGGTCCGAAATGTCACACGGCCGCGGGGATGCGCCGCCGGATTCCTCTGTCGGCTATGAGCCCATGGTGCTGGCTGGCCGCAAGCTGCCGTACACGCTGTCGCGGTCAGAGCCGGTGCGCGCCGCGGCATCCGAGCACGCCATTTCGCGCGTGTAGAAGGCCAGCAAGGCGCCCTCGTCGTATTCAATGGCGCGCGCGTACTGACGGATATAGCTGGTGTTGTAAATGCCGCCGGGCAATTTGCGGAAATCGCCCTGCTCAATGGCCTCGAGGGAGCGCACGCTGATCTTGGTGGATTCGGCGATCTGCTCGAGCGAGATTCCACGATTCCGGCGAATCGTGGACAAACCAAGGATGCTTTGTTGCTCTTTCATCTCCCTGCCTCGCCAGGCGCGAACCCCTACAGAAACGCCCTCACCCGGCCGAAGTTGTAATAGCGGTATATAAGGTAACAATATAACACCTGTAGATCCTCTGCTAGACTCTTTTTTGTGGGTATTGGCCGTCGCCACTTCAACTTGAGCCTGCTCGGCGCCGCTTCCACGCGCCTGGCCGCCGGACTGTCGCCAAGGCCCAAGTTGTTGGTACTAGTAGTCTTAGAACTAATGCGGCAGGATTTTTGGGATGCGGCGGCAGCCCAATTTGGGGCCGCCGGCCTGCGCCGTATTTTGTCAAAAGGAGCGCGTTTCCCGGATTGCCGCCATCTGGCGAGCAGTTTTCCCGCCTCCACCCTGGCCACCCTGGCCACGGGCGCCTGGCCGGCACAGCACGGCATCGTGGCGGACTCCTGGTATGACGGCGCCGCCCGCGGTGCGGTACCGGCCTCCCGGGAGGCGCTGCTGGCCACTACATTGACCGCGCAGGTGGCCGCCGAGCCGCTCACGCGCACCTTCGTGATCGGTATGGACGCCACCCAATCCTCCCTCTTCGCCGGCACGCCGGAGGCGCGGCAGTTCTGGATGGATCGGCGCGGCCAGTTCACCACGCTGGGGGAAACGCCGGCATGGCTAGGGGAGTTCAATTCGCTCAAACCTCTCGACAACGCCCACAACGCGCCTTGGATGGCCATCGGCGCCCGGCCCGGCGCGCCGCCCCTGCGCACCCTCACCTGGGACGAGGCGCATCCGGAGCGGTTTCTCGATCTTTTCCAGGCGTCCCCCCTGGGCCAGGCCGCCCAGTTCGAGTTGCTGGCCAGCCTCATTGAAAAAGAGGGATTGGGGCAGCGCGATACCTTCGACTTCGTCTGCCTGATTGCCGGTTCCACGGCGCGCCTGGGTTACGAAACCGGCGGGCGCTCGGCGCTCATGCGCCAAATGGTGCTGCACCTGGACCAGCAACTGGAGTTCCTGCTGACGCGCCTCAAATCCGGGCCTGGCGAGAACGGGTTCGACCTCGTGCTGGCCGGCGCCCATGGCGCGCCGCCCGCTCCCGCCGGCGAGAGCCGCGCCCGCATGGCGGTGCCGGGCGAGAGTGTGGCCCAGATGGTGGACCGCGCCCTGCGCGCTGACGGCGCCGCCCGCGTTACCCGCTACCTGTATCCGTTCCTTTACCTGGATACCTCCAGCTACTGGGACCCCGAACCGCTGCGCATAGCCGCCGGGCGCGCCGCGCTCGCACACCCCGCCGTGGCCGGCTTCTACACCGCCGGCGGGTACTGCTCCGCCAACGATGGCTGGCGCGAGCGCTTCGCTAACAGCTTCCACCCCACCCGGTCGGGCGACGTGATGCTCTCCTACCGGCCGGAGTATGTGGAAGACTACGGCCAGGGACGCGGCGTCTCCTACGGGTCGCTGTACAATTACGACGTGTGCGTCCCGCTCTGCTTCTACGGTCCGCAATTTCCCGCCGGGGTTTTCGAATCTCCCGTGCGCAGCGTGGACGTGGCGCCGACGCTGGCGCGCGCCATGGGCGTGCCGCCGCCTTCGTCCTCGGACGGACGCGTGCTGGGCGAGGCCTTCGGGGAATGACGCCGCTCCTGACGACCACTTTGTGCGGCATCGCCTTGCGCAATCCGGTGCTGGCGGCCAGCGGCACTTTCGCGTACGGCGTGGAGTTCGCCAGACTGCTGGACCTCAACGCGCTGGGCGGCTTCGTGGTGAAGGGACTGTCGCGCGAGCCCATCGAGGGTAACGCGCCGCCGCGCTTGTACGAAAGCGAAGGCGGCATGATCAACTCCATCGGGTTGCAGAATATCGGCGTGCGCGCCTTCGTCAGGGAGAAGCTTCCGGAGTTGGCGCGCTTGCGCACGGCGGTCTTCGCCAACGTCTTCGGCTACCAGGTGGAAGACTATCTGGAAGTGGTGCGCGTGCTCAACGATCACGAGGGGTTGGCGGGGTACGAACTGAACGTGAGCTGCCCCAACACCTCGCATGGAGGCATCTACTTTTCGAGCGACCCGGCGCTATTGGGCGAAGTGGTGTCGGCGGCGAAGCGCGTGGCCACGCGGCCCGTGATCGTCAAGCTTTCGCCCAACGTCGGCGCCATCGAGCCGCTGGCGCGCGCCGCCGAAGAGAGCGGCGCCGACGCCCTTTCGCTGGTCAACACGTTCATCAGCCTGGCCATCGACGCGCGGACCCGGCGCCCGCGCATCGGCGCCGGCTTCGGCGGGCTTTCCGGTCCGGCCATCAAGCCCATCGCCCTGCGCCTGGTGTATCAGGCGGCGCGCGCCGTGAAGATCCCGGTGATCGGGCTGGGCGGAATCGCCACGGGGGAAGATGCGGCCGAGTTTCTGATCGCCGGAGCGAGTGCCGTGCAGGTGGGCACGGCGACGTTCTGGGATCCGCGGTCGCCGTTGCGGATCGCCGGTGAACTTTGCAAGTTTTTGCGGCGCGAGAAGATCGCGCGGGCCGCCGACCTGGTGGGAACGCTGGAAATGTGAAGGCGGCGCAGGCGGTTTCGCCCCGCGCATCGCTGTCACGACATTGTCTGGCAGTCTGTGCCATACTGGACTCGTATGCCGAACGCCGAAACCCGCAACCAGAAGCTTGACCTCAGGCTGACGCCGTCGGCCAAGCGCACCCTCCAGTCCGCTGCGCGGGCCGCGCACCGCTCGGTGAGCGAATTCGTCCTGGAGAGCGCCCTGGCCCGTGCCGAGGAGACTTTGCCCGATCGTTGGCGCTTCCCCTTGAGCGCCGAGAAGTGGGAAGCCTTCCAGGCGGCGCTCGCGGCCCCGCCCCGGACGGCGCCGAGAATGGCCAGATTTCTCCGGAAGCCGAGCGTGTTCGAGCGTGGCGGGATATAGGTGACCGCGCTCCGCATCGAAAAGCTCGTGCGCGGCCACTCGCTCGACAGGTTCGACTGTGCCCGGGAACCTCTCAACCGCTTCCTGATACGGTATGCGTTTCCGAACCAGCAGGCCGGAGCCTCGCAGACCTATGTTGCCCTGGCGGACGAGGCCGTCGTGGGTTACTACACGCTCGTGGTCGGCCAGGTGGAGTACAGCGACGCGCCTGAGCGCCTGACCAAGGGCCTTGCCCGTCATCCCGTGCCGGTCATGCTGCTGGCTCGGCTTGCGGTCGCCATCTCCTGGCAAGGCAAAGGACTCGGCAGTGGCCTCCTCAAGGACGCCATGCTTCGCACCCTGCAGGCCGCCGACATTGCCGGCATCCGGGCATTCGCGGTTCACGCCAAAGACGACGCGGCCAGGTCGTTCTATGAGCGCTTCGACTTTGTGCCGTCGCCGAGCGACCCCTACCATCTCTTCCGGCGGCTCAAGGACATCCGCGCCGCACTGAAACGCTGAATTGCCTGCCGCTAACTCCGCATCCTCAGCAGCAGGTACGCCCCGGCCAGGGCGAAGACCACGTCCGGACCCCAGGCGGCCATCACCGGCTGCAACTGGCCCGCGTCGCCTAACTTCTCGAATAACTGGCCGATGCCGATATAGCCCACCGCGATCCCGATGCTCAGGCCGACGCCCGCCATGGCGCCGCGGTTGCCCACCAGGAAGCCGAAGGGGATGGCGATCATCGCCATCATCAGCGCGAACAGCGGCACCGAAAACTTGCGGAAGAGCCGCACCTGCAGCTTGACCGTGCCTTCAAAGCCGCTCTGCGTCAGGTCCTTGATGTAGTGGTCGAGCTGCAGGAAGTTCATCTGCGTGTCCTGCAATGCTTCTTTCAGGAAATAGTCGGGCGGCTCGGTCAGTTCGCGGAAAGTGGTGGCCTGAAACGGAGTGTACACGTTGCAGAACGCGCCCTTGTATTCGCAGGTCCAGCCGTCCTCGAATACCCAGGTTTTCAGCGGAACGCTCCAGTGAGCCAGGCGGGCGTAGATCTGGCGCTCCAGGCGGAAGGTCTTCGGCTCCAGTTCGAAGACGCTGGCCTCGTTCATGGCGCTCTCTTCGCCAGCGGCATTGAAGAATTTGTAATTGAAGATGCGCGAAGAGTTATAACCCATGATCCACTTACGGTCCGGCCTCAAGTAAGTCTGCGTGGCGCGGCCCTTGATCTCGTCGCGCAGCGCATCCTGTTTGCGGTTGGCGTCGGCCACGTAGTAGAAATCGAAAGCGAACAATCCGCCGCTCACCAGCGTGCTGCCCAGCAGGATGGGCGCCGCCAGGCGGTACAAACTCACCCCGCAGGCCTTGAACGCGATGATCTCGTTCTGCTTGCTCATCACGCCGAAAGCCGCCAGCACCGCCACCAATACGCTGGGGGGCAGCAAGTCGTAGATCAGTTGCGGCGTCAGGAAGAAAAGGTAGGTGAACATCTTCCACAGCGAGATGTTATTGCGCAGCATGTCGCCGATCAGCTCGAAGAAGTTGAAGATCAGCACCAGCGACACGAAGCTGGATAACATCAGCACCAGGTAGGAGAGGAAGGTGGAGAGGATGTAGGTGTCCACCAATTGCGGCAGCAGGGGCAGCCGCCAGGAGGCGATACCCGAGCCATTCGTAGTCATGAAGCGGGCCTTCAACCCCTTGAAGGAGTCCGCCACGCGGGCGCGCAGGTCGCCGAGGAAATCGCTGTCGCCCGGCTTTTCCAGGCGCGCCAGAAAAATCAGCCCCGCCACGAAGAACACGGCGTTGGGCAGCCACAGCGCCACCGGCACGGGCAGCGTCTTCTGGCGCGCCAGTCCGAGCAGCGAGACAAACGCCAGGTAATAGCAGAAGAAGGCCACGAAGATCGCCGTGACGTACCCGGAGGCGCGTCCGCCCTTGCGTGTGGCGATGCCCAGCGGAATCCCCACCATGGCCAGCGTCAGGCACGCCACCGGCAGGGCGAAGCGGCGCTGGAGTTCGATCTGGTACTCGATCCAGTCCGGTTTGTCGCGCGGGTACGCCATCAACTGGCGGTTGCCCAGGCCCACGGAGCGCATCGGAGACCAGGAGGGCGGGGAAGCGTCCAGCGCCTGCTCGCCGATGGGGGCGACGGTATCGTGCGCCACCTGGTCCTTGGCTACTTCGTGGGTCGAATAATTGCGCAGCGAAAGCTGCATGCGATTATTCTTCAGGTCCGGGGTGGCGACGGCTTCCTCCGCCACCGTAATCATCGGCCCCTGCGCCTTGTCGCGCATGCCGTTCGCCCGCTTCTCGGGCGGCGAGACATCGGCCACGAAAATATGGCGCCACTCTCCCGGGCGGACGTCGCCCACATAGAGAATCGTGTTGGGAAAATTCTCCACGAACACGCGCGGCGTAACGTCGGCGCTGAGCTGCGTCGCCTCCAGTTGGTTCTTGATGTCGGTGTACCGGTGGATGCAGTACGGCGTCAAACGCAGCGTGGCCAGGGCCGCCACGCCCGTGCCCAGGGCGGCGAACAGCAGCACCGGGGCGATGACTTTGCGGCTGGAAACGCCCGCCGCGCGCATCGCCGTGATTTCCCCATCCGCCGCCAGGCGGCCCAGCCCGATCAGGATGCCCACCAGCACGCCGAACGGAATGGTGAACGGCAGCACGCCGGGAAGCGCCAGGGCGAACAACTGCATCACCAGGCGCGTATTCGCCGTGGTGCTCTTCACCAGCAACTCGAAGATCGGGTCCACCTGGCGCAGGTAGAGAATGAACGTGGCCAGCAGCGTGCCCAGCAGCGCGCTCGAAAATATCTCGCGAAAAATGTACCGGCCCAGCAGCCGCAGCAAAGTCCTCTCCCTACCGCGTCATATCCGGCGCGGAAACTACCGGCAACTTGGGAAGTTCATCTTCCGCCGGATGCAATTCCAGGTCGTCGATCAGGATGGAGGGGGCCACCACGCAGGTCTCTGCCGTGAAGCCGGAGCCGCCGATCAACGCAAATGGCGCCGTGCTATTCATGTACTCGAAGGCCGCGCTATCGTCGCCCGCCGCCAGGATGTCCTTCAGCGACCGCACGCCGAATCCGCGGAAGCGCATGCCGCGCACCAGTTCCTCGTGCCCGTCCACATAAATCTTGTAGACCAGAATCGGCATGCTCACCGGCCGGCCGCCCTGCTGCCCCGCCATCATGCGGCGCACTTCGTCCATGCCGCCGGTGGATGGGAAGTCCATTTTGCGCACGACGATCCCGTACGGTTTGTTGCGCGTGCGGCACAGTTCGATGAGCTGCTTTTTCATCTCCGCCACGGTCACCGGCTCGCTGGTGCTCACAAACAGGTTGCCGATGGCGGCCGCGCTGGACCCGAAGCTGCCGGGCAGGCGCGCGCGCCCATTGGAGCCTTCGTACCCGCGCACCGGCTGCCGCGTCAGCAAATAATTCTTCAGCACGCCCTTTTCGATCAGCCGCAGCGGCTTCGGCGCCACGCCTTCGCGGTCCACCGTGTAGCTGCCGAACAGCGGACGGCCGCGCCATTCCTTCTGCGTGGGGTCGTCCACTACATCGAACGTCTCGGGCAGCACGCGCGCCCCCATGCGCCCCTCGAGCTCGCTGTCCTGGCCCCCGCCGCCGCGGCCGCCTCCGCCCACCGGGCGCCGCGTCAGCGTCAGATTGCGCGCCAGCACCTCGGCGAAAATCTGCGCGCCCGCCAGCCCCTCGAACAGCACCGGACCGCTGTAATCCTCACCCTTGGGCGCCTTGGCCAGCGCCACCACGTTCTCCGCCAGCTCGGCGATGCCGCGGCGCATTTCGGCTTCCGGGGGCAGATGCACCACGTCCACCGCGTGGAATGTCACCGCGTCGCGCAGACTCATGCCATCCGGCGCCTGCGCCAGCGCCCGCGCCCGCAGGGTGGCCACACTCTCCGGTTCGCGCACCTCGGTGCCCTCGGAGTTCACCAGGTGCAAGCCGCCCTCGCTCGCCTCCAGTTCCACGCCCGAATTCTTGACCTCGGGATACTGCGCGAACATCGCCGACAAGCTCCGCACGCGCGACGCCCATTGCTCCTCGTCCAACACCAGGCGCCTGATGGGCCGCACCGATTTCACCGGCTCGGCATGGGCAAAATCGTTGAGCTGCTCGCCCGGCTGCATGTTGCGCATGGCCGCCCGCTTGCGCGAGATGGCTTCCACGCTCGATTTGTACGCCGAATCCGCCATCAGCCAGAAGTAGCGCCGCATGAGCGGGTAGGAATCCTCCAGCGGAAACCGTTCCAGATCGTAGCGCGACCCGCCGCCGAAGCCGGCCGCGAAGTTGCCGTTGTCGAACTTATAATCGCCCACGCGCACCTGCACGTCGGGCGAGCGGAAGCGTTCCTTGCGCCGCGAAAGCAGGCCGCCGAGATTCGCCGACACCGAGAAGCTCTCCTGCTCGTCGATCTCGTACTCGACGAAGTAGGGTGCGTCCAGGTTGGCCAGCGAAAGCGTGAGCGAGCGGGCGATCTCGTCGCGCATCGCTTGGAAAATCGGGTCGGCGGGAGGCGCCTGCGCGCTCGACACGCTCAGCATGCCCAGCGCGCCCAGGGTGGCCGCGACGGCCCACGGGAGCCGCCTCATTTCGCGCCTCCCTTGTTGTTCTCCATGCTGGTGGGCTCGGGCAGAAGCGGCGGCCGGTCGTTCGCCTTGGCCTTCTTCTCGATCTCGATCTCCGATACCAGAATCGCCGGCGACACGGCGGATACCGGCACGCTGCCCGATTCCGCGCCGCAGTAGCCGTTGAAGACTTCCTGCTTGTCCGACGTCGCCAGGATTTTGGAGAAGCTGGAAAGCGGCGTGCCCACGATATCGGCGCCGCGCACGAGTTCGTCCGGACGCCCATCGGTATAGACGCGGTAGACGATGACCGGAATCACCTTGAACGCCTGCAAACCGGAGCGCTGCGTGGTGGTGAACCCGCCCATGATATCGCGGAAATACAGGCCGTACGGCTTGTTCTGCTTCCTGACCTCGTCGAGCAGCATCTGGCGCAGGCGCGCGTCGGAGACCGCGTGGGTGGATTCCACCAGCAGGTTGCTCTGCCGCGACACCACTTCCAATCCCGGTTGGCGGCGCCCGTGCCCGTTGGATTGTGGAAAGCCCTTGATGGGCGAGCGCGACATCAGGAACGTCTTCAGTACGCCCTTGTCCACCGCCGTCACCGGCCGCGCCTTCACGCCTTCGTCGTCGTAGTCGTACCAGCCGTTGAGGTCGATGCCCGCGGCCTTGCGCCGCGTGGGGTCGAACACCACGCTGAGGAAGTCGGGCAGCACCTTGGTGCCCACGCTCTTGGTGAACGTCTGCCCTTCGCTTTCGTCCTTCTGCCGGTGCCCTTCGACGCGGTGGCCGAAGATCTCGTGGAAGAAGACGCCGGCGGCGCGGCCGCCGAAGATCGCCGGGCCCACGAAGGGTTCGGCCTCGGGGGCCTTGAGCAGATTGGAGACGTCGTTGGCCACGCGGTCGATGGCCGCCAGCACGACCTTGTCATCGGGCAGCCCCGATTCATCCACCGCTTCGAATGTTTCAAACGAATTCACGTCGGTGCCGTCGGCGGCCTTGGCCGTGGCGTCAATGACGATGCGCGCGAAGCCGCGCCCGTGGGCCACGCGGGTGCCCTCCGAATTCACCAGGTAGCGCGTGTCCGTCTGGCAGAGCACGGACACGTGCGAGGTGAGCACGCTCTGATAATTCTGGAAGCGGCCCGAGTACCGGCGGATCTTTTCCTGCCACAGCGCCTCGCTGAATTTCAGCTTGCCCGGAACCTGCACGAAACTGGCCGCGGGCTCGGCGGAGAAATCGTCGGAGTCGTCCGCCTCGGCCACCTTGACCTGGGCGTTGGTCTTGATGCGGATCAGCCGCTCCGCCGCCGCGCGGTAGGCGCGGTCGGTATCCAGCCACAGCCGCCGCTTGATGGAGTTGACATCGTCCTCGAAGGAAATGAGCACCCCCGAGGTGACCCCCGCTCCGCGGTCGCCGCGCACCCGGTGGTAGTTGTCCAGCTTCGGGCTGCCCACACGGACGGAGACGTCCAACTCGCGGTTCTTGCCGGCATTGGCGGCATCCAACGTTCCCAGCGTGCCCGACACCGAGCGGTATTCCCCCTCGGTGATCTCGTAGCTCAGGAAATACGGAGGTGGATCGGCCTTCTGCTTGAGCGCGCTGAAGTTGCGGTTTAGCTCCTGGGACATGGCGTCCAGCAGGACCGTGGGCTGGGCAGCGGCGTTGGACGCCGCGAGGCACAGCAGTGGCATTCCGAACAGAACTAGGCGGGTCAAACCACCAGAATAGCACTGCCAAGAGGGCCGCCTTGCTGCCAGGCCGCCATGTCGCGCGGGGCATTCTATCGGTGGGGCAGGCTTTAGCCTGTCAATCCGAGCGCAGCTCGGACTGTTCTTCGCGCGTTTCCCACCCCATTCCGGTAGACCCCCCAAGCCTATTTCGGGTTGTTCTTGCGGATTTCTTCCAGGCGCTTCTTGAGATACTCCTGGTATTCCTTGATCAACGCCGGATCGTGCGGAGCGCCGTAGATGTCGGTGGACTTATATTTGCCTTCGTCGAACTTCTTCCTGGTCCACTCATCGTGAACGTGGGTGGTGTCGGCCCGATCCGCGATCCCTTCGATAAACTGCGGCGGGACGAAGGAAACGCCCTCCGGATCCCCAATCACCACATCGCCGGGCATGACGGTGACGTTGCCGATGCGAACCGGAACGTTGATCGCCGCCACCGAGGCGCCGCTGATGGCGCTCGGATGCATGCTCCGGTAGTAGGCCGGCATCTCCATTTCCATGATGCCCTCCAGATCGCGCATGGAGCCATCCACTACCAGGCCGCCGCCCTTGGTGGCCCGCATGATGTAGTAGAAGAGATTGTCGCCGACGATAGTGCCGCCTTCCTTCTTTCCCCATAAGTCCACCACCAGAACATCGCCGGGCTGTAACATATCAAGGGCGGTCTGGTTTCCGAGGCGGTCGATGCCTTTCGTCCGAGCCTTGGCGTTGACCACCGCATCGAGGTCGGGGCGCGCCGGCATGAAAGCCAGGGTGAAGGCCCGGCCCACCATCTTCTTGGTGGGATGGAGAACCTGCCAGCCGTCGGTGTACTGGCCATAGGGAGTGCCGCGGCCGCCACCGGCGCCAGCGCCGCCGCCACCCCGTCCTCCGGGCGCGGCGTCGCCGCCCCAGTTGATCGTGATCTCTTCATTGGAAAGACCGCGGGCACGTTGCAGCAGGCCGTCGGAAACCTTGGGCCGCCCATCGGCGAACCGTTCACCGGTCCAGGCGGGGGTGTATTCGACCATCTGCTCGCGGGACCAGGTCCATAACTGCGCGCGGGCGGGCGCAGGTGTCAGCATGGGCAGAGCCCAGGCACCGAGGGCGAGCATGAGACAAACGCAATTTCGGAAGCGCTTCATGCGGGTATTATCCTCCTTTCGCGCGTCCACGGCATGGGAGCGCAGCGTGCGCCCGCCGGCACCCGCACGGAGCACCGTGTGACACACCGCACGAAGCCCGCACGAAGCCCTGTTGCATCCACGCCAGACAAGTGATAGCTTAGATCCCATTGCGCGGCTGGTAGGCTCCAGCCGTTCAGGGGAGGGATATCCATGAAGCTATCGGCTGTTGCCCGGGTCACCGTTGCGACCCTTCTTTTGATGCTGCCCGCGGCCTCGCTGTTCGGTCAGTCCGAACGCGGAACCATAACCGGCGTGGTCCACGACAGCTCCGGAGCCACCGTTCCGAATGCCAGGATCGCCATCGTCAGCCAGGCCACCAACTTGTCCCTGGCGGCCACCACCAACGATGCCGGCGAGTACAACGTACCCAGCCTGCAGGCCGGCACGTACACCGTGCGGGTCACCAAGGAAGGCTTCAAGACGTCGGAAGTGCGCGGCCTCGCGCTCGATGCCGCGCAGACCGTGCGCGCCGATGTGACGCTCGAAGTCGGGTCTTCCACGCAGGCCATCGAGGTCCAGGCTTCGGCGATTCAGTTGCAGACGGAGGACGCCAAATCCAGCACCACGCTCCAGAACAAGCTGGTCAACGACCTGCCGCTGGTGGTCGGCGGAACGGTCAGGACCCCGTTCGATCTGGCCTCCCTTACGCCCGATGCCAAGAACCTCGGCGGCGACAACGGCTTCATGCTGGGCGGCGGACAGGCGGCTTCGTACGGTACCTCCCTGGACGGCGTTTCCACCAATACCAGCCGCGCGCTGTCCAAGAGTTGGGTGGCATCGAACTCGCCCTCGGTGGAAGCCATCGAGCAGTTCAC
>Ga0182030_10004035_pt1 | contig 31293 bp, 25 predicted proteins | sample 812S3MmetaG_FD_121299 | JGI IMG/M metagenome (GOLD analysis project Ga0182030, IMG submission 121299) | Permafrost microbial communities from Stordalen Mire, Sweden - 812S3M metaG (Illumina Assembly) | ecosystem: Environmental > Terrestrial > Soil > Wetlands > Permafrost | place: Sweden...
ACGCGCCATACGGCCCTTAAGGATCTTGGCCACTGGCTCGGGAAGCTGCCATGAGCGATGTGCGCTTCGCCGGCATCGGGATGACTTCGGCGCGCACGCGCGACCGGTTGATCCAGCGCCTGCGGGAGCAGGGGATCACGAACCTTGCAGTGCTGGATCGGATCCGCAACTTGCCGCGCCATATTTTCGTCGACGAGGCACTGGCCAGTCGGGCCTATGAGGACACGTCGCTGCCCATCGGTTTTTCCCAGACGATCTCGCAGCCTTACATCGTGGCGCGCATGACGGAAGCGCTGCTCGAAGGTGGCCCGCTCGCCAAAGTACTGGAGATCGGCACCGGCTGCGGCTACCAGACGGCGGTCCTCGCGCCTCTGGTCGGTCGAATTTGCTCGGTCGAGCGCATCGGCGGTTTGCAGGAGCGGGCCCGGGTGCGACTGAAGGAGCTGGGCATCAAGAATGTCCGCTTCCGCCATGGCGATGGCACCGAGGGATGGAAGGCGCAGGCGCCGTTTGACGGCATTCTGGTGGCTGCGGCGCCGCTGCAGGTGCCTGAGGCGCTGATCAATCAGCTGGCGATTGGCGGGCGACTGATTGTGCCCGCCGGTCCCGAAGGCCAGCAGCAACTGTTGCGGCTGGTGCGTCGCGAACAGGGCGTGGAGCGCAAGGTGCTGGGGCCGGTGAGCTTCGTGCCGCTGGTCGGCGGCGTAGGGTAGTTCGCGCCGGCACTTTGCGCTGAGGGGCGCAGCACGCTCGGAGCCAGGGACCGGATCCAGCGCCAGATTTCTAGAACTGATAGGTCAGGATGACGAGATGAAAAGACTTGCGATGTTATGGATGGTGATGTCGGGCACAGCGTTCGCCGGAGGCGGGCCGCTGGGCATTGATCATGAGTGGTCGCTCGATCAGAGCGGTATATGGGCACCCGGGTACCAGTCCGCGCTCGAGTATGGCGGAGCGCTCGTCGTGGCGGGGGGCGCGCTCTGGCTCGGTAACGATAATCCGCTGGGTCATACGTTCTGGCAGGCGGCGGACTCCGCGGTGATCGCGACCGCCAGCACGGAGTTGCTGAAATTCAGCTTCAGCCGAGCGCGGCCGGACCAGGGCGATAACCCTAATCTCTGGTTCCAGGGTGGCAGCTATCAGAGCTTCCCGAGCGAAGAGGTCACGCTCCAGGCAAGCTTCGTCACCCCGTTCATCGTCAATTACGCCAAGGACCATCCCTGGGTCTGGGCGCTTGAGCTGTTGCCGATCTACGACGGAATTGGGCGCCTCAAGAGCCAGCAGCACTGGCAGACTGATGTGATCGGCGGCTGGCTGGTGGGCACCGGGATCGGTTACCTGACGACGACATTCAAGACGCCGCTGTCGGTGCAAATCCTGCCGCACGGACTGACAGTCGGTTTCAGCAAGCGGTTTTGAAAAGGATGGCATTCGTGAATTTCAGGGTCACTAGCTGCATCGTCAGTCGAGTTGCGTTGGTACTGTTCGCAGTACTGGGTGCATCGGGAACGTGCGCTCAAGCCCTCCTTGAGCCCGGAGACAGTCGGCTGCGATCGGATATTGAGCTGCTCGCCGATGAACGCGTCATTGACTTGCCGCTTATGACCTGGCCGATTCCCGTCGACATGCTCAGTGCCGCAATGGACGGAGTGGCCGCACCTAACGCCGATGCCCGAACATTGCTGGCGGCATTTTATCGTGTGCAGCGCGTGTTAGAAGAGCGCGAGGCCGAGCGCACTTTGGTAGCGGAAGCCTCGCTTAGTGATCATCCCGAGCGCCTCAGGACCTTCGAGGACACGCCCCGCACTGCAGAGGGTGCTAGTTTGGCCGCGTCGCGAGTCGCCGAGCACTGGGACGGCACGCTGAAGGTTGGGTTTGCCGGAGCGCCACAGGATGGTGAGCCGCTTCGGTTCGACGGGTCCTATCTGCAGGGCGTACTGGGCAACTGGCTAGTTGGAGCGTACGCTGTCGATCGTTGGTGGGGGCCGGGATGGGACGGGAGCCTCGTTCTGGGAAACGCCGCCAGGCCGATACCCGGGCTTGCGCTATCGCGACGGACGGCGCCCAGGCCAACTTCGCTGTGGTTTAGATGGCTGGGTGCCTGGAACGCAACGATGATTGTTGGCAAGCTGTCAGGCCGAACCGACATAGCTAGCCCCGAATTTATAGGTCTACGGGCGACTGCGAAGCCGACGGCGTGGCTAGAATTGGCAGCGTCCCGCACAATTATCTTGTGCGGTTCCGGGGCGCATTGCAGCGCAAGCACTTGGCTGAATAAGATTGACGGGCAGCATTTTTATGGATCCGCAGTGGCGAATCCGAGTGTGCAGGTGGCCGGGTTTGATGCACGAATCAATTCTCCATGGCGGAAACTACCCGTGGCGGCCTATGCACAGTTGATTGGCGCAGATGCGGTCGGTGGTTTTCCACAGGACTATTTCGCCCTCTATGGAGCAGAGGCATGGCACGAAATTTTTCGGGATGCGCTCATTCGGGCACACGTCGAATGGGCGGATACGTCCTGTCGTTACTACGATAGCCCACCAAAATGGAACTGTGCGTATGCTGATGCCAAGTTCACGCAAGGCGATACTTACCGCGGTTTCTCAACAGCTGACTCGCTATATCAGGATGCGGAAGTCTTATCGGCCGGCATCGATGTGACGCAAGCAAACGGCCAATATTGGGGTGTCAACGCGAGGGCTGGAGCGCTTGACCGCACGCCGGGTGGAGATCCAAACAATCCGGTGTCTGCAACGCGTCAGCAGATTCGCGAACTCGTAGGGTCTTGGCGGCGCACTATCGGCGATCACTCATTCTCGCTCTCACTCGGTGCACTGCACAGTGTCGACCCCTACCAGGCAACTAGCAAGAATCCCCTGGAAGCCTATGCCAGCTGGAGTCACAGGCTTTAGCCCGTGTCTGGCAGCCCAGCCCGGGTGTTCGGCCGTTGATATAGCATGACCACTACAAAATCGTGGAGAGATTAAGTTGCAGCTACGAGCCTCTACCCAGCCCGAAAATCAACTGCTCATCGGCCCGCAGGGCGCGGCTTGTCGTCACTCATGAGCGGCGACTCGGCCAGTACTAGCACGACCGCAGGCCGTCATGAGTCCGGTGACCACGGCTTGGAGGCGCCGGTATTCGACGGTACTGCCGCGCTCCTTTCGGTCAGGCGTCATTGGATTGCAGTGGTCGTTGCCGTATTAATGATTACGGCAGGATCTATCGGTATTTCCTACGTAGTGGAACCGAGATACACGGCAACCGTGGTTCTGCAGCCGGTGAACACCGACGCAAATGGCGATGCTACGCAGGGGCTGCGAAGCGGATTGGGCGGCCTGGCTGCGCTGGCCGGCGTATCGCTGGGCGCTCAAGGTTCGAGCATGCAAGCAAATCTTGCCGAGCTCTCGTCCGACTCGTTTACGCGAGAATTCATTAGCGAGCACGCGCTGATGCCAAGACTTTTCAGGGACGACTGGGACTCAGCCAACGGACGATGGAAGAGCGCTGATCCAAGTAAAATTCCAACAGCGTGGGACGGCATCATCGAGTTTAATGAGAAGGTTAGATCGGTAGACGAGGACAAGCTGACTGGCCTCGTGCGATTGCGCGTCGAATGGCGCGATCCAGCAGAAGCCGCCGATTGGGCCAACATGCTCGTGGCGGATCTCAACGCGCGCGCGCGTCGCCGAGCCATTGCCGAGGCAGATCGCAGTATCGGATTTCTAAACGAGGAACTCAGAAAGACTGGTGTGGTAGAACTCCAGCAGCTGATATACCGTCTCATCCAAGAGCAAACCCAGCGGGCGATGATGGCCAATGTGCGTGAGGAATATGCACTCAAGGTGATTGACGCTGCACTTGCGCCTGATATGAAACATCGCACTTACCCAAAAAGATCGATGTTCGGCGGAATTGGGCTCCTAATAGGATTATTGGTCGGCATGGGATTTGCGATCTGGCGCGACCGGCCTCGCTAGTCTCGCCACATGTCAGGTGCCAACGAAAAATACGTGCCAATTCGGCTTATGCTGATCGCGGCCAACCCTGTGATTGCAGAGCTCGCTATAAAAGCGGGGGTTGACAGGGTGATGGTTGATCTGGAGTTGCTCGGCAAGGACGAACGTCAATCCGGGCGCAATTCGGTGGTTAGTCGGCATACCGTTGAGGATATTTGGCGCATTCGCAGCTCCGTGCCCGCGGGGGCGCTGCTGGTGCGCACGAATCCAATGCATGTCGGAATTCGGGCCGAAATCGAAGCGGTGCTGGCTGCTGGCGCAGACCTGCTGATGCTGCCCTACTTCCATCGGACCCAAGAGCTGATCGAATACTGTCGCATAGTGGCCGGCCGCGCTGCGGTTGTGCCGCTGGTCGAAACGCCAGAGGCCGTTTCCTGTATCGATGAGATAGTTAAAACAGCCGGTGTGTCGGAGGTGTTGGTCGGATTAAACGACCTCCATATTGCGCTTGGCCGTAAGTTTATGTTCGAACTTGTCGCTGAAGGCATTGTTGACACCGTGGCGGCTGCAGCGCACCGCGTGGGAATGCCATTTGGATTCGGCGGCATAGCGCGTATTGGCCAGGGAATCGTGCCAGGGGAATTAGTGTTGTCTGAGCACCAACGCTTAAGGTCTTCGGCAGTTATCTTGTCTCGGACGTTCGTGGCGGGTTTGCCCAATGTCCAGGGCGTTCCGGATCCTGCGGATTTCATACAGGCAGTTCGGCAGCTACGCGAGGTCGAGAAGTCGCTTGCTGCTCGCACGTCCGAACAACGCGCGTCAGCTCATGAGGAGTTTCTCAGACTAGTGCGCAGCCACGTAAATGCGTAGCGACAATGTTGAAACGACTACTTGATCTAGTTGGATCAGGTACCGCACTGGTGCTCCTTAGTCCCGTAATCGCGGTAGCCGCAGTTTTCATATGTCTAGAAACGCAAGGTTCGCCGATTTTTGTACAGTCGCGAGTGGGACGGGGTGGCAGAGCATTCCAGCTCTACAAGCTCAGGTCGATGGTTAGCGACGCATCGGCGCAAGGCTCTTATATAACAGGAAGGGCTGATGTGCGGGTGACCAAAGTCGGGCGCTGGCTGAGGGCCACCAGTCTGGATGAACTCCCGCAGCTGTGGAACGTATTCAAGGGAGATATGAGCCTGGTGGGGCCGCGGCCAGATGTGCCTCAACAACAGGCAAACTACACTGAGGACGAATGGCGAATCAGAACCTCTGTTCTACCGGGTATCACTGGTTTGGCGCAGGCGACACTCCGATCCGAAGCCTCGCCAGAGGAGCGCAAGCGACTCGACTTGGAGTATTGTCGTCGGCGATCGTTGCGACTCGATTGTCTCATTATAGTGTTGACGGTCAGGCAGATGTGGTCAAAGGGGAGTTACTAGCTTGTGCGGGATTGCAGGGTATTATTCGCAGACTCCGCGGCCTGCGGATCCAGCGTTGCTTGCCCGCATGGGCCGCGCAATTGCTCATCGTGGTCCCGACGATGCCGGTTCGGCTCTATTTGATCGCGCCGGGCTTCACAACCAGCGGCTGTCTATTATCGATGTGGCCGCGGGACATCAGCCAATGTATTCGGATGATGGGCAGATATGTGTCGTACAGAACGGTGAAATATTTAACTACGTTGAACTTACCGATGAACTTAAGACGGCGGGCGTACACTGCCGAACTGTCTCCGATACAGAGGTAATACTCCGGCTCTACGAACTACAGGGCATATCCTTTGTTTCGCGGCTTAATGGAATGTTCGCAATTGCGATCTATGACCAGAGAATTAACGCGCTTTGGCTGGTTCGCGATCGACTTGGGGTAAAACCACTTTTCTATCATTACGATGGTTGTCGCCTGCTGTTTGCATCCGAAATTAAGGCGTTATTGAGCGCTGGGGTAAGTCCCCTACCGGACCTAGAATCGATCCATCTGTTTCTGACCTTTAATTTTGTGCCGCCGCCGGCGACAGCATTTGAGGGTATAAGGCATTTGCCGCCGGGAATGCTGATGCGGTGCGACCCAAGCGGTACGAAGTTGGAACGCTGGTGGGACTTGGCGGCGCAACATTCCGCAGATATACAGCCGAAGAAAGCCGAGGACGAACTGCTCGGCTTAATGGCTGATGCCGTGCGAATACGTATGCGCTCGGACGTGCCCTTTGGGGCATTCCTCTCGGGTGGTCTCGATTCGAGCTCCGTAGTTGGATTAATGGCGCAAAACTCCGAATGCCCAGTGGATACTTTCTCCATTGGTTTCGAAGACCCAAAATATGACGAGACACCTTTTGCAGAGGCCGCGGCGGTGCGGTTTCATACCCGCCACCACTCGGAGCGGGTCGCATCCAACCTGCTTGATTTCTGGCCTCTCGCAACCTACTTTTGCGATCAACCGCACGGCGATGTTTCGTTTCTGCCCACGTACGCGCTAGCCAAAAACGCCGCTCGTTCAGTAAAGGTGGTGTTGACGGGAGACGGCGGCGACGAGCTATTTGCTGGATACGATAAGTACGTCAACTTTTTCCGCCAACCCGGGATGGCAGACCTTTCCGACAAAAAATTCAGCGAGGCATATACACGATCGCTGTATCTGTTCGATGAGACCCAGCGCAACAGTATATACGGACCCGCATTGACCGCCGCGGCGTCTCGCGCTGACCCCATAGAGCTTGCGGGTGGGTGGCTGGAGCAGGTGCGGCACCAGGACCGGATTAATCAGGTCCTCTATCTGGATACTATGCTGCTCTTACCTGGCAATAATCTGGTCAAGCCCGACCGTATGGGCATGGCTGTGTCCCTGGAGGCACGAACGCCATTGTTGGACTATCGAATTGTGGAATTAAGTGCGCGCATCCCGGGCACTGCGAAACTAAGTAACGGCGTAACCAAATACATATTCAAGAACGCCGTGGCGACGCTCTTGGGGCCGGAGTTGGTAGGGCGCGAAAAGGCTATGTTTACTGTGCCGATTTCCCAGTGGTTGTCCGCAGAATTCCGTCCCGTAGCAATCGAGTTGCTGCTCGGGAAGCGAGCAGCGAATCGAGGTCTATTTAGGATGGAGAAAATCCGCGAAATCCTGACGCAGCATCTGGAGGGCACGCAGAACCATACTCGCCAGGTTAGAGCCCTGATTGCGCTGGAACTCTGGTTCCGAATATTTATAGACCGGGCAACTCAAGCGGCACCGCAATGGATAGATGTACTCCAGCCGGCGCCTTGACTAAGCTACTTTCTGCTTCCGGGGTTACGACGTGGGCTTAATGGGACCCTTGTACGTGCTCGGCACCGGTGCTGCGGCTGTGGCATTGCCTGCCGTGCTGTTCTTTCGGACCAGAACCCTTCTGCCATGGCAAGTGGCACTGCTGCCGTTCGGCTCAATATATGTAACGGGTGCCTCGTTGCTCGCTGAGCTGGCGGTCGCCGTCGGCATTCGTGCCCGCCGCGGGCAGTCTATGGTGGTACCGCGTACGCTCGTGTTGCTGTGGGGTGCATGGCTTCTGCTGACAATGATTTCATTCTTTGCCAACCAGATGGCTTTTAGAAATCTGTTTCAGATAGCAAAGTTCCTGGCCTTCGGCGGCATTGCGATCGGTTGCGCATTATTAATTAGTGCCGAAGGAGAGCTTCGTCGGCGGATAGTGCTTGCGGCCAGATCCTGTGCCGCTGTGCTTGCCGCTGTCTTTATCATTGCTGAACTATTGGGTGGCGGTGAGTGGGAGTCAATACAGGCACTTGTTGGTAGAAATGAAGGCGCGTTTCAGATCTTGCTGTTCGGTGTAGTGCCCAGCCTTGCCATGCTGGCAACGCCGCGGATGAGCGAAAGTCGCAGGTTTTGGGCGGCGGCGCAGATCCTAGTCAGTTTAGCTGCATTTAATGCCGCAGAAGCGCGTACGGCCCTCGGTCTGGCAATCATGGGCACTCTAGGGGTAATTTTCCTAATCGCCTGGAGGCGTTCCAGAGCAGTTGCGCTGCTGCTTGTGGCCATCATGACCTATGTCGTCATTAGAGGTGCGGGCACATATATTATGGATGAGTTTATTGGCGGCCGGCAAAACCAGTTTTCCAACGTGGAGCGACTCGGGCTGCTGACGGCGGCGTGGCGGCTGCTACAGAGCCGGCCATTGACGGGTTGGGGATGGGGTTCTGTGGACTCATTGATACCTGCCGTACCGGAGACAAGTTTGGCTTATCCTCATCCGCACAACACGTTCGCGCATTTTGGTATTGAATTGGGCTACCCGGGTCTCGCCCTATTAATTGCCCTCTACGCAGTGCTGATATTCCGGGGATTGCGTGAGTTGCGAAAGGGGGACTATTCAGCCGCGGTATTCTGTCTTGGCGTGGCAGCTGTGCTAATAGGATATTCCGCAACCGATGACATTTTTTTTGGCGCGAACCGCGGCGTATTTGCGACGATCTTCATGGGTGTGGCGTTGGCAGCACCTCGCCTCGATGTTGCCTCCAGGGAGTCGCGCTTGTTCTAATCCTGCGTTTGCCGCAGCAATCGTTTGGCGGCCAGATAGCGGTGTGTTCTTCCATGGAGTGGCGGGAACTCCAAATACTTGTTGATTCGTTAGAGATCAGTATGTGCGGTATTGCAGGAATATTCTTGAAGCAAGGACAGCCAGTCTCCGCCACAGAGAGGCTTGCGATCAATACTGCGCTCGACGCCTTGCGGTATCGGGGGCCTGATGCCCGTGGTTACTACGAGGCCGCCTCATTCGCAGTTGGACATGTGCGGCTAAGCGTCCTGGATATTGAAAGGGGAGTGCAGCCATTCATCGTTCAAGACCGGAGCGCGGTACTGGCTTACAACGGCGAGCTCTATGATTTCGCTGCGCTTCGTAGCGAACTAAGCGCGACTCAGATGTTTTCTACGCACTCGGATACTGAAGTGTTGGCCTATCTCCTGGAGTCTTCTGGTCTGGGTGGTTTGAATAGAGTGAACGGAATGTATGCCTTTGCGTACTATCAGGTGAATGAGCGGATAGTCACGCTGGCGGTGGATCCAGTGGGAATCAAGCCACTCTATTATTTTCAATCGCCAGACTTCCTCGCATTCTGTTCCGAACTCGCGCCGTTGTGTCTGCTATTGCGCACCGTTGGCGTGACGGTGTCGGTCAATAAGGCCGCTTTGCCGGATTATTTAGCTCTAGGTTGGTTTCCGGCACCGGCCACTGCTATAGATGGAGTAATGAAACTTATGCCCGGCGAGAGCGTCAGGCGCGATAGTGCAGGCACGCTTGAGTACGGCCAGCGTGGGTTGCCGTCCGCCCAAGTGTTTTCGCGTCAGCCGCGGTCTAGGGGCGAGTGGAATGGCGTGGCACGCAGCGTGGTGTCTGAGGCAATCTCGTCGCAGTTGGTAGCGGATGTGCCAGTTGGTTTATTTCTAAGCGGCGGCATCGATTCGTCACTGCTGCTGGCCCTGGCCTCAAAGACGCAACGCGGAATGATGACCTTTTCAGTCGGTTTCCGCGATCGCGCGTGGGGCGATCAGCGGTTTGACGAGTCGGATGCGGCCGCGTCCGTGGCGCACAAGTTCGGAAGCCAGCACCATGAGTTGCAGGCCACCCCCAAGATGTTGATTGATTGCATAGATCCTGTGCTTGAGGCGATCGACGAGCCGATTGCCGATCCAGCCGTGGTGCCGTTGCATCTCCTTGCCCAGTTTGCGAGCCGGCACGTCAAAGTGTGCCTGAGCGGCGACGGTGGTGACGAGTTGTTCGGAGGCTACGCGCACCATCGGCTGCGCAGACTATGGCTCGCCCTCGGGTATGTTCCGGGCTCCGGAGCGCTGCTCAAGGGGGCCAAGCAGATTGGAAATATCGGCGAGCGGCTGAAGCTGCCTGGCATGCGGCGAGTTAATACGGCTCTAGGAATGCTTGCCAACATGGCGATCGTTCGTGGGCCGTTTTCGGGTACCAAGAGCGCTCTTCTGCCGGAGGCCCTGCGGCGTCCCGACAGCAGTAGGGCGGAGTCGCGGCTCATGTCTGATGCCGATGCGATGCTGCGCTTTGAGCTGGAGTGGCCATTGGCTGGCTACATGTTGCCGAAGAGTGACCGCATTACGATGCATTCGAGCCTTGAGGCCCGGGTACCGTACTTGGACAATCGTGTTATCGCTCTGGCTCGCGCGATGCCGTGGCCTGAAAAAGTCCGCGGAAGTCGAACCAAGGCGGTGCTGCGGGATCTCTTGGCCGAGGAATGCCCGGGCGATATTTCTGAGCGGAGAAAGCTAGGGTTCAGAGTTCCGCTGGATTCGTGGTTTCGGGGAGCTTTGCGGGCGCGTGCGGAAGGGTGCTTCTCCACGTCCTCGCCGCTATGGGAAATTCTGGCCGGGTCGGCCTCCTTCGAGCTGCTGAATCGACATACGAGTGGATCTGAAAATTTTGGACCGCAGCTGTGGGCGCTCGTGGTATTGGATTCCTGGTTTAGGCGCGTTAGCTCGATGGAGGGCAGCGGCGCAAAGTCTCTACGTGGAAGCCCGGTATCTCCAAGGGCCGCGAGCAGGCCCGTGCTTTGACTTTGGCTCGAAACGCGATCAGGGCTCCCGCGTGCAGTCACCGATCATGGCGCCTTACAGCGTGGCTAGCTTATTCGCGCCCGGGTGGCTGAGATGAACGGCGCGCTTGGCGTTCTGGCAATTAATCTAATTGGAAAGTTGCTGGGTTTCCTGCGGATCCAAATGATGGCCGCAGTGCTTGGAGTGTCGGCAGCGGCCGACAGCATCCTGTTATGTTTACAGGTATATAGTTTCTGGGACGTGGTGATCATGTCCGGTGGGTTTGCAACTGTCTTGCTTCCGCGTATGGTGGATTTTGAACGGCGGGGAGCCGGGCCGCGCAGGTACGCATTCGCCGGGAAGGTTCTGTATTTGTCCCTTGTGATCGCCGCGGGGTTTACTCTGGCCGTTACATTGGGGGCGCACTGGATTGTTCAAGTCGCTGCGCCCGGACTTGGCGGACCAGGTCAGCGGTTGTTCGCGGTTTTCTGTTTGGCGTTTTCACCGCTCCCTATATTAATGACAATCTTAGTGGTCCTGTCTCTGGCCAACCGAATTTCCGGACTACACGTGCTGTTTTCCAGCAACCCGCTTGTAATTAATGGCTTCTCGCTGCTTGCTCTCTGGGCGGCTCATAGATCAGGCATGAGCGCCGGGCACACGGGCACTGCGTACTTGACGGCTGTTACTGCCGCTACAGCGGTGATGGCCGTCGTGCAAGGTCATTACTTGCCGAGGCAAAGCAGACGGAGGATCTTGATTGCTCCGGCTCGGCTTATCAGGAGTGCGCGTTCACTGCGAGCGCGGTCACTTCGTGCGCCAAAGCGGCTAATGGTGTCAGCAGTACCGCTAATTGGCGCTTTGTTAGTCCAAAATGCGATCGTGATGATCAACTACGGCTTCGCTTCCCGCTATGGCGGTGAGGGTGCAATAGCTACGCTTGGCTACGCTGAAAGGCTAGCGAATGTCTTATTCAGCGTGCTGGTCAGCGCCCTTTTTGTAATGCTTGAGCCGAAGTGGGCGCGAGAACTTTCGGACTCCAGGCGCTCAAAGTTGCCGCCAAAGATTGCCGATGACGTGGCCGGCACCACTATTGCGTGTGCGCCGCTTGCGCTCGTACTCGCATTCGCGGGAGGTGACGTCGCCCGCTTGGTGTATGGCTTTGGGGCGCTTGGCAATGTGCAGCGCCTGGATGCTCTTGGAAAAGCCGCTGCCTTTTTCGGCGCCAGCGTGTTGCCCATGACATTGTCTTATTGTTTCTCACGTGTCTTGGTCATACTGCAGCAAACGCGTGCAGTTATTTATGTCAATGCAACACTTTTGTGCGCCTGCCCATTGCTTAACTACTGCTGCGCGAGAAGCCTAGGCACCCCGGGGATTGCGGCCTCCTTTGCGGGATTGATGGTGCTGCAGTCAGTGATGTATGCGTGGCTGCTCGCCAGGCAAAATGGGCTGAGCATTGCTATCAATGCGACAACCGTTAGGCAAATGACAGCAGTCACATTGTCAATAATTCTTGTGCTGACGCTGGGCTCCCACGCGCCGCTTCACGGATTTGCGAGGCTTGCATTATTGACTGCGCTTGCGCTCGGCGCGGCAGCAGTAAGCTCGCTCGTCGGGAATGTTGATTGGGCGTCGCGCATTCTCATTCGTGTTGGTTATCATAGGTAGCGAGAATCTAATTTAAGGTAGGCCTCAGTGGCGAGTATCCGGCTAATTGCTCGATTGGACATCAAGGGTTCAAACGTCATTAAGGGCGTTCAACTCGAAGGCCTTCGCGTACTTGGTGATCCACACGCATTCGCGCTTCGCTACTACGCGATGGGTGCGGATGAGTTGATCTATATGGATGCCGTTGCGAGCTTATATGGCCGAAATAATTTGAGCGAAATTATTGCGCGCGCTGCCAAAGACATTTTTATACCTATAACTGTAGGCGGAGGCATTCGTACTCTTGAAGACGCGACGATGGCATTGCGGTCGGGTGCGGACAAAGTTGGGATTAATACGGCTGCGGTTTCCAGGCCTGAGCTAATCACTGAGGTTTCGAGGCGGTTCGGTGCGCAGGCCATGGTGCTATCGATTGAAGCAAAGCAAGTCGCTGCGGAGCAGTGGGAGGTCTATACGGACAATGGTCGAGAGCGTAGCGGGTTGGACGTCGTGGAGTGGGCCCAGCGCGGGGTGGCACTTGGTGCGGGCGAGATCTTATTGACCTCTGTGGATAGAGAGGGCACTCGAAGGGGATTTGACACCGATTTGGTTCGGGCTGTTTCAAACGTGGTCTCGGTACCTGTGATTGCCAGCGGTGGGATGGGGCGGGTGGAGGATCTTGTCGCCGTAGTGAGTCACGGAAGAGCCGACGCTGTCGCGATGGCAGACATTCTCCACTATCAAAGAAGCTCGATACCGGAGATCCGGCGCAAGGCTATCGAAGCGGGCGTGTCTGTGCGGGTTGTCCCATGAATGTATCCATTCTTGACTACGGTATGTGCAACTTGTTAAGCGTTGTCAGAGCGTTCGAGCATTGCGGCGCCAAAGTTATTGTTCTTGATCGCGCCACTGACATAGGCAATATTGACAGGCTTGTTATTCCCGGCGTCGGTGCATTTCCCGACTGCTTAAAGGAGATGCGGGCGTGCGGGATGGACCGAATGATCACGGAATTCGCCAACAGCGGACGGCCACTGTTGGGCATATGCGTTGGCATGCAGGCGTTATTCGAGGAAAGTGAGGAGTTTGGTTTATCGCCTGGGTTGGGTCTTTTGCCCGGATCTGTCGTTGCAATTCAAAGTACCGCGGCTGACGGTAGTCGCCTTCGGATTCCGCACATAGGTTGGTGCCCCTTGATCTATCCCGACCTGCGCACCACGTGGGTTAACTCCGTACTCGAAGGCCTTCCTGATAGGCCGGAAATGTATTTCGTTCACTCGTACACGGCGGTGCCCAAGGTCGCGGAGCATCGCCTGGCGGACGCCAAGTATGGCGGGAGGCTAATTTCTGCCGCTGTTCAAGCCGATAACATCGTGGGGTTACAGTTTCACCCGGAAAAGAGTGCCAGTCTCGGGCTCACAGTTATCAGCAACTTCCTGCGAATCTGAATGATGCGTCCACATACTGTTGCCCTAATTCCCGCCCGAGCCGGATCAAAGCGGTTACCTGGAAAGAATGAGCGTGTTCTGGGCGGCCGGCCGTTGCTTGAATGGACTGTGGCGGCCGCGGTCAAGTCAGCTTGTTTCGATGCCGTAGTCCTGTCCACCGATTCAGAGCGCCTCGCGGCCATCGGGCGCCGCTCTGGCGCAATTGTTCCATGGCTGCGCCCGGCGGAGTTGGCGACTGATCAGGCCACCTCGGTCGCTGTCTGCCAGCATGCACTGGACTCCTATGAGCGTGAGGTTGGCAGAGTGTCGACATTGGTGTTGCTACAGCCAACATCGCCGTTTCGTCGTGTCTTGACAATTCGTAATGCGCTCGCGTGTTACGCCGAGGCGGGCGGTGCGAGTGTCGTTTCTGTGAGTCCCGCGGCAGTTCAACCATCATGGTTACGCACAGTGGGTCCAGATCAGATTATACGTGGTTACCCGGGGATACCAGTGGACATACCGCACGAAGCCCAGACGCCTGCGGCTTGGTATTTGAATGGCTTGATCTACGTGGCAGGTGCTGATGCCATCCGGCAAGGTAGCTTTTATACAGCGCAAACGCGGGCGTTCCGTGTAATGGACCGAATTGAGGCAATTGACATCGACACCGAATTCGACTGGATGATGGCCGAGGCGGCGTTGCCAACGGTGCGTGCGAGGAACGAAGCCGATGAGTAGTCGTGTATTTATCATTGCCGAGGCCGGCGTCAATCACAACGGCAACGAAACCGAAGCTCTGGCGCTCGTTGATCGCGCGGCATCAGCGGGTGCAGACGCGGTGAAGTTTCAGACGTTTCGTGCCGAGGATGTGGTCGCCCGGGGAACACCGACGGCCAGCTATCAGGCTGAGAATACCGGTGAGGCTGATCAGTTCAGGCTATTGAAAGAGCTCGAACTGTCTGCGGAGACGTATCAACGTATTGTGGCACGCTGCCAACTCAAGGGCATCGAGTTCATGTCGACTCCGTTTGACATAGAGTCGGCAAGGTTCCTGGTAAGACTCGGAATGGGGCGCATTAAAGTTCCATCGGGAGAAATTACCAACTTTCCGCTCATAAGAGCGTTGTGCGGTTTTGGCAAACCACTGATCGTCTCTACTGGGATGTCGAGCCTTGCGGAGGTTGATGCATGCGTGAATTTGGTCCAACGGCACTCGTCGGGTGGTAGAGACAAGGAGCCGCTTACCCTACTGCACTGCACTTCGAACTATCCCACGGCACCGGACGATGCAAATCTCCTTGCAATGCGCACGATGGCTGATGAATTTGGGCTGCCAGTCGGCTATTCAGATCACACCCTAGGTATAGAGATTAGCGTTGCAGCGGTGGCACTCGGTGCGGTGGTAATTGAAAAGCACTTTACTTTGAACAAGAACTCGCAGGGTCCAGACCATAGGGCATCACTAGATGCGAATGAACTCGCCAACTTGGTTCAGGCGATCCGTAATGTTTCTGCCGGGCTAGGCGACGGCGTGAAGGAACCGAGAGGCTCGGAGCTGGAAATCCGTAAACTGGCGCGCAGGAGTGTTGCTGCGCGTGTCGATCTCCGCGCCGGCGATACGCTAGAAATGAATTCACTGATGTTACTAAGGCCGGGAGTGGGTATTCATCCGGCGGACTTGGAGAGCCTAGTGGGCGTACGGGTGCGTCGGCCAGTGTCGGCTGGGGTGCTGTTACGCTGGGAGGATCTTGAGTAGTGCGCAGGATCTATTATGTGACTGGAACGCGCGCTGATTTTGGACTTATGCGCAGGACGCTACAGCTCCTGGCTACGAATAAGAGCACCTTGCCGGGCGTAATAATAACCGGTATGCACCTTTCTCCACTCTTTGGCGATACATGGAAGGAAGTTGAGGCCTCCGGTGTGCCAATACGCGGTCGCGTGCCGACTGACGTTGAAGTTAGCACGGGAGCTGCTATGGCTAGAGTGATTGCACAAGGCATCTGCGGGTTGACCGACATACTGAACGCCGATCGGCCCGATGCACTATTGCTGCTGGGCGATCGAGGCGAGATGCTCGCGGGAGCAATTGTTGGTTTGCACCTCAATCTTCCGGTAGTGCATGTACATGGTGGTGAGCGATCTGGGACCGTGGACGAGCCGGTGCGGCATGCAATTTCACGTCTCTCGCACTACCACTTCGTTGCAACGGAAGGTTCTGCAGAACGGCTTCGCAAATCCGGCGAGGAACCTGGGCGAATATTTGTCACAGGCGCACCGGGGTTGGATGAAATCCGCTCCTCGATCCTTCCCGCACGATCGGAGCTTTGGCGAGATATTGGGCTTGATCCAGACCGTGGTACAGCTCTGATGTTATTTCATCCGGTGGTTCAGTCTGCGGAGACTGCCGGGACACAGGCCATTAGCATTATAGAGGCAATCAAGCGTGCGGGCCTTCAGGCGATATGTCTTACGCCCAATTCAGATGCCGGTAGCGCTGGAATTCGAGAGGCTGTCTTGGCGCTGCGCGACACAAGAGGATTTTTTGCAGTTTCTCATATCAAGAGATCCGATTTTCTTGGCTATATGGCGCATGCTGACATAATGGTTGGCAACTCAAGTGCAGGAATAATTGAGGCGGCATCGTTTGGTACGCCCGTAGTGAATGTTGGCGACCGTCAGCATTTGCGCGAGCGAAATTCGAACGTGCTGGACGTTGGCACCGATGTTGATTCAGTGTATCAGGGCATAACTGCCGGCCTCAAACGCGGCAAACTATTCGAAGGCAACATCTACGGGGACGGATGCGCAGGTGAACGGATCGTGGAGCTTCTTGCCAGTGTCCCGCTAACCCGGGATGTGCTTATGAAAAGCCTCGTCTACTGAGAGGGTGTCACGGAGTGACCGAAAAAACATACATTTACGGGGCCGGCGGTCATGCCATGGTAGTGATCGACGCGTGGAGACGAACAGGCGCTGATTGGGATGGGTGCCTCGACGACAACCCGGCGAAGATCGGACGCCTAATTATGGGAATTAAAATTCAATCTCTAGGAAGCGCGGATCTAGCCGGCGTCGCAGTGCATGTTGCCATTGGGAGCAATCAACGGCGGTGCGAAATAGCCTGCAGGTTGTTCGAGTCAGGGGTTACCCTCCTTACCGTGATCCATCCAGAAGCCACAATTGCTGAGGGCGCGAATATCGGGGCGGGCTGCTTGGTCGCCGCGCGGGCCGTCGTAGGACCGGGCGCAAATTTGGGCCTTGGCTCCATTATAAATCATGGCGCCATTGTCGATCACGAGTGCATGGTGTCGGATTGGGCGCATGTTGCTCCTGGTGCTATATTGGGCGGCGGTTCGATGATTGGTGCTCGTGCGCTCGTAGGCGCTGGCGCAGTCGTGTTACCCGGATGCACGGTGGGAAACAATGCCGTGGTTGGTGCTGGTGCAATCGTGACCAAAGATGTCGCGGCCGGTAGCACGGTTCTTGGCATTCCGGCGCGTGTTGTTAGGAATTAGGGAAGATTCATGATTTTGAACGAGCTGCTGATATCGCAATCGGCAACGATTCGGGTGGCACTTGAGCAGCTGGACAAGACTGGACAGGGGGCGCTCGTGCTCGTCGACGGGCGCGGACGATTCCTGCGGATGATCACCGACGGAGATATGCGTCGGGCTCTGCTCGCCGGTGCGTCGCTGTCGGATGCGTTGATGTCGTTGGGAGTTGTATCGGCATTCACGCTGCCTCACGGCAGTTCGGAATCTGAGGCAGCTGAGCTCATGGGAGCTGAGATGATCGACCAGGTTCCAACGGTCGATGCAGACGGTATACCCACGCATCTCTTTGTACGCCGCAATATAGACCGGCGGATATATTTGTCGGCACCGCATCTTAGTGGCGAGGAGATGGAATTCGTTGAAGAAGCCTTCCGGACCAATTGGGTAGCGCCGTTAGGCCCAAATGTCGATGCGTTTGAGCGTGAACTTAAGGACTATGTGGGAGTTCCCCATGCAACGGCCTTAAGCTCGGGAACTGCCGGCCTCCACCTGGCGCTGCTGTTGCTCGGGGCAGGTCCCGGCGACCTAATATTCTGCTCAAGTCTGACTTTTGTGGCGAGCGCGAATCCGATTCTTTATGTAGGCGCGACGCCTGTATTTATTGATTCCAGTCCTGACACTTGGAACATGTCGCCCGCCGCCTTGGAGCGCGCGTTCAGGTGGGCCGATGAATTCGGTAAGCTACCAAAAGCGGTGGTAGTCGTCAGCCTATATGGTCAGAGTGCTGATTTGGATGCTATAGCTGAGATTTGTTCGCGGTATCAGGTCGATATTATCGAAGACGCGGCAGAGTCCTTGGGCGCCACTTATAAGGGAAAATTTAGCGGGACATTAGGGCGGATCGGTGTCTATTCCTTTAACGGCAATAAGATAATAACCACATCCGGCGGCGGGATGTTGGTTGCGCAGGACGCCGCATTGATCGAGCGCGCGCGTTTTCTCGCAACCCAAGCTCGCGACCCAGCACCGTATTACGAGCATAGCGTGGTGGGCTACAATTATCGTATGAGCAATGTACTGGCCGGCATCGGCCGCAGCCAACTAAAGGTACTTGCCAGTCGGGTTGCCCAGCGTCGCGTAGTGTTTGATAGGTACAGATCACTTCTTGGCAATGTGAACGGCATCTGTTGGATGCCGGAAGCCGACTACGGTAAGGCTACGCGTTGGCTTACTGCGTTGCAGCTTGATCCGTCGCGCACCAGCGCTCGGCCGAGCGATGTGATGAATGCTCTTGCAAAATCTAATATTGAGGCAAGGCATATATGGAAGCCAATGCACCGGCAGCCGTTATTCAAAGGGGCTAAGTACTTTGAACATTCAGCAGAACTGTCATTTTCTGATGAAGTCTTTGAGCACGGTGTTTGCCTCCCATCGGGCTCCGATCTAACAGAAGAAGAAGTGTCCAAAATATGCAAAATCATACGCAGCGTACTTGAGCCTAGATCTTCGGAGTAGTTGCTGCAAATGTAGCGAAGCTACGCGACACTCCTCGTTGGTACCGGAAAATGACCCGTTTGACGATAGACGCCTTCGATTACGTCGACAACTTGCGACACCGAAAACCTGTTAAGCACTTCGGTTCGTGCGGCGTCGCCCATCTGACGCCGGAGCTTAGAATCGACGACGAGTCTCGAAAGTGCATTTACCAGACTATCGACCGAGGATGGCTCGCATAGCACGCCCGCCTTGCCGTCGGCGGTCATTTCGCCGAGTCCGGAAATGTCCGAACCTACCCACGGTATGCTCATGGACATGGCTTCCAGAATTGAATTCGGAAACATTTCGCCGCGCGTGGATGGCAGGGCGTATATATCAATCATCGACAGTATTTCGGGCACATCCGTACGGAATCCCAGAAATCGAATATATTGCGCGACGCCAAGATTTGCAGCTAAATCCTTGACCGGGTCGAGAGTTGGGCCATCGCCAACAAAAACCACTCTGAGGGTAGGGTTTAGTTCCATTAGGCTTGGTAGGGCACGCACCAAGACTTCCTGCCCTTTCCAGCCATCAAACGCTCCGACAGACGCAATTACGACGCAGTCCTCAAGGTCATACTGTGTCCGAAGCGTACTGTCCTGAAAATTATCGATGCAGAACTTTTTGCTGTCGACCCCGTTATAGGATACAAATATTTTCTCCGCTCGGGCGCCGAGGCGAATCAGCTCCCTTTTGGTGAACTGAGAAACGGCGAGGATTAATGGCGGATAGAATCGGTATATGAGATTCCGCCACTGGTGCGTGCGGCGCAGCTCGATGCCTCGCACGCTATGAACTACTCCAACTTTTCTTCCAGCCACGACCTGCGCAAAGTATGCGCAGTAAGCGGTCGCGGCATTGTGGGCGTGCACGATATCAATCTTGTTTTTTCTAATGGCCCGACCGATTGCAAAAATTGAGCGCAATGTCGAAACCGGGTCGCGGCGAGAGACGGCAAGCGTTGGCACAATTAAAATCTCGAAACCGTGGCGACGTATGTGATCGCAAAGAACGCCACCGCTGGAGCAGTACCAGATGTTATGCCCGCGGGAACGCAGTTCGATCCCAATAGTTAGGGACTGCGTGCCGGGCCCGTTATCGCGGAATTCTGAACGCAATTGTAAAATATTGGCCATAGAGATTCCTGTGGGAGCGCCGCGGAGTCGGGCTGCCGGCGTTCTCTGCCCTTGTAGGTGTTCAGCCGTGGTTTGAGCGGGTCGCGATTAGTCGAGCTTCGGCTAAAATCCTACGGTCTGGCAGTTAAAGCTGGGTTGTGCCTTGCGCGGAATTGTGCTCATCCCATATTGGATGCCTGAGCTTCCAATGTTCTCCATCCTTAGCCCAGATGTGATCTGACCTCCAACTATCGACGATTTCCATAAATTCCTCCTCAGATATGGAGCAGTAATCGAGGAAATCTCGAAAATACTTCTTCGGGAATTCTCCATCGTAGCGGCGGACTAGGGCTATACCTTCTTCGCGCGTAATTTTACCGTCGCGTATTTCGTGCGCCGTATCCGACGTGGTGCGCCCAATTCCAAACTTGACGTATCCGAGATAGTAATGAAATCCGTCGATCCGATCATCAAGGCTCGCGTACTTCGAGTAGGTGCCTTCAGAGCGTTCGGTGTTAGGTGTAAAACCAGTATGCTGCTGGCAGTAATAAAAGTTTTCCTGTGGATCCCAAAATTTGTAGTATCCAAAAAACTGTATGGTGGTGCGGTTGTTTAGAATTTGAGAGTGAGGCGGAGCCATAAAGGGTTTCAGATCTGCGAGACTGAGGCCGTGCGCAGCCCAGAACTCCGGCGGCAATCCTGAGAAGTAGTGGTGATCATGGTCGGCGATTTCACGATCCGGCCGTAATGCGTTTTTTAGGTCGCCTCCGTATTCGACTTCACCGTTCTCGCCATACATGATCAGCGACACATTTTGCATGACCGCCATTTGCAGGGGGAAGTTTGTCTGCCCGTATATAAAAGGCTGAAACGGGTCGCCTAGGTGGCGCAAGGCCAGTTCCGTCAGTCGCCGGGTCACCTTGCCGTTCGGCGTGCCTAGGACGTTAGGAATACCAGAGGCAATAAAGGCATCGAGATTTCGGCGGCCGATATCGGTAGGCAATAGCGGCGCCCAAGTGATGCTCAATGGGTTCATGTTGTATTTGTACTTGAGCTGATGAGCAACGAATCCGCCATCCTTCCCGCCACTGCATGGCACAATCACATCATATTCCCCGTTCGACTTACGATAGCGATCGCAGAGCTCGATGAGTTCCTGTTCGCGGTGCTGCCAGTCGATTTGCGTGCGCTTGTATTCAGCAAATCGGCACGCCGAGCAAATACCTTCGGCGTCGAAACTGATGCGTGGCCGCTGATTCGAGATTGTGCATTTCTTGCAAAATTTAATCTGTGCGGGCAATTTGTACATTGCCTGTATGTCACGCTTCTGCATCTAGCTTGCCTACCCTTTCCTGATCTGCGTAGTGGATCATGCATTGGCCGCCGGCTGACTAATCTCCAAATTCCTGACGGCCATAAACAATTTGGCTAAATCAACGACTCAATAACTCCTATAACTCTTTCGGTCGACGACTCGTGGGCCACTCTGCCACCTTCCGCGACTGAAGAGGGGGTCTTATTTCGAAGTTTTCCCGATCCGATTCCGAGCGCGGTCTCGATGTCCGAGGGGCCGTTCGCCGATATGGCAACCCGGAAGTCCGCATACGGTACCAACGGATCGTAGACTGAGCCGCGGACTGACACTACGCGCTTGCCTGCAATGTGGGCCTGGAGCCCGACAGTCGAGGTCATCACGACTACGGCATCAACCGCGTGCAACAACGGCGCTAGCGACTCCGACGGAGGGCTAAACTCAACGCGCTCTGCCGGCACAAATTCCACTCGTTCGCTGGTATGGTATCGAACAACAAGACGAAGGTCCTGGTGGCGCGCCACTAATTGTCTAAGAGCCGATTCAATTTGGCGTGGCAGTTGGGCATTGGCCGCAGACCCACTTTCCAAGTGAAGGGCTGGTTCCTCCTGGGACGCCCATAGTACTGTCATTCGACCGTCATTCCATTGCCGTTTATCGCGCATTTGGCGTCCGGCGTCGACGGTTTCCTTCGACATGAGAACGTCAAAGGCGGGATTTCCAGTTATTACCACTTTCGCCGGCAGCCGACCGCAGTGGACCAGTCGACGCTGGACCCATTCATTTAGCACGCACACACGTGTGGCGTAATTTGCCTTTCCGACCCATTCAGACTCGGCAATGCAAAATAGGTCGACTACGCAGACCGAGGGTAGGCCAAGCTGCCCGGCGGCCAAAATGGCAGCGCGTTCGGCGCGCGGTGCACTTGTAGTAATTACAAGATCAGGATTTATCCATTCGATCGCAGCCTTCAGGGTTGCAACCGGCAGGAAGATCTGGCGTCCGTTCTTGGCGTAGGCTTGACGAGCTGCCGGTTCGCCTATCGTGGTGACTAAATCGCGAAAATTCAGTCCCAGATAGGCGACAGATTCATCGTGCTCGACAGGGCCGCCCGCAAGCTGTCTCACCAGTTCGCCACCGTAGCCTTGCACTACTGGTAATCGGCTCTCCGGCAAGTCGCGAAATCCAAGTGCTTCGATGCCGCGATCCCGCAGAAAGGTCTTTGCGGTGGTCAATGCAAGAAAAACCGGATTGTGCCCGGCGCGCCGAGCTGCAATGAACACTGGCTGCAATGCCGCTACATGGCCGCCGCCATAGGCTACGAATAGGATGCGCGACATCGTTGCAGGCGTTCTAGGTTGTGATGCAAACGATCAAGTGATGGGGGCAAACCCTCCATAGGGTTTCTCTTGCGTCCGAATAGTGCCGTAGCGAGAAACCAGCTCGTGCGCTGTCAAAGCCATCCCCAATCACGTGCGTAAGATCCGTCGTCGATAGAGCCGATACATTCGCGACAAGCCCATCATATTTCGGGTCAGGTGCCGCAAAACGAAAGTTCTCAGCGCGCCCAATGGCAGCAACTGCCTGTTGAGGAAAAGAACGTCTTTGTTGTTTGGCGTGAACCGGATCATCAGAAATCCAGCCGCCTTGATCTTGCGCTTGACCTGTTCGGTTCTTTCCGCAAGTTCCGGGTACCAGAAATCGTGAAATTCGACGGTTATCTGTTTGCATCGGGCAAGCACGGAGTTTGGAACTTCGGAAAACGCATCCAGTTCCGCACCTTCTATATCTACCTTTAGAAGGTCGATGGTATCGCTGGTGGCGTGGCTCAAAAACCCCTCAAGTGATTGTACCTTGACCTCCAACGATTCCCGAGCACCGGGATCGTGGAGAATGCCACCGACCACATTCAGGCCAAGCAACGAGCCGGTTTTGTCCCTGCCCAAATCATAGACTAGGTTTGCAGTTCCATTGCTGCCGCCTATGGCGACTGGGTACACAGCGACTCTTGGATCCTTATTTTCAAGATTATTGGCGAGCTGAGGTACGGGTTCAGCTGCGAAGACTCGGCACCCATATTTACGCGCAACCTCCAAGCAGAATTCACCGTTATTGGCACCCAGATCGAAAACGATGGAGTCTGAGCTCAGTGGCGAGGCCAGAAACGCGTGTTGACTGACGCGATCAACTTTTAGCGGCATTGGTTTATAGCTCAGCAATGAAACGGGGCTTTCAGCAACCAGCTCTGGGCTTCGCAGTGCCGGTGCACGGCCAAGAGATTGTACTCCAGATGGGCAGGGCTGCCATTCGTGCACGCCGCGAGGTGCGCGCGTCGCCATGTTAGCGGAGCCTTCACGCGTACTTGCCACCGCTCCGGTTTTGGAAATAGTCAAACGACGACGGGCAATTGCCGAGCTTGGCGAGCCTTACTCCACAGCGGATTTCATTGACCGGTGAACTGATCGGGCGGTATGCCGAGCATCGAGGTTAGCGCTGCTAGAATCTAGCGTGCAATTACGTGCGCGCATGGGCGCCGCAATGGTCGCCGTGGACGACAAGTGCTATTGGCCGGGCGCCCATGGGCGCCAACGTAGAACATAAAGGGACCCCAAGCTTGACCCCAGGGTCCGGTAACGCCCACCCCCGAACCCGCTCGGGGGTCCCAGGAGTACCCCGAGCCGCTCAATTCATCGTACGGCCGGCTGGTACGTGCTGAGGGTGCTGTTCAAGTGTTAGACGTTAGACGCCATCAGCTTGTAAACGGGTCAGTTTTGTGCGCGTTCATCTGTGCATGCCGACCAGTCATCCTATGAGCCGAGGGCCCTCGACTAGGTGACCCGCAGCCGGACGGAATTGCCGGCTGTGGGGCGTGGCCGAGGATTCGAGCGTCTCAGGCCGTGGGAAGGCGCTACAATTTGCTAATTGGACCAGGGAGGTTACTCAGTGGCCGGAATTCGAGCTCGATTGAAGGGATTGCTAGCTTGCGGCGCGACATTGCTTCAGGTGGCCAGCACGCTGCTGCTGATGTTGTCCTCGGCAGCGGCCCAATCGCAGTCGCAGGCAGCGTCTGTCGACCAGATTCAGGCTGCGCTGGGCGGTCTAAGTCCGGAGCAGCAGCAACTGCTCCTCCAGCAGCTCGGGAGTGGATCGGGAGATAGCCCACCTGCCGTGCCGGCCGCCAGCGGTGTGTCGGGAGCCGGCCAAGCTTCATCCAACGGTTCGGGCCTGCAGGACGTTCGATCGCGTGACGCCGCGAGGCGCACAACGCCCTCGGATGGAACTCAGTACGCAAGGGACGGTTCACCGCTGCTCAAGGCTTTGGACACCGTGCTCATTACTGTAAGTCTGGAGTCGCCCAAGTCCAGCGTTCGGCAAGATCAAAGCGCCAATGCCGCAGCAAGGGCACCAGGCGCGGCCGGTTCAGCGCCGGGAGGGGCTGCATCCTCGATTGGAGCGGGTGTGAATGGCGGGAGTATGAATGGCGGGCAGGGCAGTGACGCCTCGCCACAGTCGCCGCCACGGACGGACATGGAAGTCAAGCAGGCGAATGCTCTTATCCAGCTGCTGCGATCGCGGAATCCCTACACGTTGGATAGAACGGGCGCCCTGAACCTGCCGGGTTTTGCGCCTATACCTCTCGCCGGCCTCACGGAAGGGCTCGCTACAAAGCGCTTGGCAGCGGAGCCGGCGCTCTCGTCGTTGTATCTTAACCTTACCTTATTGCCGCTAACGCCCACGGGATCCTTGGCACTGCGCCCTTACGGCTACGATCTTTTCTCCGGCGCAACCAGTTTCTCTGGATCCCTAGACGTGCCAGTCCCCGACAGCTATGTAGTTGGAGCCGGCGACGAATTTAGCGTTCAGCTCTTTGGGAGCCAAAATCGCAGCCTTCGATTGAAGGTCGACAGAGACGGACGGATCGCGTTTCCCGAACTGGGGCCAATCCCGGTAGGTGGGCGACGGTTTCGCGATGTGCAGGCCGATCTGGAGGCGCGCATTAATCGTCAGATGACCGGAGTGCACGGCAGCGTCAGCATGGGCACGCCGCGCTCAATTGGAATCTTTGTGGTTGGCGAAGTTAATACACCCGGCTCCTATTCGGTCAGCGGTTTGTCAACAATTACCGGCGCATTGTTTTCTTCGGGCGGCGTAAAGCCGATTGGCACACTACGCGATATCCAGCTCAAGCGGGCCGGCCAAGTAGTTCAGCATCTGGATCTTTATGACCTGCTGATGAATGGTGATACTTCGAGTGATGTGCACCTTCTGCCAGGCGACGTGATATTTGTGCCGCCGGTTGGTGCAACAGTAACCGTTGAAGGCGAGGTGCGGCGTCCAGCAATCTACGAGCTCAAGGGGACGAATTCCGTTAGCGATGCAATCGCTATGGCGGGTGGGTTCGGCACGGAGGCCGACACTGAGAAGGCCGAGCTGACCCGAATTGACCAGCTGCAGCGACGGATAGTCCTGGAGGTGGGTCTTGCCTCCCGTTCCTCAAATGAGTTCTTGAAAAACGGAGACGTGCTGCAAGTTGCACGCCTGCGACCAACGATAGATGCCGGTATCCAGGTGCAGGGGGATGTTTACCATCCCGGTATCTTCGCGTGGCACGAAAATATAAGGCTGGCTGATGTCATTAGTTCAATTAACGAACTCAAGACCGGCGCCGATGCCCACTACCTCGCTGTTCGCCGCGAACAGGCTCCCGACAGACATATTATAGTTTTATCCGCTGATCTCACCGCTGCACTTCGCGCGCCGGAATCGAGCGCCAATATTCTGCTTGCGCCACGCGATCAGATAACAATATTTGATACCGAGGCCGGTCGCGCGCAGCTAATTCGACCGTTACTCGATGAGCTGAAACTGCAATCCAACCAATCAGCCCCTGCGCAAGTGGTGAGTGTCACCGGCAGGGTACGAGCAGCGGGCGACTACCCGCTTGAACCGGGCATGAAGGTCAGCGACCTGGTTCGCGCTGGCGGGAGTCTGGATGATGCCGCGTACGGAGGCGTCGCGGAATTGTCGAGATACGTTATTGAAAATGGGCAAGCAAGACGTACCCAGTTGATTTCGATAGATCTCGCTGCAGCAATGCGGGGCGACCCATCGGCGGACCTCGCCTTACAGCCGGCAGATGGCCTGTATATCAAAGAGATATCTGGGTGGAGTTCCCAAGACCAAGTAACTCTCAGAGGCGAAGTTCGATTTCCCGGCACTTATCCGATTAAGCGCGGCGAATCCCTTCGCTCGGTGATCGATCGTGCGGGAGGCTTGACGGACCTGGCCTTTGTGGAAGGGAGTGTCTTTACCCGGGAGCTATTGCGCCAGCGCGAACAGCAGGAGATTGACCGGCTCACCGATCGAATGCAAAACGAGTTGGTGATGGTGTCGCTGATGGAAGCACGAGGCAACCAGCCTGGTGCGGCTCAGACGTTTAGCGTTGGGCAAAGTCTGCTAGGGCAGCTCAAGGCAGCAAGAGCAGTTGGCAGACTTGTGATCAATCTGGCAGACGCCATCAATGCCTCCGCGGGCTCTGCAAATGACGTGGTGCTAATGAATGGTGACACGTTAGTGATACCTAGGCAAAGCCAGGAAGTCACGGTTATTGGCGAGGTGCAAAATGTAACTTCACATTTCTTTAAACCGGGTCTTACGCGTGATGACTATATTCGTCTTAGCGGCGGAATGACTCGTATGGCCGATTCGAGGCATACGTATGTTGTTAGGGCAAACGGTAGTGTAGTAGCGGGCACGGGACGATGGACGCGGGCGGGAGCTTCGATTGCAATTCGTCCCGGCGACACGATAGTGGTGCCATTGGATGCCGAACGACAGCCAGCGCTGCCGCTCTGGCTGTCGGTGACGACCATCTTGTACAACATTGCGATTGCGGTTGCTGCTGTTCACACGCTATAGCGCAGCTGGTGGCTTGTATACCGATGCGAACGCATGGAGGCGTGTTGTTACAAAATTGTTATCCCGCGAATCTGGCTACCGTTCATTGGCACCTCGAGAGCAGAGCGATGGGTGAGCAGGTTTCGAGTAGTGGTCTTCTAAGCCTCGATCGCTGTAAGTTGCTGCGAATTCGCCTGATAGGTACCGTATGCACCCGCGTGCTAGATGTCCCTCTGACAAAATCGTCGCAAAATCGCGACAATTTTCGCAGAAAAATGCCTGTCGGAAGTGAATGTTGTTCGAAACATTAGTGGTTTGGCGCTGACGAGTGGCAAACGCATAACTTAGGTAGCATAGTGCTGCTGCGGATTAACCCCAATGGGGTATGTCAGGAAGACATTTCGGTGTTCACTTTAAGGACGAAGAACGCATGCGAAGCTGGAGTCGACGCACTCAACATAAACTTTATGCTCTGGCCTCGTGCCTTAGCCGTGGCTCCAAGCAGGTCATACTGTTAGGGTTTGATCTAGCCGCTTTGGGCACCTCACTTGCGCTTGCGCTGCGCTCCGTCCCGTTCGCGGTCGGCTCCACAAGCCGTTTGTTGCTACTGGTTGGAGCGCCCCTCCTCGCTACATGTTTGTTTTGGGCATTTGGTCTGTATCGATCAGTAGTGCGTTCGATGGGCTCGCATGGCCCGTTTGCTGTCGGTGCGGTTGCAATAATTAGCGCAGCCGCGTTGGCGATCTGCAACCGACTGGTTCCAGGAATCTATATTTCGGCGGACGTCATTTACCGATATTGTTTCTTTCTTCTGATCTTTGTCGGGGGGGGTCGATTACTCGCGCGCGATATATTAAGCCGCTCGATTCAGCACTCCCAAAATGGCCGCGTTATTGTCTATGGCGCCGGCGAGGCTGGCCGCCGACTAGCCGATGCATTGGTATCGGGTCCGTGGAAAATTGTTGCCTTCGTCGATGATAACCCGCAATCACATCGTGCATCGATCCGTAACTTGAAGGTCTATGCGCCTACCAGGCTGCCTGCGCTAGTGACAAAGTTTCGAGTGCGAGAGGTATTGCTGGCAATGCCGAGTTTGTCGCGGCGACGCCGTAATGAAATTATAAACGACCTGATACCGCTTGGTGTCGCGGTACATACGGTTCCTGATCTAATTGACATTGTTACCGGTGCAGCGGCAGTCGATGATGTAAAGGATGTTAATGTTGCTGATGTTTTGGGTCGCGACCCGGTGCCGCCAGTGCCACAGCTACTCGAAGCCTGCGCACATGGGCGGGCGGTCTTGGTAACGGGTTCCGGCGGATCTATCGGATCCGAACTGTGTCGTCAGATTGTCCGGCTAGGGCCGCGCCGCTTAGTGCTCGTCGAGCGCTCAGAACTGGCACTGTACCAAGTCGAGCGCGAACTGCGGATTATAGCCACGGCGCATGACCTGACCATTGATATTGTTCCGCTGTTGGGCGACGTGTACGACAAGTCGCGAATGGTCCAGGTGTTAAGGACCTACTCGATTGACACGATCTATCATGCTGCAGCCTATAAGCATGTCCCGATCGTCGAGCGAAATGTTCTAGAAGGCGCCAAGAACAATGTGATAGGCACATGGCATATGGCCGAGGCGGCGGTGGCGAGCGGCGTCAGCACGTTTATTCTGGTGTCAACTGATAAGGCCGTAAATCCCACGAACGTGATGGGTGCAACAAAGCGCATGGCGGAGATCGTGCTGCAGGGCCTTCAGCAGCTCTCTGATAAAACGTGCTTTTGCATGGTGCGGTTTGGAAACGTGCTGGACTCTTCCGGATCCGTGGTGCCTTTATTTCGTGAACAAATTCGGTCTGGTGGGCCTATAACGGTAACCCATCCGGAAGTTACTCGGTATTTTATGACAATACCCGAGGCAGTTAATTTGGTGCTTCAGGCCGGAGCTATGAGTGAAGGCGGTGACGTATTTGTTCTCGACATGGGCAGCCCGGTTCGAATTGCCGACCTTGCGCGTAGGATGGTGGAGTTATCCGGGTTAGCAGTAAAGGACGAGGAAACTCCGGATGGAGACATCGAAATCCGGTATACCGGCCTGCGTCCAGCGGAAAAACTCTTTGAAGAGTTGGTAATTGGTAAAAGTATAACGGGAACGCGCCACCCGAGAATTCTGCGGGCGGTTGAGCCGGCGCTGGCATGGAGTGTGATTGAGGGGCTATTGAAAGAGCTGCTCGTAGCCCTGACCCAGCATGATTGCGGTACAGCGCTTAGGGTTTTGCGGCAAGCCGTTGCCGAATATCAACCGGGCGAGCAGCCCCATGATCTTGTCGATCGTGCTTCAGGGAATACGCCAAGAGACCATCCCAGGCGCGCTGGCGAAGTAGCGAAGGTCACTCAGTTGTCGATACATCGCAATTAACCTTACCATACGATGGACTGCATCCATAATGCGGATGGCCCTATGGCGCCACAGCGCCGTGGCAATGCGCCAAGCGGGTATTTGCCTTCGGGGTGCTGGTTCCGTAGTAGAAAACGCATGAGGATGCAGCATAGACTGTGCTTCCCGCACCACGTTTGAATGACTCTCTAACCGGATGTACTGAGCCTGTGGTTTCATTTATCCCCTAGCGTGCTCGGTAACCAAGCGTTTGCTTGTCCTGCTCAGTTCCGTCAATCACGAGCTGGCTCGATGGCGTTTGGGTTGTAAACCTGAGATTGTTCCATTTGGCGATCTAAGCTAGGTAGTGAGTTTGATGAAGATATTAGTTACGGGCGCCGCGGGTTTTATCGGTTCGGCCAGTGCGCAGCGATTGCTGGCGCGCGGCGATGATGTAGTGGGACTTGATAATCTTAACGACTACTATGACGTCTCGCTCAAGCAGGCACGCCTTAATAGGCTGATCGAACATCGGGCATTCAGGTTTGTGAAGCTTGACCTTGTGGAGCGACACGGCATTGAGGAACTATTTCGGCGTGAAAAATTCAACAGGGTGATACACCTTGGTGCCCAAGCGGGCGTGCGTCATTCACTCGATAAACCGCACAGCTACGTCGACAGCAACGTAACTGGGACGCTAAATATCCTAGAAGGGTGTCGCCACACTCAGGTGCAGCATCTGGTATTTGCCTCTTCCAGCTCTGTATATGGGGCAAGTACTCGCATGCCGTTTTCGGTGCATGAGTCGGCATCGCACCCGATGTCTTTGTATGCCGCCACCAAGCGCTCCGGGGAGCTCATGGCGCATAACTATGCAGCACTCTTTCGGGTTCCCGTCACAGTGCTGCGGTTCTTTACGGTCTACGGTCCGTGGGGGAGGCCGGATATGGCCCTGTTCCTATTTGCCCGCGCGATCATTAATGGGCAGCCGATCGATGTTTTTAACTATGGTCAACATACGCGGGACTTCACCTACATCGAAGATATCGTTGAAGGCGTCGTGCGCGCATCCGACCTTATCGCCACCGAGGATGCCCATTGGGATGGAGCCAATCCGGATCCGGCTACAAGCCGGGCACCCTATCGCCTATATAACATTGGCAGCAATCGCCCCATCCCTCTGCTCCGCTACATCGAACTCCTTGAAGGTTGCCTTGGGCGCAAGGCAAATCTGAACTACCTGCCCCTGCAACCTGGTGACGTGCCGGACACCTATGCGGACGTGAGCGAGTTGGTCGCTGCAATCAACTACTGTCCGAATACGCCAATTGAAGTTGGAATCGAGAACTTTGTGCGCTGGTATCGTGATTATTATGGAGTTTAATTGTTAATCGTTTTGTATACCCAGCCCCAAAGGGCGTCCTATTTGCCCGAGAGTGTTTGATCGGCGACGCGAGTAATTCGCTAGCAATTGGGCTCAATGGCCGGATTTAGACGGTAAATGTTGCCAGGTCAAATTTAGTTGCTTTCCCAAGCACTTGGCGCCGACTGGTCTGGAGTCAGTTTAAAAATCTATTGGAGTATTTGACTCAGTCCGCAGCCAATTGCGCAAGAGGTGCAAGAAACAAGGCAATTATCGCCCGGGGTGCGGCTGGTTCGGCGCAGTTATTCTTGGAATTGACATGAGGAATAATTCATAACCTATTGATATATAAAATGAATAGACAAACTTGCGTGCGATGCGCCATCGAGGCTAACATGCGCTCCGCTGTCGGGATTCAACGACAGCACCGTGCGGCCCAATTAAGGCGCACCGGATGAAGACATAGGCGCGAGGGAAGACCTAAAAAAGATTGAAAACAAAAATAACGTCCGAGTCCGACAATAACAATAATTGCAGTGGCCATTATTCGATTCTGTCAGCTTCGAATGATGGGTTGGTTGAAAAATATCTTTCGCCCTGTGTCTTCTTCCGG
>Ga0182030_10004037_pt1 | contig 31288 bp, 24 predicted proteins | sample 812S3MmetaG_FD_121299 | JGI IMG/M metagenome (GOLD analysis project Ga0182030, IMG submission 121299) | Permafrost microbial communities from Stordalen Mire, Sweden - 812S3M metaG (Illumina Assembly) | ecosystem: Environmental > Terrestrial > Soil > Wetlands > Permafrost | place: Sweden...
CGCGGTCGAGCCGCAATTCGGCCTTTGGCGGCGCGCGCGCGCCGTGCTAGCGCAGGCGGCGATGTCGTCGACGCCCCTCTCGATTGATGCGCTCGCCGAGCGCCTGCCCGCCAAGGCGCGGCTGATTGGCGTCGATCTCGGGACCAAGACGATCGGACTCGCGCTTTCCGACGTCGAACGGCGCGTTGCGACGCCGCTCGGCGTGGTGAAACGGACCCGCTTCGCCAAGGACGCCGAAGCGCTGAGCGCGCGCATCCGCGAGTTCGACGCCTTCGCGCTGGTCGTCGGCTTGCCGCTCAACATGGACGGCGGCGCCGGCCCGCGCGTTCAGGCGACGCGCGCGTTCCTGCGCAATTTCGCCCGCCTCGATTCGATTCCGGTCATCTTTTGGGACGAGCGCCTGTCGACCGCGGCGGTCGAGCGCGCGCTCATCGCCAACGACGTCTCGCGCGCGCGCCGCGCCGCCGTCGTCGACCAGATGGCCGCCGCCTATATCCTGCAGGGGGCGCTCGACCGTCTCGCCGGGCTCGCCCGCCTGCCCCCCGCGTGACGTCAGCGTTACAGGGCTGGATTTCGCCATAGAGTAGGCCTTGCGGCGCGATACACGCTATGAGAGTATCCGATCGGGACTCTCCTTGCGGGAGGAGCGGACAATGAGCGATCGCGGCGTCGCGACGCGGCGGCACGATGTGCGGCGTCGTGTCGGAGAACAGGCTTTCGCGCCGGGGCGTGAAAGCCGAACGAGCGGCGGCGCTGACGCGCCGGCGGTCGCCCTCTATATCGCCGATATGACGGCGCAGCTCGAATCGATGGCGACGGCGGCCGGTCTCGATCTCCTCGCCTATTTTCTGGCGATGGCGCGCGCCGAAAGCGAGGCGGCGTCGCGCGAGGGCGCTGGCGCGGCCAGCGAAGACGCGCCGTCAGGCTAAGCGGCCGACCATCGTCGAGCGCGGCGACATGCTCTGTGGGCGCGGCCAAAGCGCAAGGGGACGCCGCGTCGCCCGGAACGTCGGCGTTTGTCGGCGCAACGACGCCGGGGGCAGCCGATGTCTTCGGGCGCCCTAATCCCGCTCCCGCCCGGTGAGCAGCGCAACCCGATCGCCGCCGCTATGCTCGATTCGCCCGGCGAGTTCGAGTTCGATCAGGGCGGCGCGGACCGAACGCACATCGGCGCCCGCCGCGCGCGCGAGGTCGTCGATCGACACCGGCGCAGGGCCGAGCAGGGCGGCGATGCGCGCGCCGACCGACATTTCGCCGATTTCGACCCGTTCGGCGGAGGCGGGTTCCTCGGCCTCGGCCGGCTCGTCGAGCCACAGATCGTCGCTGGGGCGCGGCTCCTCCATGCGGCCGAGGGAAGCGCGCGCGCGCAACGGCTCGAGCGCGGCGAGCGCGTCTTCGACGCGCGCGCATAGGGTCGCGCCGTCGCGCAGGAGGTCGTTGGTTCCTTCGGCGCGCGGATCGAGCGGCGAACCGGGCGCGGCGAGCACCTCGCGGCCCTGCTCGGCGGCGAGGCGGGCGGTGATCAGCGAGCCGGAGCCGCGCGCCGCCTCGACGATGATCACGCCGAGCGCGAGGCCGGAGACGATGCGGTTGCGGCGCGGAAAGTCGCGCCCGCGCGGCTCCCATGCGAGCGGCGCCTCCGAGACGATCGCCCCGTTTTCGGCGATGCGCGGCAACAGCGGCGCGGCTTCGGGCGGGTAGGGCTTGGAATGGCCGCCGGCGAGCACGGCGACGGTGCCGGTCTCGAGCGCGGCGACATGGGCGCGCTGGTCGATCCCGCGCGCCAGGCCGGAGACGACGACGTAGCCCGCCTGGCCGAGCCCGCGCGCGAGACGATCGGCGAAGGCAAGGCCGGCGGCCGAAGCGTTGCGCGAACCGACGATGGCGACCGACGGCTGCTGCAAGGCTTCCTCGCGGCCGCGCAGCGCGAGCAGCGGCGGCGCGGCGTCGATATGTCGCAGCGCGGGCGGATAGTCCGGTTCGCAATAGGCGATGAAGCGGACGCCGAGCCTCAGCGACTCTTCGATCTCGCGCTCGATCTCGTCGACGCCGGCGACGCGGATCGGCCGGCCGGCGCCGCCGCGCCGCGCGAGATCGGGCAGGGCGGCGATCGCCGCCGCCGCGCCGCCGCAGCGGTCGAGCAGCGCGCGGAAGGTGCGCGGGCCGACGTTTTCGCTGCGGATCAGCCGCAGCCAGTCGAAACGTTCGTCGTCGCTGAGACGCGTCTCGACCAGCCGCGCGGCCATGGTCACCCTTTCTTGCCGATTTTGGTCTCGGTTCCCGCCAGCAGCCGCGCGATGTTGGCGCTGTGGCGAACCCACAGCAGCGCCGCCAGCAGGGCGAAGACGATTGCGGCTGGTTGATAGCCAAACGCGAGCATCACGGCCGGGGTCGCCACACTCGCCGCCAGCGCTGCGGCCGACGAGTAGCGGGTCATTGCCGCGACGGCCAGCCAGACGACCGCAAATCCGAGCGCGGCTTGCCAACAAATGAAGATCGAGCCGCCAAGGAACGTGGCGACGCCCTTGCCGCCTCGGAAGCGCAGCCAGACCGGATAGAGATGGCCGAAGAAGGCGCCCGCGGCGCCGGCGAGCATGGTCGGCTCGCCAAACAGATTGTACGCCGCGACCGTCGCCGCCGTCGCCTTCAGCGCGTCGAGGACAAGGGTCGCGGCGGCGAGGTCCTTGCGGCCGGTGCGCAGCACGTTGGTCGCGCCGATGTTGCCCGAGCCGATCGCGCGCAAATCCCCGGCGCCGGCGAAGCGCGTCAGGATCAGACCGAAAGGAATCGAGCCGAACAGGTAGCCGAGGATGAGGGCGTAAAGATCGGCGAGGGACAGCGTCATGCGCAAGGCGCCGGGCAAAACCACGAGAAGCGGGCGAGAGCCTATTCGTGCGCGACGCGTCCGGCAACCAGCGTCATCTTGACCTTGCCGTCGAGCCGCGCCTCGTCGAAGGGCGTATTGCGGCAGTGCGAGTGCAGCGTCGCCGGATCGAGCACATAGGGCGCCTCGGGATCGAAACGGACGAGGTCGGCCGGCGCGCCGAGCTTGAGCCGGCCGCTCGGCAGACCGAGGATCTCCGCCGGCCGGGTCGTCATCGCTCTGAGCAGCCGCGGCAGCGATATGCGACCGGCGGCGACGAGGCGCAGGCTCGCCGACAGCATCGTCTCGACGCCGATCGCTCCGAACGAGGCTTCGCCGAACGGCAGGCGCTTGGTCTCGACGTCCTGCGGGTCGTGGTCGGAGACGACGACGTCGATCAGCCCATCGTTCAAGGCCTCGACCAGACCCTCGCGCTCGTCCTCGCCGCGCAGGGGCGGGTTGAGCTTGAGGAAGGTGCGGTAATCGCCGACGTCGTTCTCGTTGAGGGTGAGGTTGTTGATCGACGCGCCGCAGGTGGCCTGCAGGCCGCTCGCGCGGGCGCGCGCCATCGCCTCCAGCGACAGACGGTTGGAGACCAACGCCGCGTGATAGCGCGCGCCGGTCAGCGCGACGAGGCGCAGGTCGCGTTCGAGCACCACCGTCTCGGCTTCGCGCGGAATTCCCGGCAGGCCGAGCCGGCTCGCGCGCTCGCCTTCAGCCATCACGCCCTCGCCGACGAGGTCGCGGTCTTCGCAAGTGTGGATGACCAGCGCGCCGAAATCGCGCGCGTAGGTCAGCGCGCGGCGCATCGTCTGCGCATTGACGACGCTCAGCGGGCCGTCGGAGAAGGCGACGGCGCCGGCCTCGGCGAGCAGGCCGATCTCGGCGATCTCGCGCCCTCCGAGACCCTTGGTCAGCGCCGCGGTCGGCAACACGCGCACCTTGGCGGTGGCGCGGGCGCGGCGCAGGATGAAATCGACCACCGCGGGATCGTCGACCGGCGGATTGGTGTCGGGCCGCGCCACCAGCGTCGTCACCCCGCCCGCCGCCGCGGCGGCGCTGGCGGAGGCGATGGTCTCGCGATGCTCGGCGCCCGGCTCGCCGATGAAGGCGCGCATGTCGATCAGGCCTGGGGCGACGACGTCGCCGCCGCATTCGATGATCAGCGTTTCGGGCGGGACCGCGTCGCGCCTCACTGAGGGACCAAGCGCGGCGATCTTGCCGTCGACGATCAGCGCGCCGCCGCGCGATTCCTCGAGGCGATCCGGATCAATCAGCCGGGCGTCGAGAAAGGCGATAGGGCGGGGCTGCGGCACGCCAACGGCATTAGCCGCGCTGCGCGGCGCAGGCAAGGGGAACCGACGCCGCGGACGGTCGGCAATGGAGACGCGTGCAGTTCCGCCGCCCTGCCGGCGGCCGTTTCGCTCTTGTCTGGCCTGCCAAAACCGGCTAGAGGGCGCCTCTGCCGCGCGGGGAGCCCTTCCCGCCGTCAAGCAAGCGCCCGTAGCTCAGCTGGATAGAGCACCAGACTACGAATCTGGGGGTCGGGGGTTCGAATCCCTCCGGGCGCGCCACTTCGGTACACGTCTGCGAACACCGCCGGACGCCATCGCCCGACCCGCAACCGCTTGCTCCAGCGTCGCTTTGTCGCCGACGATGCGGATGACCCCGTCGCCGACCTCGATCCGGTCGACGACCGATTGGATGTACGCCTTGCGGAAGGGAATGGCGCCAGAGGCGACATTCTCCCGCATGAAGCGACTGAATCTCTCGACCGCCTCAGGTTCGATCGCGGCCGAGCGGGCGGAGCTGGCCGTGATGCGGTCCAGCGCCGCCTTGGCCCGCTCGCGGTCAGTCTTGAGCTGGTCGAGCCGACCCTTGAGGACGTCGTCGATCTCCGTCACGCCTTCCTCGACCATCCGATAGAGCCGACGCAGCTTGTCGTCGGCATCGGCGACCTCGGTCTGGAGGGTGGCGACCCTCTTATCGAGTTCAAGCGCCCGCTCAACGCGGCGCACGTTGATCGAGGCGAGGATCTCGGTCAGCCGCTGCGGATGCAGCAGCCGATCGATCAGGTGGCCCGTCACCAGCGTGTCGAGCTTGGCCATCGGAATGGAGCGGCCCTGGCACGCCAGCTTGCCCTGCCGCGCGCAAGTCGAGCACGTATAGTAGCGATGGACGGCGCCCGATTTCGAGGTGCCGGTGCGCAGAGTCATAGCGCCGCCGCACGCGCCGCAAACCGCCAAGCCAGTGAGAAGGATGGGCCCGGTGACCACTCGCGGCGCGACGGCGCGGGGATCGCGGCTCTTAAGCTGCTCGCCGACCGCCTCGAATTCGGCCAGGGCGATGATCGCCGGGACGTCGACGACGATCTGCTCGCCGATCGGCTTCTCGCGCAGCGTCTTCGACGAGCGCTTGTTGAAGGTCCATTTGCCGACATAGACCGGGTTGGTCAGGATCTTGTGGACGGCGCCGTTGCCGAACAATCCGCCGGTTCGGGTGCGGTATCCCCTCGCGTTGAGCCAACAGGCGATCGCCTTGACGCCCATCGGCCCAGACATGGCGTCACCAACGCGGCAGAGCAGGAATATCATCTTCACAAGCTCGGCTTCGACGGGGTCGACGACGAGCCGCTTCTTAATCCGCGCGCCGCGCCTTTCGACTTCCTCTGTCCGGTAGCCGAGCGGCATGGGCGAGCCGTTGTAAAACCCTTGCCTCGCGTTCTCGTTCATCGCCCGCAGGACGTGCTTGGCGTTCTCCCGGCTCTGGTATTCGTCAAACATGCCGATCAACTGGCGCATCATCACCTGCGCGGGATCCTCGCCGAGTTCTTGCGTCACCGAGATGACGCGCACGCCCACCTTGGCGAGCTTCCGCACGTACATTTCCAAGTGAAACGAGTCGCGGAAGAATCGTGACAGCGAGTGGACGACGATCAGATCGAACGGTCGATCGTCGTCCAGCGCGCGCTCGATCATGCGCTGGAACTCAGGCCGATCCTCTTCGGTCCCCGAGACGCCGGCGTCGACGTAGTAGTCGGCCAGCTTCCAAGACCGTGTTGCGCAGTGTCGGGCGATCGCGTCACGTTGCTCCGGCAAAGACAGTTCGCCTTCCGCCTGCCGCGTCGTCGACACACGGCCGTAGCCGCAAGCTTTCAGGTTCATTCGATCGGCCGCGGCGCCGGAAACGTCAACGGAAGGAGTCATGTCGTTCATGTCTTCGCTCACGCCGAGAATCGCTCGCCGTTCAGCGAGGTCACAAATCGCTATGATGAGGATCCCACGCGACAAATCAAGCTTGATCGCGAGCCAATGCGAGCATCAGCGAGCGCGAGCGCCTACCACCGACCTTTCTGTCCGAGGGTCGCAATGACCGGAAGAGCCGCTTCCGATAAGGCCTTGGACGTCGTGCGGCGCGCAGCGCGCCGAGATCGAGAAGGGCGGATCCTTCGCGACGGTTTTGTGCTCGCGAGAGAGGCTCGCGGCGCCGTCGCGGAGAATCGCAATGTCCAGTCCTTCCGCTCGCGTCGGTTCCGGTTCGGAGCGGCGTAGTCTTTATGACCAAATCACCGCCAAGATCATCGCCGAGCTCGAAGCGGGCCGCGTCCCTTGGGCGCAGCCGTGGGGAACGTCGGCTGGAAAAGCTCGCGTCGCGATGCCGATCAATGTCGCGACCGGGCGTCGCTATTCCGGAGTCAATGTCCTCATCCTCTGGGGCGCCGTGATCGAGAACGGCTTTTCCAGCCAAGGTTTTCTGACCTTCCGGCAGGCGCTCGGCCTCGGCGGCGCGGTTCGTAAAGGCGAACGCGGTGTGAACGTCGTCTACGCCGACCGCTTCACGCCGGAATACGCAGAGCGAGATGCGGCGGGAACGGGCGAGAAGCCGCGAACCATTCCGTTCCTGAAGCGCTTCACCGTCTTCAACGTTGAGCAATGCGAGGGCTTGCCTGCCGAGCCAATGGCGGGCGCGGCTCCGGTGGAGACCGACCTCATCGAGCCGAGGGTCGAAGCGCTGATCCGGTCGACCGGAATCGATTTCCGCGTCGGCGGTGACAGGGCCTTCTATGCGCCGGCCGAGGACTATGTCCGCGTGCCGCCGCCGCAGGCCTATTTCGAGCCGATCAATTGGCACAGGACGGCGTTGCACGAACTCGGTCACGCGACCGGACACGCGTCGCGGCTGAAGCGCGATCTTTCCGGGATCTTCGGCACGAAGAAGTACGCCTTCGAGGAACTTGTTGCGGAGATGAGCGCCGCGTTCACTTGCGCGACCCTCGGCGTCGTCCCGACGGTCCGCCACGCCGACTACCTCGGCGCCTGGCTCGAGGTTCTGCGCGAAGACAACCGCGCCATCGTGCGCGCCGCGAGCGCCGCGTCGAAGGCGGCCGACTATCTCCTCGGCTTCCTGTCCGCCGAAGGGGTTCCGGCGGGGATGGCGACCGATCCCACGCTTCCTCCGGTACAGGAACTCGCTTCGAAGCACAGGGGCTTGGATGGGGGCGCTCGACTGGCTGCGTTTTGAGCTTCGGCTCCGTAGAGAGGCAGAGGGTGGGGAGGGCTTCGTGACGGGTTGAATTGCCGAGAGAGGTCTCGGGCCCGCCACGGAGTACCTGACCATGACGAAGACCCCGAAGAAGATCGTCCTCAGCGCCTCGCGCGATATCCCGTTCAATAAGCTTGTCCTCTCCCAGGCCAATGTCCGGCGGATCAAGGCCGGTGTGTCGATCGAGGAGCTGGCCGAGGACATCGCGCGGCGCACGCTGCTCCAGAGCCTCACCGTCCGGCCGATCCTCGACGACCAATTCGGCGAGACCGGCATGTTCGAGATCCCGGCCGGCGGCCGCCGCTACCGGGCTCTGGAGTTGCTGGTCAAACAGAAGCGCCTCGCCAGGACCGCGCCCATCCCCTGCGTCGTTCGCGAGGGCGGAATCGCGGAAGAGGATTCGCTGGCCGAAAACATCCAGCGCGCGCCGCTCCACCCGCTCGACCAGTTTCGCGCCTTCCAGGCTTTGCGCGAGAAGGGCCAGAGCGAGGAGGAGATTGCCGCGGCGTTTTTCGTCTCGCCCGCTGTGGTGCGCCAGCGCCTGCGGCTCGCGGCGGCGTCGTCGAAGCTGCTCGACGCCTACGCGGCCGACGAGATGACGCTCGACCAGCTCATGGCCTTTACGGTGAGCGCCGACCACGAGCGCCAGGAGCAGGTCTTCGACCGCATTCGGCAATCGCGCTTCATCGAGCCGAGCGCCATTCGCCGCATGCTGACCGAAGGCGCGGTGCGCGCCGGCGACAAGCGCGCACTCTTCGTCGGCCTCGACGCCTATGTCGCGACCGGCGGAGTCGTGATGACCGACCTCTTTCAGGGCGACAACGGCGGCTGGCTTCAGGACGTCGCGCTCGTCGACCGCCTAGGCGCCGAGAAGCTCGATCGAGAGGCCGACGCTGTCCGCGCCGAGGGGTGGCGATGGGTCCAAGTCGCTCCTGACTTGCCTTACGGTCATGTCTACGGTCTCCGACGCCTGCGCGGCGAGACCCAGCCTTTGTCGGCAGAGGAGGAGGCGGCGAAGGCCGCGCTCCAAGCCGAATTCGATCGGCTTGAGCAAGCTCACGCCGGCGACGACAACCTGCCCGAAGAGGTCGATAGCCGGCTCGCCGAGATCGAGACGGCGCTCGCCGCGTTCGAAGACCGCCCGATCCGCTTCGATCGCGACGAGGTCGCCCTTGCCGGCGCCTTCGTCAGCATCGACGGCCAGGGACGGCTACGCGTCGAGCGCGGCTTCGTGCGCCCGGAGGACGAGCCGCCGATCCAGGCGGTGGTGGAGCCCCAGCCCGAGACGACCCAGGTCTCCGCCGCGGCGGCCGCCGGCGTCGGGCCGGACGCCGACGTCGTCGCCGCCGTGGCGCCGGCCGAACCCGACGAGCACGATGAGCCCGAGGACGACGGCGTCCTCAAGCCGATCCCGGACAAGCTGACCACCGAGCTGACCGCCCATCGCACGCTCGCCCTTCGCCAAGCGCTCGGCGAGCGGCCCAAGGTCGCCTTGCTCGCGGCGCTGCACGCGACGTGCCTCAAGCTCTTCTATCGCTACGCGCTCGATTCCTGCCTGGACATCGAGGCGCGCAGCGTCAGCATTGGCGAGCGCGGCGCCTACGGACTCGGCGACACCGAACTCGCCCGCGGGCTGGACGATCGCCATCGGCGCTGGGCGGCCGCTCTGCCGAAGGAGCCGCAAGACTTGTGGGAGGCCTTGACCGCGCTCGACCACGACAGTCGCGAGGGCTTGTTCGCCCACTGCGTCGCGCTTTCGGTCAATGCGCTGTTCGATCCTTACAACCGACGGCCGCGGGCGCTTGCTCACGCCGACGCGCTCGCTGAGGCGCTCGATCTCGATATGGCGGCGGCGGGCTGGGAGGCCACGGTTGAGACCTATCTCGGGCGCGTCACAAAAGGGCGCATTCTCGCCTCGGTGCGGGAGGCCAAGGGCGACGATGCCGCACGCCGTCTGGAGGGGATGAGGAAGGGCGAGATGGCCGAGACGGCCGAAGGCCTATTGGCCGGCTCCGGCTGGCTGCCGGAGCCGTTGCGCACGCCGGGAAGACCGACCGTGACCCCTCCCGAGTCGAAGCCGCCGACGGCGGCTGACGGTTCCACAGCGTCTGACGACACCGCGGCGCAGTGGGAATCGAGCGTTCCTTCGGCCGTCGGCGACGCGGACGTCTCGGATCCTTCGGCGGGAGGCGGCGACGGCGCCCCGCGCACCGCCGACGATCGTCCGGACGATCCCGAAGGGTCCGCGAACGGTGTCGCTCGGCTCGCGGCCGCCGAATAGGCCGGCCAGGTCACCAACACCTCCAACAGGGCCCGCCGGAAACGGCGGGCCTTCGTCGTTTGAGGCCGCTCCGATGTCTGACGAAGTCTCAGAACTTGCGCGCCGGCTCGCCGGCGAGGCGGAAGCCGTCTGCCGGCGCTATCTTCCCGCCGGCCGCCGCGAAGGCGGCCATTGGCGCGTCGGCGATCTCCGCAATTCGCCTGGCCGCTCGCTGTATGTGCGACTGACGGACGCCGGCAAAGGCGCAGTCGGCCGCTGGGCCGACGCGGCGACCGGCGAACACGGCGATCTCCTCGACCTCATCCGTGAGACTCGCCGTCTCGCGACCTTCGCCGAGACAGTCGAAGAGGCGCGAGCCTTTCTGCGCCTACCCGCGCACAAAACGGACCCGATTCGAGATCGCACGCGACCTCAGGCATTCGACCGTCAGGCGGCTGCGCGCCGGATCATCGCCGCCTCGCTGCCGATCGGCGGAACGATCGCCGAGGCCTATCTGCGTCATCGCGGGATTTGTATTTCCTCCGACTGCGCCGCGCTGCGGTTTCATCCGAACTGTTTCTATCGCGATGGGGAACCCGGCCGCTTCGAACGATGGCCGGCGTTGCTCGCCATCGTCACCGACCTCGCCGGCGCGACGACCGGAGTTCACCGCACCTATCTCGTTCGCGACGGCGGCACCAAGGCGCCAGTCGCGACGCCGCGCCGATCCTTGGGCGCAATCCTCGGTCACGGAGCATGGTTCGGTCGAGCAGGCGACATCATGGCCGCCGGCGAGGGCGTCGAGACTGTGCTGTCGCTCAAGTGCGTCCTGCCGACCATGCCGATGGTCGCCGCCCTTTCCGCCTCGAACCTCGCGGCAATGCTTCTTCCATCGTCTCTGCGCCGGCTCTATGTCGCTCGCGACGCCGACCAGGCCGGCGCCCGGGCGACCTCGGCGCTTCGCCAACGCGCCGCCCGACAGGGCGTCGAGGCGATCGCCTTGACGCCGCGGCTCGGCGACTTCAACGACGACCTCCGCGCCTTCGGCGTCACGGGTCTTCGCGCGTCGCTCGCCCGCCAGCTCGTATCTGAAGACGTCGAGCGTTTCCTTGCGACAGCGAGCAATGACCGCGAAGAGCTTCGTTCCTGAAACGGCGCCCGGTCGCTTTCTCTCCGTCGCCGTCTCCTCCTCGACCGAATCCGCGCCCACGGCCTTCCCTCTGTCGCGACGGATGCGGCGAGCGGCCCAGCCCCGCAATGGCGACCGCCGAACAAGCGCGAGCGCGCCCCGCAGGGCGCTTCCCGTCACCCAGCGCAACGTCGGCTTGCCGCCATCCTCCGCTTATCGCTTCGGCCCTGCGCTTCGCTCCGGATGCGGGCCCGTTCCAGTCGCCGCCTGTCGTCGCCGGGAAGGCCGCGACGGGCGCGGCCCCATCGACGAGGACGAAGATGATGAACGCAACCGATGACGCCGACCGGGACGAACCCTTCCACGCCGCTTCGCCGATCGCGCATTTGCTCGACGAGCTCCAGCTCTACGGACATCGACCATTCGACGAGGAACCCGATCCGCGGCCCTTGCCGGAGCCGCGCATCGCGACCGCCGCCGTCGCCGACATCTTCGACCCCCTCATCGCTGTCTTCGCCGACACGCGCCTCGAGCCCGATCTTGCCCCGCTGCTGTGGTCGACCGTCGCCCTCTTCCACCGCGCGATCGAACGGATCGAGCGTCAGCTCGACGACAACGAGCAGGCGCAGCGCCGCAGTCAGCAGGAGCAGGACGGCTCTGAAGTCCGCTCCGTCGAACTCGAGCGATTGACGGCCCAGGGCGTGACGCTCGTCGAGCGGCGCAACGCGATGGAGTTCTTGCGCGACGAAGCCGCCGACCGCTACGAGCTTCACACGGGCTCGCCCTGGCGACCGCGCGCCGGCTCGAAAGTCAGCCACAAACATCTGACTGCGGCGATGATCGACAGCCGCGACTTCATCGCCGCCCGCAAGAGGGCTGAGCACGAACTTCTCATCCCGCCCGGACCAAAGATCGTCGTCACCGGCGGCCTCGACTACGACAACCATCACGTGATCTGGGATCGGCTCGACAAGATCCTCGCCAGACACTCCGACATGACGCTGTTGCACGGCGGCTCGCCGAGAGGCGCCGAACTCATCGCCTCGAAATGGGCGACTGCCCGCAAGGTTCCACAGATCGCCTTCCGCCCCGACTGGACGGCGCACGCAAAGGCTGCGCCGTTTAGGCGCAACGATGCAATGCTCGAAACGCTGCCGATCGGCGTCCTCGTCTTTCCGGGCAATGGCATCCAGCACAACCTCGCCGACAAGGCCCGCAAGCTGGGCATTCCCGTGTGGCGGATTGGCGGAACCGCATGATCTGGTCGTGACTCTCGCACAGCCCCGACGCTGGATGGCGTCGGGACCGTTCGCCTCGCTCTCCGGCAGAGCGTCAATCGCGGGGACGATTGACGTGGTCTCGCATGCCTGCCGGAGTCTTCCTTGCTTTACTCCGCGATCAATTCCTTCACCGGGGCGTAGGTCCAAGGCCCATCATCGAGGAGCATTTCAGGGCAATAGAGAATGGCGTTGCCGTCATCGTGCACGACGGCGACGCTGTCAGGACACGGATCCGGGAACTCCACAGTCCAAGACATCTCCACGAGATCGACGCCGTACGCGAGGAGCAGGTTTCCCCCGTCGCAGTAGGTCTTGGATTGCTTCGCGATCGCGTGAATTTCGTTGAGGCAGATGCAGGCGGCCAGCGCCGACTTGGCGGATTTCAGCCGCTCAATGACCTCCTCGGCCTGGCTGCGCTCGATGATGTCGTCGGCGCCGGCGATCGCCTTCTCCACTTCGCACGCGGCCTGCGGATCCTCCTCGCCGTTTTCGATGTCGGACGCGTCCCGAACGACGGTGAAGAGATCGTCGGGCTCGATACGGGTGGCAGGTTCGTCGCCCGCTGCGAAAGCGGCGATCGCGTTATCGGCGTTGTCATCGTTCGCGAACGCGATCACCCGGTAGCGTTCCGACCGGTCGAACGGGATCAACGGGCGGCGATCGTAGGCCGGCAGATTGAACTGCGCGGCCCAATGGTCGCAGAATTTGGCGTTGTCCATCCCCAACAGGACGAGCGACACCGTGAAGTTTAACAGGTCAGTCATGGACTGAATCCTTCTTCTCGCGGCAGGGCGGCGCGCGAAGGGCCGGCGTCCGTGCAGAGTGAGGAACTCATGTTCCTTTGCGCGCCAAATCGGTGCGCCTCCGCCACAGGACCAATGATCCTGTTCGGGCGCCCCCGCGAGCGGGGAAAGAAGGAGGATTTCGAGGGACTGGACTACTGTTGTAGCCGCTATGGGATAACCGAACGATTCAGAGGGTGGCCGGCGCTAAAAGGATGTACGGACGAACACTTTCGTCGTGAGAGCCGTCATTTGCCGGCCCGAAGGCCGGAAAGAGGCAGTTGAGAATCAATTGTCAAATAGCGCGCGCTTGCCACTTGGGCGATTACCCAACCCGCACTTTTGAGCGGCGGCGTTCGGCGAGTCAAACCTTTTGTAAGAATACGGTTAACCGGAAGATAGAGCGGATTTGCGGTACTCTTGTCATCGCAAAGACGGCAATCCTTAGGTCAGCCCCTCTCTGCGTAGTCCCGTCGCCGGCTGAAAGCAGCGAATTTCTTCAACTCGGTTTGCATGACGTCAATCCTGTGGTCCGCTTGCTTTCAGCCGCGGTCGCGAAGGCCGCTGCCAGCTCTGGCGATTGTCCAAGCGAAAGCCACCGTTGGGTATGCGACGCCCGCCTCCGCGCCGACTGGAGCCCTGACGCTTGTCGGCTATCCAATCGATCGGGACACTTTCATGTCGGGCTCGCGCTGTGACTGAGTCTTGGCGTCGCCCCGATCCCCATCGGCGCCTTCGGCGTCGGGCCGTCGCCGCGGTTGGAATCGTTGCAAGACCAGATCAGGCGTCACTTTGACGTTCGTCGCCGCGTCCATTTGGATGCATCGTCGGGTATCGCTTTCCGCTGGCCTCTCCGCGTCCTCGCGACGGACCACCCCTTGTTGATCGCTTTGACAGAAGACCGCCGCCGATTTCGCGCAGCGCGAAAGAGACGCGGTCGCTGGGCGCGTTCTCGGCGCCAGTGCCCCACGGCGATGCGAGCTGCGCGGAGATGGCGTGGCACACTCTCGATTTGAAATCCTGGCGTTGCCGCCGACCTTATTATTTGAGGCACCGTCGTCGGCCGGGTTTCTTCCTAAAGTTGCTGTCTCCGCTCGCGGACCCCTTGCCTCTCTTGGCTTGATCTGGCCGAGGACCGGCTGCGCCTCGATCGCCTTTGCCGCAACGCCTCTGCTGCCGACTTTCTTCCCCTGGGCTGACGCCCATTCCTCGCGAGACAACAAAGTCTCTGCACCGGCGTCCTCTGCTGTCGCTGCGGTCCTTGCGGATGCGTCGTTGATCGTCCCCGGCCTTGCGATCGCCATCGAGGCCGCGGCGGTCGCGGGCTCAAAGACAGCCAAGGGAAGAACACAATGGCCAGCATCGGTTCCTTCAAGAAGGTCGGCGACGAGTTCCAGGGTCAGATCGTAACGCTGAGCGTCCAGACCAAGAACGTGCGCATCGCCCTGGAGCCCAAACGCGATGCCGAGAACGCGCCCAGCCACCGTGTCTTCGTCGGCAAGGCCGAGATCGGGGCCGCCTGGTCGAAGCGTTCAACCGAAGGCCGCAACTACCTCTCGGTCAAGCTCGACGACCCGAGCTTCAACGCGCCGATCTACGCCAACCTCTTCAACGACGAAGACGGCAAGAGCTACAGCCTGATCTGGTCCCGCAGCCGCAAGGCTGGCGGCGACTGAGCCGACGCCAAAAGCCCCGCCCGAATTCGGGCGGGGCTTCGATCGATGAAGCGGGCGCAGGCGCCCGCTTCAATTCGGTCGTCGATCGTCCGTCGCGCGATGTCAGTGGATTTCGATCCGGAGGCGATCGAGCTGGCCATCGGGCCGGATGTAGAGCACGACGGCGCGACCGTCCCATCCCGACAGCCCGACCAGTGGCCGCTCGAGGGCGGCGTCGCCCCACTCATCGGTCGTCAGCTCGATCTCTTCGAAATCCGCGCGAAATTGCAAGCCGCCGCTGTCCAGCGTCCGCTGCAAACGGTCGACCGCGTCCGCGGCGAAAACCTTGACCGCGAGGTCAACCTGCAACTCCTCGCCCATCTTCTCGTCGGTCACCTTGTTGAACACGACGCTTGTCAGCAGACAGCCATCCACGTCCCGCAAGTTCGGTCCGCGGGCCAATTTCGGCAGCTTGCCGACAAAGTCGGCGCGCGCGCGACAGTCGGCGTTGAGCATGTGCAAGGCTTCGTTTGGGGACACATACCTCATAGGGAGTCTCCTTTCGTTGAGGTGAGTGCTTCGGGATTCTCGCCGGTGCCGATCCGATTCGGAGCCGTACGAGCGCTTTCGGCGGACGACCCGCCGAATTCGGTTTCGCCCGTCGCGACGAGCCACCGCTCGATCACGTCCAGCTCGCGCGCTGCGATCGGAACAGGCGTCGACATGTCGTCAACGACGCGCCACTCGCGCTCGTCACTGGTCTGCGCGCGCTCGACGCGCCGTCCTCGGTAAGCGGACTTGCGACGGGGCGCGGCAGGGTGGTCACTGCCGTTCGGTTGGCGGGAGGCTCTAGTCACGGGAAAGCTCCCGTGACCGATTCCGCCCGCGCTCCGTCGTGCGCGCTGCGGAGCGCTCGCGCTCGCGCTCCGACAGCTCGGGTTCGTTCTCCGCGGACCGAACCACGTCGAGCGTCGTCTCTTTTGCCGACGCGCGCGACAGCCGCGCGGCGAGCCAGCCGCGACGCTCGGCGGCCGAGAAGCGACGATCTTCGCTCTGCCGATCGATTGGCAGGTCGGAAGCGAGTCGTTTGTCAATCGCCGCGCCGTCAACGACGAGGACCGTGTCGAGCCGCGAGCGAGAGGCGGCGACATAAGCCTGGCGGCGATCGTAGCCGTCATCGAGCAACACGACAGCGCGGTCGACAGTCATGCCTTGCGACTGGAATACTGTGGCCGCGTAGGCGTAGCCCAGCTTGGCGCGGCCTTTGGCGTCGGCGAGGTCGGTAGTCTGGAATTCGATGCGGCGGTCGCCGATATCGACGACGATGCGGGCCGTGTTGTCGTCCGCGGCATCGACGGCCGCCTTGCGCCGAACGGAGACGACGGTGGCCTCCGTCCCGTTGATCACGCCGAGCGCATCGTTGCGGACGAGGAATCGGATCGCGTCGCCCTTGGCCATGGCAATCCGCGTCGATTGGCCCGACGGCGTCGCCGTCGTGATCGTCGCGTCTTCGCCGGTCAGCCGGCCTTCGGCGCGCAGGATCGTGCGGACGCAGTCGGAGATGGCGCCGACCTGCCGGTTGGTGCGGGCCAGAAGCAGCGGCGCGGCGCCGGCGGCGCGGCCGGCCTGCCAGGCCTCGACGACGGCGTCGAGCGCCGCCGCGCCGCCTTCGGCGACGACGAGCTTGCCGCGGTCGTCGAACGCGCGCAGCGCCTCTTTGGCGCGGCCGGCGCCGAAGTCGTGGATCGCGGCGCGGGCCCATTCGTCGCGCTGGCGGACGATCCGCTCGACGCGCAAGGCGTCGAGAGCGCGGGTGACGAGGGGCAAGCCTGGCGGTCCGATCGACTCGAGCTGTCGCGGGTCGCCGACCAGCAGCGCTTTTGCGCCGGCGCGCTCGACTTCCGTCAGCAGCACATGCATGTCGCGGCTGGAGATCAAACCAGCTTCGTCGACGATGAGGAGGTCGCCCTTGCGAAGGAAATCCCCCTGACGCCGGGTGATTTCGACCCAGGAGGCGATAGCCCGCGACGGTATCGCAAGATCGCGATTGAGGGCATTGGCGACACGCCAAGCGACGGCGGCGCCGATGACGCGGCGGCCAGCCGCCCGATGCGCCTTGGCGATCGGCTTCAAGAGCTCCGTCTTGCCGCTGCCGGGCGGGCCTACCGTCAGTGCGAGCGCTTCTGGGCCGCACGCGCCGACCGCGGCGGCCGTCTGCTCGGCCGAGAGGCCGGCGTTCGCGCAGAGCCTGGCGATCTCCACCGGGTCGAGGCGATGCGCATCGGCCTCCGCGAGGCGACGCGCACAGTCGGCAACCTCGCGCTCCAGCGCGATCATCTCGGGGGTCGAGTATTTCGGCCGACCGTAGCGATCCTCGCCGATTTCGACGATCTGCTCGGCCTTCAGCAGCTCCGCGACGGCAGGCTCGATCCGCGAGACAGTCAGCCCGGTCCCCACCAGCGCGACGGCGACGGAGCGCAGCAGCTCGATGCGATCGAAGACGGATCGACCTTCAGTGAGCGTGGCGGGCAGCGCGGCGAGCCGCTCGGCGAACAGCCGCTCGCCTTCGATCGGGTCGCGGGCGACTTCGCGCCGCGCGCCGGCCAGGAGCGCCCCGACGTCGAACCCCTGCGCCTTAACGGCCTCGACCCAGATCGCTTCGCGGTTCGCCGAGGCCGTTTCATTCTTGGCGCCGCGGGTTGCCTTGGCGATCGCCGCCGCGAGCGCCGGCGCCGCCGCGCTGGTGGTTTCGCTCTTGGCGAGTTCAGTTTCGATTCCGGTTCGGCGGGCCGACGAGTACTGGATCAGCGCGTCCGGGATCCCCGCGATCTCGAATTCGCCGTTCGGTCCGATGCGGTCGATTGCGAAGCCAAGCGCTCCAAGCTCGTAAGCGCAGGACGCAAACATAACGGCGCCCGCGAGTTTCTTAACGTCCCGAAGCGGTATCGACGCTCGCGCCCCGATCGAACCGTCGGCGCGAGTCGCGATCGCAAGTATGACGGCGTGGTAATGTAAATTGACATCCCCGAACGTCTTTCCATCCGAGTGTTTCGCCGGACGGCTCTCGCCATGTCGGAAGACGGCCGCGCTCAGCGGAACCTGCTCGTGGCGTTCGCCGCCCTTGCCGCGACGGGCAAACGACGCCTCACTCTCGAGAAACGTCAGGGCGTCGCGGACGGCCCGTTCGGCCGCGGCCTCGGTCGCCGCCGTCTCCTCGGCAGGCGAAAAAGCCCAGACGATCGAAACCGACTTCTGAAACGAGAACGTGTAGTCGTAAGCGGGGACGCGATCCGCTCTGCCACCCTTCGTCGTTGCGAGCGACCGACCATCCGGCCCGACGCCGGCGTACAAGCGCTCGAATTCAGTTTCGTCGACCTCGGCGCCGTCGCGCAGGCCAAAATCGCCGGCCGGCGCAAACCAGCGGCCGCGCGGCTCGACGCCGCCGGAGTAGTAGCTCGTCTGATCGCGGTAATATCGCGCCGGAGCGGCCGGTTGCCAGGTTGCGACCAATTGGAGACGCCGTCTTAAGTTCGGCGTCTCAGTTACATTGCCTATCGCCTAGCGGCATGGAAATGGATGCGCCAACTACGATTCTGTCGCCCGTCGCGGTTTGCGCGATATTGGAAATGGCGCGGCGGCGATCAGTTGATCTCGCCGAGCCACTCCGCCGGCTCAAAGGCCGGCCTGCGAACCGGCCAAATTGTCATCGGCACTTCGACCATCGCCTCGGTGGCAAACCCATGGATGAGCGCGCTGATGGTCAGTGTGTCGCCATTTTCCTCGACGCCGAGCTCGTCCGCAAGAACCGAAGGGTCGACGCTGACTTCCTTGATGCGCTCGGTTCGCTTGGTCAGGCCGCCCTTGAGCTCTTCGACAGTCGACTCGCGAGGCCGATCGATCTCGCGGATGCGGATCCATTCCTCACAGACCCTCTTGATGGTGTCGCCGTCCTCGAGTCGCATGATGCACCGGATACCCAATCGGGCTTCGATCAACTTGGCGTTGATCGGCCCGTAGATCTTTTCCAGCTGCCCGAGGTCCTGAAGCGCAGCGATGGTTGTCACCCGCGCCTCCCGCCCGAGCGCGAGCAGCTTCGGCAGTTTCGTCGCCGCCGCCCCAAGCTCCGGAAATTCGTCGAGCACGAAGGCGTAAGAGGTGCGGCTCCCGCGATTCGCCGGGCCGACGATCAGCGACGTCAGCATGTCGATCATGGCGGCGCCGATCGCTTGCGAAAGCAGCGGGTATTCGGCCGAAAGCTGCAGCACAATTGTCGAGGGCAGCCCGCTCCGCTCGCCGATCCATTCGCGCAGGCTGAAGCGCCGCTCTTTGCCGAGCTTCCGCCACGCCTTCGCCAGCGGAAGAACCGCGGTCAACGCCGCCACCCAGAGCGTCAGCATGATCGAGGTGATGGTGCGGTTCTCTTCCGGGTCGGACCCCCATTCAAGGAGGCACGCGCTCGGCGCATTTGTCTCGCTGAGCGCCGCTCGAATTACTGGGAGGGGCGAAAGCAGGATGGCGCACAATTCGAACCAGCTCCACTTTTCCCCTTTGGTCGCCCGGAGGTGCATGATCAAGTCGGTCCAGACGGCGCGGGCGCCGTCGCCCCAAAATCGATCGCGATCCGACACGGGCACGAACTTCTTGACCAACTCTTCTGCTTGCATCCGGTTGCGGACGTCTTTGGCGAGATCCCAAACCCAACTCCGCCGATCGGCCGCCGCGACCAGTATGAATTCGTCGCTCGGCAACCCTTCGACGATGTCCCCCTTGACGTCCAAGATCAGATTCCGGCTCCCACTCTCGACCAGTTGATCGACGAGCGCCCTGAGCCAGCCGGTTTTGCCCGAGCCATGGCCGCCGAGCATCAAGATGTTGCGCGACTGCTGGGAGAGGCTGAGGCGAACATGCGGCAATAGCCACAGCCCTTTGGGCTTTCCGCTGCTCCAACGACGAATGTATGCACGGATACGCCGCCGTGCGTATTCGCCGTAGGTGACGTCTCTCCCGCTGCGCGTGACGACGTTCTCCTTCGGCGGCGTTTCGGCGTAGGCGAGGAAGAAGGTCACCAAGGCCGCCGCGACGACAGCCGCTACAACGCCGATCGCCTCGACCCGGTTCGCCGGCGCCAGCCACACTTTGGCGATCTGGGCCTCGCACGCCGAGTCGAGCGCGCTCGCCTTGGTTTGGCAGGCGTCGACCACCATCTGTCCGAACTGTTGCGCGGCAGGATTGACCGGAACCTCGAGCGGCCAGGTCGTGAGCACGGCCCAGGCCAACAGAATGCTGGTCGTTGTCGAGACCAGCGCCGCAAACAACGCCGGTCCAAATGATTTCAAGGCGTACTTGGTCATGGACCTCTCCGAAATAGAGACCTTCCTTCACTGGCGGCTGAAGACCGTGGGTTGCCGCCCTCGCCGCAATCGTCAGCGACGGTTCGAAGCTGCCTGTGTTTGGAACTGCGGAACGATGAATTTGCCGCGCCACGTCTCCCAGGCGCGCTGCACGGCGCCAGTCCCGGGGTACAGATCAACGAGAGTGTCATCGGGATGGGCGGCCACCATCTCGAATGCCCAATGGCAGACCGCCTCTGGCTTCGCGCCCGCCAGGCCGCGCCTCAGGGTAATTGGGCACTGCACCCAGTCGCGCATCACCAGACGCTTACTGACGATCGGTTTTCTCGCCGCTTTGACGATCACCGGCTCCCAAGCGTAAGCGACCGGCACATTCCGCTTGAACGCCGCAAACCCCTTGACCCACGACATCCATCTGGCGCCGTGGATCTTGGCGACCAGCGGCGCAAGGATCGCCATGCTGGCGGGCGTTGCCGCAGCGTGCAGCACCCAACCGTCGAATTCGGCTTCGAGCCGCTCGACGAGGGCGACGTGGTCGACCTCGCCGCCGAAATCGGGATGGCCCACGTAAAGATGGGCGCACCCGACGTAGGGAGGGTCAGCGTAGCCGATTCGCATCACAATGAGCCTTTCAACCTTCCGTTGGGCTTCGTTGTCGCTTCCAACATCGGCCTCAGCCCGGTCGCGACAGAACGGCTGCGGCCAGAATGACCGCGGCGCAGACCAAGCCCGCAACGATCGCGACGACGTCAAACCGCTGCTCGCCGACGCGGCGGTCTGCCCAGCCCTGGGGCGGCGCCGAGCGTTGCTCCGTGGACTGCTTCTCCGCTTTCGCGGGCGCGTTCCGGTCCTCCGGCTCGACGGAACGGATCGTCGCCACGAACTCCTCAACCCCGGCGGCGCCGAGAACCAGGATCTTCCTCGGGTCGAAATTCTCCGTGTCGCGCCGGGCGGCGACCGCCAGTCGCCGCCCCAATTCCCGGCGCTCGGCCTCGGCCAATTCGACGCGCTTGCCGAGCGCGGCGCGGAACGCGTCGTAGTCAATCGGCATTGTCGGCCTCCCTAGTGAAGTCGATGACGGAGTCGAACTCCGCGAAGACGACGGACAACCAAGCCGCAATGTCGCCGCGCGCGATCTTGGCTTCGGGCTTGGGCAGGCCTGTCAGCTTCATGATCTCGGCGATCGGCAGCGACACCACATCCGCGAGACGGACCCCGGCGGCTTCGAAGATCCGCCAGGACGACCCCTCGATCAGCGGCATCCGCAGCACGGTGGCGCGGGAGCGGAGCGGCATTATCGTATCGCGGTACGCCGCCGCCGCGTCGGACATCGGGTGCAGGTCCTCGATCAGCCCGTCGCGCTCGTTTTCGATGAAGACCAAGGGCGCCTTCGGCGCTTTGCCCAGCCATTCAGACGCGGCGCGCGCGCCGAGCCGCATCGATTCAGGGCTCGTTCCGAACGGCGTGACGACGAGCGGCGTCATCCCCATCTGCTCGAGCTCTTCCTCGAGATCGACCATCCCCGCCCACAGCGCGCCGCGGTCGGACATGTTCGCGCCGAACTCGACGATCGCGAGGCCCTTCTCAGCCGCGGCGCGTTCGAGCGAGTGGTAAAGCGGCGTGAAGGCGCGCAGCTCGAGGCTGGGGTCCTTGCGCGCCGCGCGCGGGTCGATCCTGATCTTCACGACCTCGGGGCCGAGCATTTTGGGCAAACGCCCTTGGTCGTCGACCTGGACGACCCGGATCGGCACGCCCGAGATTCGCGCCCGGTCGGCGAGCGCCAGCGCCGTCAGGCTCTTGGCTTCGCCCCCCTTGTCCTGCGCGATGATCGCCGCGGCGGGCAGACGAACGGGAGCGAGGTCGGCAGAGTTGCGGGGAGAACGATTGGGCTTGGCCATGGCTGGTCTCCGAGCGCAGATTCGCGCTCAGGCCAGCATGCCGATTGGCGAGAAATTGGCATGGAAATGAATGCGCGAAATACGAATTCCGCGTCGGACCTCGCCGCGACGCCTCAGCGCGCGCCGCCTTCGGTCCGGCTATGCACGACCTCTCGCCAGTCCTCGACCCGCCTTAGGCTCAGCGCGAAGTCCCTGATCAGCGCCCGCGCGTCGGCGTACATCGACGCCGCAGAGGTGACGGGATCGAAGAGAATTTCACGCGCCGTTTTCGCGTCATCGCCATACAAGTGAATGTCGCCGCCGCGCGCCAGGCGACCGATCTGGCGGGCGACGGCAAACTCGGGCCAGGCGAGCACCTGCGTCGGGCAAAGCTCGTTCGGGTCAATGTCGGCAAGAAGGGCGATCTCGGCGAGTTCCTTGGCGCTGAATTCCGACGCGGCGAGGGCGGCGCGCTCCTGCTTCGTCATCGGATCGATCAAATTTGCATCGAACGGGCGCGTGCGGCGGCCGTCGGGCTGCATGAGACGGCGGCGTCGCTTCGAGGCTTCGTTCTTGATCCGGGCGCCCTTCGTCGCGTGGAGCCACGCTCGCAGGAGGAGCCTGACATGTTCCGCGATCGCTTTGATCATCGGCTCGACGTCCTCTTCCAGCAAATCGTCTGCGCCGACGAAGATCTGTTCGAAAGCCGCCTTCCAAACGCCGTAGGCCTTGTCATCCTCAGATGCCCGCGACAGGGCAATCTTGTAGCCTTCGTCCCAGAGCCTGGCGAAAAATTCGGTTTGCGCGTTGGCGATTACGCCCTCGTTTGCTGTCGCGTGGCCCTTGTCCACCAGCGCGCGAGGGGACTTCGCCGCCTGCGGAAGCGGGGCGCCTTCGACCCAGGCGAGCTGTGCAAGACGGGCGATTTCCTCCATCGGCCGGGGCTCGACCGCTCCTTCCTCGCGATGCCGTTTGACATATTCGAGCGCGCTGATCTCGGCCTCCCGCGCGAAGACTTCGAAAGCGAGCGCCGCGCGCAAACTCGTTTCCAACGCGTCCTTGTTTCGTCCCCCCTGCCGCAAGGCTTTCCGGAATTCGAAGCCTCCCGCCATCATCAGAACCGGGACGCCGGCCCGGAAATCAAGCAACTGCTTGTGGTTGAGCGAGTAGGCGCTGCTTTGAATCCGCTGCTCCGAGTCGACGACGACGCGCAAGCGAGGAAAACTGCGCAGGCGAGCGAGCACCTCGGGGTCGAGTCGCCAGGTCTCAGCATGGTCTGGATGGACGATCACAAACGGCAGCACGGCGTCGAGCGGAAACGCGTCGGTGCGACGCTCCGATTCCTCGTTTTCCTCGCGAACACGCTTCACGAGGCGGACGACGTCCAGCCGGTCGCTGAGAGACCGCCAGTAATTTGCGAATCCAGCTGCTGCGTTGTTGGCGCTTTCGCCAAGCAGCCGTGTCAATGCAGCCGCGTCGACAACCTCAAATTGGACTCCGTCGCGCCAGACGTGTCGACCGCCCAGGCCGGGTCCTTGTTTCTCAGACATTGTCGACCTTTCTCCTCAAGGCGGCGGCGCGATTGAGCGTCGCCCGAAACGCGCCGGCGCCGCCCGCGGCGGACGCATCCGGCGTCGAGACTGAATTCGGGCGCCCGTTAAAGCGCTTGCTGCGATCGGAAATGCGCCCAATCTCAGGGGCGCCGCCGTCCGCGCGATCGTCCCGAGGCGGCGGCTCGAATCCGGAGGCGGAGGAAATTGTGCTCTTGCTCGCCTCGCGTTCACAACCCGGTGCGTTGGCATTCTGATGGCGTCCGGGTCGCCGCTGGGCATGCTTGCGCCGCCGCCAGACCACGGAGCTCAGTTGGTTTTCTGAGAACGGCAAGCCATTGGCGCGGCTGGCGCCGGCCGCGTGCAGCGTCACTGCGATCTGCCTCCACGTCATCCCGCGCTCCCGGCAAATCGCAAAAAAGTCGAGATGCAGCGTGACCGTGCGGTCGATCGCGATGCGACCCGCCGGTCCAACGAGATCGCGGGCGATCGCGCGCGCACCATCAGCAATCCGCCTATCGGCAGGGTTTATCGGCGACTTGGCGCGCATCGCTAGGCGGCGTCCTCTGGGGCGTTTACCCCCGCCAGCACGAGGTCCGGCAGCGAGCCCTCGTCGATCATCTCCGTCAGATCGCGAGGCGTAAGCTCAACAATATGTGCGCTCGCCCCATCCTCGCTCTCGTCGACCCGGAAGCGCCGCAGGCCAGTCTTGACGGCGATCTTGTAAGCGAGCGCGAAGCTCATTGAGTCGGCCTCGGCGCTTGGCGAGTTGAATTGCATTCGGCTGGCCGAGACTAGCCGCCGGGCCAAATCGTCTGCGGACTCGGGGGGCTGCCTTATGCCGACCGCTTCGGGGTTGCGGCGAAGGACAAATTCGTTGTGTCCCAGCTGCGGGCTCTCCCTTCGACGCACGTGGGAGACAATGCAAAAGCCCCATGCCGGCGGGCCGTCGACGCCGACAAAACCGAGCCGGCGTAGCACGACCAGCGACGGCAGCTGGTTCGGGCCAATGACTTCCTGGATCGGCAAGCGCCGCAGCTGCGTCACCCCGTCTTCCAGCGCCCTTTTGGCGCCAAGCGTCAGGCGCCGCGCCTTGTCGATCAGGGCTTCGGATTCGACTTTCACCCGGGCGGCGAACTTTCCCACCCACGACTCGGCGAGACCCGCCGTCAGACGCGTTTCAATCGCCGCGGTCTCGTCTCGACGATCAAAAAGCGCCAGGACAATAATTTGAATTTCCGCCGAGCTGAATGACTTTTGCAGTCCGGCGCGCTCGGCCTCCAGCATCGCGAAATACTTTGTCGCGATGTCTTTGGCGGTCAAAGACATTTCCGCCTCCGCGCCGCGCTTCACAAGCTCGCTTGCCAACGCCGGCCCCGGTCGAAATGAGACGGTCGGATGCTTTTTTACATTGTTCATGGGTTGATAATTAAGCGTGTTGTCTGATGTCTTTAGACATTCCAATGATAGCAACAACGTCTTACCTTGTCAACAGTGCGTGACTTGTGTCATACAATGTCTACATTGCTGTCGCGTGCGAGTCATTCCCTGTGTCCCAAACGCCAACCACCAAGGCCTCCGAGTCCCCGCAGCACCCGGATTTGTTGATCGATGACGCTGACTTTCCAGGTGCCGCGAGAGAATTGGCGAAAAGGTTCGCCGCTGACGGTCGCCTGCTGTGTAGAGGGCGCGCGCCGGTCAAGGTGATTCAGATCGGCGGACGGCCGGTCGTCCAAAATCTCGGTCATGTCGCAATCGTCAGCGAAGCGCACCAGATTTGCCGTCCGGTGATCAAAAAATTGCAGCGCGGCGTGGTCAGCCTGCAACCGAAGACCCTCCCGATCGCCGTCGCCAAACTATTTGCGGAAATTCCTGCCGAGTGGAATTTCCGCGCCCTGAAAGGGATGTGCTTCGGGCCGATTCTTCGTGCGAGCGGCGAGATTCGCCTCGAGGCCGGCTATGACGAGGAGACCGGCTTGTGGTGTGCGGGAACTGCGCCGGTTGGCGTTCCGGAGTCACCTTCCGATGAAGAAGCGAAGGGCGCTCTTGCCCTGCTTCGGTTTGTGTTCGCGACGTTTCCTTTCGCAGATCGGCGAACCGACGCAGAAGGGTTACGCGTCGACGTCGCGCTGCCCCCTGGTGGAGACGAGAGCGCGTTCCTGGTCGCTGTGCTGACCGCGCTTTGCAGGCCCAGCTTGCCGCTCGCTCCGGCGATCCTAATTCGAGCGCCGGCGCTGTCGGGTGCGGGCACCGGAAAGGGGCTGCTCATTCGAGCTCTCGCGAATATCGCGACAGGCGAGTCGCCGCGCGCCTTCACCTCCGGCGCCGACCGCGCCGAGCTCGACAAGCGACTGGCTGCGTCATTGGTGGAGGCCGAGGCGCTTATCTTCCTCGATAATGTCAACGGGACCACTTTGCGCTCGGATCTGCTCGCGCAGGTCATCACAGAGAATCCCTGCTCGATGCGCCTTCTGGGACGCACTCAGATGGTCCAGCTCGAGACTCGCGCCGTCATTTGCGTCACTGGCAACGCAATTGACGTGTCCGAGGATCTGGCGCGGCGATTCATCATCGTCGGATTGGACGCCAAGCTGGAAAACCCTGAGTTGCGCCGATTTGACGGGCGTTTCCTCGATACGATTCGGGAACGCCGCAGCGAGCTGATGAGCGCGGCGCTGACGATTTGGCGATGGGGTCGCAAGAAAGAGCTCCCGCGTGGATTGCCGCTCGGTAGTTTTGAGGCCTGGGCGCGCTGGGTTCGTGACCCGCTGCTGGCGTTGGGCTGCGTTGACCCCGTCACCCGGATCGAGGAGATCAAGCGCGACGATCCCGAACGGCGTCAGGCAGTCGAATTCCTGATGGCTTGGCGCGCCGAGTACGGCGATCGACCAGTTACCGTAGCTGAGATGCATGATGATCTGCGCGGCCTTGTCGGCGCTCGCGGCGCCACGCGGCAGGCGATGGCGCAATATGTGAATCGGCTACTCAATACGCGGATCGCCGCCTTCCATCTCATCCGGCAGACCCACGGAAAATGGGGTGCCTCCCGCTACATCCTCCAAGCGGACGAGGGCGCGTTGTCTGGGCGGGGATCGCTCGCTGCGACCACTCGCAGCGCGATGATCGAAAAGGCATAGGGGTCATAGGGTCATAGGGTGGGGCCGGAGGCAGCAGATCGCCCAAGACTCACGCGTTATGACCTGGAGCGAACCTCACTCCCTCCTCATCTCAGAACGCGGGGAATGCTGGAGACCTGAGGAGGAACTGCGCCTGCGTTCACATCAAGCCACAACAATCTACGTCATTCCCCAGCGGCCGTGTCTTGTCGTGAAGTGACGCAAATTGACGAACTCACACCTGTGCACCCGGGGATGCGGGCCAAAGGAATTCCCCCGCCTACCGCTCTCTCATTGCCTCAGAGGCGACTTTCGCCAGTGGCGAGAGAAGATAGTCGATTACCCGGCGACTATCAGTCTTGATCTCAACGGAGACGGTCATGCCCGGAGCCAAACTGATCATCGCATCGCCGATTTTCATTGCGCTCTCGTCAAGCGCGACGGTCACGGGAAAGACGAAGCTTTCGAGCTGCCCTGGCGCACTCGCCGGCGCGGCGTTTGCGGCGTTGGGCGAGGCCGTGGCGTTGGCCAGCGAGCGCTTGGCTTCCTGCTCGTCGATCGCCTCCGAGGCGATCCTCACCACTTTGCCATGCGCGACGCCGAACCGGGTGAAGGGAAAAGCGTCGACTTTGATCGTCGCTTCCTGGCCGATCTTGACGAAGCCGATGTCGAGATTGGCGACAAGCGCTTCGACCTGCAGCGGTCCCTCGTTGGGCGTCACGACGAGAAGCTGCTGCCCGGTCACGACCACTTGACCGATGGTGGTCACGGCCACTTGCTGCGCCACGCCGTCAATCGGTGCGTAGAGTTTCGTGTGTGAGAGGCGCGCGGCGGCCTTTGCAAGAGATTGCTGCGCTTCGTCGGCTTTGCGCGCCGCATCGGCTAGCTTGTTCTCATTGTCGGCGATGAACTGGGACAGCGCCTTGGTCTTCTCGCTTTGCAGCTCCGTGAGCGCCGCGCCCGTCTCGATGAGCTGACCCTGATCGGACGCAAGCATCGATTGAGACTTTTCGAGTTCCTCTTTGGCGTCGTAGAGGTTGATCTTCGTGCCAACCATGAGGTCGATCGCTTCTTGCCGCGTATTGACGCGCTGCATCAGTGTACCGATCAATTTGTCTTGAAAGGCTATACTCATGCGCAACCGCTCGCGCGTCGCTTCCTTTTGCGCCTCCTGTTTGTTGAAATTCTTCAGAGCGTCGGAAAGCTGGGTCAAGTCCGCAGCGAGCACCGCCTGCTCGCGCAAGCGAAACTCAACGGGAACCGAGTCATTCCAGGCTATCTTGACCTCCGCGTCGGCGGCGGCCGCTTCGAGCAGGAAGAGCGCGATGTCCTGTTCATCTTTCTCATCCTGCTCGTGGGACGGCGTCGGCGCGCGCATCACAGCGCGGACCGTATCGACGGCGAAACGTCGACGCGCGATCTCGGCAAGGCTGGCGCTCAAGGCGTCGCGCGCGGCGTTTTCGTCTGCGGCCGCTTCCGCTGGATCGAGTTCCAGCACAAGGTCGCCGATCTTCACGCGGCTGCCGTTTTCGACGTCGATGGCGGCTACCTTGCCGGGATCGAGCGGCTGGATCACCTTGGCGCGGCCCGCGACCTCGATCTTGCCCGGCGACACGGCATGCACGTCGAGCCGGCCAAAAAACGACCAGACGAGCGCTGCGGCGACGAAGGCGCAGATCGTCAGCATTAGCGCGACTGGCAGCGGCGCCGGCGGCGTCTCTAAAATCTCCAGGGCGGCGGGCAGGAATTCCCGATCTCGTCCCGTGATCGACCGCGGCGTGCCCGGCGTGGGTTTGCCTGGGCGCGGCGGCGGCGCGGCCCTCTCATTCACGAACTCGCCCTCGCCTGATCGAACTGCAACGCCCATAGGTGGGCGTAGAGCCCGCCCGCACGCGCCAGCAGTTGCTCATGGGTTCCCACTTCGACGATTTCACCTCTGTGCATACCGACGATGCGTGTGCACGGCCGCACCGCCGCCAGGCGATGCGCGATGATGATGACGGTGCGCCCACGCACGATCGCGCGCATATTTTCCTGCACAATGCGTTCGCTCTCGTAGTCGAGCGCCGAAGTCGCCTCGTCGAAGATGAGAATGCGCGGGTTGGTCGCTAGGGCCCGGGCGATGGCGATGCGCTGGCGCTGTCCGCCGGAAAGATTGGCGCCGCGCTCTTCGATCATCGTGTCGTAGCCTTGCGGCAATTGGGCGATGAATTCGTCGGCGCCGGCGAGCTTGGCCGCTTGCATCACCATGACCCTCGGCATCGCTGGATCGCCGAGAGCGATGTTCTCGTGAATCGATCGATTGAACAGGATGTTTTCCTGCAGGACGATGCCAATCTGACGCCGCAGCCAGCCGGGGTCGAGTTGGGCGACGTCAACGCCGTCGAGCATGACTTGGCCGAGCTGGGGGCTGTAGAGACGCTGGATGACCTTGGTCAAGGTCGACTTGCCGGAACCGGATGGGCCGACGACGCCAATCACTTCGCCGGCCTGAATCGACAGCGTGACGCTGCGCAATGCATCCGGCGCGTCCGGCCGGTAGCGCAGGGTGACATTGCGCAGTTCGATCGCACCGCGCGGCGGCGGCAAAGTCAGAAGATTCTGCGGCGTCGGTTCAGGCGGGGCGTTGAGGATGTCGCCAAGCCGCGCCACAGAGACCTGGACCTGCTGGAAATCTTGCCACAATTGCGACAGCCGCAAGATTGGCTGAACGACCTGCGACGCAATCATGTTGAAGGCAATGAGCTCGCCGACGGTCATCGCGCCCTCGATCACTGATTGCGCGCCGATGAACAGTATTAACGCCGTCGTGACCTTGCTGACGTATTGGATCGAATTCTGGCCCAGCGAGCCGAGGATGCCGACGTCGAAGGACGTTCGGACATAGGCGGCCAGACGCTCCTCCCACTGCTTTTGCATCATCGGTTCGACGCTCGCCGCCTTGAGCGTTTGAGCGCCGACGATCGACTCGACCAAAAACTGCTGCGAGCGGGCGCCGCGATTGAACTTTTCGTTGATCTGATCTCGCAGGGGCGGACGGATCAGAGCGGCGATGGCGACGTAAAACGGGATCGAACCAAGCACGACGAGCGTCAACTTGGTCGAATAGACGAACATCACAACGAAGAAGACCAGCGTGAACACGAGATCGAGCAGCGATGTCAGTCCTTGCCCGGTGAGAAAGCCGCGGATCGTTTCTAGCTCGCGCACCCGCGCGACGGTCTGCCCGGCCGCGCGCGTCTCGAAATAGGCGAGCGGCAGCCGGAACAAATGATGGAACAGCCGTCGACCGAGCTCCACGTCGATGCGATTGGTGGTGTGACTGAGCGTGTAGGCGCGCAGGAACTGCAAGATCGACTCAAACAGCCCGAGTGTCACCATACCGACGACCAGCACCACGAGCGTCGACATGCCCTTGTGGACCAGAACCTTGTCGACGACGAGCTGGAAGAAAATCGGCGTTACGAGCGCGAACACCTGAACGAACAACGAGGCGACGGCGACCTCGGCGAGCGGCCTGCGATAGCGAAACAACGACGGTAGAAACCAGCGAAAGCCGAAGGTGTTGGGATCGACGCCGGCGCCGGCGAGACGCCGCGTGATCAATACGACCTCGCCGGACGAAAGCGCCTCGGCCTCCTCGAAGAGAAATTCGCGCGCGGTGCGACTGATTGGATCGAGTAAACGCAGACGACCTTTCGACGAACCCGGCGACAAGATCGCGAATCCACCCTCCTTCAAGCCCAAAATGGCGGGATAGGGGATGCGGGCGAGGCGCTTGGCCGTGACGCCGCGCAGAATGCGCGACTTCAAATCCAAGATGTTCGATGCGCGTACGAGATCTTCGGCGTTCGCGAGGGCACCCGTCAGCGCCAGTTGGTGGCGCAGTTGCATCGGATCCGCCGCGATCCGGTAATAGCCCGCAACCAGAGCCAGGCCACACAAACCGGCGTCAAGTGCTTGAGTCGGGCGATGCGAGGGCGTTTCGGACCTCGTCGTGACCTCGGTCATTCTGCGTTCCAACAAGGCGCGCGAGCTGCCAGCGCTCTCGGACGTCAGCCTACCAATCGACGGGAAAACAAGTGCCTTCGGTAAAATCACGAGAACCGGGATCTGGCAAGCCAACCGTTGACGCACGGGTTGTCTTGTGACGGCGCAGGCGCATGTCAGTTTGACGAGATCGACACGTAGGAGGAGTTACGATTAGCGACGCGCGCGACAGATTGCCGACCCACGGCGGAAATGCCTTTCGTCTCTGCCGCGCAGTGCTCGCTTCTCGAAGCCGAACTAATCGAGTCTGCAAGCAAGCGGCAAAGCCCGCTGTACTTGGCGGGTCTAGGTCGGCTGATCGATCAGGTGCCTTGATCTGGCCGCCTCGGGACCAAGTTCTACCGTTCGAAGCGCGGCGTATCGTCGCAGTCGATGCATCCATCGGCGAAATGTAACGCGCGCGAGAGCGAGAGACCGGAGATTCTCTATCGGTAACGCGACACAAGCACGCACCGGCGTCATTTCACGGCTCCGTTGTGACGTTCAAGACTTGCAGAGGACCCCAAGCGGAGCCAACGTGAGACTGAATTCGGCGACCAACTGGGCTAGCTACGGCGGCAGTTACTATGCCCATAAATGTATGTGGAACGAAATCAGCAGTTTGCCACGCCAATCGCCTGGCAATTTGGGCTGAGGGTTGATGATCGTGGCGAGCTAGCCCGATGCAAGGCGGATCGTCACCGTATTAACGAATTGAATGAGGCAGCGATGCCGAGTTTTTCGATTAGCGGCCCGGGCAATGTGACCGCCGGCAATAACGCGGTGTTCACGGTGACAATGACCGGCAGCATCAGCTCGAACTACACGATCTGGTACTCGACCCTCTCGGGCAC
>Ga0182030_10004038_pt1 | contig 31278 bp, 20 predicted proteins | sample 812S3MmetaG_FD_121299 | JGI IMG/M metagenome (GOLD analysis project Ga0182030, IMG submission 121299) | Permafrost microbial communities from Stordalen Mire, Sweden - 812S3M metaG (Illumina Assembly) | ecosystem: Environmental > Terrestrial > Soil > Wetlands > Permafrost | place: Sweden...
ACGCCGATAAGTTTGAAAAGTTTTTTGACTATACGTCGAGATCGGCGGATATCCGTCGTAATCGGCGGTTACAATATTTTCTTTCCTTGTTTCAGTGAAAGCCTTCTTTATGTGTCAGGAAGGTATAGTCACCACTGGGTCGGTGACCTTTCCCTTTGCTCCCGATCTTCTTTTTTCCTCGCTTAACAGCAAAAAGACATGGAACCGCCGATAAAATCCGATGGACGCCGATAAGTTTGAGAAGTTTTTTGACTATACGTCGTTATCGGCGGATATCGGTCGTAATCGGCGGTTAAAATAATTTCTTTCCTTGTTTCAGTGGAAGCCTTCTTTATGTGTCAGGAAGGTATAGTCACCCCTGGGCATGGCGCCCTTTTCCCTTGCCGATCTTCTTCTTTTCCTCCTCCACCAGCAGGCGCCGGAGCATCTTCCCCACCAGTTGGTTCTTCGGAAGGCTCTCCCGAAAATCCACATCCCGGGGAACCTTGTACTTGGCCAGCCGTTCCTTGCAAAACTCGATGATCTCCTTGCGGGTGCAGGCTTCGCCGGGCTTGAGCACCACGTAGGCCTTGAGCTTATCCACCAGCCGGCGGTCAGGCACACCCGCCACCACGCAATCAAGCACCTTGGGATGCTTGAAGAGGACTTCCTCCACCTCGCGGGGATACACGTTCTCACCGCCGACCTTCACCATGTCCTTCTTCCGGTCCACCAGGGTGAAAAAGCCGTCCTCATCCATCACGGCGATGTCGCCGGTATAAAGCCATCCGTCTCGCAGGGTCATGCGGGTTTCCTCGGGCTGGTTCCAGTAACCCTTCATGACCTGCGGTCCCCGGATGACCAGCTCACCTGTCTCCCCCGTCTTGAGAATTCTTTTTCCGGTCTTCAGGTCCATGACCCGGGCGTCCGTTCCCGGCAGGGGCAGGCCGATGCGGCCCATCTTGCGGATGCCGCTCACCGGGTTGCAGTGGGTAACGGGCCCGGCCTCGGTGAGCCCGTATCCCTCCACCAGCTTCCCGCCGGTCAGGTGCTCGAATTGCCTTTGCACCTCCTCGTGCAGGGGCCCGGCGCCCGAGATGCAGGCCTTGATGCTCCGCAGGTTGTACTTCTTCACATCCGGGTGGTTGTTGATGGCGGCGTAAAAAGCCTGGACCCCGGGCAGAACCCCCACCTGGTATTTTTTCACGTTTTCCATCACCTGAAGGGCGTCGAACCGGGGCAAAAGCACCATGGCCGATCCGAAAGCAATCGCGGTATTCATGCCCACCGTCATGCCGTAGCAGTGGAAGATGGGAACGGCCACGAGGAATACCTCCCGCCCTCCCTCCAGCATCCAGAACCAGGACTTGCACTGGAGAGCGTTAGCCACCAGGTTGCGGTGGGTGAGGATCGCGCCCTTGGACACCCCCGTGGTACCCCCGGTGTATTGCAGAAGGGCGGTGTCGTCCGGGTGGATGGGGTGCGTGCGTTTCACCGGGCCCCTTGACGCCCGGTCCAGTGACCGGGTGAAGGAGGCAAATAGTGGACCGGTGGGCCAGGGTTCCCAGGTCTTGTTTTTCATGGCCTTAATCGGGAAAAGCCACCGAAGGGGAAGGGGGAAGTAGTCGTGGATTCGGGTGAGCCAGACCTTCTTGAGCCCGCACTCGCCGGCCACCTGCCCTAGGAGGGACGCGAAACGATCCAGGGCCAGCACATATTTCGCTCCCGAATCCCTCAGTTGGAAGGAGATTTCCCCGGCCGTGTGGAGAGGGTTCAACTGGGTGACTAGGGCCCCGGCCCGGAGAGCGCCGAAAAACGCGATGACGCTGGGGGGGCAGTTGGGCATATAGAGGGCCACCCGGTCCCCGGGTTGGACGCCTTCCCGGATGAGCACATGGGCGAACCGGGTGGCTTTCTCGTTGAGTTGTCGGTAGGTGATCTTTGTGCCGAAATAATAGATGGCGGGGCGGTCGGGATATTCTTTGGCGGTGTGGGCCAGGAAATCAGGAAGCGTGAGATCGGGGATCTCAAGTTCACGGGGGACCATCTCGTCATAGGATGAATGCCAGGGCTTGGGGGTCATTTCCACTCCTTGAGGTTGGGTAATTATAACCACCCTCCCGGCGGGCCCAAAACCGCCATTGTTTGTTTGCAAAAATATTTCGGCACTATGCTCTTGGTGTACCTATCAAAATAAACCCTCTCCCCAGAGGCGTTGTTCGCCTCGGGTCCAGGGGCGTAAGCCCCTGGGGTTGTCAAAAGGGGTAACGTAGGGGGTTATTCCCCTACGAGCGTAGCTGAGGGATGAGGGAAGGGTGAGGGGTGCTTTGGTTTATGGTAGCCCCCCCTCATCCCATCCTTCTCCCTCAAGGGGAGAAGGTGCCCTTATTTCTCTAACAAATCGGGCAAAGCCCTATCTTGAAAATAAGAACAACCCGGTTCTCATTTCTTTTCCGGGCCATTGGCCGGGAAAGTTTAAAGTGGAACAGGGTGAAAGTGACAAAACCGAACCTTGGTAAGGATGTGGTACGTCAAAGCCATAGTTCCTTAAAAATATTTTTAAGGTCGCAAAAAAACGGTGGGATAATCAACCCATTCTCGGCCAGGAGGATCTATGGCAGAATTATCGGTCGGCATCGTGGTCGTTGTTTTTCTCATCGCCGCTTTTTTCGGATACCTCATCCTCATTTATAACGGTCTGGTGTTACTGAACGTCAATATCGCCAAGGCCTGGGCCAACATCGACGTGCTGTTGAAGCAGAGGCACGACGAGATCCCCAACCTCATCGCGGTGGTTTCTGGCACCAAGGATTTTGAGAAAAAAACCATCACCGACCTGACGGCCGCACGGACGGCCGCAATGTCCGCCGGCTCCGTGGGGGCGCAGGGGGCGGCCCAGAAGGGCCTGACCGGCGCCCTGGGCCGGCTGATGGTGGTGGCCGAGAACTACCCCCAGCTCAAGGCCCAGCAAAATTTCCTCGCCCTCCAGAAACGCCTCAGCGAGCTGGAAAGCGAGATCGCCGACCGGAGAAGCTTTTACAACGACTCGGTAGCGGCCTTCAATGCCCGGATCTCCCAGTTGCCGGATGTTTTCATCGCCAAGGCCATGAAACTCAAGCCCCATGAGTTATTCCAGGCCGCGGAGGGGGAAAAGGAAGCGGTGAAAGTGAGTCTGGCGTCATGAGCCGCGCTTTTACCCGCCAAGTCATCGGCTGGCTAGTTTATCTCATGGCCCTGACCAGCCTCATGCCGGCTTTCGCCTCCTCTGGCGACCCACGCGTCAACGGGATCGTTTTTTCCGCGATCGGGCTGATCCTGGGCGTCTGGGCCTTCTTCCACGGGTTCACCGACCTGCGCATCAAGCGCCGGATGGAAGATATCCCCGTTTCCACGCTTCGGGCCATGGCCCCCGGCCAGGTCGAAGTCAGCGGAAAGGCTGTCGAGTGGAATCCCTTAACCGCCCCCCTGACGAACGAACCCAGCGTTTATTACGAATTCAAGATTGAACAGAAGGTAGGGAGCGGAAAAAACAGCCACTGGGAAACCCTGTTGGAATTCAAGACCGACCAGGAGCCCTTTTATATCGATGACGATACCGCCTGCGTCCGGGTGCGTCCTGCCGGGGCCGACGTTATCTTGGATGATGATTACCATTTGGAGACCGGCCTATTTGCCGACGTGCCACCCCAGATCGACACCTTCATGACCAGCCAGGGGCTTTCCTGCCGGGGGTTTTTCGGGTTTGAGAAAACCCTGCGATTCACCCAGAGACGTTTCAAGCCAGGGGAAACGGTTTTTCTGCTGGGAACTTTTCAGGAAGAGGAATCCAGCTCCGACCACCCATCCAATCCAAAGTTCATGGACAAGGCTTATCTGGGCCTGAGAAAAGGTGATTTTTTCATTCTCTCGAATGAAAGCCGGGAGAAACTGGAAAGTTCCTTCGGGTGGAAATCATTCCTGGGAATTTTCGGCGGGGTGGCCCTGATCGGGGTCGGTCTTTATTTTCTCATCAAGCTTCTGGGAGGCGGTTGACCGGGGGAAGTTTGAAGAGTTAGGGCAAAAGGGAGGCGGCCTGAAGCGCCAAAAGATAACTGTTTTTCCCAAACCCGACGACCTGGCCCACCGAGACCGGGGAAACATGGGAGGCCTGGCGGAAACCCTCCCGGGCGTGGATGTTGGAAAGATGAACCTCGATGGTGGGCAGTTTGACGGCTGAGATGGCGTCCCGGATGGCCACGGACGTATGCGTATAAGCGGCCGGGTTGATGATGATCACGTTGGCCCAGGTGCGGCCTGTCTGGATGGCGTCCACGATCTCTCCCTCATGGTTGGATTGGACAATCTTCAGTTCCATATCCAGAGTCTTGGCTTTTTCCACCATTTCCCGGTTGATCTCTTCCAGCGTGAAGGACCCATAAACCTGGGGCTCGCGCTCTCCCAAGAGGTTCAGGTTGGGACCGTGGATGACGAGAACTTTTCGCATGGATTCGCCTTTCGATTGGGAGCGGGTTCCAGCCCGCAAGGGCCTATGCTACAAAGAAGCCATCAGGGCCGACAAGGGAAAACCGAAAAAGACGGTCAAAACCAGATTTATCCCATCCCCTATTCCTGAAGGATTATCATTTCCCCATCACCATGAATCAGCGAATGAAAACATTCCTATCCCGCCCCTTTCAAGAATCCTTACCGTTTGATTCGCCCGTTGTTCCCTTCGCCTGTTTCGGGGCCATTACCATCGCCAATGTCCTACTTTCCTACTTCCGTTTTTCCACAACCATCGTCCTCTGGATTATTCTTCTGGGGCTGGTTGTGCCCCTCTTCCTTGCGGCCAACCTTCCTGAGGCAGAGAAAAGTGCCGCTCTCCTTTTCAAAATCCCCCCCTGGGCATGGGTGGCTGTTTTGTTCCTCTCTTTTTTCTTACGCCTGATCCAATTGACCAAGCTATCGGGCTGGCCGATTGTGGACGAGGGGGTCTTTGGTTATTTCGCCACTCTCTTGGAGCAAAAGTGGACCTGGCAGTTGACCCATGGCTATGCCCAGGAGCCCATTCTTTACACCTGGGGCCAGTTCCTGTTTTTTAAACTCTTCGGTAACTCGCTGTTTTCCCTCTGGTTCTTCCCGGCTTGTTGTTCCCTTCTGGCCCTTCCCCTCGCCTTTCTCGCTGTTCGGAAGGTGAACGGATCGTCCATGGGGTTCATGATTTTGGGACTTACAGGCTTGAGCTTTTGGCCGCTTTATCTGGGTAGGGTTTCGGTGCAAAGCGCCTTAATGGTCCCCTGGGAATGGATGGTCCTCCTCGTTTTGGCTTATGCCTTGAGCCCGAAGAAGGCCTCGCGTTTACCTTCCCTGCTGCTTCTATCCGTTCTGACGGCCTTGGGTTTTTATCTTTACCTGGCTTGGCCCCTGGTCGCGTTCATGGTCCTGCTCGCGGTTCTTTTCCAGGCCGAAATCGATTGGAAAACCCGGCTTGGAAACCTCACTCTTTTTCTTCTAATACACGCGGCCCTTTTGTTTCCACTGGTGATGGATTACCTTCGGGATAATCACAACTACCTGGGTCACCTCTGGTCTCCAGCGATTCATTCCAGTCTGGTTGAAAAAATTCCCCTGCCCTGGAATTACCTCTCCGCCCTTTTTTGGGGCGCCAACTCATCCGCCTTTTCCCACGGCCCCCTCTGGGGGGGGTTATTCAATCCCCTGCTCACCGCTTGTTTTCTTTGGGGCCTGGTGGACCTGGTCCGTTTTCCCCGCCGTCCTCTCGACCTTTGGATATTGCTCTCGCTCTTTGTCTTTTTTCTCCCCGCCTTCCTGACCAACAATTTCGAGATGATGCGGTTGACCGCTCTTCTCCCCCCAATCGTATTGATATGCGCGCTGGGAGCCCGAAACCTGCTAACGATCCTGCCCCAAAACCGCAGGATGGTTGGATTCCTCTTTTTGCTGGCCTGTTCCTGCCTGTTGGACAGTCATCAGCTTTTTCAGGTCTATGGGGGCGTTTGGGAAAGAACCCCAGGTTATTTCAAAGCGCATAAAACGACCGAATTTTTTAGGGCCAACCCGCTTTTGGAGGACATCCACCGGAAAGAGGGCCCGGGCCTGATCCTGCTTAACTTTAACCCGGACCCCTACGACCAAACCCTTTTCGTGTCGTCTTACGCCTACAACGCGGCGGAAAACCCGTCGCTGAACCCCGCTTTTGCGAAATGGGCCGCGATCCTGGCGAACACCCACGAACAACCCGCGCTGAAACGGCTCTTCCCCGATGGCCAATGGGTTTGGTTGTCCGAGGGTCTGGGCCGGTCCGATGGGGGTTTCCTTCTGGAGATCATCGCCCTCACACCTAAAAATCAACCGACGCTGGATCGCTGGACGAAGGCGGACCTGGCCTTGAACGAACTGACTTATCAGGTCATGGAAAACGGGGTGGACCCGGTCCAGGGTCCCATGCTTCGGGTGCTGGACCAGGCCTATCCACTCTTTCGTGGTGACCTCCTCCTGGAATCCCGTTACTGGCGTATTCGGGCCCTGCACGACCTAGCCGGAGGCGACCGGCCCGTAGCCATTCAGGATTACCGGTACGCCCTGTCAAAAGGCCTGCCTCAGGCAGAGTTGTACGATGAATTGGGGAAGCTGGAATGGAAGGCGGGGAATGCGAAGGAAGCGGAAGGGGCTTTCCAGGGAGCCCTGGCCTGCCGCCCCAACCTGACGGACGCGGCCCTGAACCTCCAGGCGCTGGAAAACCTGAACGAAATACACTGACGAAATTCAGTTAGATGTCAATTTCGAACGATCAGGAGGGTACCGGTCAACAAGTTATTATTCCCCGATTGAACGACGTAATAATAAATCCCCCCTGAAACCGGTATTCCATATCTATTACGGCCATCCCAAAGGATCCAGCCATTGCCGTCGACCATGGATGTCTTCACCAACTCCCCCGAAACCGTGTAGATGGATAAATCGGACCCGGGCGGGGCCTGATAGACCTTCAGGGTTCCGTTGACCGCAAACCTTGGATCGTAGGGATTGGGCCAAAGATGCAAACCCACAGGGGTGTTGGTGGGAGTCATCGTGATGGTTGGGGTAAAGGTAATGGTGGAAGTGAACGTGATGGTGGGGGTCAATGTAACCGTTGGTGTATTCGTGACGGTAGGGGTATTGGTGGGAGACGAAGTAAAGGTCACCGTAGGAGACCAGGAAGCGGTGAAGGTGGCGGTTGGGGTATATGTCACGGTGGGAGTGTCCGTAATAGTTGGAGTCGGAGTGATGGACGGCGTGGAAGTAGGGGTGAAAGATAACGTCGCGGTAGGGGAAATAGTTGGAGTATCGGTCAGGCAATTAACCGTATAGATTAAGGGAGCGAGCGTAGTAACTGCTGCAGGTGCTGCGGAACTTTGATTTGACAGGAAGCTGATCGAGTTGGCCGAGCAAGAATTGACGGTCATTAAATAGGAAACCGAGACGGATTGGTTCGTCGCGACTGAACCAATATCCCAAAACACCTGTCCTGAATTAACCGAGCAGGTGATTCCGCCGTTGCAGGAAACGTACATGATATCGGGGGGAACATTGGCCATGATCGTTACCCCGCTCAAGGGAACTCCTGCGTTTGTAAAAGTGACCGAAAAGTTGTAGCTATTACCCACTAATAGTTGGGCCCGGGCACCGGATCCGCACAGAAAAAACAAAACCATCCAGCCCCAAAGAACGGTAAGGCGAATGCGATGATTTGAAATACCCTCCGGAATGCCAAATCGGCATGATTCAATATTTAGTCGTCGGAAATCAATTTGAGAGCTTTTCATAAAAATAACGCCTATCGTTTAAACAAGTTGAATGATAAAAAAGCTTACCTCGAATGGAAGATTTTCCATCCTGGTGACGCCACGAACCGAAATAAATACAGTACCCAGGTAAAAATGAATATGAAAACCCTGGCCAACTTTAATTGGCCACGGGATACGGAAGCAAGGCGGGCAGGCCGGTGGAGGAGGTCCCTCCGTTCGGGTCGTACTGGTCAAGCCAGGTCTTCAGGGTCATGTCTGCGGGGTCGTACTTGACGGCCTTGCGATAGCACCAGATGGCCTTTGCCTTATCGCCCAGATTCAGGTAGCAATCCCCCGCGCAGCGGTAGGCCCGTGCATAACGCTCGTCGGCCTGGGTGGCCATCAGGAAACGTCCCAGGGCTTCTTTGAAATTCCGCTGAATATAAAAGGGCATGCCCTCATCCACCATCTCGGGGGCGGTTTCAACTTTGACCCCCGTCACGATAAGCTCTACCCTGCGGTTTTTCGCCCGGCCTTCAAGTGTGTCGTTGGTCGCTACCGGCTTGGTATCCCCGTAGCCCACGACGGATAGATGGGAGGCGTCCATCCCCCGCAAGGCCAGGTAATTCTTGACCGCCGTGGCGCGTGCCAGTGAAAGCACATCGTTTGAGGAAAACTTGGCGCCCTGCGACAAGTGTTGGTTATCCGTGTGGCCGGCGATGGTGATCTGGCAGTCCTGGTACTTTTGGCGAATGCTTACCACGGTCTGTTCGAGCGTGGTAAAACCGCGGGGCTGGAGCACATCTTGCCCCGAGTCAAACAGCAGGTCGCCCGAAACCTGGAAGCTGTATTGATAGGGCACTTTCTTGGGAACCCACTGGGCCATGATGGTCCTCGGAACGGCCTGGGTTTCGTGACCTTCGGTGTCCGCCACCTGCAAATGGACCGTGTAATCACCGTGTGGAACCAGTTCTCCGGCCTCATTACGCCCATCCCAGGGAAACTGCGGCGGAGGGTTGCCGCTTCCTGAGAGGGATCTTACAATCGCGCCGTCCGAGTCCAGAATGGCGATGCGCCATTTGTCCAGGGGCTCCTCGCTTCGGGTCGCGAAACGGGCAAGGGCGGATTGGTCGCCCAGCACGAAAGTCGAGGTAGCAGCGATGTTGGCGTTCAAAAGTAAGGGGGGCTCACCAATGATGAGGTTGAGGGAAATGCGGTGAGTGTCGCCCAGGATGCCATAAGGCACGAAGGCGTAGTCCAAGTCCGCCTCCACGTCATCGAACCGGTGGGCAAGACCGGCCCCCATGGCCAAACCCGCTTCGGTGCCCAGGTCGCTGCCCGTACGGTAACCCGCGCGCATGAAAACATCGTTGGAACCAAACCGCATGCGGTATTCGTCTCCCAGGCTCGCCTTAAGCCCTGTGTCAATATTGCCGTCCATGTCGGCGGCAATGATCATCCGGTCTTTTTTCATGAGGGCGTTCTTCAGCCAGTAGGAACCGGCCAGCTTGTAGATCAAGGGCTGGGAAAAATCTTGCACTTTGCTGCCGATGTTGTAGACGACCCCGCCCACGTAAATCGTCTTCGGCTTGGCCTCGTAGAGAAGGCCCAGGTTGAAGGCCACCGCCGAGGAGGCCAGGTTGACCACATTTTGGCCCACCACGGATGCCTCCAGGCCCACCCGGAGGTTTTGGAAAAAGCCTCCGCCCGGAATCCAATTGCCCAGTCGCTGGGCGTAGGCAATGCTTCCCTCGTATTCAGCCGCGCTGATGGAAGGCCCCACTCCCCCGTAATCGCCACTGGAAGTTTCCAGCGCCCCGTCAAAACTTCCCGTGCCCAAGTAATTCAGGCTTCCGCCGATGGCACCGTCCTCGTCTAGGTTCTGGGAAAATCCAAAAAATTCGCTATTCACACCCTGGAGCCAAACTCCATGGGTGAGATTGAACTGCGTGCCCCGAGCCTGGATCAAGCCCGCAGGGTTCCAGTACATGGCCGTGGGATCATCAGCCACTGCCGTGAAGGATTCACCCATGCCGACTGCCCGGGCTCCCATCGCGATTTTCTGGAAATTAGTACTCGTGGAACCGGCCCCGGTAGTTTGGGCTAAAAGAGGGAGAGGACAGAAAGAGGAAATAAGGAATAAGGCCAGGCCCAGGAAAAAACAAAATCTCATACGTTGGGAGAAAAGGAGAAATGTCACTTTTTATATCCTTGGGCGCAAACCGGTATTATTTACGGACGATCAAAAGCGTCCCACTCAACAAATTCGAGCCCCCCGTTGATTGCAATACATAATAATAAATCCCAGCCGAAACCTTAATACCGAATTTATTGGTTCCATACCAATGGATCCATCCCTGGGAATCTGCTTTAACGTTGCCGATTACAAGTTCGCCTGAAACCGTATAGATGGACAATGGTGAGTTCGGAGGAGCTTGGTACACTTTTAAAGAATTATACGGAAATGGTAAATCAGGGTTGAACGGGTTGGGCCAGATATGCAGACCCACGGGAGTAGCGGTAGGCGTTGGGGTGATTGTCGGCGTATTCGTGATGGTGGGCGTGTTAGTCAAAGAGGGTGTGTAGCTTGGCGTCGAAGTATAAGTAGGCGACAAAGTTAAGGTGGGGGTTGGTGTATAGGTAATCGTCTGGGTATAAGTAGGCGTAGGGCTAAGAGTTAGGGTGGAGGTCAATGTGGGTGTCGGCGCAATACCCGAAACGCATACCGCGTAATAAAGACCTGCAAATCCATAATTAGAACCAACGCCGGTTGGAATACTGGTGGAATTGATTAAATAGCTCGTCAACGTGTTTGGACCTGAGCCGTTTAATAGATTTCCATTGAAAGATTGTCCCTGGCAACTTTTGTTGAGAATCGCGGAGGCAATAGTGACTCCAGAGGGGTTGAGGCTGTTGGACAGGACGAAATAAGCCGAATCGTCGGCGCCAAAGGATATTCCAAAGGAACCACTGCTGATGAGTGAAGGGATTATCGAAAAGACTCTCTGGAAAATCATAGTTGCGGGGGTAGATTGGAGGGCATAAGCATTTGCGTTGTCCGAAATCCATTGACCACTGCAAGCATTCGGCCAGTTCATTGGGGCGGCCATAGTCACGTTTGTCACGACGACCCCCGTTGTAGGCGCGGGGCTTGCATAACCCCCGACGTCCGAGATGATCGCATCACCCCCGTCCCCACTTTGGGCAAAACAACCATATGAAGAAATAACCACTGGGGTTGGAGTGGATGTGATACAACCGCCGGTCACATTTACAGTAACGGCGTTAGAAAAGGTCGCCGGAATTGAAGCAGTGCCCATCGAGAATAAATTCGTAATTGCACCCGACCCGCCAGGACATGAAACCGTCCCCCACCAACTTATAGGTGTATCAAACGAAAACATGGTTGCAGGGAAAGCTGACGGAACAGAAGTTGAGTTCCAAATCAGTGTCGAGGGATTGGAACCAGACACCGTGTCCTGAAGGTTCGATCCCACATATGTAACATATTGAGGCACGACATCGGTTACGGAAGCACTTACCACCGGGCCGGGACCAAAAACTTTTAAATTGGAATACCAATCGGTTCCAGCCGTCTCTGCAGCTTCCCAACCAACCCTCCAACCGCCCGAACAGGTGGGCATCGTAAATCCAGGAGTCGTATCGATAGCCGCATTAGTATAAAAAGTTACACTCGCGACATTAAGCGGGTTAGAGGTTTGCCAGAGTGAAACTATGAACGAGACCGAGCTAGCACCTGCCGTATAGATAACCTGGGTTTTCATGGTATACCAAGTGTCAGCAACCATGGGAAATGGCAAAGCACTATCTGATAATGTCGCCCAATTAACATTGTTGTAGTCGTTATTGGTTTGAACAAATAAATTTCCAGGATTTGGATCGAGGGAAATACAGCCTTTAAATGTAATTCCCTGAGAGGGATTGCTAGCAATGACCATATGGGCATCCGCTCCTGAGCAAGTTGGACTTGGAATTCTGATATCACCTTCGACCGACACATTACTGCAAATATCGTAACCGGGCGTATTTCGTATGAGATCAGGGAAACGACCATTGGATCCTGGATTACAATTTTGAACAGTTGAAGCAACGATGTAATGATTTCCCAGAGCATCTGATTGAACTGCCCAACCTCCAAAATCGGTTGCATTGGGTCCGGGGTTGGTGATGTAATTTGTCCCATCGAAACCCCAGGCGACTGTTGTGGGACTGCTGAGGTCGGGAATGGGAGAACCGGAAGTTCCCGGAGTAATATTGTCATAGGTATCATAAAGTTGAAGATTTTGTCCGGTTGCAGTCCAATCAAGAACATAGCTCACAGAATTTCCGGCTGAGAGAACAGTCGCAGATTCGCTCTTCAAAAGTGTTAGTTGGGGGATATGAACTGTCAATGTGACCGGGTTAGAAACACTAACACCCTGTTCCGTCGTGCTGCCCGTTACCGTGTTGACGATAGAGGTTCCATCCGGTGTTCCGGTATTGACCGAAGCCAAAAGCCAAACTGTTCCCGAGACAGGCATACTTTGAGCGCCAAAATTCCAGGTTACGGTTGATCCGACATGGGTAGTGACTCCCGGACTGTTGCTGGCAGCCTGAAAAGTAAGACCCAAGGGTAGGTTGTCAATGAGGGTGCAATTGGTGCTGTTAACGAAATAATAATTAATGTCAAAAAGCGCAAGACCATCAGGTGCGGCAGTCGTAGTATCGAGACTTTTGCTAACTGTGAAGCTTGGAGCAGGCAGGGGCATAGTTATGGTATTCCAAACATGGGGATCGCTGGTCCAACCGCTTTGACATTGCATGCCCCAATCATGCTCCCCCACGACAATGTTATAGGCTCCGATAAGGCCTGCGGGAATCGTTACATTCCAAACAACCGTATAGGGGTTTGAAAGAGTCGCACCGGGATTATATCCAGGCCATCCGCCCGCTGAGGCTTCGCTAGCGTCCGCCCTACCCATGGAATTGACCACAGATCCAGCGGTACCATCAAAAGTAGCACCAGCTTGACCTGTCGCACTGTCTACCAATAAATATTGTCCCGCCAATGGGCAAGAGCTAAGAACAGTATTGGAGGTTGAGGTTATCCCGACTAGGAAATTGGGTTGAGTCCAAGTTCCAGTTTCATTGTAAACAACCGTAACAGAAATATTTGTACCCGCCGTAGGAGTAAGGTTTGAAATTCCTGGAGTTCCTATAAAAATCACATCCCCCAATACCAGGGAAGAAGCAAAAAAAGTGCTGAAAAGTACTGGTAACAGTAATCGGTGTGAAATTTGCTTAAGTTTTCCGGTCATGAACCCGCCGTTTGAAACGTTTTTCTTTGGACCCGCGTTTAAAGGTTAAACCCGCTTCCCTACTGGAATTTTAACATTATTTTACTAAAAGTTAACGAAAGCTTGCGAGTTTTCGAGCATTTAAAGTCATTCAAAAGGCCTCAGGATTTGGAGGAGGACATAAAAACGCTTTCTTCGATTAATGCTTCTATTAATAGATTGAGGTTGCTAGGAACGAATCCACTAGCAATATTTTCAACTAAAGCCCCGGGAGTGGTCGATTAAACCGAGTCGAAAAAGTTCCAAATGTCGACGACATGCTTATTTTTCAGTTTAAGTTTTTTATATGCGCGGTGAGGGGCGGCCAAAATGACAATATCCGATCGCCGGATCAACTCCTCAGCATCAACAAAATCGGGGTTCTGAATATACAAATCCGAGCAAAGAACTTTTTTCGCTTCTAATTCAAGGATCTTTTTGAATTTATAAGACAAGCTTTCCCGCGGGTCATCGCTGTCGGCCTTGAAGGCCATCCCCAGGATTCCGACTGTTTTTTTCGAAAGGTCGACGTTTCGTTTTAAACGATTGATGACAAAAGCTGGCAGGCCCTCGTTGACCAGCATGGCAGAATGGCCCAGGAAAAAGTGGTTGCTGTCAAAGGCCGACAATTGCATGGTGTCCTTGAACAAGCAGGGACCCGCCGCGTAACCGGCCTTGGGAAAGCCCTTGAGCCTGGGATAATTGTAGGTCATGCCCTTGTAAACTTTATAAAAGTCCACTCCGCAATTTTCAGCAATCATGAAAAATTGGTTTGCGGTCGCAAAATTGATGTAACGCCAAGTATTGGAAAAGAGCTTGACCAATTCGGCTTCTTCTGGCGTCAATTCGACAGTTTCGACCTCTAAAGCCGAAAATAATTTGGATGCCAACTTCAAAGTGGCCTTGTCGTAAGCCGAAACAATTTGTGGGAGCGTGCGGATTTCCTCCAAGGCAAAACCTTCCGTGACGCGTTCCGGGCAAAAAGCCAGAGAGATCCCGCATTTAACTGACTTTAAATAGCTGTGAACCTTTTTGGTGATTCCGGGATAAATGGTGCTGCGCAAGACAAGCAGTTGATCTTTGTGCAATAAATCTTTGACGTTTTTAATGGCAGTGATGATGCCTAAAAGGTTTGGGTTTAAATGTTCATCGACAGGGGTTCCAATAACCATAATGATGTTCTTGGAACGCGAAATAACGGTTTTATCGGTAGTCGCTTCTAACAAACCCGAGTCCACGGTTTTTGTAAGAATCTCGGGCGCGCCTTTATCCAGAAAAGGCATTTCTTTGCGATTCACTTTTTCTACATTCGCTTGATTAATATCAAAAAGGACAACTTTTTTCTTGTGATTCGCGAATGCTAGGCCTAACGGAAGACCGACATGTCCACATCCGCCAATGATGCAAACATCATATTCTCCTCGCATAGGAACTATTCCCTTCGGTTTTAGCAAAATCAAGATTGAAAAACAGTGTTTCTGAAATCCGGCGAAAAGATTTTACCACAGAAAAAAACGGTAAGTTAAATAACAATCCGCTTCTTAAATCCAGAAAGAATTATTCAACGTTCTAACGTCACCAAAAACTTCCCCGTTCGAAGCACCGTACCCGACGAAGTTTGGACCACATAAAAATAAATCCCAGTCGAAACCGGTGATCCAAATCGGTTCACCCCTTTCCACTGGGCCATTCCCCCTGCCTCCTGAACCTGCTGAACCAATTCACCTGATACCGTGTAGATCGACAAAGTTCCCCGGGAAGGTAAACAGCTTGCTTTAAAGTATCCGCTACCAGTATTGGGATTGTAGGGGTCGGGCCAGAGATGCATCTCACAGGTGGGAGTCGGGGATAGGGTCCAGGTGGGTGACAGTGTCGCGGTCGGGGTCAACGTATGGGTGAAAGTTTGGCTGGGAGTGAAGGTCATAGTAATCGTGGGTGTCTGGGTGGGAGTGCAGGTGATACCGGGCCAACCGCAGGGCGTGGGAGTTTCCGTAATAGTCGGCGTTTGGGTAGGAGTGCAGGTGAACCCTCCCGAGGAAAAACAAGGCACAGGTGTGACGTTGGAAACCGAACCCGAATTGTTCCAGGCCGCGTCATCCAGGTAGGCGTAGCAGTAATGGGCGGCGCCATTGCAGTCCAGCGCCGTGTATTGAATGGTCACCTGTTGCCCGATATAGGGAGTGAAATCATAGGCGTATTGTGTCCAGGGAAAATGCGCCCAAGTGACCGGCCCGCTGGTGATCGCCCCAAAATTGTAATTGTTCACCGCACCGTCATAGACCAACGTTACGGGAAAAAGAGGCGGACTGAGCGGGGGAACAAGAAGAGGGGTCACATTGGGCGGGGGATAATCCACGTACCAACTGTAATCCTGGGAAAAAACCGTTTGGCCTCCGACCAGGATGTTGAACTGAACTTCGGAATCAGCGAGAGGAATTGGGTCTTCGCTCAAATAATGGGCCCCCTCGAGAACCGCCGCGAACCAAACGGTCAGGATAGGTTGGGAGGCCGTCACAAGATCGGTTTGCTGAAGCTTAGCCCAATCCTGGTGGTTGATGTCACCATAACCCGAGTAAAGGACTGCGGCGTAATTCCCCGAATGGACCTGATCAAGGCAAATAGCGGGCACTGGACAGATTGTGGGATCTCCAAACATCGTCCCATTGGTGAGGGTAGCGGACCCGGGGTTGATGACACCCACATAGGGCGCGGCCATGATCGAAACCCCGCTTCCCGTGCTGGCTGTCCAGCCGTTCGTATTTCCGTTTTCAAATCCCCCATTTACCCAGGCCAGGCCCCGATTGGGAAGGCATGCCACCGCAAGGACAAAGACGAAAGCGCAAAACCATGATCGGGCTAAAAACAAAGGAGGTGAGATGGGCGTTGAAACCATTGGGAATTAAATCCTTGATGGGCGGAAGGTGCTAGACCGGCTTATTTTGCCCCCCCTTATTTGTTAAGTATATCCCAAACACCAACCCATCTTAGGCGTAAGAGGGCAAAAAAAAGGCCCCGTCCCTTGCGGGAACGGGGCCTAGTAAGCCAATCAGCCTAAATATCGTGGTACAAAACGAACTCGTAAGGGTGGGGCCGCAAGCGGATCGCATCCACTTCCTTCGTGCGCTTATAGTTGATCCATTCTTCGATCAAGTCCTCGGTGAAGACCCCGCCCTTTAATAGGTACTCGTGGTCATCTTCCAATGCGTCCAGAGCCTCCGGCAGGGAGGAGGGAACGCTCTTGATCTTCTTGAGCTCGCGCCCTTCCAATTCGTAAAGATTCATGTCGTGCGGCTTGCCCGGATCGATCTTGTTCTGAATCCCATCCAAGCCGGCCATCAACATGGCGGCGAAGGCCAGGTAGGGGTTGCAGGACGGATCCGGCGTGCGGAACTCGACGCGCTTGGCCTTCGCGCTCTTAGAATAGAGCGGGATACGGCAGCAAGCCGAGCGGTTACGCTGGCTGTACACCAAGTTCACCGGCGCCTCAAACCCGGGAGTCAACCGCTTGTAGCTGTTAACGGTCGGGGTGATGATGGCGCAAAGTGAAGGGGCGTGCTTCAAAAGTCCGCCGATGTAGTACAGGGCGTTCTGCGACAATCCGCCGTAGCCCTTCTCGTCGAACATGATGTTGGTGCTTCCCTTCCAAAGCGATTGGTGGACGTGCATCCCCGAACCGTTGTCCCCGAAGAGGGGCTTGGGCATGAAGGTGGCCACCATGTTGTGACGACGGGCCACTTGCTTGACCACATACTTGTACTTCATCAGTTTGTCGGCCATAGTCACCAGGGTGTCGAACACCATATCAATTTCGGCCTGCCCGCCGGTCGCCACTTCGTGATGGTGGGTCTCGATCTGGATGCCGATCTCCTGCATGATCGTGGTCATCTCGGAGCGGATATCCATCTGGCTGTCGGTCGGAGGAACCGGGAAGTAGCCCTCTTTGTTGCGAACCTTATAGGCCAGGTTGGGATATTCGTCCCGGCCGGTGTTCCACAACCCCTCGGTGGAATCCACGGAATAGAAAGCGGCGTTCATGGACTGGTCAAACTTCATGTCGTTGAAAATGAAGAACTCTGCCTCGGGACCCCAATAAGAGATGTCAGCGATGCCGGTAGACTGTAGGTATTTCTCCGCCTTTTGTGCCACATAGCGCGGATCGCGGGAATAGCTTTCCCGAGTGACCGGATCGATAGCGTTGCAGGTCAAAACCAGGGTAGTGGCCTCGAAAAAGGGATCGATAAAGGCTGAATTGGGATCGGGGATCAACAACATATCGGATTCGTTGATGGCCTGGAACCCGCGGATGGAAGATCCGTCAAAACCCTTCCCATCCTTGAAAACGTCCTCATCAAAAAACTTCACCGGCGAGGTGGTGTGCTGCCAGATGCCGGGAAGGTCCATGAAACGGAAATCGACATATTTCACGTCCTTCTGTTTGATCAAATCCATAACGTCCTTGGGAGTCATTACTTTCCTCCTTCATGATTTGAGAGTGTCGGGGGGATGGCGTGGTGAAAGCGTTGCTCGTTGGACGGCAAAAACGCGAGCAGTTTACCACTCCCCTATCGGCCCCGGAACTTAAGTTGCGAGCCTTATTAGAGCAAAAGTCTTGCCAGCGTCTGAAAAAATAAATTTACCGATTGGTTTATGGATAAAAAATTAGTTTTTCGTTTGTTTTTGGACGTGTTTAATTTCAATAACCTAGAAAGCCGAAATACGTACTTCCCTAAATAACGAGGCTTTTAGGACAAAAAAGTAGGTTTATATCCAATTTTGTATTTCTTGAGTTTGTATCCGAGCTGCCGGGGCGTGATTCCCAGGAGTTTGCAGGCCCGGCTTTGGACCCCGCCGCTCTTCTCCATGGCTTCCATCACTTTTCTTTTTTCCATGTCGGTCAGGGTTAGATTTTCGCCCGCCTGCGGATAAAGAGGCCCGCCTTCCTGAACCAATTCCCCGGTGGGATCACGATGAATCTGACCCAGGGAAAGAGGCACACCCTCCAGAGTCAGCTCGTTCCCCTTGGCCATGACAGCCAGTCGCTCAATGGTGTTTTCCAATTCCCGCACATTTCCCGGCCAGGTATGGTTGACCAGGTTGATCATGGTTTCAGGATGGATACGGTAGCGGGTCTGGTTTTCACGGTTGTACTTGGCCAGGAAAAAATTGAGCAGAAGAGGCACGTCTTCCTTACGCTGGCGCAGGGGGGGCAAGAAAAGCGGGACCACATTGAGGCGATAATATAGATCCTCGCGGAACTTCCCCTCCCCGATGGCCTTTTCCAGATTGCGGTTGGTGGCGGCAATGAGGCGCACGTCAATGGAAAGGGTTTTGGTTCCGCCCACCCTCTCGAATTTTCTTTCCTGAAGGACGCGCAAAAGCTTGACCTGGGTGGCCAGGGAAATGTCGCCGATCTCATCGAGGAAAAGGGTTCCCTGGTCGGCCAGCTCAAACCGGCCCTTCACCATCTCACTGGCGCCGGTGTAACTTCCCTTCTCATGGCCGAAGATCTCGCTTTCCAACAGGTTCTCCGGCAGTGCCGCGCAAGATACCTTGATAAAGGGTTTGTCCGATCTCGGGCTGTTGTAGTGGATGGCTCGGGCGATAAGCTCTTTGCCCGTGCCCGATTCACCCCGGATGATAACCGTAGAACGGGTCGTGGCAACCTTCAGCACGTTCTTGTAGATATCCACCATAGATTTGGACTCGCCCACAATGTTTTCGAGCCGGTATCGGCCCTTCAGTTCAGTCTGGAGCTCAAGCTTTTCCTGAATGAGAGTTTCCTTGTCCTTTTCGATCATCTGGTGCAGTTTGAGATTCTGGCCAATGAGGGACGCCACGATGGTTAAAAGACGGACGTCCTCGCCCGCGGAAATGTCCGCGTCCTTGAACAGGCGGTCCACCGAGAGGACGCCCAGAGTTTCCCCCTTAATCTTGATGGGAACGCAGAAAAAGGAGATGTTCTGCCTCAGGAAATCGCCCCGGGACCGGGTCCGGTTCAGGAAGAGGGGCTCTTTTCCGATATCCGGTATGTACATGGCTTCGCCTTTTTCAACCACCTTGCCGGTGACGCCTTCCCCGATTTTGTATTTTCCACGCTCAATCTCCTCCTTGGTGAGACCGTGGGCGGCCGCGATAGAAAGCTGGCCGGTTTTGGAATCAAGCAAGGTGACCGTTCCCCGCTTCATTTCCAGGTGGCGGGAGAGGGTATCGAGGATGCCGATGAGGCCGTTCTTGAAATCCAGGGTGGAGGCCATCATGTGGGTGATCTCGTAAAGCGCGGTCAGTTCCTGAATCTTGCGCAGAAGCTTTTTTTGGTTTTCCTTGTTGAGGTCATTCATGTTTTTTCCGTTTCGTGCGACTTTACAAAATAGAGTTATGAGATCATTTGTGCATAATTCTACATATTTGTCAATAACGCCACACTTGCTCTTATCAACACTTTGTTTCTTTGATATTCGTCTGAATCTTTGCGGGTTTCGGCTGAACCCGTTTTATTCATGCTATAAAGGCGTGCTATGAACCGGATTCTTTTCACCCTAACTTTACTTTGTTGTTTCGTGTCAGGCGCGGTTAGGGCCCAAGAAGTCCTAACTTTCCAGCAATGCGTCACTGAGGCCGCAGCCCATAATCTGGATCTGCGAGTCGCCGAGCAAACCGTCAAGGCGGACGAGGCCAACCATATGGCCAGTATCGGACAGTTTTTTCCCCAAATTACTTTTGACGCCAGAATCGGCCAATCGGGTTCCGGCGGATTAAACGACGCTTTGGATGGGCCAACCTCCCAAAATTCCAGCCTTTCCCTCACCGCCACCCAGGATATCTTCTCCGGCTTCAAGGATTTCGCCGCCGTGGACCAAGCCAACTCCCAACTCGACCTAGCCCGTGCCCAGCTCACTCAGGCCAAAGCACAACTCTCCCATGATCTTATAGTCGATTTCTATACCCTGCTCTACACCCAACAGGAAATCACGCTCTTAGAAGACATTGTGAAACGCGACCAGGCCAACCAGGATCTGGTCCAGATGAATTTCGATGGTGGCACAGATAACAAAGGTTCCCTGATGCAGGTGCAGGCCGCCACCCAGCAGGATCAATACACCGTGGAGCAAGCCAAGCGTGCTTTACGGGTCGCTCAGCGTAACCTGGATCAAGTTTTAGGACGAAACCCCATGGAGGATAACCAGGTTCAGGGGGATTTCGACATTCCCTCGTCCGCCGATTCCACCCCCAATTTCGTCGAGTTAACAAACCTCACGCCTGCCCATCTGGAAGCTGTCGCCCAACTTCAACTATCCGAAAGTGGGTATGTTTCCGCCCGAAGCGTGTTTCTCCCCACACTTTCCGCAAACGCCCAACTGTCGAGAAGCGGATGGAACACAGGAGGAAACGATCCATCTTGGTCTGCCGGGCTCGAATTAAGTCTTCCCCTCTTTACTGGTGGAAAAGATTTTTTCAACTTGCAAAGCGCTGAAGAAACAAAAAAAGGATCTCAAGACACATTGGAAAGCACTGATTTGAAGACCGAAAGCTCTTTAGAAAGCGCCTACGCCTCTTATATGGATTCGCTGGATGAAATGAAGGTCCAAGAATTTCAAGTTCAGGCGGCCAAAACCCAGGAAGAAATCGGGAAAGCCGAATACTTGAATGGCCTTTTGATTTTCCAAAACTGGAACCTGCTCGAGACAGCCCTGACCAACCAGCAAAAAACGGAACTATCTGATTCATTGAACATTAAAACTATGGAAGCGAACTGGGAATTAACCGAAGGAAAGGGAGTGATGCCATGAAAAAGCGGAGGATAAACCAAAACCCGCTTGTGTCAGCTTTTATATTATTGACGGCATCCATGCTTCTCGCGAGTTGTTTCGGCGGAAGCGGAAAGAGAGGTGCTGGAGGCTTCCGTGCGGTCCCAGTCGTTAAGGACGACTTAGAAATCACTGTTCTTTCAACAGGCAACGTTCAACCCCAGAATCAATTGGCCGTATATTCCCCCATCGCCGGACGCATTGAGAAAATCCTGATCCGGGAAGGCGACAACGTTCGTAAGGGTCAAAAATTAATGGAATTAAGTTCCACGGAGAGGGCTACCTTGCTGGATGAAGCCGCTGCCCAGGGCACTTCCCAGTTGGCCTATTGGCAACAGTTGTATCAGGAAACACCTCTGCTTTCACCCGAGACAGGCCAGGTCATTTACTTACCTACCGTTCCTGGTCAAGTCGTTGGAACCAGTGTGACCCTCATGGTCATGTCCGACCACCTGATCGTAAATACACAAGTGGATGAAACCGACTTGGCCCAAATCAAGATGAATCAAGACGCTCAAATCACCCTGGACGCCTATCCGGATAAACCCATTGACGGCATTGTTCGCCGGATCTCCTTCCAATCGACGCTGGTCAACAATGTCACGACCTATGAAGTGGATGTCTGGCCGACCCAGGTGCCTTCCTACATGCGAAGTGGCATGACCGCCAACGTCGTTTTCTCGGTCAATGAGAAAGACGACATTCTTTTAATCCCCTCCGAGGCCATCCAGCAAACCCCCGATGGCCAGACCTATGTCCTCAAAGGGGCTGATCAGCCCAAAGGGAAACCTGCGACCGTGATGATTCAAACCGGGCTGACAGACGGCAAACAGACCGAAGTCACCTCCGGGCTTAAGGAAGGCGACAGGGTGTTGGTTAAATCCTTCTCCGCGGGGCAACTGGCTTCCTCCGCCAGCAACAGCACTAATCCCTTCACAATCGCCAGGCCTACCCCCAGCGCCAGGAACGGCGGTGCTCCAGGTGGGGCCCCTGGAGGCGGGGGCGGCGGACACTAAACGACAGTCGGCAGCCTGGTGTCGATTGCCAACCGTTAACTGCAAATTACTGTTTGTTCTCTTATAATTCGTCGACAGTCGGCTGTTAACCGTCGACTGTTTTCCGAGGTTGAATTTGAATGTCATAGAAATTAAGGACATAACCAAAGTCTACAAGATGGGCGACACCGAGGTGCGTGCTCTCAACGGCGTTTCCCTCAAAATCGAGCCCGGTGAATTCGTCGCCATCATGGGCGCCTCAGGTTCCGGAAAGTCGACCATGCTTCAAATCCTGGGGCTCTTGGACACCCCCACTTCAGGTTCCTACAAGCTTCTTGGGAAGGAAGTTTCCACTTTACAAGAAGACGAGCTGGCGGGCGTCCGAAGCCAAACCCTGGGATTCATTTTCCAGATGTTCAATCTTTTGCCCCGCACCTCGGCTGTTGAAAACGTGTCCCTGCCCCTGCTTTATGCCGATCCACACATGCCTCACGGTGATCCCCAAAAACTGCTGCAAATGGTCGGCCTAGGGGAGAGAACACACCACAAGCCCAACGAGCTTTCCGGCGGGCAGCAGCAAAGGGTTGCCATCGCCCGCGCCCTGACCAACCAGCCCAAACTGATTCTCGCCGACGAACCCACGGGAAATTTGGATTCCAAAAGCTCCGAGGAAATTATCCAGTTCCTTGGAAAGATGAACGCGACCGGCATCACGGTCGTTTTGGTCACCCATGAACCTGATATTGCGGCTCACGCGCGCCGGATCATCGTGATGAAAGACGGAAAAATTCTTTCCGACAAAAAAAATTCCCGTTCCGACGCCATAGCCCCAAGGGGAGTCGTGGCGCCTACCATCAAACGCTCTTCCAAGCAGTCTTTCAGCCTCAGCCAGGTTACGGCCTACTTCCGTCAAGCGATGCGTGCCCTTTTTGCCAACAAAATCCGTTCAATTCTTTCGATTTTGGGGGTCATGATCGGGGTTGCGGCGGTCATTGCCGGCCAGGCAATCGGAACCGGCGCGCAAAAATCAATGGAAGCCGCCCTTGCCAATTTAGGCACCAACCTGGTGACCTTGAGGCCCGGTTCGTTGGCTGTGGGCGGTGTTCAACAAGGAATTGGAGGCACTAGCCGCATCCTGCTCTCAGACGCCAACGCAATCGCCACAGTCCCCATGGTCAAAAGAATTGCCCCGGAATTATCAGGCCATGTCCAGGTGACCTACGCCAATAAAAACTGGAGCACCCAGGTCCTTGGTACGACCCCCAATTACGCCGAGATGAAAGCTTCACAACCCGTCTATGGTCGTTTCGTCACCGACTATGACTTGCAAAAGCGCGAACGGGTCGCCCTCTTAGGGCTGACCGTCATCCAGAAGCTGTTCGGCGACAACGCCAACCCCGTCGGAGAGGATATCAAGATTAACCGGGTGAATTTCTCGATCATCGGGGTCCTTCCAGTCAAGGGCAACGGATTTGGAGGGGACCAGGACGACGTGATCCTCGTTCCAGTCACGACCGCCATGTACAGGCTCTTCGGAAAGGAATACATGAGCTCGGTGGATATTGAAGCCGATAACGCGGCGGATACCGGTCTGGTGGCGGACGCGGTGACGGCGTTCATGATGAAATTGAAGCACATCCCCGACCTGCCCAGCAACCAGGGCGCCTTCCAGGTCCGCAACATGGCGGATATCCAGGCCGCCCGCAACAGCCAAACCCAAATTTTGACCACCCTCTTGACGGTCATCGCCGCTATTTCTCTTTTGGTCGGCGGCATCGGCATTATGAATATCATGCTGGTGTCCGTCACCGAACGCACCCGGGAAATCGGCTTACGCAAGGCCATCGGCGCCCGGCGCATCGATATCCTTTCCCAGTTCCTGATCGAGTCTGTGGTCGTCAGCCTGACGGGGGGCATCCTGGGCATTCTTTTCGGCTGGATCGTTGCCGAAGGCGTTTATCTCACGGTCGGCTGGCTTACCTTGGTGACACCCATTGCGGTTCTCGTCTCCACCATCTTTTCAGCCGTAGTCGGAATGGTTTTCGGCATCTGGCCCGCCTATAAGGCGTCCCGGTTAAGCCCCATCCTGGCCTTAAGGTACGAATAGCCCGTTCTTCAGGCCGGCAATAAAGCCTTTCTTTTGCGCCAAACAACCCATACCCAGACGAGCCAAGCGATTAGGGAAACAATCGCCCCCAACTTCAAAGGCAGGGGATCGTACACCATACGAACCTTGTAAGGACCCGCCTGGGGAAGTTCCACCGCCCGGAAAGCCTCATTGGCCTTGAGAATAGGAACGGGGGTTCCGTTAAGCCAGGCTTTCCATCCGGGGAAATAGACATCCGAAAGAAAAAGAATGCCCGGCTTGGAGATCGTTCCTTCCAACCGTACCTCATTATTCTTGTAGAGCGCCATATTGGCGGCCCCCAGGAACTCCGGGTGGCTGTCAGTCAAGACATTAGGCCGATCCTCCAGGAATGTTTCCTGCGAGCTGTCGATCCCGTTTTTTCGGATGATCTGTCCAATTTCATCATCGTTGGGTCCGTGAACTCGCCACCCACCCGTCACAAAAGCCCTCGGCAAGGCTTTCGTGTTGAGGACCGTATCATCCGACAGGGGTTTCCATCGGGGAGAGGGATTTTTGAAAAAATCGGGCCTGAAAACGTATTTCAACCCGACCAAATCGGAATCTTGGGTGTCGTAGTTCTCGTTGATGATTTGGATCATTCGGCCGGACCATTCAGGCTCCGTGTCCTCCCACAGCCTTACCTCGCCTATTTTGTTGGTGATATCGGCCGCGATTTCGTATTGAGGCTGGATGCGGGGATGGGACGGGTCCGACATGACCTGTCCGAGCACGCTTTTGGGAAACAACCTTTCGGCCGAAATAAACATGTCAGGGGTCGTGAGGGAAATCATCTTACTGTCAAATCTCCACAGGTCCACTGCCGTAAGGCCTACCAGTAGGAAAAGAACCACCATTCCTTCCTTTTTCCTGAGGAATGGGACGATTTTTTCCCATTCGGTCAACGCGAGCCCTGCCAAAGCCGACATAAAAAAGACGGGGACGATCATGAGCCGACCCAGGCAGCGGTGGTGGTTAAACAGGGGGAAATAGTTATAGAAAAAATCGAAGAGCACTTTCGAAACGGCGTTTTCGTTGGTCATGGCCAACAAGGTGAAAATAACGGCGATCAGGAAAAACCAAGCGATCCTGGGCGTACGGCGCCAAAACCGTAGGCTTGATACGAACAAAAACAGCGGTATAAACCCGATAAAGTTGGCCACTTCGGTGTAGCTTGAAATGCCTTCCGACCCGGACCGCCCCCCCATATTGCTTCCCCGGAAGGGGTCCACAAAGATGGAAAGGTCCAAGGGTGTGTAATGGTCCACCGTTAAATCGTCATAGTTGAAATGCCACCGGTTGGTGGATTGGACGTATTCCATCTGTGGCAGGAGAGCGACGGCCGTAAGGACCGCGCAACCGGCCACCAGGCCCAATCCGATCCAAAATACGCTTTTAAAACTTGCGCCCTTAAAAAGCCAAGCGCCTAAAAGGTAAAGGGCGACCGCAACAAGGGCATATTCATTGGTTTGGGGATGCCCCTCGAAAAAGCTCAAGGCCGAGAAGGCGGCGCCCAGGGCCACCCATAATATTTTTTTGTCCCGGAGTGCCCGTTCAACGCAATAGAGGATCCAGGGTAACCAGGCCGCGGGGCTGAAAATCACGAATTGTCCCTGGTAAAGGCGGACAAAAGTGTAGGCGCCCATCGCGAAGGCCATGGCCGAAATGAGCCTGCCCGGCCAACGAGCCCCCCACAAACCCATCAAATAATACATTCCCAAGGCGCCCAGCAATAAATGGCAAAAATAGTCCAGGGTCATCGCGTAAGAATGTGGAAAAATAAAATGGAACAGGTTGAAAGGCGACCAGGCCCCCACGAGAGGCCATCCCGTGAAGGGAATTCCCAAATGGTAATAGGGATTCCAAAAGGCGGGATCGCCTTCCTTGAGGCTCTCCGTCCAGTAAACTTTATAGGGAAAGATAACCTCCATATCCACTCCGCTGAAAACCATACCCGGATGGGTCAAGGGCTGCCAGAAAAGGACTAACGAAAAGAAAAAGAGGAAGAGAGGCGCGTTGATTTGGATTCGTTTGTCGTCGGGCTTCAGGGCAACGGACATTTTTTCCCAGGATGACAGCCAAGGCATGAGCGAGAAGGAAAAAAACGAAGTGGCGAGGGAAATCAGCGCCAGGGCGGTGAGAACCCCGCCCTGAGCGTAGATTTTTTCATGAAATGCTTGGACGGCGAGGATCGCAAAAACAAGGCATAGGGTCCAGTGGACCCACTGGGGGAAAAGCGTCTGGATTTCCCTGGCCCTTCCGGCCCTTTTCGACTTCCCCTTCGGCTTTTTGTTTCGGGGCCGTGAATTTTTCTTGGTGGTCATGCTTTTCCCTTTCAAGGACAATTTCAGGCCTGAGAACGGATGGAGATAGGGATGTATTTTATCGGATTTCGAAAAGGGTAGGAACGGTTTCTTCACAACCTCTCCGCGTTCCATTTTCAGAAAGAGGCCGTTATAGTAGAGCGGCTTTGGCGCCCAGTCGCTACCGAAAGGCTTTCATGCGCAAAATACCCCTTTTTCCCCTCCTCTTCCTCCTGGCGGGGACGCTTCCCTTCGGTTTTTTCCTGTGGAATGTCTCAGCTGTCTTGGAAAAGCATTTCACCAATATCATCTCCAATGATCCCCAAAACGGACTTTCCCAAAGCCTGGCCGCCCTCACCAACACCCAGGGAAGGCTTCAAAACGAACTTTATCTCAAGGCCCTGGGAATTGCCTCATCGCCCGATTTCCAGAAAGTCCTCTCCAATCCCAAAACCCAATTTGAGGATTTCAAAGCGGCTCTGGGAAACAACCTCGGTCCCTCCCTTCCCCCCCAGTTGGTGATCGCGGACGCCCAGGGAAACGCCCTCTACAACAATCTGGGATTACCGGTTCCCAGTCCCAGCCCCACCCCCGTGGTTCCCAAGAACACCAAGAAAAAGAAAGGCAAGCATCCAGCCAAACCTCCCGAACCCCTTTACCCCTCCATTAAGGGCTGGCCCGGCCTCGATCACGCCCTGGCCGGGAACCCACAACAGGGGGCCTTTGAGAAGGACGGCCATGCCTATTGGGGTTGTGATCTGCCCATCCCAAGCCCGAACAAAGGCCTCCGGGTTTTGATTTTGGCAGTACCCCTGGATTCAGGATGGCTTCAACATCTATCCCAGGAAACTTTCAATGACCTGGTTTTTTATTCCCAGGGCCAAACCCTTGTCACTTGCCAAAGCACCGCTCCTTCCCTGAATCTCTCCAAGCTGGCGGCTCCCGAAAACCATCCAGAAAAACGAATCCAACTGGATTGGGATGGGCTTCCCTATTTGGCTGACGGGATCATCCTTCCCGGCATGGACGGCAAGCCTTTCGGTACTCTCGCCGTTTTCCAACCGGTAAGGAAAACCGTAACGGTGCTAGGCAATCCAGCCTCGGATATCCTTCGCCTGGGCCTGATCTGCCTGAGTTTGATGGTGGTTTTTCTATTGGCGGTGGGTTGGGGTTATGCCGCTTCCATGAAACAAGCCCTGGTCGCGATTGCGGGGATCAAATACGGTTCGGTTTCCCTTAAACTTCCCGTGAAGCGTTTTGACGAATGGGGCCGCATGGCCCAATCCCTGAAGGAAATGTGGGATCGTTTCAAGGAAAAGGAACGGGTTTCACTCATCCTGGGAAAATACATGGCTCCAGATGTGGCCAAGAAGATCCTGGTGGAAAAAAACTTTTTCGCCCTGGAGGGAGAATCCCGGGATTGTGCCGTGATGATCGTTGTCCTCAACCGGGCTGGTTTACTGGAAGACAAGGTTCCCCCTATGGCCTGGGTAGCGGCTTTAAACCGCTATTTTTCCCTGATTCATGATTCGGTAGCCCGCCACGGCGGGCTACTGGATTCCTTTTTGGGCGACCAGGCCCAGGCCGCCTGGGGCGTTCCCTTCGCGGTGGAGAACATGGCTTCCAAGGCCGCCCGGGCTGCCCTTGAAATTATAGAAAACCTGGCTGTTCTCAATAAGGAAAGAACCGCCAAGAACGAACCCACTCTCGATCTATCCATTGGCATTCATTTAGGATCAGTGGTGGCAGGTAATATTGGCTCGGACCGATCTTATGGCTATTCGGTGATCGGGGTAGCCGTGGAAACCGCGAAAGCTCTCGCCCGACAAGCCGCCCCACGCCAGATTTTATCCTCCGACGCATTTATCCAGAAGTCAGGGGACCAGGTTCTAGGTGAGTCTTTGCCGGCATTTTTCATTGAAGGGTTGGGCGAAATAGTCCCATACGAAATAAAGCCCAAACCCTAATATCCATTTAGGGTTTGATTTGGTTTATCCCAGTCACGAGGCATCCTTGCGTTCCATCCCACCTAAAATCCAAGTCAGTCTTTTTCACAAAAAATTATTGGATTGGTACGACCTGAATCAAAGGGACCTGCCCTGGCGGAAGATCCATAACCCTTACCACACTTTCGTCTCGGAAATGATGCTCCAGCAGACCCAGGTCAAGACGGTCCTTCCCTACTACGGGAAATTTATACAGGAATTGCCCGATTGGAAAGCACTGGCCCGCGCTCCCGAAGAAAAAGTGCTAAAACTCTGGGAAGGACTCGGTTATTACCGCCGGGCCCGGAACTTGAGGGCCGCGGCTCAAAAAGTGGTCGGAGATTACAAGGGCCGGTTGCCCGATACCCATGAAGAAATATTAAAATTGCCCGGGGTGGGGCCCTATAGCGCTGGCGCCATCCTTTCGATCGCCTTTCAAAAACCCTATCCCCTTGTGGATGGTAACGTCATCCGGGTTTTCTCCAGACTTTTCCTTCTCCGGGGAAACCTCAAAAGCGGGGCCGGGTTGAAAAAAGTTTGGGCCCTGGCCGAAAAATGGATTCATCCCAGGCGTCCCGGTGACCATAACCAAGCCCTGATGGAATTGGGTGCCACCGTTTGTTCCACCGAGAACCCCCAATGCCTCCTTTGCCCCCTCATGTCTCTTTGCGGGGCGGCGAAAAATGGGGTTCAGGACAATTTTCCCGAAACCGAAAAGCCGAAGGAAAACGTTGAAGTCCATGTCGCCGTTCTGCTGGCTGAGAAAAACGGCAGGATTCTGGCCCGCAAAAGACCTGAAGGGGAGCGATGGCTGAAGGGCATGTGGGAATTTCCTTCTTGCGAGGGAGAAACGTTCGAGAAAGCCCTGCGCCGTCTGGAAAAGCAATGGAAAGTCAAGGCCCGGCGAACAGCCTTAATGGAAGTAAAACATCAAATCACCCATCACAAGATTCGAATGAGGCTTTATCCAACTTTAAAGACCGGGTCTACTAAACCGACAGGGGCCCGATGGGTCACACCCAAAGAGTTGAATTCTCTGCCCTTTTCCAGCGCCCAGAACAAATTGCGAGTCTGGTTCCTGTCCCAAAAATAAAAAAGGCTCCGGCGTCCCGAAGGACAGCCGGAGCCTTTGGCTTTTTCCTCTTACGACTTAAAGATCTCCTTGAAAAATTCCGTCATGGCCTTCCATGACTTTTTGTCAGCGCTTTTGTTATAAAGGGCACCCTTCAGCTGGCCCTTCGCGTCCGGGTTGGTAAAACTGTGCTGGGCGTCCGGATAGGTGATGATCTTGTAATCCACCCCCGCGTCCTTCATTTCCTTCTCAAACGCTGGAAGCGAAGGCAAGGTAAAGCCGTCCGCCCCGCCCTGGTTGATCAGTACCTTGGCCTTGATATTCTTAGCGTCCGCCGGGGTCGGGTTGTCCAATCCCCCGTGAAAGGTCACGATCCCCTTGACCGGCGCGCCACAGCGGCCGAGTTCCAAGACCGCCGCCCCGCCGAAGCAATAACCCATCGCCCCGAGATTATTCGTATCGACCATTGGGTTTTGCTTGAGTTGATCTAAACCGGCGTTGACCCTTTTCCTGAAAAGGGCCCGGTTCTTGTAATAAATGGACGAAGTGGCCATGCAGTCCTCAACCTTTTCGGGGCGAACCCCCTTGCCGTAGATATCGGCGGCAAAAGCCACATATCCCAATTTGGCCATGTCATCCGCCTTGGACTTGGCGAATTTGCCCAAACCGGTCCATTCATGAACCACAAGGATTCCGGGCCGCTTGCCCTGGAAAGAATCGTCATAGGCCAGGTAGCCTTCCAGGGTCGTGTCGCCAACTTTATAGTCAACCGTCTGGGTCTGCAGTTTGGCGAAAGCGGGACAGGCGGTCATAAAAACGGCCCAACTCAACAGCCACAGGATTCTTTTCATCATGCAATGCCTCCTCCAAAAGGATTCCACCTTATAAAGGATACCCTTCCCTGAAAACAAGGTGTTCGGTCAGTTCTTCCCCAAGGGCCTTCCAATTTTCAACCAATGAAGACCTCATCTGAAAGCTGACAGCCTGAGCGCCCGGGGGTATCATAGGGGTTGCCCAGTTACCCGCTTGCGTGGCTCAAACGGGTTCGGGACGAATCCTTTTTCGCCTTTATTTTTCGGGAAATCGGGTTTGATAACTGATCCATATTTCACCGCCGGGGAGGAACCCATGGCTATCCGGAAAGAAGCGAAAGTCTCGACCTTTTTGAAAGAGGTCAATTTATTCGACGGTCTGGAAACAAAGGTCATTAACGACATTTATCGCATCGGCATGGTTCAGAATTTCAAGAAGGGCGATTTGATCGTTCGGGAAGAACAACCCTCCGGAAGCCTCTATATTCTTATTACCGGGAAGGCTGAAGTGGTTATTTCCCACAAGGGAAAGCCGCAGAGAAAAGCCCTGGCCAAGCTTAATCGGGGTTCGGTCATCGGCGAAATGAGCGTTTTCGACGGAGCGCCCGCTTCCGCGACGGTGCGCGCGGTGGAAGATTGCGACGTTCACATCATTCGGGGTACGGATTTCGAGGCCTTCCTCAAAAAGAACCCTCAATCGGCTTTTTTGATCATGAAATCCCTCATTCTTTCCCTTTCGAACCGTCTGCGCCGCACCAACCTGGCCCTTTCGCTTATCGCTTAACAGGATGCTGGCGTAGCCGCGTTGCATTTGTGCCAAATACTTTTTCTGTACCCCGTTAAACAAAAAAGCCCCGCTGTTTACAGTGGGGCTTTTTTTCTCGGCCTACCGTTTTTTCTACTTTACCCTTAAGTCGTTCCGTCCCAAACAATTGCGTAAAACTAATTCAATTGGTTGATTGTTTTATCTAAGGACGAGCAATTTACCGATAGCCCTGCCCGAATTCGTCGTCACCACCACGTAATAGAGCCCGTTCGCGAGGGGGTTCCCTCCCCTGCCCGTTAGGCTCACCACCACCGCTGTTCCGGTTGGAACGGAA
>Ga0182030_10004039_pt1 | contig 31277 bp, 26 predicted proteins | sample 812S3MmetaG_FD_121299 | JGI IMG/M metagenome (GOLD analysis project Ga0182030, IMG submission 121299) | Permafrost microbial communities from Stordalen Mire, Sweden - 812S3M metaG (Illumina Assembly) | ecosystem: Environmental > Terrestrial > Soil > Wetlands > Permafrost | place: Sweden...
GGCCCGGATCTGCAGTCCTAGGCCAATGTGCAAGGGCCGCTTGGCCCGTGCGGCGCTGACTAGTGCGTCTGTTGGTCGTTGTCGATCTTGTCGATGATTTTCTGGCTGATGTCGTCGCCTTGGCTGCTGATGTGATAGCCGCACGCGTTGATATCGATCACCACATTGTTGGCGACGCCCAGTGCGCGCTGGCACTCCCAGCCATCGGCACCTTCCTGGGTATCCATCACCGCGAATTTCGTTGGGCTGCCAGTGATTTGCCCAAATGTCCACCGGTAGGTCTTGTTCTTGCTCTTGTTCGTGACTGTCACCGTCTTGCCGGCGCAGTTCTTCCACTTGTCCGCCGACGTCGCAACGAACGCCTTGGCTTTGTCGGCCGAGGGGAAAAGCACCACGGATTGGTTGACCCAGTGGTCGTAATTGTCTCCGGGCTCCGAGGACACCAGTCCGCTGACTCCGGTATAGCCACTGCCGGAGTACACCGGATCCTGACTGGTATAGAGAGCGCCCTGACAGCTCGGCACGGAGAGGGTTACCGGGGAGTCATCCATCGTCAGGATCGGCTTGCCCGCCTCCATGGCCGTAGCACCCATGATCGAGTTCATGTCCGAGGCGTTGAGCAGCAACGCGCTCAGCCGCTCGGGTCGTAATGGATCGGCTGGCGGCGGCGGTGTTGAGTCGGATTGGGTGACGAACCAGATGCCCACGGCGCAGACGGCGACAACGAACACCAGCGAAATGGCAGCGATGATCGGCCATGGGCTGCGCTTGGGTTTGGCCGGGGTCCCCTGGTTCCACGGAACTGATCCGGAAAGATGTTGTGGGACAGGCATGCTCGGTGGCGGGACGCCCCAGTTGCTGTACTGCGGGGCGGCATGACTCGGCGTGGGGACTGGGCCGCTGGCGGGGGCCCAGGGCTGATTGGTCTGCCCAGCTGCTGGCACCGGACCCGAACTGGGGCCGGTGGGCGGATACGGCACCGGCGTACTTCGGCCGGGCGACGGTGGCGGCGTGTTGGCGTATGGCTGTCCAGGCGGCGCGGCGTCGGCGACAGTGGGCCCGGGTGGTGGGATCTCGGCGGTGCCGGGCAGAGTCGCTTCCCGGCTGCGGCGCAAAATGTTGTCGGCGTGGTCCTGGTCGGGGTCGCTGAGTGCTTCGCGGGCGGCCGCGGCCAGATCGCCGGCGCTGGCGTAACGGTCGGGGGCCTTTTTGGCCATTCCCCGCGCGATCACCGCGTCGAAGGCCTTGGGGATGCCCGAGCGCACCGCGCTGGGCCGCGGGATCGGGCCAGTCATGTGAGCGTTGACCAGCACGCCGGCGCTGTCGGCGCGATACGGCGGTGAGCCGGTCAAGCACTCGTGCAGCACGCACGTCAGCGCGTAGATATCGGCACGGTAGGTCACTTCGTCGTTGGTAAATCGCTCCGGCGCCATGTATTTCCAGGTGCCCACCGCGGTACCGAGCTGGGTCAGTTTCTCGTCGGTGGTCGCGCTGGCGATGCCGAAGTCGACCAGGTAGGCGAAATCCTCGCGGGTGACCAAGATGTTGGGAGGCTTGACGTCGCGGTGCATCACCCCCGCGGCATGGGCGGCATCGAGAGCCGAGGCGATCTGGCTGATGAGAGCGACCGCGCGCGGTGGGGTCAGCGGGCCGTACCGTTTGAGCAAGCTGTCTAAGTCGGTGCCCTCGACGAGGCGCATCTCCATAAACATTTTTCCGTCGATTTCGCCGTACTCGTGGATGGGCACCACGTGGGGCTCCTGCAAACGGCCCGCGATACGCGCTTCGCGCTTCATCCGCTCGCGAAACACCGGGTCTTTGCTGAACTGGTCCGACATCAGCTTGACCGCAACGGTCCACTCCTTGACGGTGTGCTCGGCCTCATACACCTCGCCCATCCCGCCACGGCCCAATAGCCGTTTGAGGTGGTAGGGCCCAAACATCGACCCCGTGAGTGAGGCTTGCTCGTCGCTCATCTGATCCTCCAAACCAACCCCAGACCTGCCGACCATATCAACAATTTCCGGGCCGACCGGGCGGCCGCACCCCCCTGGCGAGCCTTCCTGACGCTATGCGTTGACCCCCCGGTCCGCACGATAACGGCAAACTTCCCCGCGCGTGTCGGGTGGGCTAGTGCGCAGTTGCGGTGCTGCCGCCGGTGACGATCTGGAAGGTGAATTCGTGGTCACAGATTCGGATGTGGTCGCCGTCGTTCAACGTGGCCGCCGACCGGATCCGCTCGCGTTGCACGTGCACACCATTCGATGACCGCATGTCGTTGATGACGAAGTTGCTGCCCGTGTCGATGATGACGGCGTGGTGACGGCTGACGTTGGGGCTATCCAGAACGATGTCGTTGTCGCTGAGCCGCCCGATTCGGGTCGCCGTGGCCTGCAGCGGATGACGCTCACCCGAGGCGTCGACCAGATGTGCGATGGCTTCGGAGTCAGAGCCCTTGGTGCGCTGATCCAGCACGGTGATGGTGTGGACCGCGGTGGTCTTGGCCGACTTCTTCGCGTCGAGCGGTTCCTGGCGCAGGATTCGATCATTGAGGGCGCGCAAGGTCGGGCCGGGGTCGATGCCGAGATCGTCGGCGAGCGTTGTCTTTACGCGGCGGTAGGCGGCCAACGCGTCGGATTGGCGGTCGGCGAGGTAATAGGCCGTGATCAACTGGGCCCACAGCGGCTCGCGATAGGGGTGTTCGACGGTCAGGGCTTCGAGTTCGGTGATGACGCCGGACGCGCGTCCGCAAGCGATTTCCGCCTCCGCCTGTGCAGTGTGAACGAGAATCTTCTCCTCGACCAGGGAGGTCGCGAAGGTGTCGACGAACTCGAAGTCGCGCAAGTCCTCCAGCACCGGACCCCGCCATTGCGTCAACGCGGCAGACAGGTGCCGGCTGGCGTCTTCGAACCGGCCGGCAGCGGCCATGTGCACGCCCGCGGTCTTCTCCGCGGTGAACCGCCCTAAATCACAAGTGTTTTCGGCGATGTTGAGCCGGTAGCCCGGCGGTGCCGCGGCTAACACCTCTCGTGGGTCAATCCCGGCGCCGCTGAGCAGCTTACGCAGGTTCGACACGTAGGAGTGCAGGCTCGCTCGTGCCCCCGACGGCGGCCAGCCTTCCCACAGCGCGGTGATAAGCCGGTCGACGCCGACCGGGCTGTTGCGGTTCATCAGCAGCATGGCCAGCACCGCCCGCTGTTTGGGGGTGCCCAACGGCACTAAGGTGCCGTCAACATTCATCTCCAACGGTCCGAGCAGACCGAGTTCGAGACGTTTGTCCACCATGGTCGCTTACCAGCCCTTCCGGCTCCTCCTGACAATAACTGCGTCGTCGGTTGTCATTGTGGTACGAACCCGGCGAATTCGGCGCAAACCGGCCTGATCCGGGCACGCCGCGCCATTACGCGGCCGCGATTGGGCTGAAATGTCTTCGCCGGCAGGGCCATCATTGACAGCTCGCTCGAATCAGATTGGCGTCCATCAGAACACGTGGATGCCGGGTAGTCGATCCGCGGGTTCAGGTGGTTACGGCCATCAGTTTGTCGCTGGCGTTCCAGGCTCTGATAAACAGCGCCATGGGGATCTGCGCGTCGCGGCCCGAGCTGCTGCCGCTGTCGTTGAGGTGCACGACATTGCTGCCGGTGTCGACACCGGTCACGACCACGGCGTGGTCATGCGTGGGATGGCCGTTTTTGTCCTTCTCTTCGACCCGCTGGTGCCAGATCAGTTCGCCGTTGACGCTGGCGAACACCCGGTGCCCGGCACCCAGTTGCTGCTCGACTTCTTCGATGCTTCCGTGTCTGACCACCGCGCCGATGTTGTACCGGGCCAGCAGTGTCGGGATGTCCCGGAACCAGGTGCCTTCGCCCGAATTCGGGTCGTTGGGGTTGGCCGGCCTGGTGTAGATCGGGCCGGGGGGAAAGGCGCTCGGGGTCGATTGGGCCGTGTCGATAATGGCTTCCTCCGAGGGTTCCTGCCCGGTCACTTCACCGATCACGTCAGCGCTCGACATGAGGACGCAGTCGTCCCAGTACTGCTGGTAGCGCCAGTATTTGGCCACGGCCACGGGGTCGCCGTACATGGAGCCCGAAGTTGCGTGGGTCGGGCCGGCCAATCCCAGCAGCACGACACTGGCGGCGATGGTCAGGGCGGCAGTAGCGGTGAAGATCTTGACGGGCATGGTTATTTCTCCGCGACTCGGCGCAGCGAGATCCCGGCTGACGGGACCTCCCTCCTGGAAAGTGGGCTGATTAGGTGAGCTGCCCGGACAGTTGCGGGCAGTAGGCGCTGCTCGCGTTGACGACGAAGTAGGCCGCCTGCTTGGAGGTCAAATCCGTCTGGCTGAGGACTTCCTTGGCGACATCGGTTCCGGTTTTGCCCGCGGCCAGTTCCGTGCACACCTGGCGGCCTTCCCGGACGGCTTCCTGGGGTGAGGTGAAGGTGACGCCCAAGACCTTCATCTGGGCGATGAAGGCGTCGTCGGCGCTGCTGGCCGCCGCGGTGCCGGCGGTAGCGACCGCACCGAGTCCCATGACGGCGGCGCCGATCCCGACGGTGGCGATGGTGGTGAGGCGGTGAGAAAGCATTGCTGTCATCCCTTTCAGGCTGTGCGGTGTGTGAACGTGTTCAGCGTCACGACCGCGCCTTGGAGGATTCTCAATAACTTCTTGGTGACTTCTTGGCGCCCGTTGAGTTGCTAGGCCCGAGTCATCGCGTAATAGGTACCCCGCCGGGCCATCAACTCGGCGTGGTTTCCCTGTTCGACGATCCGGCCGGTCTGCATCACCAGGATGCGGTCGGCCTCGCGGATTGTCGAAAGGCGGTGCGCGATAATGAAACTCGTCCGATCCTGCCGAAGCTCGCCCATGGCCCGCTGGATGAGAGCCTCGGTGCGGGTATCGACCGAGCTGGTCGCCTCGTCCAGGATGAGCAGCTGCGGGCGGGCAAGAAATGCGCGCGCGATGGTGATGAGCTGTTTCTCGCCGGCGCTGATGTTGGCGCCGTCCCCGCTGACCCGGGTGCGGTAGCCGGCCGGCAACGTCTCGACGAACCGGTCCACATAGGCGGCCCTGGCGGCTGCCGCCACCTCTTCTTCGCTGGCCTCTGGTCGTCCGTAGGCGATGTTCTCCGCGATCGTCCCGTCGAACAGCCACGTGTCCTGCAGCACCATGCCGATGCGCGATCGCAGCGTCTGCCTACTCATCGCGGTGATATGGACGCCGTCGAGCAGGATCCGGCCGGAATCGACGTCGTAGAACCGCATCAGCAGGTTCACCAGGGTGGTTTTGCCTGCGCCCGTCGGTCCGACGATCGCCACGGTGCTACCCGGCTCGGCCACCATCGACAGGTCTTCGATCACCGGGACGCCGGGGCGGTAAGCGAAGTTGACGTGCTGGAACTCGACGCGTCCGCTCAGCGGCGCGGCCTGGCCGTTCGGCGCCGGCGATTGCAGCGCCGGTTGGGGGTCCGGCGACTCCTCGGCTTCGTCGAGCAGGTTGAACACCCGCTCGGCGCTGGCGACGCCGGATTGCAGAGTGTTGTACATCCCGGCCACCTGGCTCAGCGGTGTGTTGAACTGCCGGACGTATTGGATGAACGCCTGGATGTTGCCCAGCGTGATGTGTCCGGTGGCCACCTGCAGGCCACCGACGACGGCGACCACGACATACCCCAGGTTGCCGACGAACGTCGTCGCCGGCCCCACCAGGCCGGAGAAGAATTGGGAACCGAAACTGGCTTGGTAGACGTCATCGTTGAACCCGCGAAACTGCTCGCGTGCCGCGGCCTGATGGCCGAACGTCTTGACGATGGTGAATCCGCTGTAGGTCTCTTCGATGTGGGCGTTGAGTCGTCCGGTGCTGGTCCACTGCGCGACGAACAGTTGTCGCGAACGGCGCGCGATCGCCCGCGTCGCCACCAGCGAGAGCGGCACGGTCAGCACCGTGATCAGCGCCAGCAACGGCGAGATCGACACCATCATGGCGAGCACCGCCACCACTGTCAGGCTTGATGTGAGCAGCGAGCTGATCGTCATTGACAGTGACGATTGGAGGTTGTCGATGTCGTTGGTCACCCGGCTTAACAGCTCACCTCGTTGTCGTCCGTCGAAGTAGGACAGTGGCAGCCGATGGATTTTGTCTTCGACGTCGGAGCGCAGTGCGACGATGGTGCGTTGCAGGGTGACGTTGAGCAGCCGCGCCTGCGCCCAGACCAGCAGGGCGGCAATCAGATACAGGACCAACGCCAGCATCAGCGTTCGTGCGACCGCGCCGAAGTCCACCCCCCGGCCGGGCACCACATTCATCCCCGACAGCAAGTCGGCGAAGGCGTTGTCACCGCGCGCCCGGGCCGCGGCGACTGCCCGCGCCTTGCTGATTCCCGCCGGCAGCCCGCGTCCGATGATGCCGTTGAACAGCAGGTCGGTGGCGTGGCCAAGAATCCGCGGGACGACGACGCTGATCGCCGTGCCGGTGATGCCCAGCGCGATCACCATGACGGCCAGTTTCCGTTGCGGCCCAAGCTGTTTGGCCAGCCGGATCGCCGAGCCCCAGAAGTCTCGGGATCGCACGGAGGAGGTGGTTGCGCCGCTGGCCGGGCGGTTTGTCGCCGTGGTCACGATGCACGTCCGACTTCTACCGTCTGCGAGTCGACGAATTCCGCATAGGTGGCGCAATCGGAGAGCAGCGACTCATGAGTGCCCGCGCCCACCAGCCGCCCGTTGTCGACGACGATCACTTGGTCGGCCTGCGCCGCAGTCGAAACACGTTGTGTAACAACGATAAGCGTTGCACCGCCGGATATCTCGCTCAGCGAAGCGCGGACCCGGGCGTCGGTGTGCACGTCGAGCGCGGAGAACGCGTCGTCGAACAAATAGATGGCCGGGCGACGGATCACAGCTCGGGCAATGGCCAGCCGCTGCCGTTGCCCACCGGAGAAGTTGTTTCCGCCCTGGGCCACCCGCATCTGCAGTCCGTCGTCGTGTCCCCGCACGAATTCGTCGGCGGCGGCAACGCGCAATGCTTCCCACATCTCTTCGTCGGTCGCGTCCGCCTTGCCGTAGCGCAGGTTTTCCGCAACCGTTCCGGAGAACAGGTAGCCGCGCTGGGGGACCAGCCCGATCGCCGACCAGAGCCGCTCGGTGTGGTACTCGCGGACGTCGACCTCGTCGAGCAGCACGGCGCCGCTGGTCACGTCGTACAGGCGGCAGATCAACGAGATCAGCGTCGACTTGCCTGAACCGGTGCTGCCTACCACCGCGGTGGTGGTCCCGGGTAGGGCGGTAAACGAGATATCTTGCAGCACCGGGCGATCGGCGCCGGAGTAGCTGAATGTCGCGCCGTTCAAACGCACTACGCCGCGAATCCCGCTGTCGGGGAACTTGGGGACTGGCGGGCTGTCGATGGCGGCGCGGGTCGAGAGCACCTCGGTGATCCGTTCGGCGCACACCGACGCTCGCGGCAGCACCACCAGCGTCATGGTGGCCATCAACACGGCCATCAGGATCTGGGTGAAATACGACAGGAAGGCGGTCAGCGAGCCGACCTGCATTTGGCCGCGATCGATGAGCAGCCCACCGAACCAGATCAGCGCAACGCTGGACAGGTTGATGGTCAGCGTGGTCACCGGCAACATCAGCGCCTGCCAGTTGCCCGCGATCAGCGAGGCATTCGACAGCGCGGCATTGGCGCGAGCAAACCGCTCACGTTCAAAGCCTTCCCGGGTGAACGCCCGCACCACCCGCACGCCGGACAGCTGGTCGCGCAGCACCCGATTGATGCCGTCGATCAGGCTCTGCATGCTGCGAAACAGCGGCAGCATGCGCGACATGATCGCGTAGTTGGCCAGCGCCAGGACGGGGACGCTAACCAACAGCAGCCAGGTCAACGCGGCCTCCTGGTGGATGGCCATGAAGATTCCGCCGATACACATGATCGGCGCGGTCACCAACACGGTGCCGGCCATCTGAACCAGATACTGGATTTGCCGGACGTCGTTGGTGGTGCGGGTCAGCAACGTCGGCGCACCGAACCGGCCTGTCTCGCGCTCGGAGAACGTGGTGACGTGTTCGAACATGGCCCGGCGCAGGTCACGCCCGAATCCGGTCCCGGTGCGGGATCCGAAGTAGATGGCCCCGACCGAACACAACGCCTGCAGCCCGGTCACACCGAGCATCACTGCACCGAGCCGGACGATCGTCGAGGTGTCGCCCTTAGAGACGCCGTCATCGATGATGGCGGCATTGACCGTCGGCAGGTACAGCGACGCCAGGGTGCTGATCAGCTGAAGCGCCATCAGCACCGCGACCAGCCGGCGGTAGGGCCGGATGTACTGGCGCAGCAGTGCCAGGAGCATTTGGTAACTGTCGCACATCGCCGGCGCCGTAAGCGCGAGCGCCGCCGGATGGTTCCGTGTTCCGGGCACCTCCGGCAAAAGCATTGAAATGCCTGCTCAAGTGGCGCGTCGGTGGTTGACCCGTTGGGCTGCCGCTACAGTGCATCGTGTGGACCAGCAGCGGCCTGAGGCAAAGCAGAGTAGCGGTGCGGCGTAACCCGGCGGCGCTGGCCTTTGCGGCCTCGGCGATGATCCTGATCTCGTCAGTCGCAGGGTGCTCCGATTCCGGCGACAACAAGCCGGGAGCAACGACTTCGTCGGCACCGGGCAACTCGGAGGGCCACCACGGACCGATGTTCCCGCAATGCGGGGGCATCAACGATCAGACGGTGACAGAGCTGACCAAAGTGTCGGGGCTGACCAATACCGCCAAGAACTCCGTCGGGTGCCAGTGGCTGGCCGGCGGCGGCATTCTCGGACCGCACTTCTCCTTTTCCTGGTACCGCGGCAGCCCGATCGGACGCGAGCGCAAGACCGAGGAGCTGTCGCGCGCCAGCGTCGACGACATCAACATCGACGGGCACAGCGGATTCATCGCCGTTGGTAACGAACCCAACTTGGGTGACTCGTTGTGTGAAGTCGGCATCCAATTTCAGGACGACTTCATCGAATGGTCGATCAGCTTCAGCCAGAAGCCTTTCCCGCCGCCGTGTGACATCGCCAAAGAATTGACTCGCCAATCGATTGCGAACTCGAAATGACCGACTTGACGCGGCGCAGCCGGCGGCCCGGCAAAAGCGTCTTTGCCCGGGCGGCCGTGTTGATCACCGCGCTGGTGGTGCTGAGTGGTTGTTCGGAATCGATCGGGGGTAACGCCGTGAAGGCGGGCGGCAACATGCCGCGCAACAACAATTCCCAGCAGCAGTATCCGAATCTGCTCAAGGAATGCGAGGTGTTGACCAGCGACATCCTGGCCAAGACGGTGGGCGCCGATCCGCTGGACATCCAGAGCACGTTCGTCGGTGCGATCTGCCGGTGGCAGGCCGCCAACCCGGCCGGTCTGATCGACATCACCCGGTTCTGGTTCGAGCAGGGCAGCCTGAGCGAAGAGCGCAAGGTCGCCGACTTCCTGAAGTACAAGGTCGAGACCCGGTCCATCGCGGGCGTGCAATCGATTGTGATGCGCCCCGACGACCCGAACGGTGCCTGCGGTGTGGCCAGCGACGCGGCCGGCGTGGTCGGCTGGTGGGTCAATCCTCAAGCGCCCGGCATCGACGCGTGCGCGCAGGCCCTCAAGCTCATGGAACTGACGCTGTCCACTAACTCGTAGCGGTCGGAGTTCAGCGCGGGACGTGGAACTCGATTAGCGCGGCGTGGCCCAGTTCCACGCTTCTCCAGTCACCGGCCACGCTCAGCACGGCGATCGCCGACGTCGGGAATTTCTCCGAAATGCGTTGCACCGCTGTCTCGTTGGTACCGTCGGGGCCCGCCAAGCCGATGGATACGGACGACATCGTCGGTTCGTGCCCGACCACCAGCAACGTGTTGACGCTGGCGGCAACGCCGTTGATTTCATCGATCATCATTCCCGGCGTGGCACCGTAGAGGCGTTCGCTGTATCGCACCGAAGCGTCGATACCGGTCTGGGCCAACGTCTGCCGGGTACGGGTGGCCGTCGAGCACAGCACGGCATCGATGCTGGGTGCATTGGCGCGCAGCCAATCACCGGCCAACCCGGCCTCCCGGATGCCGCGAGGCGCCAGCGGGCGGTCGTGGTCGGCGACATTGGGCGGATACGCAGATTTCGCATGCCGCATCAGCAGCAGGGTGCGCTGTGGTTCGCTCACCCGAGTCAGGCTAATCAGTCCGGGAGCAGGGGTATTAGGCGACGTCGTCTTCTTGGCGGAGTAATCGTTCCGGATGGTGGAACATGTTGGTGCGCGGTTGGCCTCGGTCTAAGTGCGGGGGCGGGATCCATTCAGTGTCGCCGTTGGCGCGTTTTCGGGTGGCCCAGCCGCCGGGCCGCAATATGCGATGGTGCGGGCCGCAGGCGAAGGTCAGGTTGTCGATGTCGGTGGTCTGGCATTGTGCGTAGTCGGTGACGTGATGGACTTCGCAGTAGTAGCCGCCCACATCGCAGCCGGGAGACGAACAGCCGCGATCCTTGGCGTACAGCACAATTCGTTGACCGGGTGAGGCCAACCGTTTGGTGTGATAGAGCGCCAGGGCCTTGCCGTTGTCGAAGACAGCCAAGTAGTGGTGAGCATGGCGGGCCAGTCGGATCACATCGCTCATGGGCAGCATGCTGCCGCCGCCGGTGACAGCCGTCCCGGCGGCGGCTTCCAAATCCGCCAGGGTGGTGGTAACGACGATGGATGCCGGTAACCCATTGTGCTGTCCCAGTTTTCCGCTGGCCAGTAAGCCCCGTAAGGCGGCGTTGAGACCATCGTGCTGGCGTTGGGCGGGGCTGCGGGCATCACGTTCGATGGCGCCCTGGCTGGGCTGACCATCAATGGTGGGCTCGTCGTCACTGGGATTGCACATGCCGGGCGCGCCAAGTTTGGCCAACACTGCCTCCAGCGTGGCGCGTGCCTCCGGGGTCAGCCAGCCGCGCAGCGCCGACATGCCGTCGGCCTCTTGCTTACCCAGGGTGAGGCTGCGTCGGCGGGCGCGGTCCTCGTCGGTGTAGGTGCCATCGGGGTTGAGGCAGTCCGCGAGCCGATCGGCCAGAGCAGCCAATTGCTCGGGCCGATACTGCGAGCCCAGCCGAGCCAGATGGGCTTCGGCGTGCTCGCGGGTGTCGATATCGACGAACCCCGGGAGCTGATGGCAAAACCGGCGGATGACCGCCACCTGCCCGGCGCCGAGCCGGCCGTCGCGCTGAGCCGCGGCGGTGGCCGCCATCATCGGTGGCAGTGGCTCGCCGGTGAGCCCGTGTCGCTCACCTAGATCGGCCGCCTCCCGGATCCGGCGGCCAGCTTCGGCGCGGCTGGTCAGCATCCACTCGGCCAGCGTATGGGAGAGCTTCCCGCCCAATTCCTCTGGAGTGGCCTGCTGAGCGAGGTGATTGATCGACGCATGTTCTGCGGCCGGTAACCGGCGGCGGGCTCCTTCGATGCTCTCTAACAGGGCGAAGTGCTCCGGAGTGGTCAGCGCATCAACGTTCATTTCTGTCACCGTGTCCACCGCGGCATTAAGCGCGTCGACGGCCGCCGTGATCGCCTCGCGATCCACGACCAGCCCAGTACTCATACCATCAACCTATCGGGACCCACCGACAAAAACGCCCGCCAAGAAACCACTGAAACGAAAGTGACACAAGATATTTCAGTGAATAGCGCAGTCGCGGTCAACGCAGACCAGGACGCCAGCCGAGTTGCAGTAGCAGCCCCAGGTCGTCGCGGACAGCTCGGTGATGGGTGATCTGGCCGTTGACGACGCTGAAAAATTCCGGTTGCTCCGGGTGCTGCTGCAAAACCCCGATCACCCGGCTAACCGCGGTACGCCGGGTACAAGGCGGTCCGGCAACCGCTCGAAGGCATGCCGATGCGCGTCCCCCGAGTTGTCGGTGCACCGACCTAGACTCGCGTTGCCCTGATAGCCATGCAACGTCGAAAAGGGGGTCCGGGATGCGATTCCTGCACACCGCCGACTGGCAGCTGGGCATGACCCGACACTTCCTCGCCGGGGATGCCCAGCCGAGGTATTCGGCCGCCCGGCGCGACGCCGTGGCCGGCCTGGGTGCGCTGGCCGCCGAGGTGGGTGCGGAGTTCGTCGTGGTCGCGGGTGACGTCTTCGAACACAACCAGCTGGCCCCGCAGGTGATCGGTCAGTCCCTGGAGGCCATGCGCGCCATCGGTATTCCGATCTACCTGCTGCCTGGCAATCACGATCCGCTGGATGCGTCGTCGGTGTACACCAGTGCGCTGTTCACCGCCGAAAGCCCGGACAACGTCAGGGTGCTGGATCGGGCCGGGATTCATCAGGTTCGGCCGGGACTCGAGATCGTCGCCGCGCCGTGGCGGTCCAAGGCCCCGACCACCGATCTGGTCGCCGACGTCCTCGAAGACCTGTCCGCCGGCCCGGCCATCCGCGTGCTGGTCGCGCACGGCGGCGTCGACGTACTCGACCCCAATCGCGACAAACCGTCGCTGATTCGGCTGGCCCGGCTGGACGAGGCGTTGGCCCGCGGCGCGTTGCACTACGTGGCGCTGGGCGACAAGCATTCGCTCACCCAGGTTGGCGACACCGGTCGGGTCTGGTACTCCGGTTCGCCGGAAGTCACCAACTTCGATGACGTCGAGTCCGACCCCGGTCACGTCTTGGTGGTCGACATCGACGAAGCGGGTGGCACCGTGTCCGTAGCACCACGGCGCGTGGGCCACTGGCGGTTTGTCACCTTGCACCGTCAGGTCGACACCCGCCGCGACATCGCCGACCTCGATATGAACCTGGACGGATTCGGCGAGAAGGAGCGAACCGTGGTGCGGCTGGCGCTCACCGGTTCGTTGTCGGTCACTGACCGCGCCGCACTGGACGCGTGCCTGGACCGATACGCACGGTTATTCGCCTGGCTGGGCCTGTGGGAACGCCACACGGATCTGGCGGTGATACCCGCGGACGGCGAATTCACCGATCTGGGCATCGGCGGGTTCGCCGCCGCCGCCGTCGATGAGCTGGTGGCCACCGCACGCGACGGCGACGCCCAGTCCGCCGGCGACGCGCAGGCGGCGCTGGCGCTATTGCTGCGCCTCTCCGACCGGGGGGCCGCATGAAGCTGCACCGGTTGGTCTTGACGAACTATCGCGGCATCGCTCACCGGGAAATCGAATTCCCCGATCGTGGTGTGGTGGTGGTGTGCGGAGCCAACGAAGTTGGCAAGTCCTCGATGATCGAGGCGTTGGACCTGCTACTGGAATCCAGGGACCGCTCGACGAAGAAGGAAGTCAAGCAGGTCAAACCCACCAACAGCGACGTCGGCTCCGAGGTTACTGCTGAAATCAGCTGTGGCGCATACCGTTTCGTCTACCGGAAGCGCTTTCACAAGAAGTGCGAGACGGAGCTGACGGTGCTGACGCCGCGCCGCGAGCAGCTGACCGGCGACGAAGCCCACGAACGGGTCCGGGCGATGCTGGCCGAAACGGTGGACAACGACCTGTGGCATGCCCAACGGGTATTGCAGGCGACGTCGACCGCCGCGGTGGATCTGTCCGGTTGTGATGCGCTGTCGCGTGCGCTCGACGTGGCGGCCGGTGATGCCGCCGCACTGTCTGGCACCGAACCCCTGCTCATCGAGCGAATCGACACCGAGTACGGGCGCTACTTCACGCCCACCGGACGCCCGACCGGCGAATGGGCCGCGGCGATCTCCCGATTGGCCGACGCAGAGATCGCGGTCGCCGAGTGCGCAGTGAAAGTCGCCGAGGTCGACGCACGGGTACGGCGTCATGCCGAACTCACCGAACAAGTGGCCGAGCTTTCGCAACTGCGCCTCGCTGCCGGACCGCGCCTCGTCGCGGCGCAAGCCGCGGCCGACAGGATCGACGACCTCGCCCAGCAGGCACGCGAGGCCACGCTGGTCGCGGCCGCCGCCGAGGCGACCAGCAGCTCCGCGGCCACCGCGCACGCCGGACGGTTGCGGCTGCTCACCGAAATCGAGACCCGCACCGCGACGGTCACCAGCGCTGAAGCCGAAGCGCAAGAAGCCGCCGATGCGCAGACGGCAGCGCGGGCCGATGCCGAGGCTTCCCGCGCAGCGGTAGCGGAAGCCGTTGCGACGCAAGTAGAGCTGCAACGTCATGCCGAATCCGCTCGGCGCACCGTCAGCCAAATCGCCGACCGCGAGGAGATCGACCGGTTGAGCGCCCGGCTGGCCAGAATCGAGACCCTGCAGCGTGACCGCGACCGGATCTGCGCGGAGCTTGCCGCGGTCGTGCTTAGTGACGAGATCATGCAGCGGATCGAAAAAGCAGCGGTCGCAGTCGATCGCACCGGCGATCAGCTGGCGTTGATCTCAGCGGCGGTCGAGTTCACAGCCGTTGCCGACATCGAACTAGCCGTCGGCGCGCAGCGAGTGTCGTTGCCCGCGGGAAAAAGCTGGTCGACGACCGTCACCGGCGCCACCGAGGTCGAGGTACCCGGGGTCCTGACCGCCCGGATCACCCCGGGTGTGACCGCCCTTGACGTTCAAGCCAAACATGCTGCGGCACAACAGGTACTGACCGAAGCACTGGCCGCCGGCGCTGTCGCAGACCTCGCGACGGCACGATCCGTGGACCAGCATCGCCGCGAACTGCAGCACAGCCTCGACCAGTTGGGCGCGACGTTGTCCGGCCTGTGCGGCGACGAAGAAACCGACCAGGTGCAAGCGCGGTTGGCTCAGTTGCGCGCGGGCCAACCGCCCGAGGCCGATCCCATGGCGGATGTCACCACTGCGCGAGCCGCACTCGATGCCGCGGAGGCCGCTCGGGTAACCGCCGAGGCCGAATGCGAGGCCCTTCGTCAGATCGCGGCGAACGCCGACTCCCGGCTTGCCGCGATATCCACCCGGTCAACGGTATTGCTGAGCGAAGCGGCGACTCAGCGAGCCGAACTCGACAGGGCCACAACGCAGCTGGCCCAGGAGCGGACATCGGTTGCCGATGCCGACCTGGCGTCGGCGGCCGAGGCCGGGCTGCGCGCCACTGAGGCCGCGCAGCAGCGGGCCGGCGAGCTGGCCGAAGCGCTGGCCGCCGCGGCGCCGGACGCGGTGGCCGCCGAGCTGGCCGAAGCCACCGAGGCGGCCCAGTCGCTGCGCGACCGCTACGAGGACGCTGCCGGCGCGCTGCGCGAGGTCAGTATCGAGCTCTCGGTCTTCGGCGGTGAGGGTCGCCAGGGCAAGCTCGACGCCGCGGAGATCGAAGGTGAGCACGCCGGCAGTGAACACTGCCGGGTCGGCAGCCGGGCCCGGGCCGCGCAACTGTTGCGATCGGTGATGGCACGCCACCGCGATACCACCCGATTGCGCTACGTGGAGCCCTACCGCACCGAACTGCAGCGGCTCGGCCGTCCAGTGTTCGGTCCCACATTCGAGGTCGACATCGACAGCGACCTCTGCATTCGCAGCCGCACCCTGGACGGCATCACCGTGCCATACGAATCGTTGTCGGGCGGGGCCAAGGAACAACTCGGGATCCTGGCGCGACTGGCCGGCGCCGCCCTGGTCGCCAAGGAGGACGCGGTCCCGGTGGTGGTCGACGACGCGCTGGGGTTCACCGATCCCGATCGGCTGGCCAAGATGGGCGAGGTGTTCGACACCGTGGGCGCGCACGGACAGGTGATCGTGCTGACCTGCAGCCCCGACCGCTATGACGGCGTCAAGGGCGCGCACCGCATCGATCTCTGCGTTTAACCCCCGGAGGGCTGCGGCGCTGCCGACAAACGGCGCTCCCGGCAGAATGTGATCATGGCGGCCCGACAGCGATGACGATGAACGCCAGGGAGCGTCGGGTGCACGAAAAGCTGGCGCGGATGCCGGGCGTCCGTCCCGTGCGCAGGCCGGTTTCACCGGGGAGCACTGACGAATTCGATCTGTACTACGTGCGCACCGGCCATAAGTCCGCCCATCCGCTGGTCATCATCCCGGGCGGCCCGGGTATGGCGTCGCTGCAGGTCTACAAGGGATTGCGCCGGCGCGCCGCCGAGGCCGGACTCGACGTCATCATGATCGAGCACCGCGGAGTGGGAATGTCGCGCCACGACGACTTCGGCGCCGACCTGCCACCGCGAGCCTTCACCGTCGATCAGGTGGTCGACGACGTCGCCGCCGTCCTCGACGACGCTCGCGTTGAATCGGCCGTCCTCTACGGAACGTCATATGGCACCTACATCGCGGCCGGAGTCGGTGTGCGCCACCCCGCCCGGGTGCATGCGATGGTCCTCGACTCGCCGCTGCTGTCCCGGCATGACGTCGTGCTCGTTCGTGACACCATTCGTGGGCTGCTGGTCGACGGCGACACTCCGGAAACCGCCGCGTTGGCACCCAAGGTTCGCAAGCTCATCGACGCCGGAGTGATGACCGCGTCGGCGGGGGAGGTCGCCTCGACCATCTACGCCTACGGCGGAGCGTCGCTACTGGATCGCGAACTCGACTTACTGCTGGCTGGGCGAATGATGTTGTGGCACGCACTGTCCCGGTTCGCCACCGTGTTCGGTCGCAAGGTGCCGTACCGCTACGAAGCTGATCTGGTGAGCCGCATCGCATTCCGCGAACTCGACTATGCCGCCGAACCCGACGGCCTACCGTTTGATCCTGCCGCGGCGATGCGTGAAATACTAAGCGATACAGATACTTTCGAAGCCGAGCCCTATGACCTGGTGGCAGAGATGCCGAAGTTCAATTGGCCGACGGTGGTGATTTCCGGTGGGCGTGACCTGGTGACACCGCGGGCGGTGGCTGAGCAAGTCGTCTCGCTGGTGCCCAACGCGGTGCTGGTGGCTCTGCCGAGCATGGCGCACAGCGCCTTGGACTTTCGGGAGTCCGCTGCGCTGACGGTCGCCGCAGCGGTGTTCCGCGGCGAGATCGACAAGCTCGCCACCCAGGGATCGAAGCTGGACGCACTTCCGGCGCGCCCGGCAATGCGTCTGCTGTGGAAGGCCGTCGGGGTGGCAGCCATCGCCGAGGGTGCGCTGCCGACGTTGCGGACCGGCTCGCGTCAGCTTCGCGTGAATCCGATTGCCGAATAGTCGATGTCGGCCAGGCCGGGCGCGCCGTAATTTGCCAGATCGCCGCGCACCGCGATGTTGCCGGGCGACTGATACAGCGGCAGGTTGAAGCCTTCCTGCCAGATCATCTCGTCGACCTGGTTGGCGAGTGCGCGCGCCTTGTTCGGATCCAGCTCGGACATCGTCTCGTCGATCTTGGCGTCGATCGCGGGGTTGCCGATCTTGCCGAAGTTACTGTCGCCGTCGGAGGTGTATATCTGAGGCAGTGCGGAAATCGGGAAAGCGTTTCCGGCCCAACCGAATTGAGTGATATCGAAATCGCCGACGCTCACGTGCTGGCTGAAGAATCCGTTGCCCGGTTTAGGGTCGAGTACCAACTTGACCCCGATCTGTGCCAGGCTGTTCTGGGTGACCATGGCGATCTGCCGGTTCGCTTGCGCATCGAAGAAGACGTCGCGAACTGCCAGCTGTTTGCCGTCCTTTTCCCGCACGGCGCCGTTGGGCTTCCAGCCCAGCGCGTCGAGGTCCCTGCGGGCCTGGTCGGGGTTGTAATCGGCTGGTGCGCTGTTGTTTTGGTAGCCGACCTGACCTTCGACATAGATGTGGTTGTTCAACGGTGCCGGATGATTGGTCAGGCCGTGCTGCACGACATCGACGATGGCCTGGCGGTTGATGCCCTTCGAGATCGCCAGCCGCATTCGCTCGTCGGCCACGATGGATCCGGGCGCACCGTTGAAGGTGAAGTGGAACCAGGTGGGGGCCGCGGCGCGCCGGATCACGACTCCGGGGGTGCGCTGCGCGGTGACCATATCGTCGAGCGTGCCGACCCCGGCGGCATCGATCGCGTTGTTCTGCAGGGCCGGGATGACGGCGGAGGCGTCGAGCACCAGGAAGGTGATGGAGTCCAGTCGTGGCTTGGCGCCCCACCAGTGCGGGTTGCGAGTCAGCACGACGCGCTGCGCGGTCCTGTCTATCGTCGTCACGATGAACGGTCCGGCTGACGGGCCGGGCGCTTCGAGTTGGCCCTGGTTGAAGACATCAGGATTCGCCGTCATGCGGGCGGGCTGGATTCCGCCGGCAAACATGCCCTGCCACTCGGCATAGGGCTGGGCGAACGTCACCACCGCCTGGCGGTCGTCAACGCCATGGGTCACCGATTTCACCCGTTCGAATCCGGCTCTGCTGGCGATCAGGTAGCGCTTGTCGCGGCCACTGCAGGCGTCGACCTCCGACTTGAGATCTGTCCACGTCATCGGGGTGCCGTCGCTCCAGGTGGCCTTCGGATTGATCGTGTACGTGACCACCTGAGGGTTGGTGCCGGTCAGCTCGGCACCCGTGAAGTAGTCGGTGTTGAGCTTCAAGGTCCCGTCGGCCTGGGTGATAAACGCTCCCGGCAGCGTCGGTGTGACGATCGAGCCGTTGTCGGAGGTGTTGCCGTCGATGTTCAACTCGTTGAAGTTGTCCGGGAACGACACCAGCGGGAGCCTCAGGTTGCCGCCATCGCGCAACGTTGCCGGATCCCGGGGGTTCATGTCGCTGGTGGAGCCCACCCGCGCCGCCCGTGCCTGCGGGGCGTCGCGATACCCGTTCGAGCAGCCCGTGACGGCCACTGGGGCCATCAGCAGGACCACCAGCGCCAGCTGCGCGAGCCTGCGGGCGATCGGCCGGTGCGTCACCGGATCGATGTTAACGATCGGTGGCATTTCAGTGCGCTCGCGGGACGGCGGCCAGCAGACTTCGGGTGTACTCGTGCTGCGGGTTGGTGAACACCTGCTCGCTGTCGCCCTGCTCGACGATCGTTCCCCGGTGCATCACCGCCACCCGGTGGGCCAGGTGTTTGACCACCGAAAGATCATGTGAGACAAACAGATAGGACAGTCCGAATTGTTCCTGCAGATCCAGCAGCAGGTTGATGATGCCCGCCTGAATCGACACGTCGAGCGCAGAGACGGGTTCGTCGAGGGCAAGAATCTTCGGTTGCAGCGCCAGCGCCCGCGCGATCCCGATCCGTTGCTTCTGGCCACCGGAGAACTCGGCGGGATAGCGGCTGGCGTCGGCCCGGTCCAGCCCGACGATCGCGAGCAGCTCGGCCACCCGTTCCTCGCATCGATTTCTGTCGAAATCGTTGGCCACCAACGGCTCAGCGACGAGATCGAAGACCGGCAGGCGAGGGTCCAGAGATGCCACCGGGTCCTGAAAGATCACCTGTAACTCGGTCCGCAGCTTGCGGCGGGCGGCGGAGTCCAGGGCCGCGACGTCCTCGCCAAGGATCTCGATGGAACCCGCCTGGGGCGCAGTGAGCTCGAGAATTTGGGTCAGCGTTGTCGATTTGCCCGAACCCGATTCGCCGACGATGCCCAGGGTGCGGCCCTGCTCCAACGTGAAGCTGACGCCGTCAACCGCCCGCACCTCGCCCACCCGCCTGCGCAACAGCAAGCCCTTGGTAAGAGGGTAGGTCTTGGTGAGGTCGGTCGCCCGCAGCACCAGCTGAGGTCCGGCCGTCGTGGCGTCGGTTGCCGGCGGTTGCGTTGATACGCCGAATAATTCGGCCGCACTGCGTCCGGCGACGTGGTCGGTACGGATGCACGCCACCCAGTGGTCATCATCGACGGCAACGAGATCGGGCTCCGCCGAACGGCATTCGTCAATCACCAGCGGACAGCGCGGGGCGAACGGACAGGCGTCCAGCGACAGCGACGACATCGTCGGCGGCGCACCGGGTATGGGAATCAGCCGGGTGCCCTGCGGGGCGTCCAGGCGCGGCGCCGATCCCAGCAGCCCGGCCGTGTAAGGCATCCGGCGGTCGCGATAGAGGCGGTCGACGGCGGCGACCTCTACCCCGCGTCCGGCGTACATGACCATCGCCCGGTCGGCGAACTCCGAGACCACTCCGAGGTCGTGGGTGATGATCAGCACGCCGGCGCCGGTGACGTCGCGCGCGGTGCGCAGCACGTCGAGGATTTGTGCCTGCACGGTGACGTCGAGCGCGGTGGTCGGCTCGTCACAGATCAACAGGTCCGGATCGTTGGCGATCGCGATCGCGATGACCACCCGCTGGCGCTCGCCGCCGGACAGCTCGTGCGGGAACGCCTTCGCACGCCGCTGCGGCTGCGCGATGCCGACCAGATCCAGCAGCTCGACGGCGCGCTGACGTGCCCCCGCGCGGCCGATGTCGTTGTTGTGCACCGTGATTGCCTCGGCGATTTGGTCGCCGACGGTGTACACGGGGGTCAGCGCCGACATCGGGTCCTGGAACACGGTGCCGATCGTCTTGCCGCGGATGTCTGACATCGCCTGATCGGAGCGACCGAGTAATTCCTCGCCGTGCAGCCGCACCGATCCCGACACGTTGGCGTATTCGGGCAGCAGCCCGATGACCGCCATCGCCGCTGTGCTTTTGCCCGAACCGGATTCCCCGACAATGGCGACCACTTCGCCCGCATCGATCTGGTACGTCGTGCCGCGTACGGCGGGCACCCGGAGGTCGCCGGATTCGAAGGTGACGTTCAGATCCGTCACCTCCAGCAGGCCCGTCACTTTGCTCGCCGCTTCTTGGGGCGCGACGAACGTGGTGGCCGACTGCTCGGATCCAGTGCATCGCGCAGGCCGTCGCCGGCGAGGTTGGAGCACAACACGATCAGCACCAGTGCCCCGGCCGGGAACAGAAATACCCACGGGAAGGTGGTCGCCGACGCAGTGCCGTCGGCGATCAGCGTGCCCAGCGACACGTCGGGCGGTTGGACACCGAAGCCCAGGAAGCTCAACCCGGTTTCGGCCAGGATCGCGTATCCGACATTGAGGGTGGCGTCGATGATGAGGATCGAGGCCACATTCGGCACGATGTGATACACGATGATCCGGCGGCTCGAAACTCCCATATACCGTGCCGCCCGGACGAATTCACGTTCGCGCAGGCTCATCGTCAACCCGCGGACCATCCGCGAGCTGACCATCCAGCCGAACCCCGCGAGCAGCACGATGAGCCACAGAATGCTGCTCGACTGCTTGGTGCGCGGCGTGATGATGGCGATCAGCAGGAAGCTCGGCACCACCAGCAGCAGGTCCACCAGCCACATCAGGGCCCGGTCACGCCAGCCGCCGAGATAACCGGCGACGGTTCCGACGGTGGCGGCGATGCTGGTCGAGATCAGTGCCACGCAGAACCCGATCAGGATCGACTTCTGCATGCCGCGCAGGGTCCGGGCCAGCAGGTCCTGACCGAGGGCGTTGGTACCGAACCAGTGCTTGGTTGACGGTGGTAAAAGCAGCGCGTTGAAGTCGAGTTCGGTGTAGCCGTAGGGGAGTAGCGGCGGCAGCGCGTAGCAGCCGACGAACGCCAGCATCAGCAGGGTCAACGCCACCACCGCCGGCTTGTTGCGAATGAAGCGGCGCAACAACAGGTTTCGCCGCGACGCAAAGGCGGCCGGGTTGATGCCCGAGCCGACCGGGTTGGCCTCGGTGGTGGTCATGACACCCGGACCCTCGGGTCCAGCGCCGCGTAGATGATGTCGGACAACAATCCGCCGACCAGCACCGCCGCCCCGGAGAACAGCGTGATCGCCGCGACGACGTTGGTGTCCTGCGTCGAGATGCCCAACACCACCCACTCGCCCACGCCATGCCAGCCGAAGATCTTCTCGACGAACACCGCGCCGACGACCAGCGCGCTAACCCCGTAGGCGAACAGGGTGGCCATCGGAATCAGGGCGGTGCGCAGGCCGTGCTTGAACAGCGCACGCCGGCGCGTCAGGCCCTTGGCCCGGGCGGTCCGGATGAAATCCTCGTTCAACACGTCGAGCATGGCGTTGCGCTGATAGCGGCTGAAGCCCGCCATCGAGCCCAGAGCCAGAGTGAGAGTGGGCAACACGATGTGTTGCAGGCGTTCGATGAGGCCCTGCCAAAATCCGTCGGGCGGAATCGGTGCGGTCTCACCGGTGTATTGGAAGATCCCCACCCCGGCGAACATGTTGACCCGTAACGCGGCCAGGATCAGCAGGCTGGCCAGCACGAACGACGGGACGCTCAGGATGACCAGCGAGAAGACCGTGATCACCCGGTCGCTGAGCCGGTATTGGCGGACCGCCCCCCACGCCCCCACGATGACGCCGGCCACCGTGCCGAGCACCGAACCCGTCACCACCAGCCGCAGGCTTACCCCGATCCGGCGCCACAACTCCTGGGAAACGGGATGTCCGGTCACCGTCTTGCCGAAGTCGCCGGCGACGGCACGGGAAACCCAATTCGCGTATCGGATGGGTATGGGCTGATCCAAGCCGAGCTGGACGGCTTTGGCGTGGATGGCCTCGGCCGGCGGCTGCGGATGGCGCTGAACGAAACTGTCCAGCGGATGAAACGTGATCGACGTCAGGCAATAGGTCAAGAACGACGCCAGGCCCAGCAGCACCAGATAGTTGAGCAGCCGGCGGGCAAGGAAGCGGATCATGCCGAACGGCCCCGCCTGCGTCGCATTGAGACAGGTTATCGACAGCGGCGCGAACCGGCTGGTTGGTGTGACGCCGACGAGCTCGAGCCGGGCGGGCAAAGCCTTGCGATCCGGCTGATTGACACCAGTGAATTCCGGCTAGCCGGTTGTTAGGATCCACCGCGGCACCGATCCGTGCAGCAAATACCGGAGGAGACTGGCGTGACGGTTACCGATGACTACCTGGCCAATAATGCCGAATACGCGAGCACCTTTAACGGGCCACTGCCCCTGCCGCCGAGCAAACACGTCGCGGTCGTCGCATGCATGGATGCCCGGCTCGACGTCTACCGAGTCCTAGGCATTAACGAGGGAGAGTCGCACGTCATCCGGAACGCCGGCGGGGTGGTCACCGACGACGCCATCCGTTCCCTGGCGATCAGCCAGCGGCTGTTGGGAACCGAGGAGATCATCCTCATCCACCACACCGACTGCGGGATGCTGACCTTCACCGACGACGATTTCAAACGCGGCATTCAGGACGAGACCGGGGTCAAACCGCCGTGGTCCGCCGAGGCCTTCCCGGATGTGGCCGACGACGTCCGTCAGTCGCTACGCCGCATCGAAAACAGCCCGTTCGTCACCAAGCACGTCTCGCTACGCGGGTTCGTTTTCGACGTCGCCACCGGCAAGCTCGAAGAGATCACGCTCTAGCGGGCGCTCGGCCGAGCTTGTAAGTGCCGAGGGCTTTGGCCACCAGCCTGCCCTGCGGATCAAGAATCTCCGCCTCGCAGTTGGTCAGCGACCGGCCGCGCCGCAGCACCCGGCCGACCCCGATCACATCGGTGGCCTGGGCCGGCGCCATGAAATCGAGCGCCATCGACACCGTCACGCCGCGCAGCTCGGCGGGCGCGGTGGTGCCGCACCAGGCCGCCGCCATGATGGTGAGATCGGCCAGCGTGGCGATGGCGCCGCCGTGCACCATGTCGCCGACCGTGGTGTTGGCCGGGTCCCACGGCAGCCGCAGCCTGACTTCGTCGTCACCGAGCTGATCGGCGACGATTCCCAGCTTGGAGACAAACGGCGATTGCGGGAGGAATTGCGCGATGACGTCGCGGCCGCTGGAGGACCCGGACTGGTTGGTCATCCGTCCATGCTTTCCTACCGGCTGGTCGCGGCAAAAGAGGCTTTTCGAACAACGAACTGATTGACACTGGGGAGGTGGGCTGGTTGCATATACGACATTGACCATAAATATGGTCAAAGCAACCAGGTTTACCAAGGTTTACGACGAGGACGCCATGACCAGCGATGTGAAGGCTGGCCCCACAGCCGGGCAATACGAATTGAGCCATCTGCGATCGCTGGAAGCAGAGGCGATCCACATCATTCGCGAGGTGGCCGCCGAGTTCGAGCGGCCCGTGCTGTTGTTCTCCGGTGGCAAGGACTCCATCGTCATGCTGCACCTGGCGCTCAAGGCTTTCCGGCCCGGGCGGCTGCCGTTCCCGGTGATGCACGTCGACACCGGCCACAATTTCGACGAGGTGATCGCGACCCGAGACGAGCTCGTCGAAGAGTCGGGCGTGCGGTTGGTGGTGGCCTCGGTGCAGGAAGACATCGACGCGGGCCGGGTCGTGGAGACCATCCCCTCGCGCAATCCGATCCAGACCGTGACGCTGCTGCGGGCCATTCGGGAGAACAAGTTCGACGCGGCATTCGGGGGAGCGCGCCGCGACGAAGAAAAGGCACGCGCCAAGGAGCGGGTGTTCAGCTTCCGTGACGAGTTCGGCCAGTGGGACCCCAAGGCTCAGCGCCCGGAGCTGTGGAGCCTGTACAACGGGCGCCACCACAAGGGCGAGCACATCCGGGTCTTCCCGCTGTCCAACTGGACCGAGTTCGACATCTGGTCCTACATCGGCGCCGAAAAGATCAAGTTGCCCTCGATCTATTTCGCCCACCGGCGCAAGGTGTTCAGCCGCGACGGGATGTTGCTCGCGGTAGACCGGCACCTGCAGCCACGCACCGACGAGCCGGTGTTCGAGGCCACGGTGCGGTTCCGGACCGTCGGGGATGTCACGTGCACCGGGTGCGTGGAATCGGAGGCCGGCACGGTGTCGGAGGTCATCGCCGAGACGGCGGTGTCCCGGTTGACCGAACGCGGCGCGACCAGGGCCGACGACCGGATCTCTGAGGCGGGCATGGAAGACCGGAAACGGCAGGGGTACTTCTGATGGCGACACTACTGAGGCTGGCCACTGCCGGTTCCGTCGATGACGGCAAGTCCACCTTGATCGGGCGCTTGCTCTACGACTCCAAGGCCGTGATGGAAGACCAGTGGGCGTCGGTGGAGCGGGCGTCGGAGGAGCGCGGGCACGAGTACACCGACCTCGCGCTGGTCACCGACGGCTTGCGCGCCGAACGCGAACAGGGCATCACCATCGATGTCGCTTACCGCTACTTCGCCACGCCCAAGCGCAAATTCATCATTGCTGACACCCCAGGGCACATCCAGTACACCCGCAACATGGTGACCGGCGCGTCGACCGCGCAGTTGGTGATCGTGTTGGTCGACGCGCGCCACGGCCTGCTCGAACAGTCGCGCCGCCACGCCTTCCTGGCGTCGCTGCTGGGCATCCAGCACATCGTGCTGGCGGTCAACAAGATGGATCTAATCGATTGGGACAAAGCCAAATTCGAGGAGATCCGCGACGAATTCCACGCCTTCGCCGCGCGGTTGGACGTGCAGGACGTCGCCACCATCCCGATGTCCGCGCTGCACGGCGACAATGTGGTGACCAAATCCGACCGGGCTCCGTGGTACGAGGGCCCGGCGTTACTCTCCCACCTCGAAGAGGTTTACATCGCCGGCGACCGCAACATGGTCGACGTGCGGTTCCCGGTGCAATACGTCATCCGGCCGCATACCCATGAGCATCAAGACCACCGCAGTTACGCCGGCACCGTGGCCAGCGGGGTGATGCGTCCCGGCGACGAAGTGGTGGTGCTGCCCATCGGGAAGACCACCACAATCGCCGCTATCGAAGGCCCGACTGGGCCTGTGGAAGAAGCGTTTTCACCGATGGCTGTCTCGGTGAGTCTTACCGACGAGATCGACATCTCGCGTGGCGACCTGATCGCCCGCACCAACAACCAGCCCAGGGTGGCGCAGGAATTCGACGCGACGGTGTGCTGGATGTCCGACGCCGCAGCGCTGGAGCCGGGTCGTGACTACATCATCAAGCACACCACTCGAACCACCCGGGCCAAGGTGACCGCGCTGGACTATCGGCTGGACGTCAACACCCTGCACCGCGACAAGACGGCAAGTGCGCTGAAACTCAACGAACTCGGTCGTATTACGCTGCGCACCCAGGTGCCGTTGCTGCTCGACGAGTACACCCGCAACGCCAGCACCGGCTCGTTCATCCTCATCGACCCGAACACCAACGGCACGGTGGCGGCGGGCATGGTGTTGCGTGACATCTCGGCGCAGGCGGCCAGCCCGAACACCGTGCGGCACAAGTCGCTAGTCACCGCCGAAGACCGACCGCGAGGCAAGACCCTGTGGTTGACCGGTCTGTCGGGCGCCGGCAAGTCATCGGTGGCCATGCTGGTCGAGCGGAAGCTGCTCGAAAAGGGCGTTCCCGCTTACGTTCTCGACGGTGATAATCTGCGTCATGGTCTGAACGCCGACCTGGGTTTCAGCATGGCCGACCGCGCCGAGAACCTACGCCGGCTGGCGCATGTGGCGACGCTGCTGGCCGACTCCGGCCAGGTTGTGCTGGTGCCGGCGATCAGCCCGCTCTCCGAACATCGCGAGCTGGCTCGTCAGGTGCACGCCGACGCCGGCTTTGAATTTTTCGAGGTGTTCTGCGACACCCCGATCGAGGAATGCGAGCGGCGTGATGCCAAGGGACTGTATGCGAAAGCGCGCGCGGGTGAGATCACCCATTTCACCGGAATCGACAGCCCGTACCAGCGCCCGAAGAATCCGGATGTGCGGCTCACGCCGGATCGCTCGCTCGACGAGATGGCGCAGAGCGTCATCGACGTGCTGCGGTTAGGGGCCTAACCCGACGGCACAGCGATTGTGCCATCCGGCCGGGATGGCACAATCGGAGACCGTGCGCATGTCAGCCAAGGCGGAATACGCGGTCCGGGCCATGGTCCAGCTCGCCACCGTCGAGGGCGGCACGCTGGTCAAGACCGACGACTTAGCCGAGGCACAGGGCATACCGCCGCAATTCTTGGTCGACATCCTGACCAATCTGCGCACCGATCGTCTGGTCCGCAGCCATCGCGGTCGCGACGGCGGTTACGAACTGGCCCGCCCGGGCAGCGAGATCAGCATTGCCGACGTGCTGCGCTGCATCGACGGACCACTGGCCAGCGTCCGTGACATCGGACTTGGCGACCTGCCGTATTCGGGACCGACCGCGGCGCTGACCGACGTCTGGCGCGCGCTGCGCGCCAGCATGCGCTCGGTGCTGGAAGAAACCACCCTGGCCGACGTTGCGTCCGGTGCTCTGCCCAAACACGTGGCAAAATTCGCCGACGACTATCGGGGTCAGGAGCACACTCGGCACGGCGCGCCGCGCAGTTCCGGGGACTAGGGCTCAGCCGCCTGAGGCGTAGGGACGAGTGAGTATCTCCATGCCGTGGCCGGCGGGGTCCGGGAAGTAGACTCCGCGACCGCCGTCGTTGTGGTTGATCTCGCCGGGCCGGCGCTGACCGGGATCCGCCCAATGCTGCAGGCCCCGCGCTTGGATTTTGCCGTAGATGGTGTCGAACTCCGGCTCGGAGACGAGGAAGGCGTAGTGCTGCCGCCGGATCTCCTCGCCCTCGGGGACATCGGCGAAATCGAGACTGACGCCGTGCTCGAGTGCGACAACCATGAAGTGGCCAAACGGCTTGGGGCTTGGCAGGCCGAACAATTCGGCGAGAAACTCCGCGGACTTCTGTTTGTCGCGCGCCGCAACAATGGTGTGGTTGAAACTGATGGTCATAGTCCTATCCAGTCAACCACCGTTGTCGCGCGGCGACAACGCGCCAAGCGTTACTTCGGCGCCGTCAGTTCCAGGGCGATGTTGTCGGGATCGCGGAACTCCAGGATGTAGGACGGCCCAATGTCTTTGACCGGCTCGTGGTTTACCCCGATTTCGTCGAGATGTGCAGCCGCCGAATCTAATTCAGCCTTACTGCCCAGCCTGAACGCGATGTGGTCAAGGCCGGCGCGATCCTCGTGGAAGCGATCGGTGGCAACCGGTCGCAGGCCGATCAGCGTGCCGCCGAGGTCATAGATGACGCCGCCATACAGGAAGCCCAATTGGTTGCGGGTGGCTTCGTCGGCATTGTCGGGGACTTCCACGAGCACCGCCCAACCGAACACGCTCTCGTAGAACTGCCGGGATCTCTCGATGTCGGTGACAGTGAGGCGGACATGCGCAATGGAAGTACTGGATAGGCCCACCCGACCCATGCTGCCACTGCGAGGGCGACATGTTGAGGCCGTGCCAGAATCGGCGTCGTGCGGATAGCAATGACGATGCCGGTGATGGAGCCGGATTTGGATGCGACGGTTCTACACGACTGGGCGCGTGCCATCGATGAGGGACCGTTCTCGTCGCTGTGCTGGGGCGAGCGCATCACGTTCTCCAACCCGGACAACCTGACACTGCTGGGCGCACTGGCCGCCTGGACGAATCGGGTCCGGCTGGTGACGACGGTGATCGTGCCGCAGCTGCACAACGAGGTCATGCTGGCCAAGGCGCTGGCAACGGCCGACATGCTCAGTGGCGGCCGGCTGACCGTGGGCCTCGGGGTGGGCGGCAGACACGAGGACTACCACGCCGTCGGCGCCGACCTGGCCACGCAGACGATTCGGGGCATGGCCGAACGGGTCGCGGTGATTAAGCGGGTATGGGCGGGGGAGAAGATCACCGAGTCGGTGCTGCCGGTCGGGCCGGCGCCGGTCCAGCCCGGTGGTCCACCGTTGTTCGTCGGCGCCATCGGGCCCAAGACCATCCGCAGCGCCGCCGGGTGGGCCGACGGACTGGCCGGCACCACGCTCGACCTGGATGTCGCCAAACAGAACGAACTTTTCGACATAGCGCGCCAAGCGTGGGCACAGGCCGGCAAGCCGCAACCCCATCTGGCGACGTCGTTCTGGTTCGCATTCGGCGCGCCCGAGCAGGCCCGCGCCCAGGTGCATCGCCACCTGCGCCGCTACATGAACTGGATCCCGGCCGAATACGTCGACGCGATGGCCCCGACGACCGGCTGGGCCGGCACGGAAGACGAGTTGGTCGCGGTGCTGCGAAAGTTCGAAGAGATCGGCACCGACGAGGTTCAGCTCATCCCGACGAGTTCCGACCTCGACCAGGTCCGCCGCGCCGCCGAGGTGGCCGGCCGGTTCTAGGCCGGCAGCCGCTCGTGGCCGATATCCGGTTCCTGCGGCGGCTGCCCCTTGCGCAGTGTCGCCAACAATTCGCGGTAGGGGCCGACGACGAAAACGGTGTCACCGCCGCGCAGCCGGGCGTCACGCCGCGGGCGCAGCTGGACCGGCGCGTCCACCCGGGTGATCGCGATGACGCGGGTTTGCGTGGACAGCTCGAACATTCGCAGCCCGTCGAGCTCGCTGTCCGCCGCCACATGCATGGCGCCGACCATGAAGTAGCGCTGCCCGACCGAAAACGTTTCCAACACGTGTAGACCCATCGCAGCGCCGATGAACCAGGGAGCGGCGAGTTCGACGGTCGAGCGAACCGTGTCGAAGCCGAACCGTCGCGCCACGGCGCTGCCCAGCCTCCGGTCATAGATGCGGAGCACGATCGGGACATCGGGCCGGATGACCTTCGGCATCACCCGGGGGCCCAGCATCTCGCGCAGCACGATCCCGGTTTCGATATTGACCATGTCGTCGTGGGTCAGCACCGCCACCGCGCGCGCGTGGTCGACTCGGGCCGCTTCCAGCGTCTGGCGCAGCGTCGCGTCTCCGAAGATCACCGGCACGCCGAGTTCGGCCGCGGCCGACAAATAACGGTTGGTCTCATCGATTTCGATGACCGCGACGTCATATCCGGCGGCGGTCAGATCGGCGATGACGCGGCTGCCGAACGCGCCCAGCCCGACGACGACGACGTGATTGCGCAGGTGGCGCGCCCGCCGGCGGCCGGCCGTGTAAGCGAAGCGGCGTGAGATCAGCAGGTCGGCGATGAACGCGACGAGGACGGCGGTGGTGGTCAAGCCGCCGAACATCAACATGATGCTGAACAGTCGCAGCCAGGTGGGCTGCGACAGGAAGCTGAAGTCGCCGTAGCCCACCGTCGCGATCGTCTCGGTGCTGAAGTACAGCGCGTCGACCCAGGACATTTTCGGGTGGCGCTCATAGCAGAAGCGCAACAACGCCGTTGACCCGATCAGCACGGTCAACACCGCGGCCAGCGCACGCATGAACATCGGGTTGACGTCGTTGCGCAGACCGCGCACGGTGTCGACGGTTCGCCGCAGCGGACGGTGACGTGCGCGCTGTGTGGTTGGGCGCGGTACCTCGATGCCGCGGGCGGCCAACTCTTCGGCGGTGCCGATCATCGCCGCCCAGTCACCGGCATGCACTTGCAGGTCACGGCCCGGGCAGGTTTCCAACAGCCCGGGTGTCGGTGAGTTCTTGCCATAGATCACCGCCACCGGCGCCAAGTCGGCGTAGATCTCACGTAGCGACGCGTCGTAGGGCGCCTCGCCGCCCGACACCACGAACTTGATGCCGGCCGCGTCAAACGGGTGCGCGGTGTGGGCCAGACATGCCTCGACGACCGACGGCGCCGCCAGATCGGCGACATTGAGGGTGGCGCCGGGACCGTTGTCGACGGCTACCGCGCCGCGCAGCACATCGTTGGCCAGCCGGGCGACTACACGTACATTCGGGTTGGCTTCCCTTGCTAACAAGGCGATTTCAAGATTCTGCGCGTCGTCGACCCCGACGCAGACTACGGCGCTCGCGTGGGCGAAATTAGCATCGGCAGCTTCGTCTGTGGAGAGCTTGACGATGGTTGCGCCGGCGTTCTGCAGCTCCTCGGCGATCGTCTTCGCCAGTGCGTCGTCACCGCTGACGATGATGTGGCGGTGCATGCCTTGCTGCATGGTTGCTGACTCCATCCGACGTTGGCGCGCGTTTGCTAGAACTATCGGGCACTGTGCCAGATCGTGCCACCCCCACGCAGCGATGTCACTGCTGGCGTGATCCGCGGCGATGACGCCAAAAACCGATATCGGCGTCCCGTTGTTGGTTGCGGCGCAACAACTTCAACCCGATCGCGCCAGATGACCACGGCCTGGCGTGGCTACTGGCGGTGGCGGTGGCAATACTGGCGGTGTGCCCTTCATCGAACGCGTCGCGTCCCGCGAGATCTATCGAAACCCTTGGCTGGTGCTCCGGGAGGACGATATCCGCCGCCCGGACGGCAGCCCGGGCATCTACTCGGTGGTGGACAAGCCGCATTACGCCCTCGTGATGCCCCACGACGGGCACCGTTTCCGTCTGGTGGAACAGTTCCGGTATCCGGTGAGCGCCCGGCGGTGGGAGTTTCCGCAAGGCGCAGCTCCCGATCATGCGGAGCTCGAACCAACTGAACTGGCCGCGCGTGAGCTCCGCGAGGAAACCGGGTTACGCGCAACCTCCTTCGTCGCGCTAGGTCGGGTCGACGTCGCTCCCGGAATGACCAGCCAGCTCGGCTGGGTGTTTCTGGCCACCGGGATCACCGAGGGAGAAGCCGACCTCGAGCACGAAGAGCAGGACATGCGCAGCGCGTGGTTCTCCCGCGAC